>OEIU01000783.1_pt1 | contig 25622 bp, 20 predicted proteins | sample 1539221 | NCBI WGS metagenome assembly OEIU01 (sample SAMN03792071, study PRJEB22550) | activated sludge metagenome | feature: wastewater treatment plant; material: activated sludge; isolation source: Wastewater treatment plant of a petroleum refinery complex | place: Argentina: Zarate | collected...
GATCCTCGGCGGAATCATGAACACCTTCCCCTATACGTCCTATTCGCAGAACGTCGGCCTCGTCGGCGTGACCGGCGTACGCTCGCGCTGGGTGGCGGTGGCGGGCGGCGTGATCCTGCTGATCCTCGGCCTCATCCCCAAGCTCGCCTCGATCTTCGGCGCGATCCCGGTCAGCGTGCTGGGCGGCGCGGGCCTCGTCATGTTCGGCATGGTGGCGGCGACCGGAATCCGCATTCTCTCCAGCGTCGACTATGCCGGCAATCGCAACAACCTGTTGATCGTCGGGCTCGGCATCGGCTTCGGCATGCTGACGCTGATCGCCCCGAACTTCTTCGAAGCCTTCCCGAAGCAGCTCAAGCCGTTGCTGGAATCCGGCATCCTGCTGACGACCATCGTCACGGTCGCGCTCAACGCCTTCTTCAACGGCGCGGGCGTGGCGGAGGTGAAGACGGCGGCGCATTGAGGCAACTTCCCACTCCCGCGAAAGCGGGAGAGGGTGGCCCCGCGCAGCGGGGTCGACACGAAGTCGGCTTTTGCCGACTTCGGTCCGGGGTGAGGGCGCCGCGGTTTCGAGAAACGTTCGGGTAGCGGCGCGTCCCTCATCCGTCGCGCGTTCCGAGCGCCACCTTCTCCCGCTCCGCGGGAGAAGGAAAACCCCTACAAATGCAGGCCCCGCAGCACCTGCGTAAACGCGATCTGGTCCGCCGTCGGCGGCGTCGGCGCGCCGTCCTTGCCCGCGGTATCCGGGAACATGCGGAAGGCCGTGTTCATCACGATATGCGCGAAATTCGGCAGCAGCGCATGCGTCACCTGCCCGAAGCGCCCGAGCCGCGTCGCGACGCGCGCGGGCCGGTGGATGATCGCGTCGATGACGAGATCGGCCGCCTCGTCCGGGTCGAGCGTCGGCACGCTCGCGTAGAATTTCGTCGGCGCCGTCATCGCCGTGCGCACCAGCGGCATGTTGACGTTGGTGAAATGCACGCCCCGGTCGAGGAATTCCGACGCCGCGCAATTGCTCCAGGCCTCCAGCGCGGCCTTCGAGGCGACATAGGCCGAGAAGCGCGGCGCATTGGTGAGGACGCCGATCGAGGAGACATTGACGATGTGCCCCTCGCGCCGCTCGGCCATGCCGGGCAGCAGGCCCATCGCCACCTGCACCGCGCCGAAATAATTCACCTTCATCGTGCGCTCGAGATCGTGCAGGCGATCATAGGAATGCTCGATCGAGCGGCGGATCGAGCGGCCGGCGTTGTTGACGAGAATGTCGATCCCGCCGTGATCTTCCGTCAGCCGCGCGACGAATTTCGCGCAGGCCTCGGGGTCGGCGATATCGGCGCTGTAGGTATGCAGCGTCAGGCCCTCGGCGACGAACTCGGCTTTCGCTTCCTTCAGCGCCGCTGCGTCGCGCGCGCAGACGATCGTGACCGCGCCGGCCTGCGCCAGCTTGTGCGCGACCGCCTTGCCGATGCCGACCGACCCGCCCGTAACCAGCACACGCTTGCCGCCGACGCGCCCGCGCAACGAGCGGTCGAGGAAGAGATCGGGGTCGAGATGGCGTTCCCAATAATCCCACAGGCGCCAGGCGTAATCCTCGAGACGCGGAACCTTGATGCCCCCCTTGGCCAGAATTTTCTGCGTCTCGCGGCTGTCGAACCGCGTCGGGTAGTTCACGAAGGTGAGAATGTCGTCGGGCAGGCCCAGCTCTTTCAGCGCGAGCTTCCGGATGCGGCGGAAGGGCGTGAGGCTCATCAACCCTTTCGCCAGCGCTCCGGGAATGAAGCCGAACATGGCGGCGTTGACGCGCAGGCTGAATTGCGGCGCATGCGCCGAACGCGCGAACAGGTTCAGCATGTCGCCCAGGCGCAGCGGCGCCGGATCGGTCAGATGGAACGTGCGGCCGTCGAGGTCAGGCGCCGCGACCAGATAGTCGAGCGCATCGGTGACGAAATCGACCGGCACGACATTGATGCGTCCGCCTTCGAGCCCGATCGCCGGAACCCATTGCGGCAGCGCGTGGCGCATCTTCTGGATGAGCTTAAAGAAATAGTAGGGGCCGTCGATCTTGTCCATTTCGCCGGTGCGGGAATCGCCGACGACGATCGCCGGGCGATAGATGCGCCAGGCCATCTTCTTTTCCGCGCGCACCAGCCGCTCGGCTTCGTGTTTCGAACGAAAGTAGGCGTGGTCGAGATGGCGCGCTTCCTCGAACATGTCTTCGCGGAACACGCCTTCGTAAAGCCCGGCGGCCGCGATCGACGAGACGTGATGAAAGCATTTCGCGCCCGCCTGTCGCGCAAAATCCAGCGCATTGCGCACGCCGCCGACGTTGGCGCGTTCGACGTCCGCGGGGTCCGCCGTCAGATCGTAGATCGCGGCGAGATGGACGAGATGGTCGATCTTGCCCCTCAGCTTGCGCATGTCCCTGGCGTCGACGCCGAGCGCCTCGGCGGTGATATCGCCTTGCACCGCGACGATGCGTTTTCCCGTATCGCCGCAGAAGCCGCGCAACGCCGCGATCTTCTCTTCGGACGCGTCGCGCAGCAGCACGAATACGCGCGCATCCTCGCGCGCCAGAACCTTGCGCACGAAGCGCTTGCCGATGAAGCCGCTGGCGCCGGTCACGAAATAGATCATCGCCGCCTCCCGCGGACGTCTTTCAAAGCGTCAGTCTATCGCGCGATTTTAGGCGACGTCGCCCAGAGCTTTGGGCGGCGAAGCCTAATTTTCCATGGTGGATTGTCGCAATCGCGGCGTCATCAACGCCGCAAGTTCGGAAGGGACTTGTCATGGCCAAGAAACTCAAGGCGCTCGCCAAGCAGGACGACAATCTCGCCGCCACCATCCGCGAATCCGCCAGCCAGATCTGGCTCGCCGGCCTCGGCGCTTTCGCCAAGGCGCAGGCTGAAGGGCAAAAGGTTTTCGATTCGCTCGTGGCCGAGGGCCAGCGCGTCCAGGACGAAACGAGGACCGCCGCCGACGAACGCATCGCCGAAATCAAGTCGAAAGGCGCGGGCGCATGGGACAAGCTCGAGAAAGTGTTCGAGGATCGCGTCGCGCGGGCTCTGCACAGCCTCAACGTTCCCACGCGCAAGGACATCGACACGCTGTCGAAGCGCGTCGCCGAACTGACCGCGGCGACCGAACGGCTGACCGAGGACAGGGCCGCGAAAAAGGTCGCGGCGAAATGAGCCGCAGGCCCTGATCGCCGGAGAAGGCCGCGCCGCGGCCTTCCCGCATTCGCGCAGGAGGCGTCATGGCGGAGGCGACGAGGATAGGGTTGGCGCTCGCCGGCGGCGGCCCGCTTGGATCGATCTACGAGATCGGCGCGCTTGTCGCATTGCAGGAGGCGTTCGACGGCGTCGACCTCACGCAGTGCCACGCGACCGTCGGCGTCAGCGCCGGCGCTTTCATCGCCGCGAGCCTCGCCAATGGCCTTACGCCCCGCGATCTCTGCGCGCGCTTCATCGAGAGCGAGAATCACCCCGAGCCCTTCGAACCGGATTTCCTGATGCGGCCGGCCTTCGCGGAATATGCGCGCAGGCTTGTCAGCCTCCCCGATCTCGCCTTGGAAGCCTTGGCGACCTGGCTCGATCGTTCGGGTTCCGCGCCGCGCGGCGCCTTCGAGGCGTTGCAGGGGCTCGCGCGCGCTCTGCCGAACGGCGTATTCGACAATGACGCGGCCGCCGCCTATCTCGCCAGAATGTTCGGCCGAAGCGGCCGCACCGACGATTTCCGTCGATTGCGCCACAAGCTCTTCATCGTGGCGACCGATCTCGATTCGGCCGATGCCGTCGTTTTCGGCGCGCCGGGTTTCGACGACACGCCCATTTCGGCGGCGGTGAAGGCGAGCGCCGCCTTGCCCGGCCTTTATCCGCCCGCGCGCATCGGCCAGCGCGACTATGTCGACGGCGCGCTGAAGAAGACGCTGCACGCCTCCGTTGCGTTGAAAGCCGGCGCGAAGCTGCTGATCTGCGTCAACCCGCTCGTGCCGTTCGACGCGCGGCTGGCGTCCGTCGAGGCCGGGCGCACGCCGAGGCGTCTTGCCGACGATGGCCTCGCCACCGTTCTCTCGCAGACCTTCCGGGCGCTCATTCAATCGCGCATGAAAGTCGGCATGGCGCGTTACGCCCACGATTATCCGGACGCCGACATTCTCCTGTTCGAGCCGGCGCGCGACGATGCGCTGATCTTCTTCGCCAATGTGTTCAGCTACGCCGACCGGCGGCGGCTGGCCGAACACGCTTATAGCTTCACGCGCAGCGAATTGCGGCGCCGCGCGGCTGAACTGGAAGCCGTCCTTTCCCGCCACGGCGTGCGGCTGAACCATGCGGTGTTGGCCGATCCCGACCGGCGCCTGATCGCCGCGCCCGCGCGTCCTGCGCATGGTCTTGCTGCCGAAACAGGACGCCTGGCCGCGACGCTCGACCGGCTCGACCATGCGCTGGCGCAAGGCGCGGCCGCCCCGACGCGTGCCAGGATCGCCAAATCCGGGAGGCGGGCGCATGCTGGCGAAACCGAAAAGAAGAACGCGCGAGCGCATTCTTGAAACCGCGCTCGCCCAGTTCAACACGCATGGCGAGCCGACGGTGACGACGGCGGCGATTGCCTTGGAAATGGGGATCAGCCCCGGCAATCTCTATTACCATTATCATTCGAAGGAAAAGATCGTCGAAGACTTGTTCGCGGCGTTTCGCGCGGAGATCGAGGAGACATTGGCCGCCCCGCAGCAACGCCTGCCGGATGCGGAGGATTGCTGGCTTTTCCTGCATCTCGTGTTCGAGGCGATCTGGAAATACCGGTTTCTCTATCGCGACCTCAACGAACTGATCGCGCGCTACCGCTGCGTCGAGACGCAGATGAAACGCATTCTCGCCCACAAAATCCGCGTCGGCCGCGAGATCATGGCGGGGCTCGTCAAGGCCGGCCAGATGACGGCGAGCGCCGGCGAGATCGGCATGCTCGCCGAAAACATGGCGCTGGTCGCGACCTACTGGCTTTCCTTCGAATTCGCCCGCAACCCGCGCGCCCCGCAGGACGGCCGCGGTCTCGGCCGCGGCGTCTTTCAGGTGCTCGCGCTCGCCGCCCCCCATCTCGGTCCGCGCGAACGCGCGCTGTTCGACGATCTCGCAACCCGCTACGCGCGCTAGAGGCATTCCGATGGCCCGATCAACATGGAAAAAGTTCCCCTATCCCGACAAGGCCTACGACTATGCGGGCGCCGCGCTGAAGAAGAACTGGGCGGCGTTGCATCGCGGCGATTGCGAGCCCTTTCCCGACGAGGCCTGGGTGAAGACGGCCGTCGCCGCGCATCCGAAACTCGATTCCGGGTTGGCGCCGGCCAAGGCGGCCGAAGCGCTGCAAGCGGCCTGGCGCGCCTATCACGCCGGCGATTTCGCGGGGGCGGTGGAGCAGGGCGAGGCGCTGGGACCGCTCGGTTCCAACGTCGCCAACAAGGCCGCCAACATCTATGCGACCTACCTCGAGACCGACGACAACAGGCAGCTCGACATTTTCCAGCAATCGGCCGCGCGCGCCGAAAAATTGCAGGCGATCGCCAGGGATTTTCCGAACGCCTTCTATTTCCACGCTTCCGCGCTCGGCCGTTACGGGCAGGGCATTTCGGTGGCGAAGGCGCTCGCCATGGGGCTCGGCGGCAAGATCAAGGCGAGCCTCGACAAGGCGCTCGCGCTCGCGCCCGATCACGCCGAAGCTCATATCGCGCTGGGCGCCTACAATGCGGAAGTCGTCGCCAAGGTCGGCGGCCTCGTCGCGGGCCTCACCTATGGCGCGAGCAAGGACGCGGCGATGAAGCATTTCGAGGCGGCGCGAAAGCTGACGCCCGATTCCGCCATCGCGCGGATCGAGCACGCCAACGGCCTCGTCGGCCTCTACGGCAAGGCGAAGCTGGATGCTGCGACGAAGCTCTACAGGGAGGCCGCAAGCTCCAGGCCGCACGACGCCATGGAGCGGCTCGATCAGCAATCGGCGATCGACGAGCTGGAGGATTGAAGGAGGCTGCGGTCGTCGGGGCGACGATCGTTCTCGCGCCGATTTTTGTCGCGCCGATTTTTGTCGCGCCATGTGGCGGCTTCGACGTCATGTCACTTGGCGTCGAGCTTCGCCAGATCGGCTTCGATCGTTGGTATCCACCCGCGCCGCTTGGCGTCGAGCCGGCCGGCGGCGGCGAGCGGCCTCAGGATGCCGAGGGCCGCCTCGAGGTCGCCGCGGCCCTCGGCGCCCTTGAGGTTTCCGAGCCTCCAGAGAGGCACGACGGAAAGGATTTCCGACTGAAGGTCGTCGGAATTGCGCTGGCGAAGGCTCCGATAGATATTGAGCGCCTTCTGATAGGAGCCGACCGCCTGCGCTGTGTCGCCGCTGGCCCGGCTCTGATCGCCGATCCGTTCGTGGCTGATCGCCAGATCGCGCTGCCATTGGGCGTTGGCGGGATCGCGCGCGGCGAGCGTTTCGGCGATCGCGAGGCCTTTCCGGTAGGCGGCGAGCGCGCCGGCGGCGTCGCCCTGATCGCGCAGCATGTCGCCGACCTTGTTGTGGCTGAGCGAGAGGTCGCGCCGCCATTGGCTATTGGCGGGATCGCGCGCGGCGAGCGTTTCGCGAATCGCGAGGCTCTTGCGGTAGGACTGCAGCGCCGCGGCCGTCTTGCCCTGGTCGCGCAGCACGTCGCCGATCTTCTCGTGACTGACCGACAGATCGCTTTGCCATAGCCTGTTGGACGGATCGCGCGCGGCGGGCGCCTCGCGAATTTCGAGGCTCTTGCGATAGGATTGGAGCGCGGCGCCCGCATCGCCCTGGTCGCGCAGCACGTCGCCGATCCGTTCGTGGCTGATCGACAGGTCGCGCTGCCACAGCGTATTGGCGGAATCCCGCGCGGCCAGCGTTTCGGCGATGACGAGCCCCTTTTTGTAGGCTTCGAGCGCGGCGGCCGAATCCCCGTGATCGCGCAGCACGTCGCCGATCTTGTTGTGGCTGACCGACAGATCGCGCTGCCACAGCGTATTGGCCGGAGCGCGCGTGGCGAGCGCTTCGGCGGTGACGAGACCTTTTCGATAGGCGTCGAGCGCCCCTGCCGCCTCGCCCTGGTCGCGCAGCACGTCGCCGATCTTGTTCTGGCTGACCGACAGGTCGCGCTGCAATTCGGCGTTGTCCGGATCGCGCGCGGCGAGCTTTTCGCGGGCCGCAAGACTTTTCCGATAGGCTTCGAGCGCGCCCGCCGCATCGCCTTGAGCGCGAAGCATGTTGCCGATCTTCTCCTGGCTGATCGAGAGATCGCGCTGCCACAGCGTATTGGCGGGATCGCGCGCGGCGAGCGCTTCGCCGATCTGAAAGGCCTCGCGATAGCGCGCAAGCGCGTCCGCGACGGCGCCCTGCGCGATCAGCGTATTGCCGATCTCGTTCAGCATGACCTCGCGGGAGCGCTGCAATTCCGGATTGTCCGGCGCCGATTGCGCGAGGCGGTCGACGACGCCGCGCACGCGGTCGAGAATCCGCATGATCGTGGCCGTGCGCATGCCGTCGACGTCGCGCAGTCCCTGCGCAATATCGAAGGTCAGGACGTCGACCGCGCGCTTGGCGGCGTCGAAATTGCGCTTGGCGATCTCGGCCTGCTTCTGCGTTTCCTTCTTCTGCTGTTCCGCCTCTCGCCACTTCCAGACCACCGCCCCGCCGACGATCGACAGCGCGATCAGGGCGGCGAAGGCACCGCGCAGCAGTCTCTTTTGCAATGTCTCCCGTTGTTCGCGCTCGGCCTTCTCCCGCTCGCGCAGCGCTGCTTCCGCCGCGCCGCTGCGCGCGATGAAATCGCGCTCGGCCTGGTCGAGGTCTTCCGCCTGCGCGGCGAGCCAGGCCTGCGCCTGCACCAGCGGCGCGCCGCGCAACAGCAGGTCGTCGCTTTCGTCGGCAGCCGTCCATTCGCGCCGCTTGCCTTCGATGCCCGTCTTCCACACCAGAAAGCTCTGGCGCGCGCCGATCCAGTCGCGCAGCCTGCTCCAGCGCTTGAAGATGGCTTCATGCGCCACCTCGGCCCAGGTCTCGCGGCCCTCGCGTTGCGCCGTGACGATGAGGCGGTTCGGCGCGTCGGCGAGTTCCGAGACGAGCCGCCAGTCGGTTTCGGAAAATTCCGTCCGCAACGCGCGCCGGCGCACCGGCTCGCCGTCCTCGCGCACCGAGGCGAGCTTCAGCGTGAAGATGCGCTCGATGTTTTTCTCCGCCGCCCTGTGCGTTTCGAAAAAGGCGTCGGCGCGCTGCGCCAGCACGCGGCCGAGCTCGATCGCGTCGGCGCGCAGCCGCATCACGCCGTCGCCGCGCTTGACCATGTCCGACCACATGTCCTCCAGCATGTAGGACATGAGCGTGAGCGCGCCGGCGTCGGCGGTCGATTCCTCGTCCGCCCGGGCGGCGATGTCGGCGCCCAGATGCGGCGGATCGAAGCGGGCGCCGAGGCGACGCGCTGGTTCCTCGACGATGGTCTTCAGCGTCTCGGCGCGCACCGGCGGAACGTCGATGCGATAATGCGCGTCGAACAGGGCGCGGTCGGCGTGCAATTCGCCGGTGAAGTCGGCGCGCATGCTCATGAGGATCGACAGGCGCGGATCTTTCACGCCCTCGGCGAGGATTTCCGAAAAGCGCCGTCGCTCGACCGGCTCGGCGCGCACGTAAAGCTCCTCGCCCTGGTCGATGTAGAGGAAAAATCCGGTCGGCGCCTCGCGTCCGATTTCAGCGAGCCTTTTCAGCGTCGCGGTCACGAGCCCCGCCAGCGTCGCCGAACCGTCCAGGAGGTTGGCGACCCATGCGCCGCGGCGCTTCTCGGCATCCGGATCGGTCGTATCGTACTGCCATTCGTTTTCGAACTGATGCACGAGTTCCGCGACCGGCTTTTCGCCGGGCGTCATGCGCAGGAAGAGCCAGCGCCGGCTTTCGGCGAAGCGCGCGGGCCAGAGGCGCGCGCCCTGGGCCTGCGCCAGCCAGGACTGCCGCTTGAGCGCGGCGATGACGCCGGCCTGCGCCAGCGAGGACTTGCCGACGCCGGAATTACCGATCAGCAGGGCGACCTTGTCCGGCGCGTCGGCCAGTATGCCGAGCGTCCCGGCGGTTTCCGTCTCGCGGCCGTAGAAATGGTCGCTGTCGGCCTCGGTCATCGACAGCAGGCCGAGATAGGGCCGCGCATACCGCCACGGCTCGGCAGGGCCGGATGCGGCGCCGGCCGCGCCGTCGAGCAGTCTGGCGATCGTCTCGCCCGCGGCCGGATCTGGGGCGATCGTCCAGTGCAATTGGCCGAGGAAAGGCAGGCCGGGCGCCCGCTGCCCTTCGAGCAGCAGAAACAGCAGCCGCCGGTCGGGTCGGTTCAGGTCGCGATCCAGCGCCTCGTAATATTCGAGCACCTGCCAGCGACCGAGCCCCTTCTCGCCGACGAGCAGGAGGAACACCTCGGCCTCGCCGATCTCCTGCGCCAGCGTCGGCAGCCAGTATCCGCCGGCGCGCAGGCTTGCCGGCGCGAAGAAAATGGCCGCTTCGGGCAGGCGTGTGCGCAGGGCCGACGCCACCTGTTCGGCGAGCGCCTGATCTTGCGAATTGTAACTGACGAACCAGCGTCGTTCCATGCGCCCCCCGGGCACAACGCGGGCAAGTCTATGCGATGGGCGCGCAAGGGCGCAATCGGCCGCGGGAATGCAGCCTACGCCCGCAACCGCTTCTTCCGCTTGCGCATCACGGGCGCGTCGTCGGCGGACGCGTCCTGCGGCGTCGATTCCGCGGGCGCCGCAGGCGGCGCCTCCTCCGCCTCCCGCGCGTCGGCCCAGGCGGCCGCCTCCAGCAGCACGTGATAGAGATAGCTCTCGAACTCGCGTTCGAACCGGCCGATGATCGCCTCCGGGTCGGGCGTCAGCGCTGCATCGGTGATGAGCCCGAACTGCACATTGCCGGCATAGGACAGGATCGACACGCCCATGCCGATGTCGCCGGATTGCGGCACCCAGAACATCACCTGCGTCACCGGCGCGCCGGCGATCGTGATCTCCTTCTGCGGTCCCGGCACATTGGTCATGACCGCGCTCGCGCGCGAGATGAGAAGGTCGAATAGCTGGTCCTGCATGATCTTGGGCGCGAGGCCGAGCGCGGCGAACAGGCCGAGCGTGACGGGCGGCTCGTAGCTGTTCTTGAGTTTCAGCATCCTTCGGCGAATTTCGTCGAGCCGCTCGAGCGGATCGGCCATGCCGATCGGCAGTTCGACGGCGAGAATGCCGAAGCGATTGCCGAGTTCGTGTTCCGCGCGGGGCGGGCGCAGGTTGATCGGCGCCAGCGCGCGCACCTCGACGCTTTGCGTTTCGTCGCCCTTGTCCTCGAGATAGCCGCGCAATGCGCCCGCGACGCAGGCGAGCAGCAAATCGTTGATCGAACAGTCGAGCGCCGCGCTCGCGGCCTTCACCTCGTGCAGGCGCAGCGGCCTTGTCCAGGCGACGCGCTTCGCGCCATGCGGCTTGCCCTTGAAGCGCGTCTCGCTGTCGCTCGGCATGGCGAGCAGCCAGGCGAGTTCGCCCGCCACGCCCGCCCCGGTCTTCATCAGCCTGGCTGCGCGCAGCGGATTGGTCGCGAGCGCCAGCGCCTCGCGCAGCGCGCCGCGCGTGACGTTCAGGCCGAGGCTCGCCGCCTCGGCGACAGGCGCCGTCAGCGACGAGAGCCAGCCCTCGTCATGATGGCCGCCATGTGTGGCCGGCCGCGCCTCCGCGCCGTCGTCGGCGAGGCCGAGCATCACCTGCATGAGCGCGATGCCGTCGGCGACCGCATGGTGAATGCGCGAGACGATCGCGACGCCGCCCTCGTATTTTTCGACGATGCGCATTTGCCAGAGCGGATGGTTGTGGTCGAGCGGCTCGGAGGCGAGCTGGGCCACATAGGCCTGCAGCGCCTTCTCGCCGCCGCGTCCGGGCAGGCGCACGCGCTGGACGTGCCGCGCAATGTCGAAGTCGCGGTCGTCGACCCAGAAGGCGCCGGCCGGGCTCGTCACCGCGCGTTGCCGAAAGCGCCTGTGCGCGAGCATGCGCTCTTCCAGCGCCGTCGCCAGCGCCGCCACGTCCACAGGACCGCGCAGCGCCATGACGCCCATGATCATCATCAGATTGTTCGGCCGGTCCATCCGCAGCCATGCCGTATCCACTGGCAACATTCTTTCGGCTTTGCTCATGGCCGCCTCCCTGACGCGAAACATAAGCCAGGGCGCGGGCCCGTCCCTGAGGGAGATCAAGGCCGGACCGGAACGATTTGGGCGGCGACGCCTAGGCCGGGCTGATAGAAGGAGCCATGACCCATGACGAAGCTGTCGCCCGGCTGATCGCCGAACTCGATCGCGCCGAGCGCGCGCGATCCTCTCACGCCGGCGAGGCGCCTCACGCCCAACGCGCCGCCTTTCGCGCCTGGCAGGCGGGGCGGCTGGCGCGCACCCACGCCGATCTCTTGGCGAGCCCGCGGTTCGGGCCGGCGGCGGCGTTTTTCCTGACCGACCTCTACGGCCCGCAGGACATCAGCGTGCAGACCGCACAGGTGCGCCGCATCGTGCCGCTGATGAGCCGCACCTTGCCGGCGACCGCGCTCGACACGGTCGCCGACGCCATCGAACTCGACGCCTTGTCGGAGGAGCTGGACGCCGCGATGATCGCCGAACTGGGTGGGACGGCGGAAGCCTTGACGGCCCCGAGCTACGCAGCCGCCTATCGCGTCATCGCCAGGCAAGCGGAGCGGGGGCGCCAGATCGACCTCATCGAACATCTCGGGCGCTCGCTCGACGGCCTGACGCGCCAGCCGTTCATCGGCGCCGCGTTGAAGATGATGCGCAAGCCCGCCGAGATCGCAGGGCTGGGCGCGCTGCAGTCGTTTCTCGAACGCGGCTACGCCGCCTTCCGCGTCATGCGCGGCGGCGGCGAATTCGTCGATATCGTCGCGCGCCGCGAACGTGAAATTTCCAATGCGCTGTTCGCCGGCGACGACGCCGTGCTGGAGCGGCCGGGCGCGCCGTAACGCGCGCGGGACAGAAGCCCCGCGCGCGAATTTTCCCATTTTCACTTCGCCGGCTTCCACGTCGTGGTGGCGCGATCGTAGGCGAAACCAGGCGCCGACTTGAGCGAGTCCTTCGTTTCGTCGACCGCGAGCCAGGTCTTGTCGTTCTTCTTCTCCATCTTCACGGCCTCGAACGGAACGATGACGTTCTTCTCGCCGACCCCGAGAAAGCCGCCGACGCCGAGGACGAGCCCGGATATCCTGCCGTTGCGATCGAGCAGAACGTCGTCGACCTCGCCGATTTTCGTTTCCTTGGGGTCGTAGACCGACTGCTTGTAATAATTCGTGACGGACATTCCTTCGGAGGGCGGCGCGGCCATGGTCGCGGCCGCGAAGGCCGGACCGGAAACGGCGGCCGCGAGAAGGCCGGCGGCGAGCAGCGTGGATTTCATCAGGTCTCTCCCGTGTTGCGCGCGACGACGGCGTCGCCGCGATGTCGGGGGAAACGGGCGGACGCGCGATTGGTTCGCCGGGACGGCGAAATCTTCGCAAGCTTATCACGCAGGCTTCGTCTGCGTCGGGCGAGGGAACGATCGGCGGATCGCGTGGTTATTCGCCCCGGGAACTGTCTGGAGGGAAATGCCCATGTCGCTCGGAACAATCCTACTCATCATTCTCGTGCTGGCCCTTCTCGGCATGCTGCCGACATGGCCTTACAGTTCGGGGTGGGGCTACGGTCCGAGCGGCGGCGTCGGCCTCATCGTCGTCATTCTGGTGATCTTGCTGCTGATGGGACGGATATGAAAAAAGGCCGGCGCTTGCGCCGGCCTTTGTCTTTTTCACGCGAGGCGGAAGATCAATCGATCGAAACTTCGCCCTTGATCACGGGACCGAAACGCACCCACTTCTCGCCGTCGAACGATTGCAACTGCATCTGCTTGATCGGGAAGTAGTCGGTCGGGCTGGTGGTGATCTTGATGCCCGGCAGCAGCATGGGCAGATCGAAGTCGAGGCTCGCGGCCTGCTTCATCACGTTCTCGCGCGTGAGATTGTCGCCGCACTGCTTGAGCACCTGCACCATCGTCTGCGCGGCGTTGTAGCCGTAGACGTAGAGCGTGTTGTGCTTGTCGCCGTCCGGAATGTATTTGTCCATGAACGCCGACCACGCCTTGACCGACGCGTCGTCCTTCCACGACGGATCGTCCGGGTCCTTGCCGTAGTTCGCGGAGATGATGCCCTTGCCGTTCTCGAGGCCGGCCGGCTTCATGACCGAGCCAACCGCCTGCGAGACCGAATGCAGGATGTGCACCGGCTTCCAGCCGATCTCGGCGTTCTTCTTGATCGCCATCGCCGCGAATTTCGGCGTGGTGAAATTGATGAACATGTCGGCGCCCGAAGCCTTCAGCTTCAGGATCTGCGAGTCGATCGTCGGATCCGATGTCTCGTAGGTCGCTTCCGACACGATCAGCGTCTTGGCCTTGTCGCCGAGCCCGTCCTTGAAGCCCTTGAGCGAGTCGCGGCCGAAGTCGTCGTTGGCCGAGAGAATGCCGATCTTGGCGTTCGGATATTTCTCCAGCACGTGCTTGGCGTAGATGCGGCCTTCGCTCTGGTAGTTCGGCTGCCAGCCCATCGTCCAGGGATATTGCTTGTGGTTCCCGAACATGGTGCCGCCGGCCGCGATGAAGAGCTGCGGGATTTTCTTGGCGTTGAGATATTTGATCGTGGCGAGGGAGGTCGCGGTTCCCAGCGGATTGAAGATGAACAGCACCTCGTCGCTCTCGATCAGCTTGCGGGTCTGCTCGACCGTCTTGGGCGGCGAATAGCCGTCGTCATAGGTGATGAAGTTGATCTTGCGCCCGTTGATGCCGCCCTGATCGTTGAGCATCTTGAAATAGGCGGCTTCGGTCTTGCCGATCACGCCATAGGCCGAGGCCGGTCCCGAATAGGCGTAGGTGTTGCCGATCTTGATTTCCGTGTCGCTCGCGCCCGTGTCGTACTTCTTCTGCGCCAGCGCCGCGCCGGCCATCGCCAGCGACAGCGCGCCGGCGAGGCCCATGGCGGCCAGTTTCATCTTCAGCATCTGTCTCCCTCCGTTTGCCGGCGGCGGAGCGCCGGCAAGTCGTGCGTCGGCTTTCGCGGACAATATTGTCCGACCGCCTCGATTGACCCTAGCGGCTTTCTGAGGCAACCTCAAATTCAAAAAAGCGGCCTCGAAAAGAGCCGCCTGACGTTCGGGAGGCAGTCATGTCATTCGCTTATTACGACTGGATCGCGCATCACGCCGAAGTGCGCGGCGACCGCACGGCGGCGATCGATCTGGCGTCGCAGCGCCGTTTCACCTACGCCCAGTTCGACGAGCGCATCGATCGGCTGGCGACGCATCTTGCCGGCCTCGGCGTAAAGAAGGGCGAGCGGGTCGCCGTGCTCGCCGTCAATTCGACCGACATTCTCGAAACGCAATTCGCCTGCTTCCGGCTCGGCGCGATCTTCACGCCGCTCAACATCCGCCTCACGGTGCATGAGCTCGCCTTCATCATTTCCGACGCCGCGCCCGTCGTTCTCGCGCATGACGGCGATTTCGCCTCGATGGCGGCGGAACTGCAGAAGCAGTGCAACGTGCCGCATCTCCTCGCCTACGGCGCAAGCTACGAGAAGGCGATCGCGTCCTCGGACCGCCTGAAGGCGCATACGCCCTGCGACATGGAGGATGTGTGCACCATCATGTATACGTCCGGCACGACGGGCAAGCCGAAGGGGTCGCAGACGACCCATCTGATGAACTTCATCAATTGCATCAACCTCGGCATCGGCGTCTTCATCTCGCAGAAGACGAACCATCTCTGCGTGCTGCCGCTGTTCCACACCGGCGGCCTCAACTGCTACGTCAATCCGGTCTTTCACGCCGGCGGCTGCAACATCATCATGCGCGCCTTCGATCCCGGCGAGGCGCTGCGGCTCATCGGCGACAAGGCGGTCGGCCTCACGCATTTCTTCGGCGTGCCGTCGATCTACCAGTTCATGGGCGCGCATCCCGCCTTCGCCAGCACGGATTTCTCGCGCCTGCAGATCGCCGGCGTCGGCGGCGCGCCCATGCCTGTGCCGCTGCTGAAAATGTGGGAGGCGCGCGGCCTGACGCTGGTGCAGGGCTACGGCATGACCGAGACGAGCCCGGCCGTTCTCGTGCTGGACGCCGAGGACGCCGCCCGCAAGGCGGGTTCGGCCGGCCGGCCCGTGCTGCATGGCGAGCTCAAGATCGTCGACGACGAGGGCAATCCGGTGAAGCCCGGCGAGATGGGCGAATTGTGGGTGAAGGGCCCCAACATCACGCCCGGCTACTGGAACCGGCCGGAGGCCAACAAGACCTCGTTCACCGACGGCTGGCTGCATACCGGCGACGCCGCGCGGCAGGACGAGGACGGCTTCTACTACATCGTCGACCGCACCAAGGACATGTATATTTCCGGCGGCGAGAACGTCTATCCGGCCGAAGTCGAGGATACGCTCTACCAGATCCCGCAGATCGCCGAGGCCGCCGTCATCGGCCAGCCCGACGGCACCTGGGGCGAGACGGGCCTCGCGATCGTCGTGAGGAAGCCGGGGCAGGAGCTGACGGAGACGCAGGTGATCGCGCATTGCCGCGAGCGCCTCGCGCGCTTCAAATGCCCGACGCGCGTGCTCTTCATCGACGCCCTGCCACGCAACGCCACCGGCAAGGTACACAAGCCGACGCTGCGGGCGAACTTTCTCGAAAAAGCAGGCTGATCTCCATATGCGGCCGGCGGTCTTGATCGCCGGCAAAGCCGCAAGCCTCGCGCAGTGCTAGGCGGACCTTCGCGGCGCGAAACGCGCGCCGGCGTGGAGGCGCGGCCATGTACCGGAATATTCTCGTTCCCGTCGATGCGGAAGGCCTGAGCGACAGGGCGCTCGAACACGCGGCGAGCCTCGCCGGCGCGCTCGGCGCGCGCGTCACGCTGATGACCGTCGCCGAGCCGGCTTTCGCGCATGCGGCGCATGCCGGGGAAATGCACGAGGCGCTGAAGACCGACGCGACGACATCGCGCGCCAAGACCTTGCTCGACAGCGCGGGCGGCAGGTTGCGCTCGGCCAATATCGCCTACGACGTCTGCGTCTATTGCGGCGAGAAGCCATGGGAAGGCATTTCGATGGCCGCCGACGACCACAAATGCGATCTCATCGTCATGGCGTCGCGCGGCGGGTCGCATATCGACGGCTTCGTTTTCGGCAGCGTCGCGGCGTCGGTGCTGACGCGCAGCCACGTGCCGGTTCTCGTCGTCAAGGAGCCGGAGGCGGAGGCCTGACGCGGCTCAGGCCCGCCGCGTTCCCTTCGCGCGCGCAAGATAGTCCTGCGTCTCCGGCCGCGCCTCCAGCCAGCCGCCCCATTTGCGGAAGACCTTCGCCATGCGCTCCGGCGCGACGCCGAGCTGCGTCATCGCGACGCCGCCGTTGACCGATTCCGCATAATCGCAGATCAACCCGTCGCGCAGCCGGAACCGGCTCATGCCGTCGATGACGACGCGCTTGCCCTTGAATTCCGCGCGCGTCGAGGTGAACGACGACAGCGACCAGGCGTAGGCGAGATCGCCCTTCACCACGGGATCGAACATTTCCCAGCGATAGTCCGGCCCCGCGTCGCCATGGAAGAGATGGCTCATCATATGCGCGATCTCGGGTCGTCCGACGTGATCGCCGTAGATGTAGTCGTGATACACGCCGTCTTCGGTGAAGCATTGCGCAAAGGCTTCCCCGTCGCCGGCTTCCGCCGTGCGCGAAAAACGGTCGAGCAGTTTTTCGAAGGCCGTCTGGTCCATTCCGTTGCGCCTCCCGCGCGCCGCTTTCTGTTTTCCGCAGATCGGCCAACAGCTTGCCGCAGCGCGCGGTTGTCGCCAAATGTTCCCTAAATGTTCTTGCGTTCGCGCCCGCCGGCCGATAATCTGAAATGCGGTTGCTGCGGGGGTGGAAATGGTCGTCAGGGTCGCCACGGTGGCGTTCGAAGGCATCGAGGCGCGGCCCGTCGACGTGCAGGTGCAGCTTTCCTCCGGCAACGTCGTCTTCACCATCGTCGGCCTCGCCGACAAGGCGGTGGCCGAATCCCGCGAACGCGTCCGCGCGGCGCTGACAGCCTCCGGTCTCGCGCTGCCGGCCAGGCGCATTACCGTCAATCTCGCGCCCGCCGACATGCCGAAAGAAGGGTCGCATTACGACCTGCCGATCGCGCTCGCCGTCATGGCGGCGATCGGCGCCCTGCCGGCCGACGCGCTCGGCGGCTTCACCGTGCTCGGCGAGCTAGCGCTCGACGGTTCTCTGACGCCGGTCGCGGGCGTTCTGCCGGCCGCGGTCGCGGCCAATGCGCGCGGCCACGGCCTCATCTGCCCCGCCGAATGCGGGCCGGAAGCCGCCTGGGCGTCCGGCGACATGGAGGTGATCGCGCCGCGCTCGCTGATCCAGCTCGCCAATCATTTCAAGGGGACGCAGGTTCTGTCACGCCCGCAGCCCGGCGTGCGGACGGCGGGCGGCGTCCTGCCGGATCTCCGCGACATCAAGGGGCAGGAGAGCGCCAAGCGTGCGCTCGAGATCGCGGCCGCCGGCGGCCACAACCTGCTGATGAATGGCCCGCCCGGCGCCGGCAAGTCGATGCTGGCGCAGCGCCTGCCGTCCATCCTGCCGCCGCTGAACCCGAAGGAGCTGCTCGAAGTCTCGATGATCCATTCCGTCGCCGGCGCGCTGGCGGGCGGCAGGCTCACCGATCGCCGCCCGTTCCGCAGCCCGCATCATTCGGCCTCCATGCCGGCGCTGGTCGGCGGCGGCGCCGGCGCGCGGCCCGGCGAAATCTCGCTCGCCCATCATGGTGTTCTGTTTCTCGACGAATTGCCGGAATTCCAGCCGCAGGTTCTCGATTCGCTGCGGCAACCGATGGAGACCGGCGAGGTCGCCATCGCCCGCGCTAACCACCGCACCACCTATCCCGCGCGCTTCCAGCTCGTCGCGGCCATGAACCCCTGCCGCTGCGGCCATGCGCTCGATCCGGGCTTTTCCTGCGCGCGGGGCGCCGTGCAGCGTTGCGCCGGGCAGTATCAGGCGCGGCTTTCCGGCCCGCTTCTCGATCGGATCGACGTCCAGATCGAGGTTCCGGCCGTCTCCGCCGCCGATCTCATCCTGCCGGCGCCGGCGGAAGGCTCGGCCGAAGTCGCCCGCCGCGTCGCCGCCGCCCGCCGCATCCAGGTCGAGCGCTACGCGTCGGTGGGGCTGGCGGGCGTCACGACCAACGCCGCCGCGCCCACGCGCGTCATCGAGGAACTGGCGGCGCCGGACGCCGGCGCGCAGGCGCTGGTGCGCGAGGCCGCCGAGCGCTTCTCCCTGTCGGCGCGGGGTTACCATCGGGTTCTCAAGCTCGCCCGCACCATCGCCGACCTCGACGGCTCCTCCGCGGTGCGGCGTCCGCACCTGGCCGAAGCCCTGGCCTATCGCACCGGCATGGATCGCGCCGCCACCGCGGCGGCGTGAGACGAGGCCACCCGGGGAATCCCGCACGGCAAGTCTTTCTCAACCGGCAGGCGCCATGCTCGCCCCGCGCCGGCTGTCGGCGCGGGACCCGTGTTCATGTCGTCCAGTCTTCTCGGCCTCCTCGCAACCGGCCTCGCCGCGCTCATGGGTGGGGTCCTGATCGGCCGCCGCATCGGCGAGACGATTGGCGGCGACCGCCGCGCCGCGGCCACCGCCGACGAAACCGAGAAGCTGCGCGACGAGGTCTGGGAGCTGAAGGCCGCCGCGGCCGCCCGCGACCGCGCCGAAGCGGCCAGCGAGGCCAAGTCCCGCTTTCTCGCCCGCGTCAGCCACGAGATCCGCACGCCGCTCGCCGGCATCCTCGGCATGACCGATCTTCTGGCCTCGATGAAGCTCGATGCGGAAGCGCAATCCTATCTCGCCGCCATCCGCACTTCGGGCGAGGCGCTCGGCGCGCTGATCGACGAAATCCTCGATTTCTCGCGCATCGAGGCCGGCCGCCTCGAGCTCGACAACGCGCCTTTCGACCTCGCGCCGCTCGTCGAAGGCGTCGTCGAGCTCGTCGCGCCGCGCGCGCAGGGCAAGGGCATCGAGGTCGCGGCGCATATCGCGCCCGATGCGCCCGTCCGTCTCGTGGGCGATGCCGCCCGGCTGCGCCAGATTCTCATCAACCTCGCCGGCAACGCGGTCAAATACACCGAGCGCGGCGGCGTCGGCCTGCGCGTTCGGCGCGGGCAGGGCGACGCCATCCTGTTTCTGGTCGAGGACACCGGCCCCGGCGTGCCGGCCGAGCACCGCGCCTCCATCTTTCGGGAATTCGAGCGGGTCGACGGTTCGGCGACGGCCGCGCACGGCGGCGCCGGTCTCGGCCTCGCCATCTCGCGGGCGCTGGCCGAACGCATGGGCGGCGAACTGACGCTCGCCAGCTCGGACGCCGCCGGTTCGACCTTCCAGCTTTCAGTGCCGCTGCCGGCCGAAGCGGCGGCGCAGGACGCGAGTCCCTCGTTGCTGGGCCGCCGCGCGCTCATCGTCGCGCAATCGCCCTTCGAGGCGCCGTTCCTGGGCGAGCAGCTCGCCGCCGTCGGGGCTGCGGTCGAGCGCGCCGAAGGCGAGGACGCCGCCATGCTGTCGCTCGCCCAGCGCGATCCGCCCGATGTCGTCATCGTCGATTGCGCGCTCGGCGAGCAGGCCTCGCGCCGCATCGCGGAAGCCGCGCGCGCCGCGCACGCCAGCCGCACGCTGGTGCTCGTCTCGCCGTTCGAGCGCCGCACCATGGGCCAGAACGTGCTCGGCGCCTTCGACGGCTGGCTGGTCAAGCCGGTGCGGCACGCCTCGCTGCTCGCCCGCATTTCCGACCGGCTCAACGGCGTCGGCGACGCCGCGCCTTCCGCGCCCGACGCGCCGGCCCCGCGTCCCCTCGGGGGCTTGCGCGTGCTGGTCGCGGAAGACAACGACATCAATGCGCTGATCGCGCTGCGCACGCTCGAACGCGCCGGCGCCATGGCCGAGCGCGTCGCCGACGGGCTCGCCGCCGTCGCCGAGATCGAGGACGCCGCCGCCGGCAAGCGCACGCCCTTCGACGCCGTGGTGATGGATATCCGCATGCCGCGCCTCGACGGTCTTTCCGCCGCGCGCCGCATCCGCGCCGTGCAGGCGACGGTCGGCGTCGCGCCGACGCCGCTGGTCGCGCTCACCGCAAACGCGGCGGAGGAGGACCGGCGCGCCGCCGAGGCCGCCGGCTTCGCCGCCTTCTTCGTCAAGCCGTTCGAGGCGGATGAGTTGACGCAGGCGGTGGCGCGCCTTGCGCGCGCGGCGACCGCGCAAGGCGCGGCGCTCGGCGCCTGAGCCCGACTGTCATAATCCCGTTTGCAAACCGTGACACTCCGGCTGCAATAGGCCAAGGAGACGAATCGGCATGTCCAGGCGGGAATCCGGCGACGAGAGCCGTCGAGACTTCGGGATGCTTCTGCGCTTTCCCCGGCGGCTCAAGAAGCGCGTGTCCTTCGGCGGCGCGCTCTGCCGCGTGGGATCGCTGGAATTGCGCATCGCCGAGACCAAGAAGGAAATCCGCAAGGCGCAACGCCTGCGCTACAAGGTTTTCTACGAAGAAGGCGGCGCGATCCCGGATCGCACGGCCGCGCTCATTCGCCGCGACGTCTGCGCCTTCGATCGGGTCTGCGATCACCTGCTCGTCGTCGACCACGCCGCCTTGAACCGTTTCGGCCGCGCGCGGCCTCAGGTCGTGGGCGCCTATCGCCTGCTGCGGCAGGAAGTGGCGGAAAAGAATTTCGGCTTCTACAGCGCGGGCGAATACGACATCGCGCCGCTGCTCGAGCGCCACAAGGGCAAGCGCTTTCTCGAGCTCGGCCGCTCCTGCGTGCTGGCGCCCTATCGCGGCAAGCGCGTGCTCGAGCTGCTGTGGCGCGGCATCGGCCTCTACATCGACCGGCACGGGATCGACGCCATGTTCGGCTGCGCGAGCTTCGAGGGCGTCGATCCCGCAAGCCACGCCCGCGCGCTGAGCTTCCTCAGCCATCATGCGTCGAGCCGGGCGGACTGGCGCGTCTGTGCGCGCGCCGACCGTCACGTCGCCATGGCCGTCATGGCGCGAGACGAGGTCGAGATACGCAAGGCGCTGGCGGAACTGCCGCCGCTGGTGAAGGGCTATCTGCGCTGCGGCGCGACCTTCGGCGACGGCGCGGTGGTCGACAGGCAGTTCGGCACAACCGACGTCTTCGTCGTCATGCCGGTGGCCGAGATCGATCCGCGCGTTTTCGCCCGCTTCGCCGCAGGCAAGCCGGCGGACGCGCGCGCGGCGTAAAGCCGCATCCGGGCTCGTCCGGACGCGGCCGGTCAGTTCTCTTTCAGCAGGTCCTGCGGGATCGGCCAGGTGGAGATGAAACGGCGGCCCGGCCAGCATTCGGGATGGCCCGCCTGTGTCGGCGGACGGCTGCGGGACTGCAGGCGATGCTCCCGGACGAAGCGACGTAATAGCCGAGCGGCGTGAGCGACCCCGGACCGTCGCTGGGCGCCTCGACCACGTTGCAGGCGCTCGCTGCCCGCGCCCGCGCCGCGCTTGCCAACCGGCCCCGGGCCTCCGATCCTGCCGCCCGGGAGGAGCCATGTCGAAAATTCTCTACGAAAAGGATGGCCGCATCGGCCGCATCACGCTCAACCGTCCGGACGTGATGAACGCCATCGACGACGACGTGCCGCGCGAACTCGCTGACGCCGTCGAGCGCGCCAACGCCGACCGCGACGTGCATGTCATCGTGCTCTCGGGCAACGGCCCCGGCTTCTGCGCCGGCTACGACTTGACCTACTACGCGCAATCCAAGGCGCGCCATTCCGCCGACGACATTCCGCTCTGGGATCCGATGCAGGACTACGCCTTCATGATGCGCAACACCGAGCTCTTCATGAGCCTGTGGCGCAGCTACCGGCCGGTGGTCTGCAAGGTGCACGGCTATGCGGTGGCGGGCGGCTCCGACATCGCGCTGTGCAGCGACATCGTGGTGATGGAGGACAAGGCGCAGATCGGCTACATGCCTGCGCGCGTGTGGGGCTGCCCGACCACGGCCATGTGGGTCTATCGGCTGGGCGCCGAGCAGGCCAAGCGCATGCTGTTCACCGGCGACAAGATCGACGGGACGGAGGCCGCGCGCATCGGCCTCGTCCACAAGGCGGTCCCGCGCGAAGAGCTGGACGCCGAGGTCGAGCGTCTCGCCGAGCGCATGGCCGGCGTGCCGATCAACCAGTTGATGATGCAGAAGCTGATGATCAACCAGGCGATCGAGGCGATGGGCCTCAAGCACACGCAGATGTTCGCCACGCTGTTCGATGGCATCACGCGCCACTCGCCGGAAGGCTTCAATTTCAAGCGCCGCGCGGAGGAGGTCGGCTGGAAGGAGGCCGTGCGCAATCGCGACCAGGGCACATGGGACTGGACGGAGAACCGGCCCATCAATCCGCGGGGTGATTGACGAAACCGGAGAAAAAGGCGACTTGCCACTGGCGACATTTTCCGCGCCGGTCAAATTTTTGCCGGCGCGGCCCTATCTAAGGGCCGCAAATCCCGCCGAACGGCAGATCATGAACGCGCCACTCGTCCACGCTCCATCAGCCAAGCCGCTGTTTTCGTACAGGAAATACTGGGCGCAGCGCTTCGGCGTCGCGTCCTTCCTGCCCATGTCGCGCGCCGAGATGGACGCGCTCGGCTGGGATTCCTGCGACGTGATCCTGGTGACCGGCGACGCCTATGTCGACCATCCCTCCTTCGGCATGGCGATCATCGGCCGGCTTCTGGAGGCGCAGGGGTTCCGCGTCGGAATGATCAGCCAGCCCGACTGGCGCTCGCCGGAGGCCTTCCGGGCGCTCGGCAAGCCGAACCTGTTCTTCGGCGTCACCTCCGGCAACATGGATTCCATGGTCAACCGCTACACGTCGGACCGGCGGCTGCGGCACAACGACAGCTATACGCCGGGCGGGGAGGGCGGCAAGCGGCCGGATCGCGCCACCATCGTCTACGCGCAACGCTGTCGCGAGGCCTATGCGGAAGCGCCGATCGTCATCGGCGGCATCGAGGCCTCGCTGCGCCGCATCGCGCATTACGATTATTGGTCGGACAAGGTGCGCCGCTCGATCCTGATGGACGCCAAGGCCGACCTGCTGATCTACGGCAACGCCGAGCGCGCGCTGGTGGAAGTCGCGCACCGCATCGCGAAGCGCGGGATCGCGCAGGATTTTTCCGACATTCGCGGCCTCGCCTTCATGCGCGACGCGACGCCCGAGGGCTGGACCGAGACGCCGGTCGACGATCTCGACGCGCCCGACGAAGGCGCGCGCCGCCGCAACGAGACGAATGTCGTCATCCGCCTGCCGTCCTGCGAGCAGGTGCAGGGCGACCGCGAATCCTACGCCCGCGCCTCGCGCGTGCTGCACCGGGAGAGCAACCCCGGCAACGCGCGGCCGCTGACGCAGAAGCACGGCGACCGCGACGTCTGGCTGACCGCGCCGCCCGTGCCGCTGACAACAGAGGAAATGGACGGCGTCTACGAACTGCCCTACGCCCGCGCGCCGCATCCCTCGTATGAAGGCGCCAAGATTCCGGCGTGGGAGATGATCCGCCATTCCGTGACGATCATGCGCGGCTGTTTCGGCGGCTGCTCCTTCTGCTCGATCACCGAGCACGAAGGCCGCATCATCCAGTCGCGTTCGGAAGGCTCGATCATCAAGGAGATCGAGCATATCCGGGATAAAACCGAGGGCTTTACTGGCATCATTTCCGATATCGGCGGGCCCACCGCCAACATGTATCGCATCGCCTGCAAGGACCGCGAGACGGAGGCGCTCTGTCGAAGGCCCTCCTGTGTCTATCCCGATATCTGCAAGAACCTGAACACCAGTCATGACGCGCTGATCGCCCTCTATCGCAAGGCGCGCGCCGTGCCTGGCGTGAAGAAGGTGATGGTGGCCTCGGGCGTGCGCTACGACCTCGCCGTCAAGAGCCCGGCCTATGTGAAGGAACTGGTCGAGCACCACGTCGGCGGCTATCTCAAGATCGCGCCGGAACACACCGAAGACGGCCCGCTGTCGAAGATGATGAAGCCGGGCATCGGCTCCTACGACCGCTTCAAGCAATTGTTCGACGCCGCCGCCCAGAAGGCCGGCAAGAAATACTTCCTCATCCCCTATTTCATCGCGGCGCATCCCGGCACGGGCGACGAGGACATGATGAACCTCGCGCTCTGGCTGAAGAAGAACGGTTTTCGCGCCGATCAGGTGCAGACCTTCCTGCCGTCTCCCATGGCGATCTCGACCGCCATGTATCATTCGGGCGTCAATCCGCTCAAACCCGTGCGGCGCGGCGCGTCTGAGCCCGTGGACGCGGTCAAGGGCCTGCGCCAGCGCCGCCTGCACAAGGCCTTCTTGCGCTACCACGATCCCGAGAACTGGCCGGTCCTGCGGGATGCGCTCAAGAGCATGGGCCGCGCCGACCTGATCGGACCGGGCAAGCATCATCTGGTGCCCGCCTGGCAGCCGGCGGGCACCGGCAAAGGCGGCGAGGGCTCCCGCACGGGTCGCAAGAACGGCCCGCAGCGTGGCGGCAAGTTCACGACCAAGGGCGTGGATTTCGGCAAGGCGAAGCCGGGGCGACGCTAGGGCGCATCAACTTCAAGCCTTGGGCTATTTCTTCGGTTCGGGCCCGCCCACGATGACGGTAGAACGGAAGCCGACGCCGGGACCGTTTTGAATGACGCGCATTCCAGTGCCGGGTCCCGACTGAATGACACGCGTGCCAATAGCTGACTGACCCGGTTGCACATGTACGGTGCTTTCACCGCCCAGACTTGGAGCGTCCTTGGTTCCAGTCGAAACAATCTCGACAGCGGCTCCGACCTGCCCGTGACCTTGAATGTCAACGCCGACGACTGGTGCTTGCGCTTCCTTGTTGTCCATAGCCTTCCCCTCCACGGCTTTTGTGGGACTGATAAAGAGTGCGATCGCGCCGCCGACCAGAAGAACGGCCCCTATTAAGATGGAGATTTTCGGCAACATCGACCACCCCTCCATCTCTCCGAAGATTGCAAACAAAAACAAATAGAAGCCGAGGCCGATGAGGCCCAAGCCAACCCAGTTGCCCAATGAAACAAGACGTTTATGCGCATCGCGCCATTCAGCAGAAACCAATCCAAGCACGAAGTTCAGACCGATGCCGATAACTGACAAGGCAGTGCTGACTATTTCAATCTTGGACACGACATCGTTTCCGATAAAAGCCGGGTTTCAGATATACACTTGCCACCCTCATTCAAGCCCCCGGTCCTTGCCGCCGCCCGCCCCGGACGCCCAAATAGGTCTTGCCAAGGAGATCCCCGCCAGGGGGCTGAGAGGCTGGCAGCGCGACAGCGAGAGCTGAAGCGGCCCGGCGATCCTTAGAACCTGATCCAGCTTGCACTGGCGGAGGGATGGCTGCGGGCTGCGAGCCCGCCCTTCCCGCCAGCGCGACAGAAACGAGTCGAGCCAAATGCGGGTCCAAGTCATCGGCGCAGGGATCGTGGGGCTGACCGCAGCCTTCGAACTCGCGCGCCGCGGCG
>OEIU01000784.1_pt1 | contig 25622 bp, 30 predicted proteins | sample 1539221 | NCBI WGS metagenome assembly OEIU01 (sample SAMN03792071, study PRJEB22550) | activated sludge metagenome | feature: wastewater treatment plant; material: activated sludge; isolation source: Wastewater treatment plant of a petroleum refinery complex | place: Argentina: Zarate | collected...
GCAATAGCGCGCAGAAACTTGGCCAGTGCTCAGACTATGACGGCAGCTTTCGCGAGCGCGTCTGACGAGCGAGCGTGCGATCGGCGCGATTTTTCCTGGCGATGGCGGAGGTGAGCTCGTCGTAGTCGACGCCGCTCTTCTTGAGCGCGCGGCGGGCGTCCGCCTCCTGGAAGCCCAAGAGCTCGAACACGCTCATATTGAGACTCGAAGCGATGCGTTCGATCGTCTTGAGCGTCGGGTTCCCGAGGCCGCGCAGAACGGTGTAATAGGTGCCGCGCGCAAGTCCGGTCCTGGGCAGGAAGGCCTCGGTTCCGCCATTCTCGTCCTCGAGCTGCTGAAGCCTGATGGCCAGCATCTCGTTGAGAATCGAGTGATCGATCGACTGGGGTTTGCGAGCAGGAGGCATAGGCGGCTGCCGAGGGTGCGACGAATACGATCGTATAGTCCTATACGATATCTGACATCCAGTATACTGGACGCAGGAACGCCGCCCACAAACGCCGGGCGGGGCAGGTCAGTCCGGTCGACTTCGCATCGTTTCAGAGGAAACAGCGTCCTCGCTCGTTCCGAACAGGGCGAGGGGATCGACGCCGAGCCGATGGGCGATGGCGTCGACTGTCGCAAGGCTCGGATTTCCGGCCTCGCTCATCAGCAGAAAATAGCTGGACCGCGGCAGGCCGAGGCGCGCGGCGAAGGCGCGCCGGCTGAGGCCGTGTCTGGTTCGGATAGATTCCAGTTGGGCCTGCACGATGTGCAGGAGGATCCTCGGCTCGGTCGAACCGAGCTCGGTTTTCTGCGGGACCACGGAGGTTCGCATCGATGGAGCCATGATCCTGCGGATCACGAGTCCTGCGCTCGGGCCGCTGGCGGCAAACGACCGGTCCGTTCGAGATGCTCGTAGAGCGCGCGGTCGATGATCCGGAGCGGATGCGTCCTCTCCTCGGCTGCGATCTGGCGCAGGGCGAGATCAATCGCATCCGGCAATCTCAGCGCATAGGGACGGGAGGTGGAACGTTCGCCATAGGCTTCGAAGGGATTGCGGCTGTGCCGATCCCGCTTGGCGTCGCCCTGTCTCCGGCCGCTTGCTCGCCGGGGCCGCATTGCCGCCGCGCCATCGGCAGGCGATACGGTGGAGGGGTTCCCGGCGCCGCAGGGAGCGACTTGAACAATATCCCCATAGTCAGGCGTCACCACGACAGGCGTGATGGTCGGTCCCGCCGCTGCTGGAGCCAACCGCTGCGACCGAAAGGCGTCGCGGGGCAGGGCAGGGCGGTCGGATTTTGTCCCCTGGTCAGAATCGCCCATGTCAGGCCGCCGTCTCGTCGGGAACCACGCCCTGGCTTGCAGCCAGCAGCTCGCGGACGACCTGATCGGCGTTGTACCGGGCTTTGCGGACAGATTCGTCCCTGTCGCTCATCTGGTGGAGCGCGCCATATCCGGAGGTCATGGTCCGATACGTCACCCGGCGATAGAGGGCGTTCGCGCAGACCGAGACCTGTTTGGCGTCGAGATAGGCCATGACCTCGCGCAAGGGCCGGGTGTTGCGGTCGAGACTGTCGTATTCGTTGAAGAGGACGCGATACGGGCTCATCGGCAATCCGGCATCCGCCGCATGCCGCTCGAGATTGCGGATCGTGCGGACGACCTGCGAGGCGTCGAACGTGTGGACCTTGCAGGGGAGCACGACGAGGTCGGCCCGCAAGGCTGACTGGATCACGACATCGCCATAATAGCCCGGCGTGTCGATGACGATGACGTCATGATCGTCCAACCGGGCGATGGCCGCGATCAGAGCGGCCTCATCGGCCGCCCGGACGAGATCGATGCCTTGGGGCACGATACCTCGCGCAGAACTCGATGCGTGCCATTGGTAGGACGACCCCTGCGGATCGGCGTCGACGATCGCCGTGGCGTAACCGTGGCGGGCGGAATCGCCTGCGAGCAGGATGGCGACGGTCGTCTTGCCGCTTCCGCCCTTTGGGTTTGCGATGGCGAAGATGCTGGGCATGAGAAGAATCCGGAATGTGAGGCGACAAGCGACATACAATATAATGACGATCATTCAATGCCGCAACGCACCAGGATCGCAACGCCGCAATCCGGCAGCTCAGCATTCTCCTCTTCCGGTAGAACGGCGTTGCGGTATTGCGGCGATGTGTGAAGGAGGCAACCGCGCGTTACCGCAATACGGCAAGATCGCATTGCCGCGATCCATCGATGCGGGCCTGTGGCGTTACGTGAATGACGACATATGGATTACCGCAATGGCGGAAGGCAACAATGTGCGAAAGCCAAAATCCGACAATGAGACAGTAGGGCATTGTTGCATGACGATATGCCGACAATGACGCGCTGCGACAAGGCCGGGTTGCCGCGCCCCGGTATCGCCGTCTTACGACATCTGCGAAATGCGGTATTGCCGCACTCCGTTGGTGTCGCATTGTGATGGCGCCATGATTGTGATGCTTGTATCGTAAGGAGGCCCTGGGAGTCCCGCTGGTCAGGTTGGACAGCGGCGCTCCTGTTGAGAAGTGAGAGAGACAATATATTGAATGTGAGTTGACAAGATACCGGTTTGTGGGCCAAACCAGAGACGGCTGCAGAAAGCAGCCGGGCGCGCAGGCGCGCAAGGTCGCCTCGGCGAGACGGTCGACCGGAAGAGGGAATGCTGGACGTGGCGGTCGCTGCTACCAAGGCCCGACGCAAGCCGCGGCTGCGAACGGAGCTATCCGAAGCGGACGAAGCGCGACTGCGGGAAGCAGTCATCCTGTTCGGCCTGCCGAAAGCGGAAGTCGTGCGGCGACTGATCCGGGCCTCCGTTCAGGCAGGGCCGGCCTTGTCGGCGGACAATACGAAAGCGGTCGTCGAGCTTGCGCGCGAGCTGCGCATGGTCGGTCGCAATCTCGCGCAGGTGCTGAAAGCGATCCATCGCGGGCAGGCCGTGCGGATCGAGGATACCGAGCCAGTCTGGCGTGGCCTGCATGACGCGATATCGGCGATCGACGACGAGTTGACGGAGATCACGGTCGCTTATGGATCGAAGCTGCGGCGGCGGGCGAAGCTGACGGTCGTTGGGGATGCGGGGATTGCCGCGCCATGACCCGGGCGGCGCAGATCGTCTGGTGGATCGAGCAGGTCGAGGCCGCGCGCGTTCGCGTGGGAGAGGGGCGGGACCGGCGGCGGCGTCTTGTTCCGCCGAGCCCGACCGATGACGAGATTTTTTGTAGCCGGCGCGCGGCGCTGCCAGATGTGGCGCCCCCTCGGGTCATCCGCGGGAGGACGATCACCGGCGCGTTCGACGAGGAGCGGTCGCGCGTGCTGCCGGTGTCGCCGGGAGGCGGTGGAACAGCCCCAGCTCGTTCTTCCGGGAGAGGGGCAAGCGGGTCAGGCGCCTCCGGTGGTGGAGCCGGCAGCCGCATGGACTTGTCCGGCGGCGGCGCGCTCGATCGTGCGCGAAAACTCGCCGCCGGCTATCAGCCGGCTGTCGTCAAGGTCGTGTCCTATGCCCGCGGCGTCGCGCGGGCGACGGCGACCGGCCAATATGTGCAGCGTGAGGACGTTCCCCTGGAAACTCAAGACGGCCGCATGCTGATCGATCGTGAGGCCGTCGCCGAAGAAATCAAAGTCTGGTCTACGAACTTCTCCAAGCGCGCCGAGAGCCAGGATGTCGGGGATTTCAGGCTGACCCTGCAGGATGTTCGCGACAGTGAAGAGGGCAGGGCTGCTTATGCGAAGGCGATAGCTGCGGCCTTCGACGGCCATCGCCATGCCTGGCGGCTCGCGGCGACTCCGGAGGGGACGCTCGAAGCCAGAATTGTCCTGGCCATGGCCGGAGGCCCAAAGGAGCGGTTCCGCGTTCGCGAGGAACGCGTTCGGAAAGGCGACGCCGAATTTGTCCGCAAACGCCTCGACTTCAAATCGGAGACCCTCATCAAAGACAGAATTGCGGCGACCGGCATGTCTCCCGAGAGAATTTCGATCCGTCCCGGCGGAACGAGCCACGGCCGTGACGGCGTGGCGTTCCGGCTGGATCGGCTGGTCGAACGCGGACCGACCGTCGATGATCGCGGCAAGACCATCGCCAATGTGGCGGACGCCCGGATTGCGGCGCGGGAATGGAATCGCAGTCTACGGTCGCAATCGTCGCGCGACACCATGCATCTCATCATGTCAGCGAAGGCCGGGACAGATGCAGACGCCCTGACCCGGGCGGCGCGCGCATTCCTGCATGATCGCTTCGCCGACCACAGGTTCATGTTCGGCGTCCATAGAGACAAGGAAGCCGCTGGCCATATCCATGCCCATGCAGTCATCGCCGTCAAAAGTGAATCCGGCCAGAAAATCCATCCCGGCCCCGACACGTTCGACGAATGGCGTCGGGTCTATGCCGAGCATGCCCAGGCAGAAGGTCTCAAGATCGTGGCGACGTCCGCGCGGGAGCGGGCATCCTCCCAGAGCTATGGTCCCAGGGACAAGGCGATCGTGGACGCCGCCGACCGGCCGAGGCCGCACAGGCAGTCGCGGGATCGCGCCTATGCCGCCGATCCCACCAACCGCGTGATGATCGAAAAGGCCCGTCAGCGGATCGCCGCGGCCCGGACCAATCCGATCCGGCTGCCGGTCGCCGCCTCCGATCGCAAGGCCGTGAACGAGAGCGTCCTTGTCTGGAAGGCCGTGGCGGCTGAGCGACCGAACAACTTAGTTGCACACAACATGGTCGAACGCCTGACCATGGCGCAGACCATTGGCGGCATCCTGCACACGATCGGGAGACGCGTCGCCTATCTCAACAAGGAGAATCCAAACATGGCGATCACCTCCGAGAAAATGGCGAGGGATCTGCGGCTGATGAACGAGGCGGTGTCGCGCACCAGCGATCTTCTCGATGGCCAAACGAAACAGCAGTTCCGGGAGGCGTCGTCGCGCTATCTCGAGACGCTCGCCAATCGCGTCGATCTCCAGCGGGCGGCCGAGCGCGGCGTCACGCAAATGACCCGGGCCGAGGTCGAGGCTATCGCCGGCGTCAACGCGGACAAGCTGATCGCACGCGCGAACGCCGTTCAGGCGGATGAGCAACGCGAGGCGGCGGACGCGGCGCGGCTGGCCGACAGGGCTATCGAGGTCGAGCGGAAGCAGGAGGCGGCGACGAAACTTGATCCGACCTCGCAGCGCGAGCTCAGAGCCGAGCGGGCGACGGTCGTCAATGCGCAGACCTCTGCCGCTCGGGAAGCGCGCGAAGCTGCGGCGGCGAACGAAGCCGCGCGAGCGATCGCGCTGCATCCGGGTGAACCCATGTCGCCGACAAACGTTCAGACTGACGCCTTGGCCCGGCTTCGCGTTGAGCAGGAGAAGGTCATTCAAGAAATCGAGGCTGCCGAGAAAACCGACGCGCAATCGCAGCGCGGACAGCGGATGAAGCCGTAACGACGACGGACATCGTCGTCAGTGCTACGACTCGACAACCAGCTGTTCAGCGAATGATTTTCTCACGTAACGCGATGGCGACCGCATGAGCCTTGGTGACGGCGCCGAGCTTCTGGCGAACCGACATAATGTGCTTCGTAACCGTCGGTTTCGATATTCCGAGGATGACGGAAATCTCCCAATCCGTCTTGCCTTCCGCAGCCCAGCTCAAACAATCGTATTCGCGGGCGGTCATGCGACCGCGCGCGTGTAGCGAACTGCAACGGCGATGAAGCAATTGACCGACGGCGTAGTTTGCAACGAAACCGAGGAGAGAGCGATCGTCGGGGCTCAAATCGACTACCTCGCCGCCGAACGAGACGGTGGCGATGGCGCCGTCGAGCAGTGCGACCGGAACGACGAAGCCGCCGCGTAGTCCGAATTCCGCGGACTCGCCGCGGATCAACTCGACGTTGTCGGGAGAGGTCGAGGAGGCGTAGGCGTCGTTCCAAGTGAAGGGCTTGTCGTCAAATTGCAGCCGTTCGACGATCGGATCGCGAAAGACGTAGCCCTTCCGATTGTAGCGATCGGCCCATTCATCTGGGAACCGTTGCACCAAAATGCGGCGAAGGACGTCCTTCATGGGCAGGACACGCGGTGGAACGATGCCGCTGAACAGGGACGTGAGGCCAAGAGGTTTTGTGATCTTTTTCAGAATGAGGTCGATCGCGTTCTCGTCGACAGCTTCTTCGAAATCGCGAATGAGCCGCCAAGTCTTTTCCAGTGGCGTTCTCTGGAGCATTCCCAATCGACCTTCTGAAATCGTGCTGGCTCGACAGGCCTCCGCGCTCGATGAGCGTATTCGCGCGTCGCTGACTTCCGTCGAGCACATGCGCAACAAAGCCAGGGGCTCGGGTTCAAAATCGAGATTCGCATAAGTGCAATTATGGAACATAACAGTCTGATATTACATAAGAACTTCTGTAGACATGCAGTTCAGATTCTTCGAAGTTGAACCGCTCATGACAAGCACAATCATGTGGAGACCGCAATTGGTCAATTGTGATACTTGTCTTTGTCCGTTGGAGTGTCGTCGTCGCCAAACGAGACGTGCAGCCCCTCTAAAGTCTGGGTCGCATCAGCAATTGGGCTTTGGTCCGCAGATCGAGATGCAATGACGCCGATCATGGCGGTGAAAGCCTCATCTTGTCCTGCGGTCGCAGAAGTCAATAAGCGTCTGAGATCGCAGCTTTCTCCGGCCGAGGAGGGCGGAACTCCAAGCGACAGAGGCTTTCTCGATGCTTTTTTGAGTGACGATCGAGTCGCAATCGACATCGAAACCTGTGCGTACGGCGACAACGTGGCGGCTTCTTGCTGCGACAGAGCGATTTCCATCGGAGGGCGATCCGGTCCTGCATCTTTGTCGGGGCCGCTCGAGGACTTGCCGCCGTTGGCCACGGCTTCCGGTGGCGAAGATCCGATTGCTCCGCCGATCGTCTCATCGCGCCATAATTTGAGGCGTGGAAGCTGCAGTGGTTTCGCCGCAGGCGCAATGAAGCCACGGTAAGGTCGATCGACATAGTGCCGAATCTTCGTAAGCTCGAACGACGGCGAGTTCTTGACCATCAGAATCGACAGGCGCGCCGACATTTCCCGCAGCTCGAGCGGACTGCGCAACGGCCGCGGCGCGAAATGCGGCGTCCAGACGCGTGGCGCGAACAGCCCCTGTCCTGGCCGCATGACCGGCGTCTTGTAGACCTGCGTCGTCTCGCCGAGCATCTCCGACACGAATTCCGACGTATCGAGGTCGTTGATCTGGATGAACAGCTTTATCTGCGAGCCAGAGACCGTCGTGATGCGCCTGCTCTTGCCGTAGAGTTCGTCGAGCTGGGCGATGTCCTGCATGACGATCGCCATGCGAAAGCCGTAGCCGGCGGAAATCGTGATTTTTGAGATCAGCGAATCCATACGGCCGACGTGATAGAATTCGTCGAGCATCAGGAGGACATGGTGCGGCTCGTCCTCGCCCGGAATCTTCTCCATCAGGAGATCGTGGATCTGCTGGAACAGAATGCGGATCAGCGGCCGGAAGATTGAAAGCTCGGCGATCGTGCAGCCGATGAAGATGGTCATGCGCTGGCGGCGCAATTCCCGGATGTCGAAATCCGACGTCTCGGTCGCCGCCGATATCAGCCCATTGTTCCAGAGCGACATCGCCATGTTGACGTTGAAGACGGCGCTGTTGCGGGTCTCCGGCTCGAGGGCGATATATTGATTGAAGCTGTCGACGATCCAGGTCGGTAGATGGTCGCGCTCCGTCTTCACGATGGCGCGCAGGACGGTCGAAATATCCCTTCCCGTCGTGGTCATGCGCGCGACCGTGCGCATGTGCTGCGCGCTTGCCGTCAGCGGAGAGGCAAGGACGTAGCCGATCAGCGCCGAAAGCAGCAGGCGCCCTGCCCCGGCCCAAGTGTCGTCGGCCTTCTCCGGAATGACGAAGGAAGCGACGACCAGGCAATCCGTCGCCATGCGTTCGTCCCGCCGCACGAAATCCAGTGGATTATACCGGTGCGTGTCCGGCGAACCCGGCGAGAACATGAAGACCTTGTCGCCTTGTCGCTGACGATGGCTCGCCAGCGCGTGAAAATTCTCGCGCTTCGGATCGAAGAAGACGGCCGATCCCTGCCAGAGATAGCCGTTCGGAAGAACGAAGCCCGTGCCCTTGCCCGATCGCGACGGGCCGACGACGAGAATATGCGCCGGCTCGTCCGACCGGATGGTGACGCCGTTCAGCGTTCCAAGAATAATGCCTTGCTTTGCGGTCAGTCCGGCCTTGGCGGCTTCCATCAGCGTGCCGAACCGAGCGGCGCCATAGGGCATCTGCCGGCGGTTGGCCATTTCGGAGAGCAGGCCGGGGGCGCCCGCCACGACAACCGCGCCCGCGGCGGAGCCCGCGCGGGCTCGCCGCCGCGACCGGCGCGAGGGCGGCGGCGTAGCCTGCGCGGATCAGCGCCTCGATCTGGGTCGGGGGATAGACCAGGCGCTCGTGAAGATGCCGCAACGCGACAAATGCAAAGCCGGCGGAACGATCGGCGTTCTGCATTTTCAGCAGCGCCCACCGGCTCGCCCCCTCGCTCGGAAAACGCAGAGGCGACCAGCGCAGCCCAACCACGACCTCATAGGCCAGGCTCCAGAGCAGCCAGAACGCAAGCAGCAGCAGAAGGGCGACGCCGATCCTATAGACGACGACGCGCGCCACCCTGGCCCCCTGCCTTCTCCTGCCGCCATTCCGCCATACGCGAAAAATGGATCGCCGACGTGCCACGCCAGCCGCCGATCTTGGTCTGCTGGATCACGATCGGCAGGACGGATTTGATGTAGGCGACGATTTCTTCGCGTTTCAGGCCGAGCCCCGCCTGCATCACCATCAGGGCAATCTGCTCGAAGGCGCCGGCGGGAGAATCGGCGTGGACGGTGGTGATGGAGCCGGGATGGCCGGTATTGATCGCCCGGAGGAAGGAATAGGCTTCCGCGCCCCTGATCTCGCCGAGGAAGATGCGATCGGGACGCAGGCGGAGCGAAGCCTGCAACAGCATGTCGACGGTCACACGCGCCTCGCCCTGATCGCCCTTGGAGGCGACGAGCGGCAGGTAGTTTCGTTGGATCGGCTTGACCTCGCGGGTGTCCTCGATCGTGATGATCCGCTCGTCCTCCGGAACCTCCTTGAGGATGGCGTTAAGGAAGGTGGTCTTGCCGGAGCTGGTGCCGCCCGACAGCAGGATCGAATAGCGGCTGACGACGGCGAGCCGAATGAAGTCCTCGATCCGGCCGGCGTCGAGATGCGCGCAGAGTTGCTGGTCGGTTTCGGACAGGACCCCCTCCCCTGCCGTCTCGACCTTCCGGAACGAGCCGAGGCGGCGATAGTCGCCGAGCCGCATGTCCTTGATGACCTGCTTGCGGATCGCAAAAGCGCCGCCGGCGGTCGTGGCCGGCGGAATGACCCCCTGAAACCTTTCGCCGGTCGGCAGGGCCGCGGACAGCAGCGGATGCTCCTCATTGACGCTCTGGCCGGAATGGCCGGCGATGCGCTCGGCCAGATGCCGGATCGCATGTTCGTTGAGGCCTTTGACCTCGTGGCGCTCCATGGCGGCCTCGCCCATCCGCTCGACCCAGATTTCGCCGGGGCCGTTGGCGCAGATTTCTACGACCTCGTCGTCGTCGAGCCAGCGCCGGATCGGCTCGAGCGCGCGGTCAACGAAGATTGTCGGACTTCGCGCCGGCGCGTTCACGTCTGATCTCCTGCAGGGCCTCTTTCACGGGATCGGGATAGAGGGTGGAAAAATCGAGATCGCGGCGCACGAAGACGATGATGCGCGATCCCTGGTCGAGATAGATGGTCGGTGGAATGTTGATGGAATTCTTCAATGCCTCCTGCGCGATGTTCGTGAGCGTCTGCGACACGTTCTGCGCCCCGATCTGACGCGCCTGCAGCGCGAGCTGGCTCTGGTTTGCGCCCGTCTGGATCTGCGTCACGGCGCCCGTGGTCGGATCCGTTGTCGTGATCGTCGAGCCGTTGTTGTTGTTGGCGGTCGTCTGGCCCCAGGAGCTGAGGAATTGCGCCGCGCCGCCGACGATCGACAGCATGATCGCGGCGCCGAAGCGCTCGACATAATGGTTGTCGACGAAGCCGGTATTGCCTGCGCGGCCGAGATCGTCGGTTCCGTTCGAGCCGAGCTGGACCGAGACGCCGTCCGAGCGCAGAAGCCGCGTCCAGACGACGAAGACGCGGGTCTGTCCCTGCGCGAGTCCCGATTTGTATTCGCCGACGAGGCGGCTGCCGGAGGGGATCAGGATGCGGCGGCCGTCGAACGACCAGACGTTTTCGGTGACGACGGCCCGGACCATGCCGGGCAGGTCGCTCTGGAGGGCCGTCTCCAGCACGCCGCGGATCAGCGTGCCCTGCGCGACCAGCGCGTCGATGCGGTCGTTCTTGACCGCCTTGGAGATTTCCACACCCGCGGCGGAGACGGAAGACAGGAACTTGCGATGGGGATCATCGTCTGCTGCGCCCGCGGCTCCCTTCGCTTCCGGATTCGCCGTCGCCGCGGCGGCTGACGCATTATCGGCGACGACTTGCGGCGCGCGCAGCCGCTCCCAGCGCCGCCTCTCTTCCTCGGCCAGCCGCTGCCGCTCGAGTTCCGCGAGCCGCCGGGCCTCGTCGTCATTCGGCCGGATCGCGAGCGGAGGTTCGGGCGACGGCGGCGGCTGGATCGTCTCCGGCGGTGCGGGCGGAGGGGCCGGCGGCTCGACCGGCGCCTGCGGCAGGACGATCGCGCCCTGGCTGGTCTGCGGTCGCGGCGTCGACAGGGACGGCGCCGGGAATTGCGTCGTCGTGAACTCCTCCTTGTCCGGCGTCGTCATAATGGACGTGCGCGATCGCGTGGAGGAATAGATCATATAGGCGGCCATCAGAACGGCGCCGACCGGGACGCCGATTGTGAGAAATCGGCCAAGCGCCGTGCGGCCGCGCGAGACCGCGGTGGTGGAGGCGGCTTCCAGCTCGAGAGAGCGATAGTCATCCGGCGTCGGCATCGCCCTACCCTCCCCGGCTCGCGGACATTCCGATGCGCTGCGGCGCATAGGGTTCGAGGCCGGTCGGTTCATGCACGTTCGTCAACCGCCGGTTGAAGACGCAGGTCGAGTCCCGTCCGTTGCGAAGCGTCCATTGCACTGAGACCTTGTCGACGACGACATAAGGTCCTTCCGTCCGGAAGTTCACCAGGCTCTCGTTGCGGTCGGCGTTGACGATATAGATCGCCGGCGTCTCGCCCTCGAAGCGGAACCAGGTCTTCGTTCCGTCGTCGAAGACGGTCATCGGCTTGTTGGTGGACGAGCCCTTGTAGCCGTAGTCGCTGTTGGCGTTAGCGATATTGAGCGCCTTGAGATTCGGATTGGCGGCGCGCTCCTTGGCCTGCGTGAGCAGTTTCGCATCCGCCTCGTCATCCGGAAAACGAAATCGGACGGCGTAGATCTGGCTCGACGCCGGTCGCGTGTTGGAGCGCAGCTGGAACACGTAGATGCGCTTGTTGGTGACGACGTTCAGGTTCGACTGCGCGTTCTTGTCGATCGGCTTGACGAAGATGATGTCGCCCTTGCGGTTCGGCTCGACCTTCCAGGCGAGCGAATCGCCGAGCGCCAGCGTTTCGATCTTCTCGTCGGCCTGGAGCTGGATCATCGTCGACACGCCATAGCTCGCGTCGATCGCGGTCACATTGTCCTTGTTGTAGACGACGTCCCGCACGCGGGAATCGATGCGACCGGCCCGCGGCGTCGCTTCGGCAAGGACGGCTGAAGTCGACAGGAGGAGCGCGAGAGCCGCGATGGGGTTGCGAAGACTCATGGCTGCGCAACCGTTCCGGGGGAAGGCGCGGTTTCCTGATCGCGGCGATATTCAAGGGCTTGGAAGCCCAGCGGATTGTCGAAGCGCCATTGGTTGCGCATCGGCGTCGCCGTATAGCGGAAGCGCACGAGCGAGACCCAGTTGCGCGTCACGACATTGGTCGCTGACTTCTGGTCGGTCGAAAATCGCACGAGAGCCGTGCGGTTGTTCGGAAAAGTGACCGATTTGATATTGACCGATATTTCCGCGTTCATCCCATAGAGCTTGGCGGGATTGCTGGGATTGGCGGGCGAATAGATTTCGGTGAGTTCGCGCGCGGCGTCGCCGGTCGACAGAAGTTGCGCGAGATCGAAATTATCCTTCAGCGCGCGGGGATCGTAGGTTTCGCGCGCCTTGATGTAGCGCACGACGTTGAACATCGTGACGGCCTCGTCCTGGGTGAGCGCGCCCTCCGCCATCGGACGCTTCACTTCGACGAAGCCGGTCGTCTTGTCGACGACGATCATATAGGGCTCATAGGTTTTGAGCGGCACGACAAGCGCGAGCACGCCGAGCGATACGACCGCGACGACAGTCATCACCGTGGCGACGATCCAGGCGAGCGCGCGGGAGTTTCTGTTGCGACGGGCGATATCGTGCTCCCAGGTCGCGCCCTCCGCGTAGTACCGGGGATCGACGCGAGCGGAGCTGGAGGTGGCGTCCGTCATCACCGGCCTCCTGCGCGCGCGGCCGGCGCGGCGCCGGGATTGCGGATCTGCTCAGCGAGACGCCGAAACTCCGCCGATTGCGCCCAGGAGCCTGCGCGTATGCCCACGCGCGCGCGTTGTCGGGCGGCGAGCTCCTCACGTCGCGAAATGGACGCGGGGTTGAGGGGATTGCGGAAGGCGAGCCGCGCCCGATTGGCGGCCATGCCCATCCGGGCGCCGCTTGCGGTCGCAAGCACAGCGCCGATCCGCGGCGCATAGATCGGGACGCCGCCGGCGATAGCGGCCGCGACATTGTTGATCTGGGCGAGCAGCAGGACGCCGATAATCGCGAGCAACACGACCGGACCGATCGTGGCCCACGTCGCCGTCTTGGAATTGGCGACGCCGTTCAGCGTATCGATCGATTGTTGGATCAGCGAGACATAGAAAGCGAGGAACGCATAGACGAGAACCTGCACCACGAAATATTGCGCGATCGCCCCGAGCCAGCCCGAGAAAAACCGCGTGGTCACGCCGAACAGGAGCAGGATGATGAAGATCGGCGCAAGCGCCAGCAGCAGCCACATGAACATTTTGGCGAGCACGATCAGGAAGACCGCAAAGCCGATCAGCAGCGCCATCGCCACATAGAAGACGGCCGCAAATATATAGGGCCCCCAATTGGTGATGCCGGCGTTCTGCAGGAAGGCTTCGGTCGCGCTGTTGGTCGTGTCCCAGATGTTCTGCAGCGCGCTCTGCACGGCGTTGACGGAAGTCAGATTGGCTGAAGTTCCCGTGTTGTTGGCCGAGGTGACGACGCTGAGCAGCGCGTTGCCAATCGCAGTCGGGCCATTGTTGAGGCCGTTGTAGGCGAATGTCTGGAAATCGCTCCAGCGGGTCGCCAGCGTATAGATGATGAAGGCGCGCAACAGGCGGAAGGCGTGATCGGCCGGCCCGCCTGTCGCCGTGCCCTGCCAGATGCCGATTCCCCAGAAGATCACATAGAGCGTCAGCATGAGGCCTGCGACGCTTGTCGCGCCGCCGGAGGTCGCGGCGTTCGCGATCGCCTGATAGGCGCTCGAGACATAGGTCTGGCCGAGCTGATCGACGGATTGCAGGAGCGAGGTGATGCTGAAGGCGCTCATCGTCTTTCCTCGATCGGCCGCATCGGGCCGCAGCTGTCGAACGGGAGGAAGGCGGCGGGAACGGTCGACGGGGACGGCCCGGCATAGGCGAGCGTCGCCGCATCCTCGTCCGGCGCGCAGGGCGCCTTGAGCGGCTTGTAGGCGCAGCCGGTCAGGAGGCCGGCCAGCAAGGCCGCCCCCAGAGCTCTCAACGTCGATGTCACGGTTTTGGCGCTTTCGGCTGGGTGAAGGTCATGGCGCGTGTGGCGTCGGCCGTCGGATCGTCGGCCGTTGTGGTCGCTTGACCGGAGGTAGGGGCGAGCCCGGCCTGCGGCGCTTTCAGCAGGGTCGAAACCGAATAGAGCGTGCCCAGGAGCAGCGCCACGCCGAGCGCGGCGATCGCCATGCGGAATTTTGTGTCGTCGGTCATTGCGTGAACTTCATGGCGCGCGCGGCAGCGGATTGGGCGGCGAGGCGATCGAGATTGGCCTGATTGGCCGCCACGACCGTACTGTTCACGACGCCAGTCAGCTCGTTGATCGTCTGCCCGGTCTGGACCTGAAGCTGCGTATTCTGGTCGACGCTACCTTTCAGGTCCGGAGCCTGCCCGATTTGCTGACCACCCTGGGTGAAGGCCTGCGAGCGCTGCTTGACGGCGCCCTGCGTCGAGTCGATGAGGCCCGACAGGGTGGCGGCGACATTGACCGAACTCTTGTAGGCGGTGTCCACGGGATGGGCCTGGCCGCTGGTCAGGCCCGTGATCGTCTGAACGAGCTGCAATCCGTTGATCAGCGCCGAGACGATGCCTTGCGAACCCGATCCAAGCCCCGCGAAGGAAAGCGCCCCGCCCGATATGACCGATCCGAGCGAGGGCGCCTGCGCCATGGAGAAGCCGCCGCCGAGCGCCATCTGCGCGAGCGAGCCTTGCGCCTGCGAGGAACGGTCGCCGGTCACCGCCTGCAGCGTCTTCTGGGTATATTGCAGGATCTGCTGATCCGCCGTCAGGATCGATTGCGTGCTGGTCGCAATCTCCTGCGCCTTGGCGAGATTGGCGCTGTCGATCGTCGGCACCTGCGCCCGCGCGGACGTGGTCGACCCGATTGCAATCGCTGCCATCAACAAAGGAATCCGCATCGAAAGCTCCTAACGGCCGGCGCTCGCCGCGGCGGCGGCTGCGCTTTGAATCTGGTCGAGATAGAAAAGGACGTTGCCGTTCGTATCGACGTAACGGGCGCTGACGCAGGCCTCGCCCTGGGACGAACCGGACGCGGCGGCCTGGCAGGTCGCGACGAAGCGGCAGGGATCGGCCGACGTGCCCGACCCGATGGCGCCGGCGGGGCAGACCGCGCCCGTGACGGCGGAGATGGCCGCCGTTGCCGCGCGCATGCCCGCGGCGGCGCGGCTCATGTCGCCGGCGGCGGCGAGATTGAGCGCATTGATCGCCGTCAGCCACAGATTGGCGGAGCCGATCACGCCATTCCAGGCGAGATTGTTCTGCAGTCGCGCGGCGCTGTTGGAATCCAGCGCCGCCATCACGGTCCCGGCCGACCCGACCAATTGTCCGGCGGCGGAAAATGCCGATTGCGCCGCGCTCAGCGTCGATCGGCTGGCGTCGATGCCGCCGACCACGGTTCCCGCCGACTGGAACAGGGTCTGATTGCCGAGCGTTGGGCCTTGCGCGTTCGCATCGGGTGTGACGGGCGTGTCGGGACTGTACGTCTGAATCTTCTGCGCGCCGGCGCCGCTCTGCGGCTGGACCGTCGGGTCGGTCACGTTCGCCTTCTTGCCCGTCGTGACCGCGCAATTGACGCCCTTGTTGGCGTCCTGGCGCTGGGTCGTGACGGGGACGAGCTTCACTTTGGCGGCTGACGTTTCCGACCGTTGCGTCAGCAGGGCGGCGTCGTTCACAGGGATATCGGCGAAGGCGGGCGTGGCCGCGAGCGCCGACAGCGCGGCGATGAGATAGACGCGCCTCATGCGCTCGCCCTCCCCAGGAAGATCGGCAACCAGACAGCCGGGTCGTCGCCGACGCGGGCGCGCAGGGCGTCGAGTTCCGCGACCGTTTCCGTCCGGCCCGACAGGGCCTTGATCAGGTCGGTCATTCCCGAAAGGTTGAGACGCGCGACGACGCTGTCGCGGCCGTGCTTGATCAGGAAGGAGCGGCTTTCGGCCGGCGTGGAGCGGATCCACGCCACTTCGCGCCCGGAGAGACGAAAGGCACGCCGGTAGCTTTCGTCGTCCGCCTTTGGATTGGGAAAGAAGATATTGGTCGCCGTCTGCTCGATCAGCGTGTTGGAGGCCTTCGAGCGGACGATGTCGGCGGCCGACTGCGTGCCGAAGCCGATGATGCCGTTCTGCTTGCGGATGGTCTTCAGTTTGTCGCGGATGAAGAAGGCGAACACCTCGTCGTCGAGAAGCCTCCAGCCTTCGTCCAGGAAGATCATCACGGGATCGCCGGTCAGAAGCTCGTCCGTCCTGTGGAAGATGTACATGAGCGCCGCGGTCCGGATGATCGGATCGTCGAGCACCCGCGTCATATCGAACCCGAAAATGCTCGAGAGCGAGAACTGGTCCGCTTCGTTGTTGAAGAGCCAGCCGCGCTGGTCCGGTCGCATCCAGCTCTCGAGCCGTCCGAGCAGGTCGCCCTCCCCTGCCCGGATGCGACCACGCAGCAGCGTTGAGAAGGCTTTGAGCGTCCGTCCTTCCGGACCGGCGGCGAGCGCCGCCGCGATCGCATTGCGGATGACCTGCTCCTCGGACGCCGTCAGCTCGCTTCCATTGGCCGGCCGCAGCATGAACGCGAAGAGTTGGTAGAGGAATTCGCGGTTGGGCGCGCTGTCCGGCAGCGACAGCGGATTGAACCCCGTCGGCTCGCCCGGAACGAGCGTCTCGTATTGGCCGCCGAGCGCCCGGATGAAGATTTCGGCGCCGCGGTCCTTGTCGACGAAGACGAGTTTTGGCCGCGGCTCGATGCGCTGGGTCTGCGCGGCGATGAAGGACAGGAAGACGGTCTTGCCCGACCCCGTCGGCCCGACCACCGTGAAATTGCCGATGTCGCGGACGTGGTGGTTGTAATAATAGGCCGTCTGCGACGTCGTCTCGAACACCGAGATCGCCGGCCCCCAATGGTTTCCGTCCGGTCGCCCGCTCGGATAATTGTGCAGCGAGGTGAAGCCTGCGAAATTCTTCGACGAGATGACCGCTTTGCGCGCGATATAGGCGAAATTCCCCGGCAATTGCGCCCAGAAGGCCGGTTCGCAATTCAAATCCTCGCGCACCCAAATCACGGAGCGGTCGGTGAGCGCCGCGCCGACCGCGGTGACGGCGGCGCCGACCTCCGCCAGATCGCGCCCAAGGCACATCACGGTCATATGATGCTCGCCGTAGATCGCCTCCGACGCCAAGAGCTCGTCCCGGGCCTCGTCGAGATGCTCGGCGACGATTGAGCCGGCCTCATCCGACATGTCGACCTGCCGCGCTACCCGCTCGATCTGGCTGGCGGCCTCCGGCCGGTCAACGATCGCGAAACTCTGCGTCGCAATGAATTCATGCGGAACGCGCAGGAGATTGTCGAAGGAGCCGGGTCCGGTCTGGGCAGGATATTCGCGGATCGAGACCATCGCGGCGAACCGCGTGTCGGAAGGTCCCGCTCCTCTGATCTCGACCGCGTTGCGCCCGAAGAAAAGACGTTTCGTGGAAAGCGCATCGGCGAGCTCCATACGTGGCAGATGCATGGGCCGCGACTGGCCGCCGTTCAGAAGCTGGACCAGGAATTCCAGAGGCTCGGAGAACCAGACCCCGTCCCTGCTGGCGACGCCGAGCTGCCGCGCGCCATATCCGGCCAGCGTCTCCCGGACGGCGGTCGCGACATCGCGCAATTCGGTCAGCACCGTCTGCCAGGCCACCGACTCGCCCGCCTCGTCCTTGCGGCCGAGCAGCTTGTTCAGCATCACGTCGAATGTGCCCGCCTGACCCTGAAGCGGACGGCGCACGATCGTCAGATAGAGATCGTTGACGAACATCCGCCGTTTCGAAAGGGCAGCGTCATAGCGCTCGTCGAGCTCCCGGCAGAAGGCATTGTCGAAAGTCGAATCGATCCGGGGCTCGACCTCGCGCCGGACGATGTGGGCGATCAGCGCGAACCGGGAATTGGCGAGCGTGCGGACCACGTCGTTGCGGCCGAGAAGCCGGGCGTTCACCTCGCTGATATCGGCGGTCTCGAAGGAATAGCCGTCGAGCTTGAAGATGGTCAGGACGAGGCCGTCGCGGGTCTTGATGATGTGGTCGTCGACATGGCGGGTGTAAGGCACATGCGAGGCGACCGGCCGCTCACGTCGTGAGACGGCGCCGAAGGTCAGTTCATCGAGAAGCGCGCGGGCGACCATGTTCTTCGCCTCAGACCGAATAGCTGTCGGCCGCCCAGAAGGCGCGCGAGCGTGGCGGACATCTGGTCGATTTGACGAACAGGATCTCGAAGATGCGATCGTCCCTGAGCGTCATGACGAACCCGAACAGATGCAGGGGGATCGCGACCAGCAGCATGAAGAGGTTGTGCGTGACCAGGAAGCAGACGCTCGAGGCGACGCCGTTGAACATGAAATACATGTACGGCACGCCCATCAGCGTCGGCGCGCGCGTGAGCGCCTTGACGAGCGGCGTGATCAAGGGATCCTCGAGCTCTCCCTCGGTCATTGGCCGACCGCCGACTGGAAGAATTGCACGATCTGGGCGGAGCCGAAGACGAGCACGATGCCGAAGATGACGCTGGCCGCGATGCCCCAGGTCAGCCGTCCCGACCAGGCGAAGAAGCCACAGGCGATCACTGCGAGCGTCGCGAGCGCGGTCGCGATCGGTCCCGTCAAAGTCGAGACGAGCTGCGTCAAGGTCGACTGAACCGGCTGCAGTGTCCCGCTGGTCTGGGCAGCGGCCGCGCCGGCGCCGAGCATGAAGAATGCCGCCGTGGCCATGGCGCGCGAATACGAAACTCTCATTTTTTCTCCGTTCAATCAGTCGATGTGCATGACGAAGCCGCTGTTCCAGCGCTCGTTCGCGGGTTGATTAGGGGCGGAAGATGCGGCGTCGCGCCGGGCGGCCGGTTCGATCAGGGCCGACGCCTCGGCCCTCTCGTCGCCGCGCCCCCGGCGCGGCGAGCCATCGGGCGCGGGCCACGCATAGAAATCGTTGACGACCTGCGCGACGAATCGCGCCGTCTCCGGGAAAGGCGGCACGCCCTTGGCTTTCTCGACCGCTTCCTCGCCGGCGTTGTAGGCGGCCAGAATGAACAGCGGATTGCGGTATCTCGCGTGCAGCGCGCGCAGAAAGCGCACGCCGCCGAGCACATTGGCCGCGGGATCGCAGAGATCGACCTTGAAGCGGCGCGCCGTCTCCGGCGTCAGCTGCATCAGACCGAACGCGCCCTTGTCGGAGAGCGCGCTCGAATCGAACCGGCTTTCGCTCTTGGCGACCGCGAACACAAACTCCGGATAGAAATTCTCCTGCGTCGCTATCCTGGTGACGAGCGCGCGCGCCTCTTCGACTGGCAGCGGCGCGATCGATCCGCACGGCGATTGTGTGCGCGTTTCATCGATTCGATTCACGGCAACAACCTTCGGCGCCGTCAGAACGACGCGTCCCGCGCCATCGACGACGGCGACGCGCGCGCCCCGCTCTTCAGCCTGGCTCGTCGTTATCGCCGCTATGGCGCTGACACCGATCGCGATAGCGCGATTCTTCATGCTTGCCTCTTTGCAATATCCAACAGTCATTATAATAGATGTTAGAATGGCGCAACCGCCGAATCCGCGGATCGGTTCGCTTGTCGCGTTTGGAGGAGAAATGAAGCGCGCAGCGCTCTTTGTGATTGCGGCGTTCGCATTGGCGGCGCAGCCGGCGTCGCGCGCAAATGCGCAGGATGCATCATTCGGCTGCAAGGTCCTGCTGTGCGCCGCCGCCACCGCGCCGGGCTGGGCGGGCATTCCCTATTGCGTGCCCGTCATGCAGCAGCTCTTTCTTCAGCTGATGCTCCGTGGCGGCTGGCCCGCTTGTCCCGAAGGACAAGCAAGCAGCGTCGGATACGAACCTTATCAAGCCTGCCCGAGCGGACTGACGCCGGTCGACTCGAATCCGGATGGAGCTGGCGGCTATTCGGCTTCGACGAACGGCAGCCTTTGCGCCGACCTGTCGAAGGCGGGTCAGACATGTCTCGGCGGCGATGGCGGCTGCAGCCTCAACTACACTGCGATAGCGCGGACGCCCCGCAGCGACCCTTATTACGTCGACATCACGACCGCGAATGGCGCGCAGCGCTTCTATTTCTCGATGCAGGGCAATTAGCCATGCGTCGCGTCGCTCTTGCCGCCGTCATGTCGCTTGCGCTGGTCAACACGGTTGTCGCGCAAAAATCCTCTTCCGGCTGGTTTCCCGTCTCTCCGAACGCTGTGTTCCAGACAGGCGATAGCTGGTCGGACGCCGATGCGACATTTCGTCTCTATGGCGTGCAATCCTGTCTGCGCGGCACGAGCTTCACGAACGCGCATGGGATGATACGCGATTGCGGCGAGGCCTCGCTCTCCATGCTCGTCGCCCTGATTCGGGACCTCCAGCCGCAATGTTATGCGGCCGCTGAAATCCCGCAGACCAGGACGACCTTCGTCTTTTGTGTCGCGACCCGCATCGAGGGCGCCGGCAAAGGCTCGCGTATCGATCTCGGCACAGCCCTGATCGCAACGGGATTTGCTTTCGCGGCGCTCAGGCCCGACGGCCAGCCCGTTCATGTCCCCTATCTCGTCGCTCAACAACTCGCGCAGAAGGCCCGCGCCGGCCTCTGGGCTTTTTCCGATCTTCCCGAGCCGAACGCCATCATTCTACGCGCGCTGCGGCAGAGCCAGGCGGCCGCTGCCGGCCTGCCCCCGGCGCCCTGAATTTCTCAAGCGAACAGGAGAACGCCTTGCGAACCACCAATCTCTTCATTCTGCGCGGCCGTGTCGGGCAGGCGCCCAAAGCGTTCAATCGCGCCGCGAAGATCAATGTCGCGACCGACCGGGCATGGACAGACGCAAAGGGCGAACGACACGAGGAGACGGATTGGGTGACCGTCACCATCCTGAACGAAAAAGTCGCGGACTGGGCGATCGCCCATGTCGCGAAGGGCGACGCCGTCTATGCGGAATGCCGCATCGCCGACGGCTCGTACAAGGGAAAGGACGGCGGGACCGTTTATACGACCGACGTCATCGCCAACGTCTTTCACAAGCTCGATCTCGGCTCGCGCGATCATGCAGCGGCATAAGGCCCGGCTTCTCGGGCTGGCGCTCTGTCTGACGCTTTCGGCCTCGGCCGGTTTCGCCGAGGGCCCGTCGCCGAGCTCGTATCAGCCGAAAATTGCAGCGCAGGTCCCGCCGATGCGCGTCGAGGTGATCGACGGCGTGCGCTTTCGGGATATCGAGACGAAATCCGTCTATCGTCTGACCGGCGTCGACGCCTGTGCGCGCGGCCAGACCGCGACGCTCGGGCGGCAACCCTGGCCCTGCGGAACTCTGGCGATTGCATGGCTCGTCAACGCGACGCTCAACAAATGGATCGCCTGCGTCACGATCCGTGATGAAGGCGACGAGCATGTCGCGCGCTGCGCGACCGCCGGCTATCCCGACCTCGCCGCCGCCATGCTGCGGGCGGGGATGGCGGTATTGGCGCCGGCCACGCCGGGCGAGCCGGCGACGGGCGCCTATGCCTCTGCAGAGCAGGACGCCCGCAAGGCCTATCGGGGCCTGTGGTCGAGTTCTTTCCAGATGCCCTGGGAATGGCGGGCGCAACAGGCGGAAAGGTCGCACACGACGGCCGCCGCGGAGGCGCGGCCATGATTTCAGTGCGGTTCCTTCTAATGCTGCCTTGGCTTGTAGCCCTTTCCGCCTGCAGCGCACCTGCGCCCATTGCGACGGTCGCCGTGTCGCCGCAAACCGGCCCCGAACGACTCTATACGCCGGCGCGCGTGACCCCCGGACGACTTGAATATGCGCCCGACCGATCCACCTTCGCGCCGGTTCTCACCGAGCGCTTTCCGTTTCCCACGCAGCCGCAAGCGAACGCCGCCTATACCGGGCTGATCGCGGCAGCGCCCCCTGATCAGAGCTACCCGTCCTCGATCTGGCTGTTCGGCTGCAAGCCTGGCGCGCTCGATGAGCAGACGGCGCGCGTAGAACGCTATCGCGGGCCGGTCGTGCATTGCGCGACCGATTTCCTGGATGCCCGCGGCCGCCGGCTTTGGCGCGAGGCCGCGAACTTCTTCTATTACGGGAAGATCTGGACCATGCAGCCGGTCTATCCGCCGAGAACGCCCGTGGCGTGGCGCAATCGGGAAAGGTCGCCCAAAGACTTCTGGTGGTGGGCGCCCGGTCGCGCCCGCTACGAGTGAGGGAGCGCTAGAATGGAAGAGCCGGCGCGCTCCGCCGCAATCGATCGGGCTGTTTCGCGTCATCGCCGGCGCACCGTCGCCGCAGCGCTTGGAGCAACGCTGTTGGTCGCTCACCCGGCGACCTTGGTCGCGCAAACATTGACTCCTGATCCCGGGGCCTGGCGGCCGCTCGCCTATTCGGATCTGCGGAAGCAGACTCGCCGGGAGGCGACCTACATCGATATCTGGAAGGACGCGATCGACGCGAACAATGCCGCTTACGCCGCGCGCGGCGATCGCCGCTTCGCGGGCGGCAATGCGCCGGCGACCGAAGCTCATTTTGTGATCTGGAGCTCGAAGCGCTCCGTGGTCATCAGCATGCTGAACACGGCGCCCGGATGCTCGCTCAAAGCGCGCGAGGAAAAGTCTCAAGCCGTCATCAAGCTCTGCCCAATGCGCGTCGCGATCTATGACAGGCTGCGCGTGCGAACCCTGGAGGCCGGTTGGGGCTGTTTCATCGAGCCGGCGCCGGGCGCTCCGCTCGATCCGTCGGCCTCGGCCGCCTATGGCGCCTATGATGTTGCGACCAAGACGGCGAAGATCGGCCTGATCGTCAATCATCGCGCGGTCGACGGCTGCTCGTTCAATATTCCGATTGCCCGTGAATAGCGCCCAGCGCAATGCCGTCGAACGATAAGGATCCTGCCATGAAATCCACCCTTCCCCACGCCGTCGCTCTGATGATCGCCAGCCTGCTGATCGCCGCGCCAGCGAGCGCGAATGAACCGACGTTCTCGTTCAAGACGGCCTATCGCAATGTGAAAGCCGATCCCGATGGAATCTGGACTGGCGCGGCCGTTGCCGGCGGAAACGTCAGCATCTTCGAATACCAGCTTCACTCCGCCAATGGCGATCTCCTGATTTCGCAGATCTGGAACGACGATTGCTCGTCGAGTACATGCCCGACCCGCCTTATCCGTCTCGATCCCGGCGGGGGCCGTACCGTCGTGATCGACGACATGATGCGGCAAGTCGTTCCGACTGATGATCCACGCTTCGCCGGGCTCACGAAAAGCGGACCGCAAGCCGACTATGCCCAGCATCCGTTCCGTCTCAGCGAGGATGGCAAGACCCTTCTCAACGGCGACTACAAGTTCGAGCTCGGCGGGAGCAGCCGATGAGCTTTGCGCGCTTCATGCGTCGGATCCTGTTCGACGCGGGCCTCCTTCTCGGCCTGTCCGCCTCGCTCGCTCTCGCCGGAGAATCTGCGTCGAGCCTCACGGCCGCTGGCATTCCGTCGAACTGCGCGGACTTCGCCGCCAAAGTGTCGAGCAGCGAAGGAAATTTTGGGACCACCAATCAGTTCGGATGCCTCGGCGCTTTCCAGTTCTGTCCCGGCACCTTCGAGCGCTACTACAGCGGCAGCGCGCAGAGTTTTCTGAACGATCCACAGGCGCAGGTCGCTTCATGGACCAAATACGAGCAGGACTCCTGGGCCCAGGCCCAGAAAAACGGCCTGACTTCTCTGATCGGCCAGCAGGTCTGTTCAGGCGGCCGCTGCGCGACAATCGACCAGTCCGCAATCCTGATGGCCTGCCAATTCGGCTGTGGAAGTGGAGGCAAGCTCGCCAATTACGCGGCGAGCGGCAATTGCGACGCCCGCAACGTCAAAGACGGCAACGGCGTCAGCGTGTGCTCGTACCTGGTCCGCGGGGCCGGTTACGATGCGTCGTGTTTCACGGGACAGCAGTCGCAGGTGTGCGTCCAGACGGGACCCGGAGACTATCCGACCTCGACCGGAGTCGCCGCCAATCCGCCGAATGCGTCTGATGCAACCATTGTCGTCGGGTCGACTGATGTCTAGGAGATCGACACCTCTGTCCGACGTTCTTTCATGTAGCGGTTGGTCCATCGGGTCAGGCGACCTGTATTGTTCTCGCCCGCAATACGGCGTCCGTCGGGCAGGAGTATGCAGGCGCACTCGTCAGTTGTCAGGGTTAACATCCGCCCGTTCCGAGCAACGAGTGTGGTCGCGATCAGACCGTGGATGAACACTTCAGCGTCGAGCCCTGCACCAGTGAGGAAGCTCCGGAAGTCGGGATCGTCCGCATCGATGTCCTCGCGGCACAGTCGGTTCACGATCACGAACTGTGTCGCGCCCAGCTCAACCGGCGACCAAGCTTCGCGATTCGGGCCAGCCGCGAGTTGCCTCGTCGTGAGATCGTGGCTGTAGTACCGCCAGCCCCAGCCCGAAGGAGAGGCGGTCGACTGGGCGGGCTCTGCGTCCAGTAGGGGTGCCAGGGCTTCTACGTCGAGGTCCTCACCAAAAAGCGGCGCAATGGGGTGATCGTAGGACAGCCGAGTCCACAACAGTTCGAGGATGAGCAGCAGCGGATTCAAATGAGAGCTGGCCATGATTGGCCAGCGTCCGTTCGGCTTCCGCCGAGCGTGATAAGGGTGACCGCTCAGCTTGACCAGCGATACGCCCTTCGCCACGACTAGATTGGGTAAGCTTGGCGGACCGAACCCGGACACGTTCAAGTTCTCGCTCAAGTAGGTCAGGAAACCCTTTCGCAGTCCCCGCTCGGTCGAGTAGCCTTCGTACCCGAATATGATCCTGAGCGGCGCCAGCTGATCCGCCATCATCGTGTGCAGGATCAGATGCTTTTCCATAGGCATGTTGCGCCACTGATCGCCGGGCGGAGCGACTTCACCCATCGTTTGCGCGTAGGATCGAAACGTAGACCGCAAGTTTAGCGTCGTTTCGCCCGTCGCGGTCTGGATCCAGCCAGTATAGGTGGCGAGCACATCGCGAAGGTGGAGGTAAGCGTCCGACAGATCGCCGGCGAAGAGGTTCTTCTTCACCTCAAAGACGGCGAGCACGTCCTTCACGTGCCACTGATAGATGCCCGGGCTGTAAGGCACGGGAGTACCGGTCCCGCGCACCAACATGCAATCGATCTGACCGCTCGTGCCGCCTCGCCCGTCCACCACCAAGCCTCCGACGACCTGCAGATCCAGCCCATCCGGAATGGAGCGGACGAGCAGTTCCCGGGTCAACCCCTCGTACATACCGCCGATCAACGTCGGGTGTTTGATGTCGCTCTTGCCGAGCTTTTCCGCTTCGACACGAGCGAGTTCGCCAAGCAAATCGGCAAGAGTGGTGATCACGACGGTACGTTTCTCAGGGCGTGGTTGTCGCAGGCGGCGGGTTGGTCGACGCCGCTCTCCGGGCACCGATCCAACGAAGTAGAGTCTCGACGTCATCCGCGGCCGAGGTGGAGACAGCAAATGCCTCGATCTGGATCGCGAACGTCATGAGCAATAAGTGGGCAAAGCCGGTAAGACTTGATCGCTCCGGTGCAAGTTCGGCCGTCAATGTCGAGAACGTGCCGTGTAGGACTTGCGAGCGCGCTCCGACCAGGCTTTTGGCGAATTCGTCGACGTTCACAGCCGATCCGGGCGCGATTGGATCCTTTGGCATGAGACCAGTCACCGCCTCGATCGCCTGCCGCATGCGTTTGCCGCTCCCCTTGGAACTCGTGGAACGCAGCAGAACCTCTACCGCTGTCTCGAGCTTCGCCGCGGCGATCGTGTCGAGCGGCTCGGCAAGGCCCCCG
>OEIU01000785.1_pt1 | contig 25606 bp, 23 predicted proteins | sample 1539221 | NCBI WGS metagenome assembly OEIU01 (sample SAMN03792071, study PRJEB22550) | activated sludge metagenome | feature: wastewater treatment plant; material: activated sludge; isolation source: Wastewater treatment plant of a petroleum refinery complex | place: Argentina: Zarate | collected...
CCGCATCATCAAGCAGTGCGTGGACTGGCTGCGCGCCAACCCCGGCCCGGTGATCGTAGCCAACTACAAGGTGGCGCCGCCGTCGCGCGTCGACATGAAGACGAACATGGAGGAGTTGATTCACCACTTCAAGCTCTTCACCGAAGGCATGCACGTGCCGGAAGGCGAAGCCTATGCGGCGGTCGAGCATCCGAAGGGCGAGTTCGGCATCTACCTGATCAGCGACGGTGCCAACAAGCCCTGGCGCCTGAAGATTCGCCCGCCGGGCTTCGCGCACCTGGCGGCGATGGACGAGATGGCGCGCGGCCACATGATCTCCGACGCCGTGGCGATCATCGGCACGATGGACATCGTGTTCGGAGAAGTCGACAGATGAACTTCAGCGAAGACACGCTGGCGCTTTTTGCGCGCGAGACGGCCAAGTACCCGCCGGAGCAGAAGCAGTCGGCGGTGATGGCCTGCCTGGCGATCGTGCAGCACGAGCAGGGCCATGTCTCGGCCGAGGCCGAGAGCGCGATCGCCGCGTACCTGGGCATGCCGCCGATCGCGGTGCACGAGGTCACGACCTTCTACAACATGTACAACCAGCAGCCGGTGGGCAAGTTCAAGCTCAACGTCTGCACCAACCTGCCATGCCAGTTGCGCGGCGGGCAGAGCGCACTGGACCATGTGTGCCGGCGTCTGGGCGTCGAGCCCTACGGCAGCACCGAGGACGGCATGTTTACCGTGCAGCCCAGCGAATGCCTGGGCGCCTGCGCTGACGCGCCGGTGATGCTGGTCAACGACCGCCAGATGCTCAGCTTCATGAGCCCCGAGCGCATGGACGAGTTGCTCGACATGCTGAAGAAGGCATGAAAATGATGCCCCAAGCTCACTACGTTCGCGGCCCCCGAGGGGCGCGTCATTGCCTTCGGGCGGCCGGGCGGCAATGACATGATCGACCTGTCGAAATTCCAGGCCACCGGCCGCGAGACCTGCTTCCACGGCCGCCACCTCGGCGCGCAGATCTACGACGGCCTCGACGGCAGCAACTGGCGCCTGCGCGACTACGAAGCACGCGGCGGCTACCAGGCGCTGCGCAAGATCCTGGGCGCCGACGGCGGCCCCGGCATGACGCCCGACCAGGTGGTGGCCGAGGTCAAGGCCTCGGGCCTGCGCGGCCGCGGCGGCGCAGGCTTTCCGACCGGGCTGAAGTGGAGCTTCATGCCGAAGAACTACAACGGCCCGAAGTACCTGGTCTGCAACTCCGACGAAGGCGAGCCCGGCACCTGCAAGGACCGCGACATCCTCGCCTACAACCCGCACATCGTCATCGAGGGCATGGCCATCGCCGCCTACGCGATGGGCGTGAGCACGGCCTACAACTACATCCACGGCGAGATCTTCGAGATCTACCAGCGCTTCGAGCAGGCGCTGGACGAAGCGCGCGCCGCCGGCTGCCTGGGCGAGCACATCCTCGGCAGCGGCTTCAGCTTCCAGCTGCACGCGTTTCACGGCTTCGGCGCCTACATCTGCGGCGAGGAGACCGCGCTGCTCGAATCGCTGGAAGGCAAGAAGGGCCAGCCGCGCTTCAAGCCGCCGTTCCCGGCCAGCTTCGGCGTCTACGGCAGGCCGACGACGATCAACAACACCGAGACCTTCGCCGCGGTGCCGTGGATCATCCGCAACGGCGGCGAAGCCTATCTGGCGATCGGCAAGCCGAACAACGGCGGCACGAAGATCTTCTCGGTGGTCGGCGACGTCAACCGGCCCGGCAACTTCGAGATCCCGCTGGGCACGCCGTTCTCCAAGCTGCTCGAACTCGCCGGCGGCGTCAAGGGCGGGGCGCTGAAGGCGGTGATCCCCGGCGGCTCGTCGGCACCGGTGCTGCCGGCGCCGATCATGCTGGACTGCACGATGGACTACGACTCCATCGCCAAGGCCGGCTCGATGCTGGGTTCCGGCGCGGTGATCGTGATGAACGACAGCCGCTGCATGGTCAGGAGCCTGCTGCGCCTGAGCTACTTCTACCAGCATGAATCCTGCGGCCAGTGCACGCCGTGCCGCGAAGGCACCGGCTGGCTGTGGCGCCTGGTCGACCGCATCGAGCACGGCAAGGGCCGCATGGAGGACATCGAGCTGCTCGACTCGGTGGCCGACAACATCATGGGCCGCACCATCTGCGCGCTCGGCGATGCCGCGGCGATGCCGGTGCGCGGCATGATCAAGCACTTCCGCGACGAGTTCGTGCACCACGTCGAACACAAGCGCTGCGTCGTCGGCACGACAGCGGCGATGGCCACCCCATGATCGAACTGCAGCTCGACGGCAAGACCGTCAGCGTCGCGCCCGGCAGCATGGTGATGCATGCGGCCGATGCAGCCGGCGTGTACGTCCCGCACTTCTGCTACCACAAAAAGCTCAGCATCGCGGCCAACTGCCGCATGTGCCTGGTCGAGGTCGAGAAGGCGCCCAAGCCGATGCCGGCCTGCGCCACGCCGGTGACGCAGGGCATGGTGGTGCACACCAAGAGCGCCAAGGCGCTGGCGGCGCAGAAATCGGTGATGGAGTTCCTGCTCATCAACCATCCGCTGGACTGTCCGATCTGCGACCAGGGCGGCGAATGCCAGCTGCAGGACCTGGCGGTGGGCTACGGCAAGTCGGCCTCGCGCTACACCGAGGAGAAGCGCGTCGTCTTCCACAAGAACGTCGGGCCGCTGATCTCGATGGAGGAGATGACGCGCTGCATCCACTGCACGCGCTGCGTGCGCTTCGGCCAGGAGATCGGCGGGGTGATGGAGCTCGGCATGATCCATCGAGGCGAGCATTCGGAGATCACCACCGTCAACGGCCGCACCATCGATTCCGAGCTGTCGGGCAACATGATCGACATCTGCCCGGTCGGTGCGCTGACCAGCAAGCCCTTCCGCTACAGCGCGCGCAACTGGGAGCTGGCGCGGCGCAAGAGCATCAGTCCGCACGATTCCACCGGCGCCAACCTGATCGTGCAGACCAAGGGCAGCCGCGTCATGCGCGTGCTGCCGCTGGAGAACGAGGACGTCAACGAGTGCTGGATCGCCGACCGCGACCGCTTCTCGTACGAGGCGCTGAACAGCGCGTCGCGCTTGACCGCGCCGATGATCAAACAGGGCGGGCAGTGGCAGACGGTGGATTGGAGCACCGGCTTGAGCTACGTCGCCGACGGCCTGAAGCGCATCCAGGCCGAGTTCGGCGCGCAAGCCATCGGCGCGCTGGCCACGCCGCACAGCAGCGTCGAGGAGCTGCACCTGCTGGCCAAGCTGGTGCGCGGCCTGGGCAGCGAGAACATCGACCACCGCCTGCGCCATGCCGATTTCGGCAACGCTGCGCCGTCGGGCTCGGCGCGCTGGCTCGGCACCTCGATCGCGTCGCTGTCCACGTTGCAGTCGGCCTTCGTCATAGGCTCGTTCCTGCGCAAGGATCATCCGTTGCTGGCGCAGCGCCTGCGCCAGGCGGCGCGCAAGGGCGGCCAGGTGCACCGGCTGCATGCGCTGCACGACGACTGGGCGATGACGCTGGGCACCAGCCTGATCGCCGCGCCGTCGGCCTGGGCGCAAGCGCTGGCTGACGTGGCGGCCGCGGTCGCCGCGCGCAAGGGCATTGACGCGCCGCTGCGCGGCGAGGCCACCGAAGCCGCGCAGGCCGTCGCCGCGTCGCTGCTCGGCGCCGAACGCAAGGCGCTGCTGCTCGGCAATGCCGCCGCGGCGCATCCGCAGGCCTCGCAACTGCTGGCGCTGGCGCAGTGGATCGCCGAGCACACCGGCGCGAGCATCGGCTACCTGGGCGAGGCCGCCAACAGCGTGGGCGCGCAACTGGTCGGCGCGCTGCCCGGCGCCGGCGGCCTGCACGCCGGGCAGATGCTGTCGCAGGGCATGCCCGCGCTGCTGCTGCTGAACGTCGAACCCGAACTCGATGCCGCCGATGCGGCGGCGGCGCGCACGGCGCTGCAGCGCAGCGGCCTGGTGGTGGCGTTGACGGCCTTCAAGGACGCCGCCGTCGAAAACGCCGACGTGCTGCTGCCGATCGCGCCCTTCACCGAAACCGCCGGCGCCTTCGTCAATGCCGAAGGCCGTGTGCAGAGCTTCACCGGCGTGGTCCCGCCGCTGGGCGAGACGCGCCCGGCGTGGAAGGTATTGCGCGTGCTGGGCAACCTGCTCGGTCTGCCCGGTTTCGAGCAGGACAACGCCGAGCAGGTGCGCACCGAGGCGCTGGGCGATCCGTCCAGCCTGGCGAGCCGGCTCGACAACCGCGCTCAGCCGCTGCCCGCATCGCTGCCCGTCGCGCCGCCCGGTTTCGAGCGCATCGCCGACGTGCCGATCTACGCGGCCGACGCACTGGTGCGCCGCGCCGAATCGCTGCAGCGCACGGCCGATGCGCGTGCGCCGCGCGCCAGCCTGCCGAGCGCGCTGTGGGCCGAGCTGCGCCTGCAGCCCGGCGAGCCGGTGCGGCTGAGCGCGCAAGGGCCGCAGGGCGAACGCCTGCTGATCATCGCCGCGGCCGAAGATCCGAGCCTCGCGCCGGGCGTGCTGCGCGTGCCGGCCGGCCATGCCGACACGGCGGCGCTGGGTGCGATGTTCGGCCACGTCACCGTCGCGCGGGTCTGAGGAAGCGGCATGCTCGAAACCGTCAATCAATACGGCGTGTCGCTGATGGGTCCCACGTGGTGGGCCGTCACCTGGAGCCTGATCAAGATCGTCGCGCTGCTCGCGCCGCTGATGGGCGCGGTGGCCTACCTGACGCTGTGGGAGCGCAAGGGCATCGGCTTCACGCAACTGCGCCCGGGCCCCAACCGGGTCGGCCCCTATGGCCTGCTGACGCCGATCGCCGATGCCGTCAAGCTGATCTTCAAGGAGGTCATCCGCCCGACCGCGGCCAACAAGCCGCTGTTCTTTCTCGGTCCGGTGATGACCATCATGCCGGCGCTGGCCGCGTGGGTGGTGATCCCCTTCGGCCCCGAGGTGGCGCTGGCCAACATCAACGCCGGGCTGCTGTTCCTGCTGGCCATCACCTCGCTCGAGGTCTACGGCGTGATCATCGCCGGCTGGGCCAGCAACTCGAAGTACGCCTTCCTCGGCGCGCTGCGCGCGTCGGCGCAGATGGTGTCCTACGAGATCGCCATGGGCTTCGCGATGGTGGTGGTGCTGATGGTCTCGGCCAGCCTGAACATGACCGACATCGTCATGGGGCAAAGCAAGGGCCGCTTCGCCGACATGGGGCTGAGCTTCCTGTCGTGGAACTGGCTGCCGCTGCTGCCGATCTTCGTCGTCTACTTCATCTCCGGCCTGGCGGAGACCAACCGCCACCCCTTCGACGTGGTCGAGGGCGAATCGGAAATCGTCGCCGGGCACATGATCGAGTACTCGGGCATGTCCTTCGCGATGTTCTTCCTGGCCGAGTACGCGAACATGATCCTGGTGTCGATGCTGGCGGTGCTGATGTTCCTCGGCGGCTGGCTGCCGCCCGTAGACATCGCGCCCTTCAACTGGCTGCCGGGCTGGGGCTGGCTGATCGCCAAGACCTTCGTCGTCGTGACCATGTTCCTGTGGGTGCGCTCCACCTTCCCGCGCTACCGCTACGACCAGATCATGCGCCTGGGCTGGAAGATCTTCATCCCGGTCACGCTGGTGTGGCTGGTGGTGGTGGGGCTGTGGATCAAGTCGCCCTTCAGCATCTGGTGACGAGGAGGAGAAACATGTCGGCGGTCGCCTCGTTCAAGGATCTGATGTCCAGCTTCATGCTGACGGAGCTGTTCAAGGGCCTGCGCATCACGGGCAAGTACTTCCTGGCGCGCAAGATCACGGTGCAGTTCCCCGAAGAGAAGACGCCGCTCAGCCCGCGCTTCCGCGGCCTGCACGCGCTGCGCCGCTACGACAACGGCGAGGAGCGCTGCATCGCCTGCAAGCTGTGCGAGGCGGTGTGCCCGGCGTTGGCCATCACCATCGAGTCCGACGTACGCGACGACGGCTCGCGCCGCACCACGCGCTACGACATCGACCTGACCAAATGCATCTTCTGCGGCTTCTGCGAAGAGAGCTGCCCGGTGGACTCGATCGTCGAGACGCACATCCTCGAATACCACGGCGAGAAGCGCGGCGACCTGTACTTCACCAAGGACATGCTGCTCGCCGTCGGCGACCGCTACGAAAAGCAAATCGCTGCCGCGAAGGAGGCCGACGCCAAGTACCGCTGAGCTGCAGCGGTCCTTCGGGCGCACCCAAGATCATGTCGAGCGCGCTGTTCTATCTGTTCTCGTTCGTGCTGCTGTTCGCGGCCTTCCGTGTCATCACTGCGCGCAGCAGCGTGCATGCGGTGCTGTTCCTGATGCTGTCCTTCGCCACCGCGTCGTGCATCTGGATGCTGCTGCATGCCGAATTCCTGGCCATCGCGCTGGTACTGGTCTACGTGGGCGCGGTGATGGTGCTGTTCCTGTTCGTCGTCATGATGCTCGACGTCGATGCCGACGCGGTACGGCAAGGCTTCTGGAAGTATTTCCCGCTGGCCGGCTTCATCGGCGCGCTGATCGCGCTGGAGATGGCGCTGGTGCTGATGGGCGGCTTCCGCCTGACCGAGGCGCCGCCGCCCGACCCGCGGGCGCTGGAGCTGGGCAACAGCAAGATGCTCGGCATCGAGATCTACACCAACTACCTGTACCCGCTGCAGGTGGCGGCGGTGCTGCTGCTGGTGGCCATCATCTCGGCCATCGCGCTGACGCTGCGCCGGCGCAAGGACAACCGCCGCCAGGAGCCGAGCGCGCAGGTTAAGGTCAAGAAGGCCGACCGGCTGCGCCTGGTGCCGATGCGCGCCACGGTCGAGGTGCCTTCGGCGGCGGCCGACGGCGAGAAGGGGCAAGCATGAACGCGCCGGGCCGCTCCCGAGCGTTCATCCCGGAGCACGCCGTGCGGAGGGCCTGCCAATGAGCCTCGGCCCCATCACGCTCGGCCACTACCTGTCGCTGGGCGGCCTGCTGTTCGCGCTGTCGGTGATCGGCATCTTCCTGAACCGCCGCAACCTGATCGTGCTGCTGATGGCCATCGAGCTGATGCTGCTGGCGGTGAACATGAACTTCATCGCCTTCTCGCACTTCCTCGGCGACATGGCCGGGCAGGTGTTCGTGTTCTTCATCCTCACCGTCGCGGCGGCCGAATCGGCCATCGGCCTGGCGATCCTGGTGGTGCTGTTCCGCAACCGCTCGACGATCCAGGTCGACGAGCTCGACGCGCTGAAGGGTTGAGAGCCTGTGAAGCATTCCGCCACACCCGCTCGTGCGCCCCAGAGTGCGCAGGCGCCGCTCGTCGTTGCAAATGCTCGCCATAGCCCGGGCTGTGGCTGCGCTTTGCGCCCAGATCGACACCGCTTCGGACGCCCGCTCGGGCGCGCCGGAATACTTCACAGGCTCTGAGCATGCCGGCCACCTTGAACCCGAACCTGCTGCTGCTGATCGCGCTGGCGCCGCTGGCCGGATCGCTGGTCGCCGGCCTCGCCGGCTCGAAGATCGGCCGCGCCGGCGCGCACTGGGTGACGATCATCGGCGTCACCGTCTCCTTCATCGGCTCGGCGCTGGTGCTGAACGACGTCGCCAACCACGGCGCGCGCTTCAATGCGACGGTCTACGAATGGATGGCCGTCGGCGGCCTGAAGATGGAGGTCGGCTTCCTCATCGACGGCCTGTCGGCGATGATGATGAGCGTCGTCACCTTCGTCTCGCTGATGGTGCACATCTACACCGTCGGCTACATGGCCGACGACGACACCTCGCCGGGCGGCTACCAGCGCTTCTTCAGCTACATCTCGCTGTTCACGTTCTCGATGCTCATGCTGGTGATGAGCAACAACTTCCTGCAGCTGTTCTTCGGCTGGGAAGCGGTGGGCCTGGTGTCGTACCTGCTGATCGGCTACTACTACGCCAAGCCGTCGGCGATCTTCGCCAACATGAAGGCCTTCATCGTCAACCGCGTCGGCGACTTCGGCTTCATCCTCGGCATCGGCCTGATCTTTGCCTATGCCGGCACGCTGAACTACGCCGAGGCCTTCGCGCGCGCGCCCGATCTGGCCCGGGTCGTGTTCCCGTACCCGACCTGGGGCGGAGACTGGATGCTGATCACCGTGATCTGCATCTGCCTGTTCGTCGGCGCGATGGGCAAGAGCGCGCAGGTGCCGCTGCACGTGTGGCTGCCCGACTCGATGGAAGGTCCGACGCCGATCTCGGCGCTGATCCACGCCGCGACCATGGTCACGGCCGGCATCTTCATGGTGGCGCGCATGTCGCCGCTGTTCGAGCTGTCGGACACGGCGCTGAACCTGGTGCTGGTGATCGGCGCGATCACCGCGCTGTTCATGGGTTTCCTGGGCGTGGTGCAGAACGACATCAAGCGCGTCGTCGCCTATTCGACGCTGTCGCAGCTGGGCTACATGACGGTGGCGCTCGGCGCCTCGGCCTATTCGGTGGCGGTGTTCCACCTGATGACGCACGCCTTCTTCAAGGCGCTGCTGTTCCTGGCCGCGGGCAGCGTGATCATCGGCATGCACCACGACCAGGACATCCGCAACATGGGCGGCCTGCGCAAGTACATGCCCATCACCTGGATCACCTCGCTGCTCGGCTCGATGGCGCTGATCGCGGTGCCGTTCTTCGCCGGCTTCTATTCCAAGGACAGCATCATCGAGGCGGTGCACTTCAGCCACCTGCCGGGCTCGGGCTTCGCCTACTTCGCGGTGATGGCCAGCGTGTTCGTCACCGCGCTGTACAGCTTCCGCATGTACTTCCTGGTGTTCCACGGGCCGGAGCGCTTCCGCCACAAGCCCTTTCCGGGCGAGCACGACCATGCCGACGCGCACGGACACCTGCATGTGCACGAGCCGCATGAATCTCCGGCGGTGGTGACCGTGCCGCTGGTGCTGCTGGCCATCGCGTCGGTGGGCATCGGCTACCTGATGATCCAGCCGATGCTGTACGGCGGCTTCTTCGCCGATTCGATCGTCGTGCTGGCGGCCCACCCGGCCATGGCCGAGATGGCGCGCGAGTTCCGCGGCGCCTGGGGCATGGCCATGCATGCGGCGAGTACGCTGACGTTCTGGCTGATGGCCGCCGGCGTGCTGACGGCGTACGTGCTGTACATCCTCAAGCCCGAGCTGCCGGCCGCGATCCGCACGCGCTTTGCCTTCGTCTACCGCGTGCTGGACAACAAGTACTACTTCGACTGGTTCAACGAGAAGGTGCTCGCGGCGGCGGCGCTCGCCCTTGGCCGGGGGCTGTGGAAGGGCGGCGACCAGGGCCTGATCGACGGTCTGATCAACGGCTCGGCGCGAACGATGGGCGGCGCGGGGGCCGCGCTGCGCGTGCTGCAGACGGGCCTGCTCAGCTGGTATGCGATGGTGATGGCGCTCGGCGTGTTCGCGCTGCTGAGCTGGCAGCTGTGGCCCTACCTGTCGGGCCTGCTGGCCCGCTGACGACCACGGCCGCCACGGAGAACAAAAAATGGGTCTTCTGAGTCTGGCCATCTGGCTGCCGATCGTCAGCGGCGTGCTGCTGCTGGCGATGAGTGGCGAGCGGCAGGTTGCCGCCGTGCGCTGGCTGGCGCTGATCGCCGCGATCGCCGGCTTCCTGGTCACCTTGCCGCTGATCACCGGCTTCGACTCCGGCACCGCCGCGATGCAGTTCCAGGAGAACCTGCCCTGGATCACGCGCTTCAACGTGCGCTACCGCCTCGGCGTCGACGGCATCTCGGTGTGGTTCGTGCTGCTCACGGCGTTCATCACCGTCATCGTCGTCATCGCCGGCTGGGAAGCGGTCACGCGGCGGGTCAACCAGTACATGGCCGCCTTCCTGATCCTGTCGGGCATGATGATCGGCGTGTTCAGCGCGCTCGACGGCCTGCTGTTCTACGTCTTCTTCGAGGCGACGCTGATTCCGATGTACATCATCATCGGCGTCTGGGGCGGGCCCAACCGCGTGTACGCGGCCTTCAAGTTCTTCCTCTACACCTTCCTCGGCTCGCTGCTGATGCTGGTGGCGCTGATCTACCTGTACGTGCAGTCGGGCGGCAGCTTCGACATCCTCGCCTGGCACGAGCTGCCGCTGTCGGCGAACGCGCAGGTGCTGCTGTTCTTCGCCTTCTTCGCGGCCTTCGCGGTCAAGGTGCCGATGTGGCCGGTGCACACCTGGCTGCCCGACGCCCACGTCGAAGCGCCGACCGGCGGCTCGGTGGTGCTGGCGGCGATCATGCTCAAGCTCGGCGCCTACGGCTTCCTGCGCTTCTCGATGCCGATCGTGCCCGATGCCAGCCGCGAATGGGCCCTGTTCGTCATCGGTCTGAGCCTGGTGGCGATCATCTACATCGGCCTGGTCGCGCTGGTGCAGGGCGACATGAAGAAGCTGATCGCGTACTCGTCGGTCGCGCACATGGGCTTCGTCACGCTCGGCTTCTTCATCTTCAGCGACATCGGCGTGGCCGGCGGCATCGTGCAGATGATCTCGCACGGCTTCGTCTCCGGCGCGATGTTCTTGTGCATCGGCGTGCTCTACGACCGGGTCCACTCGCGCGAGATCGCGGCCTACGGCGGCGTCGTGCACCGCATGCCCAAGTTCACCGTGCTCGTCGTGCTGTTCGCCATGGCCAACTGCGGGCTGCCGGGCACCTCGGGCTTCGTCGGCGAGTGGATGGTGATTCTCGGTGCGGTCAAGGCCAACTTCTGGATCGGGCTGCTCGCGGCCACCGGACTGATCACCGGCGCGGCCTACACGCTGTGGCTGGTCAAGCGCGTGTATTTCGGCCCGATCGCCAACGAGCAGGTCCGGGCGATGCGCGACATCAACGCGCGCGAATTCCTGATGCTGACGCTGATGGCGGCGGCCGTGCTGTGGATGGGCATCTACCCGAAGCCCTTCACCGACGTGATGCAGGTCTCGGTGAGCAAATTGCTCGAGCACGCGGCCGTGTCCAAGCTGAACTGAGTAGCCATGAATCCGATGAACTGGCCGGCCGTCTATCCGGAGATCCTGCTGCTGGCGATGGCCTGCGTCGTCACGCTGGCCGACCTTTGGGTGCGCAGCCCGCGGCGGCGGCTGACGCTGTGGCTCACGCAGCTCACGCTCGCCGCCGTCGGCCTGATGCACCTGAACTACTTCGACGCCGGGCTGACCACCTACGGCATGCAGGGCATGATCGTCGCCGACCCGATGGGGCATCTGCTGGCCTTCTTCGCCGCGGTGGCGATGATGGTCACGATCGCCTATTCGCAGCCCTACCTGGCGGCGCGCGAGATGCTGCACGGCGAGTTCTTCACGCTGTCGCTGTTCGTCTACCTCGGCATCTCGGTGATGATGCAGGCGAACAACTTCCTCGTCATCTACCTCGGCCTGGAGCTGATGAACCTGGCGCTGTACGCGCTGACCGCGCTGCGCCGCGAGCACGGCGTGTCGTCCGAGGCGGCGATGAAGTACTTCGTGCTCAGCGCACTGGCCGGCGGCTTCCTGCTCTACGGCTTGTCGATGATGTACGGCGCCACCGGCTCGCTGGACCTGGGCGAGGTCTTCAAGGCCATCGGCACCGGCCGCATCAACAAGGAGGTCCTGACCTTCGGCGTGGTCTTCATCGTCGCCGGCCTGGGCTTCAAGCTGGGCGCGGTGCCCTTCCACATGTGGCTGCCGGACGTCTATCACGGCGCACCGACCTCGGCCACGCTGATGATCGCCAGCGCGCCGCAGCTGGCCGGCTTCGCGATCATCATCCGCCTGCTGGTCGAGGGCCTGTACGGGCTGGCCTTCGACTGGCAGCAGATGCTGATCGTCATGGCCGTGGCTTCGCTGCTGGTCGGCAACCTGGTCGCGCTGGCGCAGACCAACCTCAAGCGCATGCTCGCGTATTCGACCATCTCGCAGATGGGCTTCGTGCTGCTCGGCCTGAGCGTGGGCGTCGTCGGCGACAGCGCGATCTCGGCACCGAACGCGTACAGCTCGGCGATGTTCTACATCGTGGCCTACGTGCTGACCACGCTCGGCACCTTCGGCCTGATCCTGTACCTGTCGTCGCATGGCTTCGAGAGCGAGGAGATCGCCGACCTGGCCGGCCTGGCGCAGCGCAGCCCCTGGGTGGCGGGCATGATGTTCCTCTTCATGTTCTCGCTGGCCGGCGTGCCGCCGCTGGTGGGCTTCGCGGCCAAGCTGGCGGTGCTGCAGGCGTTGATCGCGACCAACGTGCCGCTGTACATCGCTCTGGCGGTGTTCGCGGTGTTGATGTCGCTGATCGGCGCCTACTACTACCTGCGCGTCGTCAAGGTCATGTACTTCGACGCGCCGCTGCGCAGCGACAGCCTGCTGCGCAGCCGCGGCGTCAGTGCGCTGCTGGCGGTCAACGGCGCGGCGGTGCTGCTGTTCGGGCTGCTGCCCGGCGGCCTGATGAATCTTTGCCGCGACGCGATCGTCAAGGCGCTGAGCACTTGAAGCCGGTTCCGGCCGGCGCGCCGCAGGCCGTCGGCGACGACCATCTGCGCGAACAGCGCATCGGCGGGCAGGTGCTGGTCCACGGCAGTTTCCTCGAGGTGCGCCGCGACGACGTGCGCCTGCCCGACGGCGGCCGGGCCACGCGCGAATACGTCGTGCATCCGGGCGCGGTGATGGTCGTGCCGCTGCTCGACGACGGCCGGCTGGTGATGGAACGCCAGTACCGCTATGCGGTGGGGCGCGTGCTGCTCGAGTTCCCGGCCGGCAAGATCGACGCCGGTGAAGCCGTGCTCGCCTGCGCGCAGCGCGAGCTGATCGAAGAGACCGGCTACCGCGCGCGCGAATGGGCGCGAGCCGGCGTGTGGCACAACGCCTGCGCGTATTCCACCGAAGGCATCGAGGTCTGGTTCGCGCGCGGCTTGAGCGCAGGCGAGCGGCGCCTGGATGCCGGCGAGTTCATCGAGGTGTGCCTGATGAGCGAGGCTGATCTGGACCACTGCGCCGCCGCCGGCGAACTGAGCGACATGAAGACGATGGTCGGCCTGATGTGGCTGCAGAACTGGCGCGCCGGGCATTGGCCGCTGCGCTGGTTCGGCACGGAAGGCGGCGCGGCAGGCGGCGCCGCCGGATAATGCGGCTATGAAAGTGCTGAACCTGCGCTGCGCCAACGGCCACGGCTTCGAGGGCTGGTTCGCGTCGGACGACGAGTTCATGGCGCAGAACGGCGCCGGCATGATCGAGTGCCCGCTGTGCGCCGACCGCATCATCGGCCGCATGCCGAGCGCGCCGCGGCTGAATCTGTCCAACCCGCGCGAGCCGTCGCCCGCGGTGCCGTCCGTGCGGCCCACCGACGCCGCGCCGCCGCTGCAGACGCAATGGGTCGACGCCGTGCGCCGGCTGCTGAGCCAGACCGACGACGTCGGCGAACGTTTCCCCGAGGAAGCGCGGCGCATCCATTACGGCGAGACCGAGGCGCGCGGCATCCGCGGCCAGGCCAGCGAAGCCGAGCGCCGCGCGCTGGTCGAGGAGGGCATCGAGATCATGTCGCTGCCGATTCCGGCCGCGTTGAAGGGGCCGGTGCAATAAGGCGGTGGCTCGGCGGCGGCGCGCACTGACCGCCGAAGGCGCCGCTGCGGGCTGAGCGGGCTGAGCGGGCTGAGAGCCGCTACAGCACCCGCCCCGGGTTCAGCCGCCCGTGCGGATCGAGCGCCTGCTTGACGGCGCGCATCAGCTGCAGCGCCACCGGCGACTTGCGCTGCGCCAGCTCGTCGCGCTTGAGCGCGCCGACGCCGTGCTCGGCCGAGATCGAGCCGCCCGCGGCACACACCGCGTCGTAGACCAGCGTGTTGACCGCGTGCTCGTGCCCGTCCATGAAGGCCTGCGCGGCGATGCCTTCGGGCGCCTGCACGTTGTAGTGCAGGTTGCCGTCGCCGAGGTGGCCGAAGTTCACCAGCCGCATGCCCGGAAAGGCCGCGGCCAGCGCGGCATCGGTGCGCGCGACGAAGCCGGGAATCGCCGATACCGGCAGCGAGATGTCGTGCTTGACATTCGGCCCTTCCTGCGCCTGCGCCAGCGGGATCGATTCGCGCAGGTGCCACAGCGCCTGCGACTGCGCCAGGCTCTCCGCCACCACCGCGTCGCCGATGACGCCGGCTTCCAGCGCGGCTTCGAGCAGCGCCTCGAAGCGCGTGCGCGCCTGCGCCTCGCCTTCGTTGTCCGACTGCTCCAGCAGCACGGTCCACGGCGCATCGGGCAGCGGCTGCGCCAGCGCGGGGAAGTGCCTGGCCACCAGCGCCAGCGCATGGCGGTTCATGACTTCGAAGCCGGTCAGCGCCGCGCCCAGCCGCGCCTGCGCCAGGCCGAGCAGCGCCACGCATTGCGGCAGCGAGGCCGCCGCAGCCAGCGCGGTGCCCACGGCCGCCGGGCGCGGCTGCAGCTTCAGCGTCGCCGCGGTGATGATGCCGAGCGTGCCTTCGCTGCCGATGAACAGGTCGCGCAGGTCGTAGCCGGTGTTGTCCTTGCGCAGCCCGGACAGTCCGTCCCACACCTGGCCCTCGGCGGTGACCACTTCCAGCCCCAGGCACAGCTCGCGCGCGTTGCCGAAGCGCAGCACCTGCGTGCCGCCGGCGTTGGTGGCCAGGTTGCCGCCGATGGTGCAGCTGCCTTCGGCGGCCAGGCTCAAGGGGAACAGCAGGCCGGCATCGGCCGCCGCCTGCTGCACCGCCTGCAGCACGCAGCCGGCTTCGACCGTCAGCGTCAGGTTGGCGGCGTCGAGACCGCGTACGCGGTTCAGCCGCGTCAGGCTCAGCAGCAGCTGCGTGCCGCTGGCATCGGGCACCCCGCCGCCGACCAGCCCGGTGTTGCCGCCCTGCGGCACGAGGCTCGCACCGTGCGCGGCGCAGGCGCGCACCACCGCCGCCACCTGCGCCGTGTCGGCCGGCCGCACTACCGCCAGCGCGCGGCCGCGGAAGCGCTTGCGCCAGTCCAGTTCCCAGGCCGACAGGTCGCCGCCGCTGAGCACGTGGCCGCTGCCGACGGCGTCGCGCAGCGCGCGCAGCAGGGCGTCGTTCATGCGGCCGCCGCCGCCCGCGCGGCCCGTGCCAGGCGCCAGCGCACATGCACTGCGCAGGCGGCGAACAGCAGCAGGCTCAGCAGCAGTTGCGCCAGCGCCAGCCGCGCCGACAGCCCGTGCTCGGTGGTCGCGCGCACGATGGCTTCGGCGAAGTACAGCCACACCAGCAGGCCCAGCCAGCGGTAGGTGTACATGCGCGCGCGCCACACGCCGGGCAGGGCGGCCAGCAGCGGCAGCACCTTCAGGGCCCAGGTGCCCGAGCCGGTGGGCGCCAGCCACAGCTCCCAGGCGATGCCGAGCGCGACCATGCCCAGCAGGCTGGTCAGCGCCGCGCGGCGCGACCAGCGCACGATGCCGTCCATGCCGAGCGGCACGGGCGCGGCAGGGGAGGTGGGCGCGGAGCTGCGCGGCATGCTGGCATCATAGCCAGCATGAGTTCAGCCAACGGCCTGTGGCGCGGCGCCACCGAGCAGTTCGCGAACCTGTTGCAGACGCTGCGCAGCTGGCCCTGGTTCGAGACCGCACGCACGCTGCGCCATCGTTTCCGCGAAGACCGGCTGGGCATCAGCGCCAGCAGCCTGACCTTCACCACGCTGATCGCGCTGGTGCCTCTGGTGACGGTGATGCTGGCGCTGTTCTCGGCCTTTCCGGTGTTCGCCAGGTTCCAGGGCGCGCTGCAGCAGTACTTCCTGCAGAGCCTGGTGCCCGACGGCATCGCCAAGCCGGTGCTGGGCACGCTGAACCAGTTCGCCGCCCAGGCCAACCGGCTCGGCGGCGCGGGGCTGGTATTCCTGCTGATCAGCGCTCTGGCGTTGATGCTGACCATCGACCGCACGCTCAACGGCATCTGGCGCGTACGCAAGCCGCGGCCGATCGCGCAGCGCGTGCTGATGTACTGGGCCGCGATCACGCTCGGCCCGCTGCTGCTGGGCATCAGCCTGAGCGTGAGCTCGTACGCGCTGACGGTGTCGCGCGGCATCGTCGACGCGCTGCCCGGCGGGCTGACGCTGGCGCTGCAGACGCTGGAGTTCGTGCTGCTGTGGTGCGGCGTGGCGGCGCTGTTCCGCTATGTGCCGAACACCGACGTGCGCTGGCGCCACGCGCTGGCCGGCGGCCTGTTCGTCGCCGTCGGGCTCGAGCTGGCCAAGCGCCTGCTCGCCTGGTACGTGGCGGCGATGCCGGGCTTTTCGGTGATCTACGGCGCCTTCGCCACGCTGCCGATCCTGCTGCTGTGGATCTACCTGTCGTGGCTGACGCTGCTCTTCGGCGCGGTGGTCGCCGCCTATGCGCCGAGCCTGCAGATGCATCTGGTGCGCCACGCCGACCTGCCCGGGCAGCGCTTTGCGCTGGCGCTGGAGCTGCTGCGCGAGTTGCGGCGCGCGCGCCGCGCGGCGCCGCACGGCCTGACGATCGCGCAGCTGGCCGCCAGCCAGCGCGCCGACCCGCTGCAGGTGGAGCCGCTGATGGAGCTGCTGCTGCAGCTGGGCTGGGTCGGACGGCTCGACGACGAAGCCGCCAAGCGCCACGTGCTGTTGTGCGATGACGCCGCCATCTGCCCCGAGCCGCTGATCGACCGCCTGCTGCTGGCGCGCGACGCGCGCACCGCGGCCTTCAGGCAGCGCGCGGCCTTCGGCCGCATGACGCTCGACGAACTGCTCGCCGAGGGCCATTGAGCCATGCCGTTCCGCGATAGCTGCTAGTGTCGGGTTGCGGTTGTCGCATCAGCAGCGTCTGCCGATAATCCGCCGAACTCCTGCCCGCCGCAGCTCCCATGCCCACCCCGCCACTGTCCGGCATCTCCTCGATGGCCACACGCGCGCTGCTCGCCGAGCTGGCCGAGGCCTACCGGCAGCACAGCGGCGCCGGCGTGCGCTTCGAGTCGGTCGGCGGCGTCGATGCGGCCAAGCGCGTCGCGGCCGGCGAAGGCTTCGACGTGGTCGTGCTGGCGGCCGACGCCATCGACAAGCTCGAGTCTGCGGGCCATGTCGTCGCCGGCAGCCGGGCCGACCTCGTGCGTTCGGCGGTGGCGGTGGCGGTGCGCGCCGGCGCGCCGCATCCGGACATCGGCTCGGAAGCCGCGCTGCGCCGCGCGGTGCTGGCGGCGCGGCGCATCGGTTATTCCACCGGTCCGAGCGGCGTCGCGCTGCTGGCGCTGTTCGAGCGCTGGGGCCTGGCCGAGACGCTGCGCGAGCGCGTGCTGCAGGCGCCGCCGGGCGTGCCGGTGGGCACGCTGGTGGCGCGCGGCGAGGTCGATCTCGGTTTCCAGCAGCTGAGCGAGCTGATGCACCTGCCGGGTATCGAGGTCGTCGGTACGATGCCGGAGCAGGCGCCGATCGTCAGCATCTTTTCCGGCGGCCTGTGCAGCGCCGGCACGCAGCGCGAGGCCGCCGCCGCGCTGCTGCGCTTCCTGCGTTCGCCCGACACCGCCGCGCTGAAGCGCAAGCACGGCATGGAGCCGGCCTGAGAGCCTGTGAAGCATTCCGCCACACCCGCTCGTGCGCCCGAAACGGCGCCGCTCGGCGTTGCAAATGCTCGCCGCAGCACGCGCTGCGACTGCGCTTTGCGCCTTGATCGACACCGTTTCGGACACCCGCTCGGACGCGCCGGAATACTTCACAGGCTCTGAGACCGATGCCGGCCGCCGCGACAAACCAACCACAGGAGACACGATGACCCGCGACAAACCCCCGGAGAGCGCCGTCGAGCGGCTGCTGCACCTGCTGTGCGACATCAGCGCCACCATCGGCGGCGTGATCCTGGTCGCGATGGCCGCGATGACGGTGGTCAGCGTCGTCGGACGTGCGTTCTTCTCGCACCCGATCCTCGGCGACGTCGAGCTGGTGCAACTCGGCTGCGCGGTGGTGGTCGCGTCCTTCCTGCCGTATACGCAGTTCCGGCACGCGAACATCATCGTTGACTTCTTCACCACCGGCGCTTCGGCGCGCACGCAGCACTTGATGGACACCCTCGGCACGCTGCTGTACACGCTGGTGCTGGCGCTGGTGTGCTGGCGCGTCGCGGTCGGAGGCATCGACATCAAGGCCGCCGGCGAAAGCTCGATGCTGATGAACCTGCCGCTGTGGATTCCGTACCTGCTGATGGTGCCGGGCCTGGCGCTGTCGGTGCTCATCGGCCTGCACCAGACGGTCACGCAATGGCGCAGCCTACCGGCGCGGGGAGCCCTCGTATGAGCACCATGTCGATCGGGCTGGCGATGTTCGCCGGCATGCTGGTGCTGATGGCCATTCGCGTGCCCATCGCCATCGCGATGTTCGTCGCCGGTGCCCTCGGCTACCTGGTGCTGTCCGGCTGGGGGCCGCTGTTGTCGCACCTGAAGGGTGCGGTCTACGGCCGCGTCTCGGTGTACGACCTGTCGGTGATCCCCCTGTTCATGCTGATGGGCGCGTTCGCGGTGCACGGCGGCTTGTCCAAGGCGATGTTCGACTTCGCCAACGCGCTGCTCGGCCGCTTCCGGGGCGGCATGGCGATGGCCGGCGTGCTCGCCTGCGCGGCCTTCGGTTCGATCTCCGGCTCCACCGTGGCCACCACCGCGACGGTCGCGCAGGTGGCCTATCCGGAGATGCGCCGCATCAACTATTCGGGCCGGCTGGCCACGGCGGCGCTGGCCACCGGCGGCACCATGGGCGTGCTGCTGCCGCCGTCGGTGACGCTGATGGTCTACGCGATCCTGACCGAGCAGAACATCACCAAGATGTTCCTCGCCGCCTACATCCCGGCGCTGCTGGCGGCCATCGGCTACCTGCTGGCGATCGCGGTGATCGTGCGCATCCATCCCGAAAGCGCCCCGCCGGCGCGCGCGGCACCGGCCGGCGAAGTCACGGCCGCGGCGCTGCGCGTATGGCCGATCGCGCTGATCTTCCTGGTGGTCTTCGGCGGCATCTACGGCGGGCTGTTCACCGCCACCGAGGGCGCCGCCATCGGCAACGTGCTGACCTTCGGCATCACGCTGCTGCGCGGCGAGATGACCCGGCACAAGCTGGTCGAATCGGTGCGCACCACCGCGCAGACTAGCGGCATGATCTTCCTGATCTTCATCGGCGCGGACATGATCAACGCCTCGCTGGCGTTGTCGCAGCTGCCGTCGCAGCTGGCCGACATGGTCGGCCACCTGCAGATCGCGCCGCTGGTGGTGATGGCCGGCATCATGATCTTCTACGTGGCCCTGGGCTGCGTGATGGACGAGATGTCGATGATCCTGCTCACCGTGCCGACGCTGTTCCCGGTGATCATGAGCATGGACTTTTTCGGCCTGCCGCCGTCCGACAAGGCGCTGTGGTTCGGCATCCTGATCCTCACGGTGTGCGAGATCGGCATGATCTTCCCGCCGGTGGGCCTGAACGTGTACATCATGAACGGGCTGGCCAAGGACGTGCCGATGACCGAAACCTACAAGGGCGTGGTGCCCTTCCTGATCACCGACTTCACCCGCCTGGGCCTGTTGATCGTCTTCCCGTCGATCTCGCTGTGGCTCGTTTATCTGCTCACCTGATCAATCGAAGGAGACATCGCCATGAAGACCCGACTGCGACTCGCCCTTGCCGCCCTCGGCGCCGCCTGCATGACCCAGGTCCATGCCCAGGAGGTGACGCTGAAGCTCGCGCACTTCCTGCCGCCGACCTCGTTCGCGCAGACGCTGTTCATCGCGCCGTGGTGCGAGCGCATCGCCAAGGAATCGAACAACCGCATGAAGTGCCAGATCTACCCGTCGATGCAGCTCGGCGGCACGCCGCCGCAGCTGTACGAGCAGGCGCGCGACGGCGTGGCCGACATCGTCTGGACGCTGCCCGGCTACACCGCGGGGCGCTTCCCGTCGGTGGAGGTGTTCGAGCTGCCGTTCATGATGCGCGACCCCGAAGGCACCAGCAAGGCGGTGTGGGACTACGTGCAGCAGTTCGCCGCCAACGACTTCAAGGACGTGCATCCGCTGGCCTTCCACGTGCACGGCCCCGGGGTGTTCCACATGGTCAACAAGCCGGTGAAGACCGCGGCCGACCTGAAGGGCCTGAAGGTGCGTGCGCCGACGCGCCAGACCAACCGGATGCTCGCGCTGCTCGGCGCCACGCCGGTGAGCATGCCGGTGCCGCAGGTCGGCGACGCGCTGTCCAAGGGCGTGATCGACGGCGCCGTCGTGCCCTATGAGGTGGTGCCGGCGGTGAAGATCCAGGAGCTGGTCAAGTTCCACTCCGAGACCGACCCGGCCGAGCCGGCGTTCTACACCTCGGTGTTCATCTTCGCGATGAACAAGGCCAAGTACGACTCGCTGCCGGCCGACCTGAAGAAGGTCATCGACAACAACAGCGGCCAGGCGCTGTCCGGCATCGCCGGCAAGGCCTTCCGCGACGCCGACATCGAGGGCAAGAAGCTGGTCGGGAAGAACACCATCAACGTGATCCCGAAGGCCGAGATCGAGAAGTGGCGCAAGACCGGCCAGCCGCTCACCGACTCCTGGGTGTCCGACATGAACGGCAAGGGCCGCAACGGCAAGGAAATGCTCGACGGCGCCCGCGCGCTGATCACCAAGTACGCGCCGAAGTGACGCAGTGACGCAGCGACTGGGAAGGAGGGCGACATGATCATCGACTGCCACGGCCACTACACGACCGCGCCGAAGGCGCTGGAGCAGTGGCGCAACCGGCAGATCGCCGGCATCGAGGATCCGTCCTCGATGCCGAAGGCGAGCGAGCTGAAGATCAGCGACGACGAATTGCGCGAGTCGATCGAGAACAACCAGCTGCGCCTGATGAAGGAACGCGGCTCGGACCTGACGATCTTCAGCCCGCGCGCCAGCTTCATGGCGCACCACATCGGCGACTTCCAGGTGTCCAGCACCTGGTCGGCGATCTGCAACGAGCTGTGCTTTCGCGTGTCGCAGCTCTTCCCCGCGCACTTCGTCCCGGCGGCGATGCTGCCGCAGAGCCCGGGCGTCGATCCGGCCAGCTGCATCCCCGAGCTGGTCAAGTGCGTCGAGCAGTACGGCAACGTCGGCATCAACCTGAACCCCGACCCCTCGGGCGGGCACTGGAACAGTCCGCCGCTGACCGAGCGCCACTGGTACCCGATCTACGAGAAGATGGTCGAGTACGACGTGCCGGCGATGGTGCATGTCAGCACCAGCTGCAACGCCTGCTTCCACACCACCGGCGCGCACTACATCAACGCCGACACCACGGCGGTCATGCAGCTGATCCAGGGCGAGCTGTTCAAGGACTTCCCGTCGCTGAAGCTCATCATCCCGCACGGCGGCGGCGCGGCGCCGTACCACTGGGGCCGCTATCGCGGCCTGGCGCAGGAGCTGAAGAAGCCGCTGCTGAAAGACCACCTGCTGCACAACGTCTTCTTCGACACCTGCGTCTACCACCAGCCGGGCATCGACCTGCTGACCAAGGTAATCCCGGTGGACAACATCCTGTTCGCCAGCGAGATGATCGGTGCGGTGCGCGGCATCGACCCCGAGACCGGCCACTACTACGACGACACCAAGCGCTACATCGAGGCCAGCACCATCGTCGCCGGCGGCGACCGCCACAAGATCTACGAAGGCAACGCGCGCCGTGTGTTCACGCGGCTGGATGCGCAGCTCAAAGCCAAGGGGAAGTAAATCGTGTACGAACTCGGAGTCGTCTACAGGAACATTCATCGCGCCGATGCCGCTGCCGCCGATGCGCTGGCCGGTTTCGGCAGCGCGACCGTGCACGAGGCGATGGGCCGCGTGGGCCTGCTCAAACCCTACATGCGGCCGATCTACCGCGGCGCGCCAGTGTCGGGCACAGCGGTCACGGTGCTGCTGCAGCCCGGCGACAACTGGATGATGCACGTCGCCGCCGAGCAGATCCGCCCCGGCGACATCGTCGTCGCCGCGGTCACCGCCGAATGCAGCGACGGCTACTTCGGCGACCTGCTGGCCTCCAGCTTCAAGGCGCGCGGCGCGCGCGCGTTGATCATCGACGGCGGCGTGCGCGACGTGCGCGTGCTGCAGGAGATGGGTTTTCCGGTGTGGAGCAAGGCCATCAGCGCCAAGGGCACGATCAAGGCCACGCTGGGTTCGGTCAACATCCCGGTGGTGTGCGCCGGCATGCTGGTCACGCCGGGGGATGTGATCGTCGCCGACGACGATGGCGTGGTGTGCGTGCCGGCCGCGCGTGCCGGGCAGACGCTGGAGGCAGCGCGCCAGCGCGAAGCCAACGAAGGCGCCAAGCGCGATACCTTCGCCGGCGGCGTGCTCGGGCTGGACTACTACAAGATGCGCGAAGGGCTCGAGAAGGCCGGGCTGCGCTACATCGACTGAAGACGGCGCCGCCGCCGCGCGGGCAGCCGCCGCTGGCGCTGCATGCCGCCGCGCTTCGAGAAGGACGAGATGAGCAAACCCACCACCGGCCCGTTCGACAAGACCCGCGGCTGGCTCGACTGGTACGAAGGCCCCAGCCGGCCGCGCTTCGAGTTGCCGCCCGGCAGCGTCGATGCGCACTGCCATGTGTTCGGCCCCGGGGCGCAGTTCCCGTACGCGCCCGAGCGCAGGTACCCGCCTTGCGATGCGGGCAAGCAACAGCTGTTCGCGCTGCGCGACCACCTGGGCTTCGCGCGCAACGTCATCGTGCAGGCCACCTGCCACGGCGCCGACAACCGCGCGATGCTCGATGCCTGCGTTGCCAGCGGCGGCCGGGCGCGCGGCGTGGCCACGGTGCGGCGCAGCGTCAGCCACCAGGAGCTGAAGGACATGCATGCCGCCGGCGTGCGCGGCGTGCGCTTCAACTTCGTGAAAAGGCTGGTTGACTTCACGCCCAAGGACGAGTTGATGGAGATCGCCGCGCGCATCGCCCCGCTCGGCTGGCACGTGGTCATCTACTTCGAGGCGGTGGACCTGCCCGAGCTGTGGGACTTCTTCACTGCGCTGCCGACCACGGTGGTCGTCGACCACATGGGCCGGCCCGACGTCGGCCTGCCGGTGGACGGGCCGCAGTTCGAGCTCTTCGTCAAGTTCATGCGCGACTATCCCAAGGTCTGGAGCAAGGTCAGCTGCCCGGAGCGGCTGAGCCTTGCCGGCCCGAAGGCGCTGGACGGCGAACGCGCGGCCTATCGCGATGTGGTGCCCTTCGCCCGGCGCATCGTCGAAACCTTCCCCGACCGCGTGCTGTGGGGCACCGACTGGCCGCACCCGAACCTGAAGGACCACATGCCCGATGACGGCCTGTTGGTCGACTTCATCCCGCACATCGCCACCACGCCCGAACTGCAGCGCAAGCTGCTGGTGGACAACCCGATGCGCTTGTACTGGCCCGAAGAGCCCGAAGAGGCTTGAGCGAAACGATCCGAAGGAGCACATCATGGCACTCGACAAACCCTATCTCGACGTCCCCGGCACGACCATCTTCGACGCCGACCAGTCGCGCAAGGGCTACTGGCTGAACCAGTTCTGCATGAGCCTGATGAAGGCCGAGAACCGCGCGCGCTTCAAGGCCGACGAAGACGCCTACCTGGCCGAGTGGCAGATGAGCGATGAGCAGAAGGCGGCGGTGCGCGCGCGCGACCTGAACTGGATGATGCGCACCGGCGGCAACATCTACTTCCTGTCCAAGCTCGGCGCCACCGACGGCCTGTCGTTCCAGCAGATGGCCGGCAGCATGACCGGCCTGACCGAAGCGCAGTACCGGGACATGATGCTCGAGGGCGGCCGCAGTCCGGAGGGCAACCGCGTCGTCGGCGAGCACGGCGACGCGCAGGGCGCGATGGCGCAGTCCGCGGCCTGGAAGCAATGGGAAGAGGCGGCACAGAAGGAGCTGGCGGACAAGGTGCAGGGCGCGCAGCGAGCCAGCCCCGGCAAGGCGGCCGGCCATGCGCGCGTCACCGCGTCGGTCTACAGCTCGCACGTGCCGGCCATCGGCGCCGCCATCGACCTGGGCAAGACGCAGGAGCCTTACTGGGTGCCGATGTTCAAAGGCTTCGAGCCGACCAAGCAGTGGATGAAGCAGAACACCCCGGACGTGGTGTTCCTGGTCTACAACGACCACGCGACCAACTTCGACCTGGGCATCATCCCGACCTTCGCCATCGGCACCGCGGCCGAGTTCGAGCCCGCCGACGAAGGCTACGGCAAGCGCCCGGTGCCCAAGGTCATCGGCCATCCGCAGCTGGCCTCGCACATCGCGCAGTCGGTGATCCAGCAGGACTTCGACCTGACCATCGTCAACGAGTTGAAGGTGGACCACGGCCTGACGGTGCCGATGAACCTGATGTTCGGTACGCCGGCCGCATGGCCCTGCAAGGTGATCCCCTTCGCCGTCAACGTGGTGCAGTACCCGGTGCCGTCGGGCCGGCGCTGCTTCATGCTCGGCCAGGCGATCCGCCGCGCGATCGAGAGTTACGACGAGCCCTTGAAGGTGCAGATCTGGGGCACCGGCGGCATGAGCCATCAGCTGCAGGGCCCGCGTGCCGGGCTGATCAATGCCGAGTGGGACAACAAGTTCCTCGACCGGCTGATCGCCGATCCGGCCGGCCTGTCGCAGATGCCGCACATCGACTACGTGCGCGAGGCCGGCTCCGAGGGCATCGAGCTGGTGATGTGGCTGATTGCTCGCGGCGCGATGGCCGACGTCGCTGGCGGCAAGGCGCCGAAGGTCGCGCATCGCTTCTTCCACGTGCCGGCGTCGAACACGGCGGTCGGCCATCTGATCCTGGAGAACCCGTGAGCGCCGCTCGGCCGCTCCGGAGGCGCTCGCTCCCCCTCGGGGGGACCGTTGCGCAGCAACGTAGGGGGTACATGTCATGAGCATCAAGGTCGCGCTCGCCGGTGCCGGCGCCTTCGGCATCAAGCATCTGGACGGCATCAAGCTGATCGACGGCGTCGAAGTCGTGTCGCTGGTCGGCCGTGAGCTGGCCAAGACCAAAGAGGTCGCCGACAAGTACGGCATCCAGCACGTCAGCACCGACCTGGCCGACAGTCTGGCGCTGAAGGACGTGGACGCGGTGATTCTGTGCACGCCGACGCAGATGCATGCCGAGCAGTCGATGGCCTGCCTGCAGGCCGGCAAGCACGTGCAGGTGGAGATCCCGCTGTGCGACAAGCTGGCCGACGGCGAAGCCGTGGCCGCGCTGCAGCACAAGACTGGCCTGGTGGCGATGTGCGGCCACACGCGGCGCTTCAACCCCAGCCACCAGTACGTGCACGACAAGATCGCGGCGGGGCAATTCAACATCCAGCAAATGGATGTGCAGACCTATTTCTTCCGCCGCACGAACATGAACGCGCTGGGCCAGGCGCGCAGCTGGACCGACCATCTGCTGTGGCATCACGCGGCGCACACCGTGGATCTGTTCGCGTACCAGGCTGGCTCGCCCATCGTCCAGGCCAACGCGATCCAGGGGCCGATCCACCCGAGCCTCGGCATCGCCATGGACATGAGCATTCAGCTGAAGGCGGCCAACGGCGCGATCTGCACCTTGTCGTTGAGCTTCAACAACGACGGGCCGCTGGGCACCTTCTTCCGCTACATCGGCGACACGGCGACCTACATCGCGCGCTACGACGATCTGTTCAACGGCAAGGACGAGAAGATCGACGT
>OEIU01000786.1_pt1 | contig 25592 bp, 20 predicted proteins | sample 1539221 | NCBI WGS metagenome assembly OEIU01 (sample SAMN03792071, study PRJEB22550) | activated sludge metagenome | feature: wastewater treatment plant; material: activated sludge; isolation source: Wastewater treatment plant of a petroleum refinery complex | place: Argentina: Zarate | collected...
GCAGCTGGTCGCACCACGCGCGCGGCGGGCACCTGCTGAAGTCGCGTGCGCGGGAGAGCAACATCCGCTACAACCGCCTGACCGACGAGGGCGGCACGGCGAGCTACGAGCTCGAACTGCCCAATGGAGGCAAGGCGCGCGTCATCGGCAACCTGATCGAGCAGGGGGCCACGACGCAGAACCGCACGATCGTGTCGTTCGGTGCCGAGGGCTACCGGTGGCCGGCGAACGAGCTGTCGATGGCCCACAACACGGTAGTCAATCGCGCACACGGTTCGGCCACGATGGTGCGTGCCGCGCCCGGCCCGGCGAGCACGGTGATCCGTAACAACCTCTGGGTAGGCGGCGGTGCGCTCGACCTGCCGGTGGCGACGAAGGAGGACGGCAATCTCGCCGTGACGATCCAGGCCTTCCGCGATGCGCCGCGCTACGACTACCGTCCGGCCGCCTCCGGCCCGCTGCGCCCCGAGGCGGCGCGGTTGCCGGCCGCACTGACGCCCGGCTTCCAGTACATGCACGAGCGGCGTGTGGCGCGCCGGGCCCGCGGCCCGCTCTTTGTCGGCGCTTTTCAGAGATGAAGCGCGGCGACCACCGGAGCACGGCGCGATGCTGAACGCGCTATCGGTCTCGCTGGGCGGCGACGCGGCGGGCGTGCTGCGCGCGACGCGCTCGATGCAGCAGCAGGGCATGGCGCCCGCTGTGCGCCACGTGTGGAGCGGCGGCGAGCTGCAGGCGTGGTCGCAGCCCGCGCAGGGCGACACGTCCGACTGCTTCGTGCGCACGCCCGATGGCGCGGCCTGTTGTGTCGGCCCGATCTGGTATCGCGGCGCGTTCGGGGTCGACGCGCTGCGGCGACTGCTCGACGAGACGGGCGAAGGCGACCCGCTGCCGGGCATCGACGAGACGAAGCTGCGCGGCAACTTCGCGCTGTTCCTGCAGAAGGGCGCTCGCGCATGGCTGATGAACGACGCGCTGGGCTTTGCGCGCTTCTACGCCAGCCGCGACGGACGCTTCCACGGTACGAGCTGGCTCGCCGCGCGCGCCTATGGCGGCGATGCGGAGATCGACGAGGCGGCCGCCATCGAATACGTGCTGCTCGGGGCGCCGCACTCGGAGCGGACGGTGGCGCGCTCGGTTACGAAGCTGGCGATCGGCCATGCCATCGACCTCGGCGAGCGCAGGGCGATCTCCCGTTTCCCGATGGGGCTCTGGAGCGGCGCGCAGGCCTTCGGTTCCTTCGACGCGGCGGCCTCGGCGCTGGAGGCGCACCTGCGGACCGTGTTTGCCGAGATCGTCTCCGCGTTCCCGGGGCGCACGAGCGCGGCGCTGTCGGGCGGATTCGATTCACGGCTGATCGTCGCCGGACTGCTGGCGCAGGGCGAACGCCCGACGCTGTTCGTCTACGGTAAGCCCGACTCCGAGGACGTGCCGATCGCCGTCGAGGTGGCCCGCGCCGAGGGCATCCCGATCAGGATGGTCGACAAGGATGCGGTCAACCGCGAGTTGCCCGAGGCGGGCCTCGAAGAGCTCGTGCGCTGCGCGCTGTTCTTCGACGGGCTGTCGAACGACGGCATCGACGACCGCGGCGCCGACCGCGATACGCGGATTGCGCAGAGCGCGGGCGGAATGCTCGCGCTCAATGGCGGCGGCGGCGAGATCTTCCGCAACTTCTTCCATCTGCCCGACCGGCGCTTCCGCGCGCGCGACATCGTGCGCGCGTTCTACCGCGGCTTCGACCCGGCCGTCTTCCGCCGGCGCGATGGCCTGGCAGCCTACGAAGCTGGCATGGCCGAGTCGGTCGGCCGGTCGGTCGGGCTCGGCGGCGGCGAAATCGGCAACCTGCTCGCGCGCGAGCAGGTCGAGCTGGTCTACCCGCTGTTCCGTTGCCACCACTGGATGGGCCTGAACAACAGCATCGCCCTGCGGCGGGGACAGTTCGCAACGCCGCTGGTCGACCTGCAGACGGTGCGGGCGGCGTGCATGCTGCCGCTCGCCTGGAAGAACGGCGGCCTGTTCGAGAGCCGGTTGATCACGTCGCTGCACCGGGGCATCGCGAGCCGGCCCTCGGCTTACGGGTTCCGTTTCAGCGACGGCCCGAACCTGCACGCGCGGTGGGTGGAGTGGAGCACCGGAATGCGTCCGGTGTTCGCGCGTCCGCTGATCAACGCTGCACGCCGCAGGCTGCGCGACGTGCGCGCGTCGGAGCCGCTGATCGCGCGTTATCGCTCGCTGCTGCCCGGAGCGTGGCGGCTCGACGAAGCGCTCGACCTGGCGCGGCTCCCCGACGATGCGGCGCTGGCCCGAGCGATGTCGGTGGAACTGGTGTCGCGGGAGCTGAAGCCGTGAGTTCACGTCGGCTGGAGGCCCGGTTCGAGGAATTCGAGGGCCACCGCAGCGTGGTGGTGCGCTGGCTCCCGGCGGGGCCGCCGCGGGCCTGGGCCCTGTTCGTCCCGGCCTTCGGCGACGAGATGAACCAGATGCGACGCATGGTCAGGCTGGCGGCTGAGGCGCTGGCGGAGCGGGGCGTCGCGAGTTGCATCTTCGACCTGTACGGGACGGGGGACAGCAGCGCCGACTTTGCCGACGCGACGGTGGAGCGCTGGCTCGCGGATGTCCGCATGATGGCTGGACGGCTCGATGCGTCGGGTGCGATGCCGATGGTGCTGATCGGATGCCGGCTGGGCGCGGCTTTGTCCGTGCGTGTCTCGCACGAGCTCGAGCGCCGGCCCGCCGCATTCGTCGCGTGGGCGCCGGTGTTGCAGGGCAAGCAGCAGCTCTCGGCGATGCTGCGCGCCGCAAGCATTGCACGGATGCAGCGGCCCGACGCAGCCGGGGTGGACCCGAAATCGCTGTGGGCGCAGGGGCAGGTCGCGACGCTGGCTGGCTATCCGTTGTCGGGCGCGCTTGCCGAGCAGCTCGAAGCACTGGACGCCACCGGAGTGCCGGCGGCGCCACGCGCCGTGCTCTTCGACATGCGCGCGCCCGTCGACGGCGAGGCGATTGCGCCGTCCGAGGCCGTGGTCAGGCGCGCAGTCGCTTGGAGCGAGCGGGGCGTGCCGACCGAGGCGCGCGCAGTGGCGGGTCCCGCCTTCTGGAACGTTGCCGACCTGGTCGACGTTGCGGGACTCGTCGACGCGACCGCGGACGCCGTCGTTCAGGCGGTCGGAACGGCGTCGAAGGGCGTGGCTTCGTGACGGCACACGGGACATCGCAGGGTTTCGACGAGTCGGTTCTCGTGATCGGCCCGCCGGGCTCCGAACTGGTTGGCGTGCTCGCGCTGCCTGCGGAGGCTGCCCGCACGAAGGACGTGGGCGTCGTCATCGTCGTGGGCGGACCGCAGACGCGCGTCGGCTCACATCGGCAGTTCGTGTTGATGGCGCGCGCGCTGGCGCGCGCCGGTTACGCGTGCCTGCGCTTCGACTACACCGGGATGGGCGACAGCCCCGGGTTGCGGCCTGACTTCGAGCGCGCCGGCCCGGATATCCGCAGGGCGTGCGATGCCATGGTGGCCGCCGTGCCGGGTTGCAGGAAGCTGGCGCTCTGGGGGCTGTGCGACGGGGCGAGCGCAGCGCTCTTCTACGCGCCCGGCGACCCTCGGGTCGCGGCGGTGATCGCCGCCAATCCGTGGGCGCGCAGCGACACGACCCGTTCGGCCGCCCTGGTATCCGGGCACTACGGGTCGCGGCTGAGATCGGCCGATTTCTGGAAGAAGCTGCTCGCCGGAAAGGTGGACCTTCTGGGCGCCGCGCGCGAGGCGTTAGGTCACCTCATGCGGTCGCGTGGGCGTTACGACCCGGCGAGCGAGGCGGGCCAACCCGAGGACCTGCCGGCGCGGCTCGCAGGCGTGATCGCTACGTGGGGTGGGCGGTTGCGCCTGCAGCTGAGCGGCCGCGATCTCACGGCTGCCGAGTTCGAGATTGCGATGGATCGATGCGGACTGCCCCGGGGGGGGACGGAAGGTGGCTTCCGAATCGATGATGCCGATCACACCTTCTCGGATCCGCTGCACTGGGAAGCGGCGATCGCGGATGCGAAGGACGCGCTGGCACGCATCTGACCGCTAGGCTTCGCAGGCGGTGGGCCTCAACGTCTCGTGACGCGTCCCGACAAGTCCGGTGACGACAGGAGTGTTTCGGAGACGCGGCTCGCCTGCTCCCGGTTGCCGGCGTCCGTGAAGTGGACGCTGTCAGTGAAGTGCATCGGGTTGCCCGGAATACGGTCTTCTCCCCCGACGACGAGGACGTTCTCGCTCGTTGCGACTTCGCCGATGATGGCGTTGTACCTCCGGTATGCGGCCAACAACTGTTCGAAATCGATGCCCGGCATGTACAACACGGCGGACTGCATGGCCGTGCGTCGCGCCGCCTCGTCCTGATCGGCCCGGAGCTGCGTCGAGAAGGCGACGACCGCCACCACCGCTCCGGTCGCCCTGGCGGCGCGTACCAGCGCAGTCAGGTCTTTGCGGAATTCCGTCCCGAGCGACTCGGGATCGATCCTGACCGAACCGCCCGCCCGCGACTCCGCAGCGGACCGGGCAAACATCAGTCTCAGGTTCTTGGTGACGAGGTTCCAGAGCAGCGAATGGCGCGAGAGCCAGGAGCTCTCCGGCGGAGCGATCGACGCGGATCCCGATTGCTTCGCTGCAATGCCGCGCAATTCACCCGACAGGTCATTGGTCGCGTGGTAGATCACAATCACGTCCGGCTGCAGCGGCGCGACCCGCAACTCGAAATTCCTCGTCGAACTCGCCACCGTGTAGCCGGGAACCGCGCCGTTCACGTAGTCGAAGTGCGAATCGGGGTAGTGCCGGCGCAACGCCTCGACGACGAGATTCGGCCACACGGCGGCGTTCGAGCTGGCCTCGGCGCAAAAGGTAGTCGACGCTCCAAGGAACGCGATCCGTACGGTGCCGGCCGGCTTCGACACCGATATCTCCGGACCGCGAAAACCGAGGCTGTTGATCGCGATCGGGCCGAAGCTGGCTCCCGCTTTCGGCACCCGCAGGCCAGTGCGGGCATCGACTTCGTAGACCTGGTCCAGACTGCCCGCGTAGCCGTACTTGATCGACTGGCGGATTCGCACCGCGACCTCGGCCGCGCCGACCAGAACCACGAGGAGAGCCGCGATGACCCCGGCCGACAGCCAGGCCTTGGTGCGGTTGGAAAGACGAGGCCCGGTGTCCATCGAGAGTCGCTTCAGTCGAGTTCGAACTTCTCGGTGTAGTTCTGCTTCAGCGCGGGATCCTGGTCTTCCTTGACCAGCAGGCAGTTTCCGACCGCCAGCGTCTCGATCTCCGTGCCCATGAAGCAATGGAAGGCGTCCTCGGGCGTGCAGACGATCGGTTCACCACGCACGTTGAAGCTCGTATTGACGACGACCGGGCAACCCGTCAACCGGTGGAATGCGGAGATCAACGCGTGGTAGCGTGGATTCGTGTCCGGATGTACGGTCTGGATGCGTGCCGAGTAGTCGACGTGCGTCACGGCGGGGATGTCCGAGCGCGGCACGTTCAGCTTGTCGATGCCGAAGAGGGCCCGCTCTTCGGCAGTCATCGCCTTGCGGCGTCCCGCGACCACGTCGGCGACCAGCAGCATGTAGGGACTGTCGCCCTCCAGCTCGAACCACTCATGAACGTGCTCGCGTAGCACCGAAGGCGCGAAGGGCCTGAACGATTCGCGGAACTTCACCTTCAAATTGAGCGTCTTCTGCATGGTCGGCGAGCGCGGGTCGCCGAGAATCGAGCGCCCACCGAGGGCACGCGGGCCGAATTCCATGCGGCCCTGGAACCAGCCCAGCGCGCGTCCCTCGGAAAGGTGGCGCGCGCAGACGTCGATCACGTCCTGCTCTCCCAGGACCCGGAAACGCGCCCCGGCGGTCGTCAATCGCGCCTCGATCTCGGACTGCGGGAACTCGGGGCCGAGGTAGGCACCCTTCATTGCGTCGCGTCCGGCGGGAACAGAGCGTGGCCCGTGTTCCGGGCCATGGAAAGTCATCAGTGCGGCTCCGAGCGCCCCGCCCGCGTCTCCGGCGGCCGGCTGGATCCAGAGGTGGTCGAACTGGCCATCCCTGAGGATCTTGCCGTTGGCGACGCAGTTCAGCGCGACGCCCCCGGCCAGGCACAGGTTGCGGCTCCTGCCTTCGGACGCGATCGCCCTCGTGAGCCGCAGGACGACTTCCTCGGTGATCGCCTGGATCGACGCGGCCAGGTCCATGTGCCGCTGAGCGAGACGGTCGCGATCCGGGTGTCGGGGAGGGCCGCCGAACAACGCATCGAAGCGCTCGTTCGTCATCGTGAGCCCGGTGCAGTAATCGAAGTAGTCGAGGTTCAGACGGAAGCTGCCGTCCGGCTTCACGTCGATCAGGTGCTCGAGGATTGCTGCCGCATAGCGCGGCTCGCCGTAGGGGGCCAGGCCCATCACCTTGTATTCGCCGGAATTGACCTTGAAGCCGGTGTAGTACGTGAATGCCGAATAGAGCAGTCCGAGCGAATGGGGAAAATGAATCTCGCGATGAATCTCGAGCTTGGCGCCCCGGCCCACTGCCAGCGAGGTCGTCGCCCACTCGCCGACGCCGTCCATGGTCAGTACGACCGCATCCTCGAAAGGCGAAGGGAAGTACGCGCTGGCAGCATGGCTCAGGTGATGTTCCGAAAAGCGCAGTCGTTCGCGGGCAGGGAATTTCGAGTCGAGTTTCTTCAACTCGCGGCAGAGCAGGTCTTTCAGGAACAGCTTTTCGCGCAGCCAGACGGGAATGGCGGTCGAGAACGACTTGAACCCGCGCGGGGCGAAAGCCAGGTACGTCTCCAGCAGACGCTCGAACTTCAGGAACGGCTTGTCGTAGAACGCGACTCGGTCCACTTCTGACAGTTCGATTCCGGCCTGCCGCAGGCATGAGTCGACCGCGTTGACCGGGAACCGGGCGTCGTGCTTCCGGCGCGTGAACCGCTCCTCCTGGGCAGCTGCGACGATCTCGCCGTCCTTGACCAGGGCCGCGGCGCTGTCGTGGTAGTACGCCGAGATGCCGAGGACGTACATCTTCCAGCCTAGAACAGCGTGTAGATGAACGGCGCGATCGCCGAGCCTTGCGCGAGCACGAGCAGGCCGCCGAGCGCCAGCATCGCAAGCAGGATCGGCAGCAGCCAGAACTTCTTGCGCGCCGCCATGAAGGCGAACAGTTCCCTGACGAGGTCGATCATCGTGGCCTCAGAACTGGTTGTTCAAGGATTCGGGCTGTGGACCCGGCGGTTCACGGTCGATCCAGTAGGTCTGGACCGGTTCGGAGCGAAGCTTCAGCGGGTCCTTGCCCAGCAGTCGCATTACCAGCCCGAAGGGCGTGATCACGACGAAGAAGAGCAGGGCAAGGACGATCGGACTGACGATTCGATGCAGCAACGCGCCGAAGCGCATCCACAGGCGGTTCAGCGGCGTGAGCACCGATGGGAGGAACAGCGCGGTAGCACCGAATGTCGCAGAGACGATTGCCGACCACAGGCGCACCGATCCGCCGGACAGCAGCGGAAACAGGGCAAGCAGCGCGAAGAATCCGCAGAAAACCAGCCCGAAGGACCGGTTGGTCGGGAGCTGCAGCCCTTCGGGCGGGTTCGGCCGGTTCGTGTGCATCGGTCGGCGAACTGTAGGGGGACCTGGCTCGGGATCGAGCCAGGTCAGTTTGCCGCATGATGAACCGGCCGTGTCGGCCGTGCAGTGAACTTTTTCAGTAGGCCACGTTTCGCGGCCGGACGCTCCAGACGGGGGTGTCGGTGTCGAAGTAGGCCGCGGCAGACAGCCAGTTCGGCGCACCCACCATCCGATTGTAGGCGTCGAGCGCCCCGGCGGCGCCCTGCTCGACCGCATAGGCGATTGCCGGTTGCAGGTTGCCCCAGTAACTGCTGGACAGACCCTCGCCGTCGATGTACGAGCCGAGAAGCGTGTTGCCCGATACGTAGGTGAGTCCGTTGGCGACGTATGCGTCGCCCCAATTCGAGTACCAAGGGCCGGATCCGCCGGCCCAGTCCGGCGATTCCGACGGCGCATACGGCATGGTGTAAACGGCGGCATTCCGGTATGACCAGCTGCCCGACTGGTTCAGCCCGAGCCGGCCGACGATCGACCGGTACTTCCACGCGAGGAACTGGTCGACCTTTGCGTCGTAGCCAGTCCCGTAGGGCTGCAGCGACCTGATGTTGCCGAACGACCAGGTGAGGAAGTCCTCCATCCAGGCGGCCGAGTCGATCTTCCCGTCGCCAGACGTGTAGTCACTGTAGGGCTGAACGACGCCCAGCGGATTGTTGGGCTGCGCTACGTAGCGCGCGTGATAGGAATCGATGTTGCTCTGAACGCTTCCGACGTACTCGGAGCGCATCGGTTCGTCGTCGTCAGGCGTTACGGCCGCAACATCGGCCAGTGCGCGCAATGTCCAGGCGGCGCCGCGCGTCGTGTTGGCTCCGACCCATGCGAGAATCACGCCCTGCGTGAAGTTGCGGTGGGTATCCGTCTGCTTCAGGAACATCGCGGACGAAAGCAACTGCATCTCGTCGAGGAAGTACCACCTGCCGGTGACCAGGTACGCCATGAATCCGATCGCAGGCATGTGCGAGTTGGTGAAGGTGGGCGGGCTGCCGCCGCCCGCGGCGGGTGTGTATTGGTTCGTCGAGGACGAGCCGGTATTAGAGATACCCGCGTCCGAGCCCAGCACGAGATTCGGGTAGGACGAGAAACGCGGGGCGCGGTTCGTCGTCTCGTCACGGAAGTGGTAGCCGTATCGTCCCGCCGCGTAGCCGTTGACCTGCACGGCGCGCCACGCACGCGCATCGCCGTCGCTGGTCATGTAGGCCACGTCCCACTCGGGCAGCGGGCCGATCGAGGGATGGAATCCCGCCGCACCCATGCCGTTGGGAAAGTCGTGCTGCGCCAGCGGCGTGTAGCTGGTCGAGAGCCTGCTCCAGATCGCGCTGCTCGCCGACGTGCGCGCGCGATAGGCGGGCACCAGGCCGGTCAACTGCAGATAGCCCATGTCGTGCCGGAACGTGATTCCCGGGTCGCCCCCGAGCCAGTGCGACAACGTCCGCCCGCTCGCGAGCACCGCGCGCGTGTGGTTGTACAGCGTGAGGCTGCCGGTGAACCGCGTCGTGCCATTGACCGAAAAGGTGGCCGTTCCCGAGCGTTCGCCGGGCGACGCGCGCAGCAGGTAGCCGTTCTCGATCCACGGAACGATTTCGACGGCGCCGCTGCGATACAGGCGCACTTCCATCCAGGCGACCAGGTGTTGGTCGGAACCGATCGCCTGCCGATAGACCCAGGACGACATCTCGGGCCCCGAGACCGGCGACAGGAAGGGGCTATCCCATCCGTTGCCCGACCAGGAAGCTGTGCCGTACGACCCGTAGGAAATCGACGCGGAGATGCCGGTGGCCTTCAAGGATGCAAGGCCCAGCGCGGCGGCCGACGGCGGCGTATCGGTCCACCCGATGGTCAGCGTCTGCTCCACGTTGGCCTGCAGGTCTGCGAGGCCGGACAGCACCGCGAACTTCACCGAGCCGTCACGCCAGCGGTTTTTCACGACGGCCTGGAATCCGCGCAGGCTGCTGCTGCTGGCGGTGATGTACTTGCCTGACGGAATGTCGCCTTGCCGGAATGCGTAGCCGGCCGAGAACGGTAGGCCGGTGCCGGTCGAGCTGCCCAACAGGCGAAGCGTCGACGAGCCGGTGACCGGCGACGGCGGCGGCAGGCTGGTGACACTGCTCCCCGAGTTGCCGGAAGGGACCGTGGTGGTCGCGCCGCTGCTTCCCGTGCCGCCGGTGGTCAGGCCATCCTTGATCAACGAGTCGGTGCCGGTCAGCGACCCATCGCCGCCACTGCCGCCGCATCCAGCCAGACCAAGGCTTGCTGCGACTGCTGCGACGGCAAGCAGCGACGGAAATCGGAGGCGCGCGGGACGTGATGCTTTCATGAGCGGCTCGTTCAGGGATTGGGGGTGAGCGCCCGGCTGGTTCTCCGGGGGCCCGGGGAGGAGGTCAGGGGCCGGCTTGGTGGAAGGCAAGCGGCAGGCGATGAGTGGCGGCGGGGCGTGGGGGTGGGTGCGGAACGTCACGGTCGTTTGGCGGCCGGTGTGTTAGCGGTGGGTTCGATGCGGTGCGGCGGAATATACCGATGCTTGCCGGCCAGCCCGCGCGTGTAGCCTGACGTCATCGTCATCGGTGCGCCGGCGCCCGCCGGATGTGGCCGCTCATCCCGGCGCCACTTCATCGAGGAGCGCCGCGAAGCGCCCGGTGAGGGCCCGGCGCGAATACCGGTCGACGACTGCCGGCCGAGCGACCGGGAGCGTTCCGGCACGAAGCGCCTCCAGGAAGGCGGGCAACGCCCTTTCGATTGCATCGGCCGATTCGAGCGGTGTCACGAACGGGTAGCCCAGTGCGGACAGCGTGCGGCCAGTGTCGCCGCGCGGATCGGCGAGCCCGAGAATCGGTCGGCCCGCGCGGAGATATTCGTACAGCTTCGCGGGGATCTGCTCGTTGCAGCTGGCGCCTTGCATGACCACCAAGGCGTCGGCGTCGATCATTTCGCTCAGTGCCTCGCGATACCCGATGGCGGGTTCCAGGTCGACGAACGCCTCGACCCGATGGCTGCGTGCGAGTTCCCTGAGCAGGTCGTCGTGCACGGAAGCCCGAAAGCGGATGATGAAATCGCCTTGGGCGATCCGTCCGGCCAGCGAAAGGCGGCCCAGCGCTTCGAACAGCGCCGCCGGGTTGCGTTCGAACGGGTACACGATTCCGCTGTGAAGGAGGACCGCCGGCCCGCTGCGTGTCGCGGAGGCGCTCGTGGGCAGGCCGTCGAACGACGACTCGTCGAATCCGTTCTCGATCAACTCGAAGTGCCCGGCAGGGGTTCCCGGATAGCGTTGGCGGTACATTTCGAGCGCCGAAGGCGAGACGAACACGAGCTTCGACGCCTGCGTGGCTGCCGTATCTTCGATGCGCTTGAACGCGCGCCAGCGCCGCGGATCACCTGGGTAGCCTTCCTGGGCCATCGGGTCGCGGAAGTCCGCAATCCACGGCAAGCCGGTCGTCTTTGCCAGCGCCGCGCCGATCTTGTGGGCGGTCGCGATCGGGTAGGTGCTCCAGATCGCGCGAACGCCCCGCTTACGACAGAGTGATCGTCCGGCAGGTACGCCGCAGAGCTGCCAACTGGCCCAGCGATCCGGAAGCGCGGCGAACGTCGGATAGCGACCGCCCAGGGAGAGATGCCGTCCGGCGTCGAGACAGGGAATGCGCACGACTTCACAGTCGGGCGGGATCTGGGCCAGCGAACGCTGGTCGGTCTGCTCGTAGGCGCTCGTGCTTACCGTGAGCACGATCGGCTTCCAGCCGAATTCCGGGAGGTACTGGGCGAACCGCAGGGTACGCTGCAGGCCGCTACTGCCCGACAGAGGCGGAAAGTGATAGGCGACGAGGAGGATGGGGCGCACGGTGCGACGGATTCTAGCGTTCCGGCACCATCGCGAGCTGCGTTGACAAATCTGTCAGTCGATTTCCGGGGAAATCGACCCCGCCGATGCAATCATCCGCCCCGCAACCCGGTAGCATCACGCCCGGGTTTGGTCAGGAGCGCCGGGAACGGCATGGCAATCCAGGTTTTCGCGCAGATGCCATTCGTCGCGCCGGCGCCGCCGGAGAGCGGGGGAATCCTGCGACTGTGACTTTTTTCGCGCTCCAATGCCCTCCGGGCCGGATCCGTATTTCGGAAGCAGATCTCTGCCGCTCCGGGTACGCAGCAATCTTCGCAAATGCAGGTGCCTCATGCTCGATCGCAAACTAGGGTTCGTCGTTGGATGCGTGGCCGTCGCTCTGGCTGGGTGCGGCTCGGGAGGTAGCGGCGCCGACGCGACGTCGGCCGCGGGCACCGACCTCAGGCTCGCAGCAGAAGCGACGACGAAGCCAGTCGACAGCGCGACGGGCACGACCTCGTCGTCGGATACGACGGTGGTGCCGACCAAGACCGGCACGTCTTCGAGCGGCACCACGACGCCCGCACTGTCGACCACGGTCGCGTCGTACGATCCGAGCGTCCTCCCCGTGGTCGGCGGCGAGCCGTCGGCGAGCGCCACCTGGCCGGCCTGGCGCAAGGCGCTCGCACGCTGGCAGTGGAAGCAGATCCCGAACAGCGATCTTTCATCGGTCGTGCCGAGCCCTTCTGTGCCCGGGGCGCTGTCGGCCCGCATCGACGCGTGGAACGGCCTGGCTGCCGACACCCGGACCAACCGGCTGTACTCGGCTGCAAACGGCGGCCACGCCGATTACTCCGGCAACGAGGTGGTCGAACTCGACCTGTCTGGCGATACGGCGGCGTGGCGCATGCTGCGCGCCCCGACGCCCGCGGCGAGCATCGTCGCGTCGGACAACACCAAAGGCCTCTACTACGACTACTACCTCGACGGCCGGCCGGCGTCGACGCACACCTACTACGCGCTGCAGTTCATCGCCAGCCGCAATGCGATCTTCAAGTTCGGGGCGGGCTCGCTGTGGGGTACCGGGAACGAGAGCAACTGGAAGACCGACGCGTTCTCGCTGGCGAGCAATGACTGGCATTCCGCGGGCACCTGGCCCGACGCGAACAGCCAGCGCGGCGGCGCTATCGGCGCGCCGGTCTGCAAGAACCCGTACACCGAGGAAGTCTACGTCGCGACGCCGGCCGGTCTGAAGCGCTTCGACCCCGCGTCGGGCACGTACACGACGTTGGCAGCGTGGCCAGACAACTCGACGGCAGTCTATGCGCGAGCGTGTGCAGTCGATCCGGTGCGCAACCGGGTGGTGTTCTTCGGTGACGCGTATCGGGTGCCAGCGGGCGGCCTGATGTACGACGCGGCGTCGAATTCGATCTCGCGCATCACGTTTGCGGGGGCGGCGAGCGACATCACGGCGCAGTCGTATCACTACGCTTGGTACGAGGCCCGGATCGGCCGGTTTCTGCTGAAGACAACGGCCAGCGACAAGGTGTACGAGATCGATCCGCAGACGTTCGCGGTCGCGCAGGTCGGCACCACTGGGGGCGCGGGCATGCCCGATGCGATGAACGGCGTGCACACCCGCTGGCAGCGCCTGCCGAATCTCGGCGGCTATGCGTACTATCCGCGGAACGGGTCGGGAGTCTGGTTCCTGGCCGTCGAATAAGGCCGCCTCGACGCTGGGGCGCCGGCGGGCCGCCGGCGCCTACCGCGCGGCGACGACCAGCCGCGTGCGCCGCGCCTGGCCGTATCGCACGTCGACGAATGGCCGGTCCGAGGCGACGACTATCTGGAGCTTCCAGGCGCCGAGCACCAGCGCCCAACCGACGCGCCGCGCGCCCATGCGTTCGTGAGCGCGCCGCGACGCGACGTTGTCGAATGCGATCCAGCTCAGCGTCGTCTCGATCCCGCGTTCCCCGAGGTACGCCCTCGCATGGCTCCAGAGACGGCCGAACGTGCGTCCCAGCCGGTACCTGGGGGCGACGAATAAATCGAAGTCCCAGCACGCCTTGCCGCGCGGCGCGGGAACGAAGTCGCAGCGGACGAGTCGCTCGCGAAGGTGGTCGAACTCGAGCCACATGAATCCCGCCAGTTCGGTTCCGTTCGTGGCCGCGATGCAGATGCTGCCGTGCGCGAATCGCTCCGCAACCGCGCCGGGCGGCCGCCCGAAAGCCGACTCTGGAATTTCGTGCTCCGTGACGACCCTGATTTCGATGCGATCGCTTTCGCGTCGCTCGACTGCGGGTATCTGCTTCACGGGTTGGGCATAGAACCACAGCGAGGTGAGGCGCACCCGTCCAGCCGAGATCGCAGCAAGTCCACGATCGGCCGCGTAGGCGAGCCAGCCGATCCAGCCGATGCGGCGAATGTCGTCCAGAAATGCCAGCCTGGTCATGCACCGACGCCCTTCGGCGCCGTTCGGCTCAATGCCACTTACCGGCCTCGGTCAGTTTCTTGCGCAGGCCTGGTACGGAGATTCCGGCAGCATAGGCTCGCTTGGCGAACGCGAGCGACTTGTCATAGTCCTTCAGCTCGAAGTAGGCGAGGCCGAGGTTGTAGGCAATCTGGGGGTCTTCGGCGCCCAGTTGCTCGGCAGCGTCCAATTGGAAGCGCGCCTCGGTTTCGCGCTTGCCCTTGATCAGGAAGAAGCCGTAGAGCGCCCGTACCTGGCCGTCGTTCGGCGCAAAGCGAACGGCTCGATCGAAGTAGCATTCGACCGGATACTTGGCGCCGACCGGTTTCATGCTCCGGGTCCGCTCGGACAGGCGCATCAATGCCGACAGCGCGCGCAGGTGATTCGGAAACTTGTTCAGCGTGTAGTCGAGGTCGCCGCCGATCGCTCCGGTGGCGCCGCCGCTGAGCGTCTCCACCGATCGAGTGAAGTGAAAGGACTCGACCAGGCGGCGCTGCGCGGCCGTGGCCGTGCGGTAGTCCCACGGCCCGTTCGGGCCCGGAGGTTCGACCGCACCGCAGAGGTCGATCGTGCCCGTATCGGGGATCGTCGTGCCTTGCGCTTGGGCACCGGCTGCAATACAGCTCAGGCCGATCGCAGCGATCGACGTGCCGAGCCGTGTGGCGATTGACCTCTTCATAGGCCGATTACTCCGTCGTCTTCGAGTTCACGTACTCGACCAGACTCCCGAAGGTGGCGAAGGTCTCGGCGCCGATCTCGTCGTCGGGGATTTCGATGCCGAGTTCTTCTTCCACCGCAGTCAGCACGGCCACGACCGCCATCGAATCGAGTTCCGGCACGGCCCCGAGCAACTCCGTCTCGGCCCGGAAGTAGGACGGCGGGTAAGATTTTCCCAGATGGGTCGAGAGAATTCTGCGCAGTGCTGCGGCGTGATCCATGTTCCGATCGAGTCGAAGGGTGTCGGTCACGAATTGTAGCCCCCGCCTCGACGCGCAATGGTGCACAAACTAACAGTCCACCTTTGCCGACTCCGCCCGACTCGGGGTCGGTAGGGCGCCGCCAGTCGGAAAAGTGCGATTCGTAACGTTCCTGGAAATCCCGGGCGGCTAGACTGACGGGCTGGAAAACGGATCGGAATTTCCCGCATGTCGAACCTGCTTGGCGAACTGCCCCTTCGCACCGTCGAGCGCTTCCCGGAGCGCGAGGCGCTCGCCTTCGGCGGCGAGACGATGTCGTACCAGCAGCTCGGGGCGGCGATCGAGGCCGCGGCCGCCGCGCTGGCGGTGCTCGGACTCCAGCGCAGTGCGCGTGTCGGCATCTGGCTCGAGAAGCGGCTCGAGACGGCGGTGGCGATCTTCGGGGCTGCGCGCGCCGGCTGCGTCTTCGTGCCGATCAATCCCCTCCTCAAGGCGGAACAGGCGGCCTACATTGCACGCGACTGCAACGTCGAAGTGCTGATCACCAATGCCCCGCGGGCTGCCGGTTTCGGCCCGTCGCTGGCGCAGTGCCCCGATCTGCGGCACGTGGTCGTGGTGGGCGTCGATGCCGGCGCCGAGCCGAAGCTTCCGGCAGTCGAGGTGTCCAGCTGGTCGGCCTTCCTTTCCGTGGCGGGCGCATCGGCCCGGCTGCCGCGCATCATCGACGTCGACATGGCGGGCATTCTCTATACGTCGGGCAGCACGGGGAAGCCGAAGGGCGTCGTGTTGTCTCATCGCAACGTCGTCGAGGGCGCGCGCAGCGTCTCGACCTATCTGCAGAACACCCCTGACGACCGGTTGCTGGCCGTGCTGCCGCTGTCTTTCGACTACGGCCTGTCGCAGCTCACCACGTCGTTCCTGGTCGGCGCCAAGGTGGTGCTTCACAACTACCTGCTGGCGCAGGACGTGATCCGCGCATTGGTGCGCGAGCGCATCACCGGCCTGGCTGCCGTTCCGCCGCTGTGGATCCAGCTCGCTGCGCTGGATTGGCCCGCTTCGATCGACGAGCACCTGCGGTATTTCACAAATTCCGGCGGCGCGATGCCTACCGCCACGCTTGCGGAACTGCGTCGCCGTGTCCCGCGCGCGAAGCCGTACCTGATGTACGGGCTGACCGAGGCGTTCCGATCGACGTACCTGCCCCCCGAGGAGGTCGACCGCCGGCCGACCTCGATGGGCAAGGCGATCCCGAACGCCGAAATCCTCGTCGTGCGCGAAGACGGCAGCGAGTGCGCGCCGGGCGAGCCGGGCGAACTGGTGCACCGGGGCGCGCTGGTGTCGATGGGCTACTGGAACGACCCCGAGAAGACCGCCGAACGCTTCAAGCCGCTGCCGGGCCAGCGCCGCGAACTGGTGCTGACCGAGCTCGCCGTGTGGTCGGGCGACACGGTGAAGAAGGACGAGGAGGGCTTCCTGTACTTCGTTAGCCGGCGCGACGAGATGATCAAGACCTCGGGCTATCGCGTGAGCCCGACCGAGATCGAGGAAGTCGTCTACCGGTCCGGGCTGGTCGCCGAGGTGGCCGCGTTCGGCGTCGATCACCCGGCGCTCGGTCAGGCGATCGTGCTGGTGGCGCAGCCCGCGGAGGGCAAGGGCGCCGATTCGAAGGCATTGATCGACGCGTGCCGGGCGCAACTCCCCGCGTTCATGGTGCCGGCGCACGTCGACTGGCTCGAGTCGGCGCTGCCGCGCAACGCCAACGGCAAGATCGACCGCAAGACGCTGGCCGGCGAGCGTGCCAGGTTGTTTGCGAGCGCCGACGCGGCATGACGCCGACGGGTGCTGGCTCAGCCCGGTTCCTCCCGCAGGTGCAGGGAGTGCGCGCCGTCGCGGTGACGCTCGTCGTGCTGTTCCATGCCTGGCCCTCGATCGTCCCGGGCGGCTACGTCGGCGTCGACGTCTTCTTCGTGATTTCCGGTTTTCTGATCACGCGGCTGCTGTTGCGCGAGTTCGAGGCGACTGGCCGGATCGACTTCGTCGCGTTCTACGCGCGGCGCCTGCGTCGCCTGCTGCCGGCGCTGGTGCTCGTGGTGGCGGCGGTCATGGCCGCGTCCTGGATGCTGCAGGCGCCGCTGGAGAGCAAGATGCTGACGTCGTCGGCCGTCGCGAGTCTCGTCTACCTGAGCAACCTGTGGTTCGCGCAGCAGTCGACGAACTATCTCGGCGACGACGCGCACGGCAACCCGTTGCTGCACACCTGGTCGCTGTCGGTGGAGGAGCAGTTCTACCTCGTCTGGCCGGCGCTGATCTGGCTGGTCATGAGCGTGGCCGCCCGTTCGGGGGCCGACGCGCGAGCGCGCGTGACAGCGGCGTTCCCGGTCGTCGCCGTCGGATCGCTCACGACATGCCTCGCGCTGGCAGGCTACCTGCGGCCGTGGGCCTTCTTCGGTTCGCCGGCGCGCGCCTGGGAATTCGCGGCCGGCGCGCTCGTCGCGGTTGGGGCCGGGCGCGCCGTGCCGGTGGCGGGAAGGCGGCGCTACGAGCACTGGGTTGCGCTGGGCTCGCTGCTGGCGGCGGCGATCCTCTTCACGGCCTCCACGCCGTATCCAGGGGTCGCCACGGTGCTGCCGGTCGCGGCGACCTGCGCGCTGCTGGTTTCGGCGGTCGGCGGAGGCACTGGCGCGATGCCCGCGCTGCTTTCCGCGCGCCCGATGGCGTGGCTGGGCGACCTGTCGTACTCGTGGTACCTGTGGCACTGGCCGGTGCTCACGTTCGGGCGGGAAGTGCTCGGCCAGACCGGCGCGGTCGCCACCGTCGCGGCCGTCTTGCTGTCGTTGGCCCTGGCCTGGGCGACCTACGTGCTGGTGGAGAATCCGGTCCGGTTCGCGCGTCCTCTGGTGACCCGGCCGGCAGCGTCGCTGGGGCTCGCCGCTGCACTGACTGTCTCGGCGCTGGCTGCGACATTTCAGGTGAGGGCGATGTCGGTGAAGTCGCTGGAGGGCGCGGACCAGCATCGATACGAGCTCGCTGCCGTCGACCAGGCCGACGTGTATCGCAAGGGCTGCCATGCCGACTACCTCGTGGAGCAGCCGTCGAACTGCGTATTCGGCAACCCGTCGTCGACGAAGACGCTCGTACTGTTCGGCGATTCGCACGCCGCGCAGTGGTTCCCGCCGCTGGAGCGACTCGCGCTGCAGGCGGGCTGGCGGCTGGTTCCGCTGACCAAGTCCGCTTGCCCGGCGCCGGTATACGAACCGCTGGACCCCAACCTGGGGCGCCCCTACGTCGAGTGCACGCACTGGCGCGAGCGGACGATCGAGCGGATCCGAGCGCTGCGTCCAGACCTGATCGTGATCTCCACGTCGCGACGGAACTCGGCGTTTACCGACGGCGGGCCTGCAGCGATGGGTGCGTGGGATCGGGGCGTGCGCGAACTGCTCGCGCGGCTGAACGACCATGCATCCAGCGTGATCATCGTGCAGGACACGCCGCGGCCCGATTTCCGGGTCCCGCTGTGCCTGGCCAGGGCCCATTGGCGCGGCATGAGCCCCGAGTCGGCCTGCGCGTTCGAGGTCGACGAGTCGTCGCAGCGAATCGTCGATCGGATGTGGCCGATCGACGACCTCGGCTATCCGAACGTGCGCCGGTTCGATCCCACCTCGATCGTGTGCCCGCAGCGAACCTGCACCACCGAACGGCAGGGCATGGTGCTCTACTCCGACTCGCATCATCTGACCGCGACCTTCAGCCGCTCGCTCGCGCCGCTCCTGTCGGGCGTCGTACGGCTGCCCGATTCGTCCTTCAATCGAACTGCAGAGAAGCACTGATGTCTTCCCCCGCGAAGATCCTGCCGGCTGGCACCGTGAAGTTCGCCCAGCACGCCGCCGTCACCGCGTTTCCCATCGTCGCCGGCGAGCTGGCCCCGGGTGGCGTGCCGGTGAGCAGGCTGGCCGAACGGGTCGGGCGCACGCCGTTCTATGCGTACGACCGCGGCGCGATCGCCGCGAGGGTTGCGGCGCTTCGCGCAGCGCTGCCGCCCGCGCTGCACCTTCACTACGCGATCAAGGCGAACCCGATGCCGGCGGTGGTCCAGCACCTCGCGGCGATCACCGACGGTCTCGACGTTGCGTCGGCGCAGGAGATGGCGGTCGCGCTCGTCACCGGCGTCGCGCCGGACCGTGTCAGCTTCGCCGGTCCCGGCAAGTCAGCGTCGGAGATCCGGCGTGCGGTGGCGGCCGGCATCACGGTGACCGTCGAGTCGCCGCTGCAACTCGAACAGGCAGTCGAGGCCGGCGCCGCGATGGGCGTGCAGCCGCGCGTCGCGGTGCGCGTGAACCCCGCCTTCGAGCTGAAGTCCTCGGGGATGAAGATGGGCGGCGGTCCGAAGCCGTTCGGCATCGACGAGGCGCGGGTGCCGGAGGTGCTCGATCGCGTGCGCGAGAGCGGCGTTCACCTGTCGGGATTGCACATCTTTGCCGGCTCCCAGAACCTGCGTGCCGAGTCGATCATCGAGGCGCAACTCAAGACCTACGAGCTCGGCCTTTCGTTGCTGCGTGGCTGGGCCAGGCCAGTCGACTGGCTGAACCTCGGCGGGGGCTTCGGCGTTCCGTATTTTCCGGGCGAGGCCGAGCTCGACCTCGGTCCGATCGCCGCGAACCTGAGTGGGCTCTGCGAGCGGGCGAGCGCCGACCTCGGCGCGCCGCTGGTCATCGAGCTCGGCCGCTACCTGGTCGCGCATGCCGGCGTCTACGTGTGCCGTGTCGTCGATCGCAAGGAATCCTGCGGCCAGGTGTTCCTGGTCACCGACGGAGGCCTGCACCACCATCTCTCCGCTTCGGGGAACTTCGGCCAGGTGCTGCGCAAGAACTACCCGGTGGCCGTCGCCAATCGCCTCGACGAGCCGGCCGACGAAGTCCAGTCGGTCGTCGGACCGCTGTGCACGCCGCTCGACATCCTCGCCGACCGGATGAAGCTCGCGCACGCCGTACCGGGCGACCTGATCGCGGTGTTCCAGTCGGGCGCCTACGGCCTGACGGCAAGCCCCACCGCGTTCCTCAGCCACCCGGCGCCGGCGGAGGTGCTGGTTTGAGCCGTTCGCTGCTGCCGATTCCGTTCTCTGGGCGACTGCCGCTGGCGGCGGGCCGAGAGGTCGAGGTTCCGGGTGCGCAGCCGGATGTCGCGGCGCCGGCAAGCCTGTCCCGCGCGCGCAGCGAACGTGCCGGGGCCCTGGTGTACGGCCGCCTGCGCTTCGTCGACGAGACCTTTCAGGACGTTCCTGCCGACCCGGCCGGCTCGCTGCTCCGGCGTTGGCTAGAGCGCGGCGACGCGGTGCTCGACGAACTCGCCGGCGAATTCCTCGTCGCGGTGTGGGACGAGGCGCGCGGGTGCGCGCTCGTGGCGGTCGACCGCTTCTCGACCTACCCCCTCTTCTGGGCACAACGGGGAGGGGTCGTCGCCTTCTCCGCACGACCGGCGCAGGCGGTCTCGCTCGCCGGCCTTTCCGCCGAACTCGATCCGCAGGCTGCGCTCGCGTACGCGTACTTCCACATGGTGCCGGCGCCGCTGAGCATCTTCGAGGGCGTGCGGCGCCTCGACCTCGGCGAAGCCCTGATCGTCGCTGGTGGGCGCGTCGAGGTGAAGCGCTACTGGAACCCGCTGTTCGAGGAACAGCGGCCTTTCGATTTTCCCACGGAACGGGCCGCCTTTCTCGGGGCGTTGCGCGACGGCGTCGCCGAATGCACTGCGGGGCTCCCGCGCGAACAGATCGGCTGCTTCCTGTCTGGCGGCACCGACAGCTCGACGATCGCGGGACTGGTCACGCAGCAGTACGGCGCGCCGGCGCGAACGTTCTCGATCGGCTTCGACGTGGGCGGCTACGACGAGACGATGTATTCGCGACTGGCGGCGAAGCACTTCGGCACCGAGCACACCGAGTACTTCCTGACGCCCGACGACGTGCTGGCGGGCGTCGAGGCGGTCGCCTCGCAGTACGAGCAGCCGTTCGGGAATTCGTCGGCGGTCCCGACCTACTTCTGTGCGCGAATGGCGCGTGAAGCAGGCGTCGCAAGAATGCTGGGCGGCGACGGGGGCGACGAGCTCTACGGCGGCAACGAGCGCTACGCGAAGCAGGCGGTGTTCGCGCTTTACGACCGCGTGCCGCGCTGGCTGGGGGGCGGCGTGCTCGAGCCGCTGCTGTTCGGGCCGCTAAAGGGGATCGACGGCGGCGTGGTCGCCAAGGCGCGCAGCTACGTCGAGCAGGCGCGCGAGCCGCTGCCCGACCGGCTGCAAAGCCGCTACAACCTGCTGAACCGGCTCGGCGCGCGCGAGGTCTTTACCGACGCGATGCTCGGCCAGGTGTCGCTCGGGCAGCCGCTCGCGCTGGAGCGCGAGGTCTGGGCGCGCGCGCAGGCCACGTCCCGGCCGATGTCTCAGATCAACCAGCTGCTCGCCTGGGATTTCAAGTTCACGCTCGCCGACAGCGACCTGCCGAAGGTCACCCGGATGTGCAGCGCGGCCGGCGTCGAAGTGGCGTTCCCGATGCTGACCCGCGCGCTGGTCGAGCACTCGCTGCGGCTGCGCCCCGACGAGAAGCTGAAGGGGCGCAGGCTGCGCCACTTCTTCAAGGAGTCGTTGCGCGGCTTCCTGCCCGACGAGATCATCGCCAAGCAGAAGCACGGATTCGGCATGCCGTTCGGCGACTGGCTGCTCACGCACGAGCGGTTGCGCGCGGTGGCCGATGACGCGCTGCGCTCGCTGGCCGCGCGCGGCGTGATCCAGGAAGCGTTCCTGAAGCAACTGCTGGCGCAGCTTGCATCGGGGCACGCCGGCTACTACGGCACGATGGTGTGGGTGCTGATGATCTTCGAACTGTGGCTGCGGGCTTCGCCGCTGGCCGACCTTCGGCTGGGGCGCGGCTGATGCGGATCCTGCACATCCTCGATCACTCGGCGCCGCTGCACAGCGGCTACGTGTTCCGCACGCTGTCGATCCTTCGTGAGCAGCGGCGTCGGGGCTGGGAGACCTTCCAGCTCACCGGGCCGAAGCAGAACGCGGGCGACGTCGGTCGCGAGACCGCGGAGGGCTTCGAGTTCCTGCGCACCCCCTATCGGCCCGGCGTGCTCGCCAGGCTGCCGGCGCTCTGGCCGCTGGACCAGATGCGCGCCACGGAGGCGCGGCTGATGCAGGTCGCCCGGGAGATCGAGCCCGACATCCTGCACGCGCACTCCCCGGTGTTGAACGCGTGGCCCGCGATCCGGGTCGGTCGCGCGCTGGACATCCCGGTGGTCTACGAGGTCCGGGCGCTGTGGGAGGACGCGGCGGTCGACCACGGCACGGCGAGCGCCGAGAGCCTGCGATATCGCGCGACGCGGGCGCTGGAGACGCGCGCCTTCCGGCAGGTGAACGCGATCACGACGATCTGCGACGGGCTGCGGCGCGACATCATCAAGCGCGGGATCGCGGCGGAGAAGGTGATCGTGATCCCCAATGCGGTCGACGTCGAGAAGTTTCCGGTGCTGCAGGGCGTTGATGCCGAGCTCGAGCGTGCGCTCGGCCTCGGAGGCTGCGACGTCGTTGGCTTCTGCGGCTCGTTCTACGGCTACGAAGGGTTGGACCTGCTGATCGACGCGTTGCCGCAGATCCTGGCCAGCCGGCCGGCCACGAAGCTGCTGCTGGTGGGCGGCGGGCCGCAGGATGCCGCGCTGCGGGCCCAGGCGGCCGCGCGCGGAGTGGCCGACCGGGTCGTCTTCACCGGACGCGTGCCCAATGCCGAGATCAACCGTTACTACAGTCTGATCGACGTGCTGGCGTTTCCGCGTCGTTCGATGCGATTGACCGAACTGGTCACGCCGCTCAAGCCGCTCGAGGCGATGGCGCAGGGCAGGGTGCTGGTGGCCTCCGACGTCGGCGGGCACCGCGAGCTGATCGAGAACGGCCGCACGGGCCTGCTGTTCGCGGCTGGTGACGTGGGCGCGCTCGCGCAGGCCGTCGTGCGCCTGCTGGGCGACGCGAGCCTGCGCGATCGCCTGGCCACCGGCGGGCGTCGCTTCGTGGAGTCCGAGCGCACCTGGGCGCGCAGCGTGGAAGCGTACGAACCCATCTACGCGGCGCTTGCCGTGCGGCGGGAGCGCGCGTGATCCTGCGGACGCTCACCGCGCTCGCGGCACCGTCCGGCGCGCGCAGCCGGCTCTCGATCTTCTACTTTCATCGCGTGCTGGCCGAACCCGATCCGCTGCTGCCGTCGGAGCCCGACGCACGGATGTTCGACCGGATGTTGGGCTGGATCGCGGCGCAGTTCCGGGTGCTCGATCCGCTGGAGGCGTGCGATCGGCTGTACGACGGGACGCTGCCGTCGCGGCCCGCCGCGATCACCTTCGACGACGGCTACCGGGACAACCATGCAGTGGCGCTGCCGATCCTGCAGCGCCACGGGATGAAGGCGGCGTTCTTCGTGGCGACCGGGTTCCTCGAGGGCGGGGCGATGTTCAACGACCGCGTGATCGAAGCCGTGCGGCGGTGCAATCGTAGCAGCCTGCGGACACCTGGGACCGGCGATGTACTCGAGTTGGGCGACGACGTGAAACGGCGTATGGCGATCGATCGGATCCTCACTGCCATCAAGCACCTGCCTCCAGACGAGCGAATGAGGCGCGTGCTCGAACTCGAGCGTGCAGCGGGCGTTGAAGCGCCGCCGGGTACGATGATGCGCGCGGAAGACGTCCTCGAGCTCCATCGCGCCGGGATGCGCGTGGGCGGCCACACGCGCACGCACCCGATTCTGCTGAAGCTCGACGATGCTTCCGCCGAGCGGGAGATCGGTGGTGGACTCGATGACTTGGCCTCGATTCTCGGAGAGCGGCCGTTGCTGTTCGCGTATCCCAACGGAAAGCCCGGCGGCGACTTCGACGAGCGGCATGTCGCGATCGTGGCGCGCGCTGGAGTGCGCTATGCCTTCACCACTCAGGCCGGTGCTGCAGTACGGACCTCGGCGCATCTGCAGTTGCCGCGGTTCACGCCGTGGGAACGCGAAAGATGGCGCTTCGGGCTGCGAGCCTGGCGCAATCTGCACCAGTCGACCAGGTCGCGATGAGACAGTTGTTTCTCAGGCTCGTCAACAGTCGTTCGGTGCTGTCGGGCGCCCTGTTGTACATCGGCATGCGCTGGTTCGACCGGTTGGCGGGGGTCGTGAGCACGATCGTGTTGGCCCGCCTTCTGACCCCGGCAGACTTCGGTATTGTCGCTATTGCAACGATCGTGCTCGGCATGGCATCAGTGATGCTCGACTTCGGCATACAGTTCGCGGTCGTGCAGATCCGGAACCTGGAACGCGCCGACCTCGACACCGCGTGGACGATTCGGCTTCTCCAAAATGCAGTCATCGCCGCGATTCTCGTCCTTTCCTCGGGGTGGGTGGCGGACCACTATCACGATCTGCGGCTCGCGCCGGTTCTGGTCGTGCTCGGGGTTGCGTACCTGATCGACGGCCTGACCGGAATGGGTCCTGTGGTGTTCCAAAAGCGCCAGCAGTACGCGCTAGAAGTCGCGTTCTTCATGTTCAGGCGTGCGGCGGGACTAGTGGTCACGATCCTCCTTGCGCTCTGGTTGCGCGACTACTGGGCCTTGGTGATCGGGACACTGCTGTCGAACGCGATCGGGGTCGTACTGAGTTACTCAATGCACCCGTTCGCGCCAAGACTCACGCTCGCCCGCTGGCGCCACTTCTTCGGTGCCTCGATTTGGCTAACGCTTCACAGCATCGCCGGCTATGTGTCGCTGCAACTCGACAAGCTGATCGTCGGCCGCCGGGATGGCGCGCCGATGCTCGGCGCCTATACGCTCGCAGACCAGATCGCTGCGATGCCCACCAGCGAGCTCTTGGCGCCAATGAATCGGGCATTGTTTCCAGCGATGGCTGCGGTGCAGGACGACTTGCCCCAGTTGCGGCAAATGTTTCTTTCCGGCCTGGGCATCCAGGCGATGCTGGCGATGCCGGCTGCGATTGGACTCGCGTTGGTGGCACCGGACGTCGTTGTCGTGATGCTTGGGCAACAATGGGCGGCCGCGGGCCCGGTGATGACAGCCTTGGCGCTCGCATACGGCGTCAATTCATTGACGCACAGCAGCATCTACCTGATGAATAGTCTGGGGCGCTACCGGGCGCTCGCGCTGCTCCGCTCGAGCGTGGTGGCCGGCTTGGCACTGTTGGCGTTCGTGGTCTACCCCGCGTCTCAGGCAATTGACCTTGCCTGGTTTCGAGCCGGTCTTGGGGGGCTGACAATCGGAGTGGTTGCAAGGCTCACGATGATGTCTTTGCCAGGTCTTGGGGTTTTCGACATGGTGCGTGCGGTCGGCCGGCCGGTCGTCGCGGCGGCCATGATGGCTGCGGCGGTCGCGTGGATCATGTCGGTAGCGGCCGACCTCGCCGCATGGCAGCGGCTGGCGGTTGCTGTCGTGGGGGGCGCCTGTGCATACGTCGCGTGTCTGGGTGCCCTCTGGGTACTGGCCGGCCGGCCGTCGGGTGCGGAAGGCTGGGCTCTTGCCAAGGCGCGCGCCGCGCTGGCGGCAATGCGGAACAGTTGACCGCCTGGACGGTCTTGGGGCGAACGCAAATTGTTCCTTGCGCGAGGCGGTGCCACCTCTAAGATCTGTCGTCGGCGGGCGCCGCGGTCGGGACCCCCCGCGACAAACGAAGTGGGGGATTCATGAAAGTCGTTTTGTTTTGCCGCGGGTGTTTCTCCCCCCCCCCCGGCCCCCCCCACGCCGAT
>OEIU01000787.1_pt1 | contig 25571 bp, 22 predicted proteins | sample 1539221 | NCBI WGS metagenome assembly OEIU01 (sample SAMN03792071, study PRJEB22550) | activated sludge metagenome | feature: wastewater treatment plant; material: activated sludge; isolation source: Wastewater treatment plant of a petroleum refinery complex | place: Argentina: Zarate | collected...
GGGGGGGCCCGCGGCGGGCGGGCCGCGCCGGGCCGGGGGTGCCCTCCAGGCCCCCCCGGTGGTGGGGGGGGGGCCCCCCCCCCCCGCCGATCCCGACCGCGGCGGCCAGATCGGCGTGGGCCCGCTGGTGGCGGGCCTCCCCGTGGATCGGGGCGAACACGGCGGGGCGCAGCAGCTCCAGCATGAGCAGCAGGTCGCTCGCGCTGCCGTGGCCGGAGACATGGACCCGCGGGTTCTGGCGCTCCGTGATGAAGTCCGCGTCGGCGCGGACCAGCCGGTTGACGATCTCGTTCACCGCCAGCTCGTTGCCGGGGACGGTGCTCGACGAGTACAGGACGGTGTCGCCCGGCTCGATCGTCACCTGGTTGTGCTCGCCCCGGGCGATGCGGCTGAGGGCGGCCATCGGCTCGCCCTGGCTGCCGGTGCAGATGAGCACCTGCTCGTCGCGGGGGTGCTCCTCCAGCTCGCGCAGGCGCACGAGCGTGCCGGGCGGCGGACTCAGGTACGGCCGGCCGGTGTCGGGGTCCATGAGGTTGCTGGCGGTCGCGACGTTGCGGGTCAGCGAGCGGCCCACGAGCGCCACCACGCGGCCGTCGGCGTAGGCGGCGTCGAGCACCTGCTGCACCCGGTGGATGTGCGACGAGAAGGTGGTCACCAGGACGCGGGCGCGGGCGGTCGCGAAGATGCGGACCAACTCGCTCTTGACGTCCCGCACCGGCAGGGGCGAGCCGCTGGGCCCCTCCTCCGCGTTGGTGGAGTCGGCGAGGAGCAGCCGCACGCCCCGGTCGCCCAGGCGGGCGAGGGCGGGGAGGTCGCTGCGGCGGCCGCCGACGGGCGCGTACTCGATGCCGAAGTCGCCGGTGTGCACGATCGTCCCCGCCGGGGTCTCGAGCGCGACGGCGGCGCAGTCGGGCGTGCTGTGCGTGAGCGGGATGAACTCGGTGCGGAACGGCCCGGTCTGGAGAGGCTCGTTGTACTGCACCTCCACCAGCTCCGCGTCCTCGAGCAGCCGGTGCTCGTCGAGCTTGGCGCGCAGCAGCGCGAGCGTGAAGCGGCGGGCGTAGATCGGCACCTGCCCCACCGCGCGGATGAGGAACGGGACGGCCCCGATGTGGTCCTCGTGGCCGTGGGTGAGGATGAGCGCCTCGAGGGCGTCGCGGCGCTCCAGGACGTACGTGAAGTCCGGGAGCACGATGTCCACGCCCATCTGGTCGTTCTTCGGGAACGTGATCCCGCAGTCGATGAGCACCATGCGGTCGCCGTGCTCCACGACGTACATGTTCTTGCCGATCTCCCCGGCGCCGCCGAGGGGGATCACGCGGACCGCGTCGCTCATGTCCGTCGGGCCGGGATCGCGCTCAGGATGCCGCGCGCGACAGGATGCCCTGGCGCTCCAGGACCGTGCGGAGGATGTCGCGCTCGACCGGGGTCGCCTCGACCAGCGGCAGGCGCAGACGGCCGGACGGGATGAGCCCGGTCATCTCGAGCGCCGCCTTGACGAGGATGGGGCTCGATGTGACGAACAGCGCGGCGATGAGCTCCTCCAGGCCGGCGTCGAGCGCCCTCGCGTCCTCCCAGTCACCGCGTCCGGCGGCCGCCACCATGGCCTGCATCTCCTCGCCCGCCAGGTGCGAGACCACGGAGATCACGCCCGCGCCGCCCATCTCGAGCACCGGGTACAGCATGTCGTCGTTGCCGGCGAAGACCTCCAGGCCGGACGTCTCGGCGACCTGCCGGCACTCGACCAGGTCGGGGTTCGCCTGCTTCACGGCGATGACGTTGTCGATCTCCCCCAGCTCCGCGATGAGGTCGGGGGGCATGTTGATCACCGAACGGCTCGGGATGTTGTAGAGGATCACCGGGACGCCGACGGCGGCGATCGCCTCCACGTGGCCGATGATCCCGGCCCGCGGCGGCTTGTTGTAGTACGGCGTGACCACCAGGACGGCGTCGGCGCCCACCTCGGCGGCCCGCTCGGTGAGGTGCACGGAGTGCGCGGTGTCGTTGCTGCCGGTGCCGGCGACGACGCTGGCGCGGTCGCCCACCTCGCGCTTCGCGATGCGGTAGAGCGCGACCTTCTCGTCGTCGGTGAGGGTCGAGGCCTCGCCGGTGGTGCCCGCCATCACCAGGCCGTCGGACCCGTTGTCCACCAGGTGGTGGGCCAGGCGGATCGTCGACGCCTCGTCCACGCGGAGGTCCGCGTCGAACGGCGTCGCCATGGCGGTCAGGATGGCTCCGAGCACGGGCGGCAGTATAGCCGGGGACCCCGGAGGGCCCCTCACCGGACGACCGGTCATCTCCGCCGGCGTGCCGGGCGGAGCCCGGCCGAGGCCCCCGAGTGGGACGGGGGCCGCGGCCGGATCGTCCGGCCTATGCGACCTGCGCGCAGACCACCCAGAGCTTCACGGGCGTCGTCTTCGTGAAGTTGGGGTGGATGATCACGTTCCAGGAGCGCGGGACGCCCGAGGGGTCGGATCCCACCTGGCCGCCCACGACCTCGCCGTCCGCGCCGTTGATGACCGCCGCGGTGCCGCCCGTCGCGATCCCGCCGTTGCTGCAGGTGAGGCCCACCTGCACGTTCTGGTTGGCGGTCGTGCTGACGTTGGTGTCGAGGATCTCGGTCTGGAAGCCGGTGATGGTCCCCTGGCCCGCGCCGCTCGCCCCCTTCTGGGCCACGAGGCCCCACTCGGCGCTCACGCCGGGGACGGCCCCGCTGGTCCCGATGTTGCTCAGCGCCACGTAGGAGGAGCCGTTGTAGTAGACGGCGTCGTCCTTCGCGTAGTTGGCGCCGGACGTCCAGACGTTGCGCCAGTTGAGGCCGCGGGACCCGGTCGGCCCCGGAGGACCGGGGTCGCCCTGGCCGCCGCGCGGACCCACCGGGCCCTGCGGGCCGGAGGGCCCGACCGGGCCGGCGGCGCCGTCGGCGCCCGCCGGGCCCTGGGGGCCGACGCCGCCGGCGGCGACGGCCTTCGCGAACCGCGCCTCCAGCGAGTCGACCCGGCCGGTCAGGGCGGACATCTGCGTGGCGAGCGACTTGACGGTGGCCTCCAGCCGCTTCGCCTGCTTCGGCAGCACCTTCAGCTGCTTGGTGAGGGCGGGGCTCAGCTTCGCCGACTTCTTCACCACCGCGTGCCCGGCCGCGGCTGCCGCCGGGCCGGCCGGGTCGGAGGGCTTCGCGGGCCCCGCGGCGTCGAGCTGCGGGGCGGCGACGATCAGTGCGGCGGCCGCCAGGGCGATGGCGGGGGACCGGCGTGGGCACTGCATGGGCGTCCTCCGGAACGAGCCGCGACCCGGCGTGGACCGGGTGGGAGGCCGGCGGCGAAGGTCGATGGCACGGGACACCAAGTGCATCGGCACCGTCCGGCCGGAGCAACACCCCCTCCCGGCGCCGTCGGGGGCGCCGGCTACGCCGCGAGCGGGATGGGCTCCGGCGACGGTGTGGCGGTCAGCAGCTCGGGGTCGGCGACGTCCCAGTAGCGCGCCGCCGCCCAGCGCATGACCCGCGGGTGGGCCACGACGCGCGCGAACCCCGCGTAGAGGGGGTCGGGGAGCCAGTTCAGGACGGCCTGGAGGCGATCGAGGACGTCGTAGCCGCGTTTGCGCGACAGCACGTACGACCGGTACCGCGACAGCGCCTGGTCCCGCGTGAGCTCGCCCAGGCGCACGCGCTCTGCCAGGCGGCCGGCGAGCTGACCGAACACCAGCGCCGGCCGGATGCCCTCCCCCGAGACGGGGAGGCAGTGCCCGGCGGCGTCGCCCACCACGAACATGCCGTCGCGCACCGGGTCGATCATCCGCGAGGTGAAGAAGCCGCCGTGGGTGTGCCCCGCCTCGCCGAGCCGGTGACGCTCGAGGAACCCGGTGAGGTCGCCGGACAGGGAGGAATGGCCGTCGTAGTGCGCCAGCCCCGCCCGCACGTGGTCGCCCGCGGGGAACGCCCACCAGAAGCGGCGCGTCCCCCATCCGGGGCCGACCCAGAAGTGGAGGCCCTCGCCGCGGAACGGCTGCCGCGCCTCCACGCCGAAGCTCCTCCGCGGCGGGCGTGCCTCCTCCCGCCGCTCCTTGGGGGCCGACGTGCGCCACCCGGCCGCCTCGATCACGATCGGCGCGGTGAACGTCCCGGCGGTGGTGTGGACGACCCCCTCCTCCGCACCCGTGATCCGGGCGCGCAGGAACTCGGCGCCGGACCGGGCGAACATCGTCTCGCACAGGCGCCGGTAGTCGAACGTCGCGAAGTCGAAGAACCGCATCCGCTGGCTGCGGCGCCGCGTGTGGAGCCAGATGTCCCGGTGGACCTGGTCGACGCAGTCGAGCAGGTCGAGGCGCTCCAGGCAGCGCAGGGGCACCGCCGACGCCGACGTCTCGCCGTCGCCGATCTCCAGCCGGTCGATCACCAGCACGCGCCCGCCGATCTGACCGGCGGCCGCCAGCCCGGCGAACGAGCCGCCGCAGACGATGGCGTCCCAGTCGCTCACCGCGACCGGGCCAGCGCGGCGCCGCGCTCGGCGCAGGCGGCGCGGGCGGCCGCCACCGCCTCCGTCGCGCGGCGTCGCTCGTCGCCCGTGAGACGCTCGGATGCGAGCATGCGCTCCTCGGCCTCGAGCGCGCGCACGACGTCGCGCATCTTCTCGGGCCGCCCGGGATCGTCCACCAGATGCACCCCGGCGGACGCCTGCGCCACGTACGCGTCGAGCGCCGCGTCGCGGATCGGCCCGGGCGCCATGTCGGCGATCTCGTACCGGAGGGACATGAGGTCGCGCTCCCACGCCGCCACCGACACCTTGCGGCGGTCGATCTCCTTCGCCAGCCGTCCGCTGAGCCGCCCGGCGGCCCCGCCCGCCTTCTCCGCGATGCCCCGGAGCTGCTCGACGAGGGCGCGCTTGGTGGACTCGTTGGCCGGGTCGGCCATCCACGCCTGCGCCTCCTGCATCAGCATCCGCGCCATCGCCGCCCCCTGCTTGCGCGCGAGCATCGCCGCGAGGGCGATGAGCTTGGCGTTCACGTGCGGGGGATCTCCTCGCCGGTCGCGGGGTCGATGCGGATGCCGTCGCGGATGCCGGCGCCGGGGGGCGCGGCGATCGTGAGCCACACCGCCTCGCGGTCGCTGTGGTTCTGGATGCGGCGGGCGGTGTCCTTGGGGATGCGGAGCCAGTCGCCGTCCTCGACGGTCACGGTCTCACCCTCGAGGAGCACCTCCTGGGGGCCGCCGGAGATCAGCTGGTAGATCTCCTCCTGCTCCTGGTGGCGGTGGTAGGCCATCTCGTGGCCCGGCCCGTAGCGCCACACCCGCAGGGTCATCGTGCCGGCGCCGAGCGCGCCGGAGAGGTCGCGCGACGCCGGTCCGCCGCCGCGGCGCTCGCGCTCCTCGACGTCCCCCTCGGCGACCTTGCTCCACTCGCTCATACCCACCCTCCGCGACGTCGGGAACCCCACCGATCCTACCCCCCGGCCGGGGCGCCGATCACCATGAGCAGCTGCTTGGTCTCGACCTGCGTCCCGGCCGTCACGAGCACCTCGGCGACGGTCCCGTCGCGCTCGGCGAACACCCCCGTCTCCATCTTCATGGCCTCGATCGACAGCAGCCGGTCGCCCCGTTGCACGACGGCGCCCTCCGTGGCGGAGACGGCCACCACCAGCCCCGGCATCGGCGCGGCGACGTGGGCGGGGTCCCCGTCGTCCGCCATCCGCTTCGCCGGCGCGGACGTCGCCAGCGCGCGGTCGACCACCTTCACCTCGCGGGGCTGGCCGTTCAGCTCGAAGAAGATGGTGCGCCGCCCCTCATCGTCGGCGTCGCCGACGGCGAGGAAGCGGATGACGAGGGTCTTGCCGCGCTCGATGTCGACGAAGAGCTCGTCGTCGCGGCCGAGGCCGTAGAGGAACACCGGGGTGGGCAGCACGCTCACGTCGCCGTGGACGCGCTGGTGCTCGGCGAAGGCGGTGAAGACCTTGGGGTACATCAGGTAGCTCGCGAGCTCGCGGTCGGTGATCTTGCGCCGCACCGCCTTCTCGGCCTCGGCGCGGACGGCGTCGAGGTCGGCGGGCGGCAGCGCCTCGCCGGGCCGCACCGTCAGGGGCTCGCGGCCCTTCAGCACCTTGCGCTGGAGGGCGTCCGGGAAGCCCCCGTACGGCTGGCCGAGGTCGCCGTGGAAGAACTCGACGACCGACTCGGGGAAGGCGACGTCGTGGTCCGGGTCGAGCACCTGCTCCGCGGTCAGGTCGTTGGTGACCATGAACACCGCCAGGTCGCCGACCACCTTCGACGTCGGCGTGACCTTCACGATGTCGCCGAACATACGGTTGACCGCCGCGTACGTGCCCGCCACCTCGCGCCAGCGCGACTCGATCCCGAGGGCCCGCGCCTGCTGGCGCAGGTTGGTGTACTGGCCGCCGGGCATCTCGTGCTCGTAGACCTCGGCGGCGCCGGCGCGCATGTCGCTCTCGAACCCCGCGTACTGGGTCCGCACCGCCTCCCAGTAGGTCGCGACGCGGGCGAGCGGCTCCCGCGGCAGCCCGGTGTCGCGCTCGGAGCCGCGAAGCGCCTCGACGATCGACCCGAGGTTGGGCTGGGAGGTGAGGCCGCTCATCGGGTCCATCGCCGCGTCGGCCGCGTCCACGCCGGCCTCGGCGGCGGCGAGCACCGAGGCCGCGGCGATGCCGCTGGTGTCGTGGGTGTGGAAGTGGATGGGGATGCCCACCTCGTCGCGCAGGGCCCGGACCAGCGTCCGCGCCGCCTCCGGCTTGCAGAGGCCCGCCATGTCCTTGATGCCCAGGATGTGGGCGCCGGCGGCCTCGAGCTCCCGCGCCATCCGCACGTAGTAGTCCAGGTCGTACTTCGTGCGGCGCGGGTCGGTGAGGTCGCCCGTGTAGCAGATGGCCGCCTCCAGCAGCATCCCCGACTCGCGCACCGCATCCATGGCCACCCGCATGTTCCCGACCCAGTTGAGCGAGTCGAAGACGCGGAACAGGTCGACGCCGGCGTCGGCCGCCTGCTCCACGAAGTAGCGCACCACGTTGTCGGGGTAGTTCGTGTACCCCACGGCGTTGGAGGCGCGCAGCAGCATCTGGATCAGCACGTTCGGCACCCGCTCGCGCAGCTGGTGGAGGCGGTCCCAGGGGTCCTCCCTGAGGAACCGCATCGCCACGTCGAACGTCGCGCCGCCCCACGCCTCCAGCGAGAACAGATCGCCGAGGTGGCGGGCGTAGTAGGTCGCGGGCCCCAGCAGGTCGTGGGTGCGGAAGCGGGTGGCCAGCAGGCTCTGGTGGGCGTCGCGGAACGTGGTGTCGGTCAGCAGCAGCCGCCGCTCCTGCCGCATCCAGCGCGCGAAGCCGTCGGGGCCCAGCTCGGTGAGGAGGTCCCGGGTGCCCTTCGGCTCCTCCGGGAGCGGCGCCACCGCCGGGATCCGCGGCGCGACAACATGGTGCGGCCGGGGCCGGCCCTCCACCTCCGGGTTGCCGTTCACCAGGACGTCGCCGATGAACGACAGCAGCCGGGTGGCCCGGTCGCGGCGGGGCCGGAACAGGAACAGCTCCGGCGTCTCGTCGACGAAGCGGGTGGTGTAGTCGCCGTCGCGGAAGCGCGGGTGGCTGATCAGCGCCTCCAGGAACGGCAGGTTGGTCTTGACCCCGCGGATCCGGAACTCCCGGAGCGCCCGGTCCATGCGGAGCGTCGACTCCTCATGGGTGGGCGCCCACGCGGTGACCTTCTCCAGCAGCGAGTCGTAGAACGGGGTGACCACCGCGCCCGCGTAGGCGGTGCCGCCGTCCAGCCGGATCCCGAAGCCGGTGGCCTCGCGGTACGCGCTGATGCGCCCGTAGTCGGGGATGAAGCTGTTCTCGGGGTCCTCGGTGGTCACCCGGCACTGCATCGCCGAGCCGTTCGCCGCGATGGCGTCCTGGTCGGGCACCCCGCTCCGCGGCTCGCCGATCCGCGCCCCCTGCGCCAGCCGGATCTGAGCCTTCACGATGTCGATCCCGGTGACCACCTCGGTGACCGTGTGCTCCACCTGGATGCGCGGGTTCACCTCGATGAAGAAGAACTCGAGAGTGTCGGCGTCGACCAGGAACTCGACGGTGCCGGCCAGCTGGTAGCGGGCCTCCGAGGCGAGGCGCACGGCGGCGGCGCAGATCCGGTCCTTCAGGCCGGGGGGCAGGCGCGGCGACGGCGCGATCTCCACCACCTTCTGGTGGCGCCGCTGCACGGTGCAGTCGCGTTCGTGGAGGTGCACGACGCGGCCGTGGGTGTCGGCCACGATCTGCACCTCGATGTGCCAGGCGCGCCGCACGAGGCGCTCGACGAACACCTCGTCGTTCCCGAACGCGGCGCGGGCCTCGCGGCGGCCGGTGGCGACGGCCTCCGCGAGCGCCGCCGGGTCCTCGACCACGCGCATGCCGCGGCCGCCGCCCCCCCAGCTGGCCTTCACCATGAGGGGGTAGCCCACCTCGCCGGCCAGGCGCGCGACCTCCGCCTCGTCGTCCGGGAGCGCCCCCGTGGCGGGCATGACGGGCACGCCGGCCTGCTCGGCCAGGGCGCGGGCCTCGACCTTGTTGCCAAGGCTGCGCATCACGGGGCTCGGCGGGCCGATCCAGGTGATCCCCTCCCGGACGCACGCCTCCGCGAGCTCCGGGTTCTCGGCCAGGAAGCCGTAGCCGGGGTGGATGGCGTCGACGCCCGCCGACTCGGCCACGCGCATGATGTCCTCGATCCCGAGGTACGCACGGACGGGGTCGGCGCCGCGGCCCACCTGGTAGGCCTCGTCGGCCTTGAACCGGTGGAGGGCGAAGCGGTCCTCAAGGCTGTAGATGGCGACGGTCCGCAGGCCCAGCTCGGTGGCCGCCCGGAACACGCGGATCGCGATCTCGCTCCGGTTGGCGACGAGCAGCTTGCGGATGCGCCGGGGCATCAGCCTGGGGCGGGGCCTCCGAAGAGCAGCGGCTCCAGGCCGAGGGTCAGGCCGGGGCGGCCGGCCACCGCGCGGACGGCGAGCACCACGCCGGGCATGAAGCTCTGGCGGGAGAGGCTGTCGTGCCGGATGGTGAGCGTCTCGTCGTGGCCGCCCAGGATCACCTCCTGGTGGGCCACGAGGCCGGGGAGGCGCACCGAGTGCACGACGGGGTCGCCCTCCATGAGGGAGGCGGTGCGGAGCGCGGTGCCGGACGGGGCGTCGACCTTGCGGTCGTGGTGCAGCTCGATGATCTCCGCCTTGTGCATGTGCCGCGACGCCTCCGCCGCGAAGCGCATCATGAGCACGGCGCCGACCGCGAAGTTGGGGGCGATGAGGGCGTTCGCCGGTCCGGACTCCGCCAGGTCGCGGATCTCGGCGACCTGCTCGTCGCTGAGGCCGGTGGTGCCGACCACCACGTGGACCCCGGCCCGCAGCGCGGCGGTGGCGTTGGCGAACACGGTCTCGGGGATCGTGAAGTCCACCATCACGTCGGGCGTGGCCGCGGCGAACGCCGCCGCGACGTCGGCGTACCCGTCCGGCTCCCCCGCCAGGACCGGGTCGACCACCATCGAGACGCGCATGTCGGCCTCCGCGCCGACCGCGCCGACGACGGCCCTGCCCATCCGCCCGGCCGCGCCGGAGACGCACACGTCGATCACATCCCGGAGCCTATCCATCGGGCTCCTGCGCCGGCCGGGCTACGCGATGTCGATGAAGAACAGCGCGCCGATCTGGATCAGGAAGGCAGCGCTCACCAGCGCCGCGACCGCGACGGCCGGCCGCTTCGAGAACGCCATGCCGAGGCCGAGGGCGGCGACGATGATCGCGATGCCGTTGAGCCGGACGAACATGGTGACGTCGCCGGGGACGTCGCTGCCGAACAGGTAGGGGCCGTACGCGGCGAAGCTCGACACGAGCCAGTAGAAGGCGGACCAGGCGGTGTAGGCCGCGGCGAGGACGAATGCGGACGACCGCTGGCCCTTCGGGGGCCGCAGATCGTCGCGCGGGCTTTCCGTTCCCATGCCGGCACGATGCCACGGGCGGGGCTCCCCGTCCCCGTCCGTCCGTAGGGTTCTGCGGGTGCGCCTGATCCTGGTCCGCCACGGCTTGTCGGAGTGGAACGCGAGCGGCTTCGTCCAGGGGCAGGCGGACCCGCCGCTCAGCCCAGAGGGGCGCGAGGAGGCGCGGCGCCTGGCGCCGCTGGTGGCGGCGGAGTCGCCGCAGGCGGTGGTGTCGTCGGACCTCGCCCGGGCGCGGGAGACGGCGGAGCTCCTGGCCGCCGGGCCGGTGGAGACCGACCCGCGCTGGCGGGAGAGCGCGATGGGCGACTGGACGGGCCGGCCGGCGGCGGAGCTGCTCGCCGACCCGTCGGGGGCCTTCGCGCGCTGGCGGGAAGGGCGCGAGCGGCCGCCCGGGGGGGAGAGCTTCGAGGACATGCGCGCGCGCGCCGGCGCGGCGGTGCGCGACCTGGTGGCGCGCGGGCTGCGGTGCGCGGTGGTGGTGACGCACGGCGGGCCGGTGCGAGCGGCGGCGGCGGAGCTGTCGGGGTTGGCGCCGTGGTCGCTCGTGCCGGTGCCGAACGCGTGCATGACGGTGATCGACACCCTGTCCGGCCGCATCGGGGCGTTCGCGGTGCGGCCGCCGTCGCCGGCCCGCGCGCAGGCCGACGCATGAGACCGACCACGTGACCCCCGTCCCGCCCGTCCGCCACCTGCTCCGCGCCCGCGACCTGATCGACGCCCGCTACGCCGAGCCCCTCGACGTGGACGCGCTGGCGCGGGCGGCGCACGCCTCACCCGCCCACTTCAGCCGCCAGTTCAAGCGGGCGTTCGGGGAGACGCCGCACCAGTACCTGCTCACACGGCGGCTGGAGCGGGCGGCGGCGCTGCTGCGCGGCACCGACCATTCGGTGGCGCGGATCTGCGCGGAGGTGGGCCTCGCGAGCGTGGGGTCGTTCACCACGTCGTTCAAGCGGTCGTTCGGGGCGACCCCCACCGAGTACCGGGCGTCGTACCCGTCGGCGGCGCAGGCCGCCCCGGTGCCCGCGTGCAAGCTGATGGCGTGGACCCGGCCCGCCGGCCGGCAGCAGGGTGGAGCAGTTTCGGAGAAGACGGGGGGCGCGGCGCGGGGCTAGCGTCGGGGGCGTCGGAATCAACGCCCCGGAGGGAACCCCGAATGTCGCTCCGCATCACCAACATCGGCCTGTGGGTGCACGACCAGGACGAGGCACTCGACTGGTACACCGGGAAGCTCGGCTTCGAGCTGCGCGAGGACGTCACCCTCCCCGAGTTCGGCGGCTACCGTTGGCTCACGGTCGGCCCCCCCGGGCAGCCGGAGATCAACGTGATCCTGAACGTGCCGGGGCCGCCGCTCTTCGACGACGAGACCACCGCGCAGGTGCTGTCCCTGATGTCGAAGGGCGCGATGGGCGGCGTGATGCTCGGCACGGACGACTGCCGCGCGACGTACGAGGAGCTCTCGGCCCGCGGCGTCGAGTTCTCCCTGCCGCCCACGGAGCAGCCGTACGGCATCGACGCCCAGCTGCGCGACCCGTCTGGCAACGAGATGCGGCTGGTGCAGCGCACCGATGTGTAGGCCCCCGCGCATCCGCGTCCGCGCCACCGACCCCGTCGGCGCGGGCGCGGGCACCGGCGGCGGGGGCGGCTGAGGACGCCCTCGGGGTCCCCCGGGGTCCGCGAGGCGGTTGCGGCACGACCCGGCGCCGGGACACCCCCGAGCGGCGCCCGGATCGTGCCGTCCGCTCGTGGTCGTTCATTTGAACATCACCCGATGTTCATTCGAACGACGGGCGCCGAGCGTTCGGCGCCCGGCCTTCAGTTGCCACCCAGGGCCCATGTCCCACCCCCACGATGAAGGGGGTCAGGAGACGTTCACTTGGCCTCGACCCCGACGTTCATTTGAACGACGGAGGGTTGGGGCTGCCCGGGCCGGCCGCCATCGCCAGGGAGCGACCGCATTCACCCCTTCGGTGAAGCCGGTCGGCCGGGAGCGTTCACTTGGCATCGACCCCCGCGTTCATTCGAACGACGGGGCCCGACGGGGCCCCGGACCGGGCCGGCCGTCAGGCGGCGGCGAGCTCCGGGGAGAGGCGGGTGACCGCGCCGCGGATGACGTCGCCGTTCGGACCGATCGCGGCGGCCGACATCGCGTCCGGGCTCCAGTGCTCCTGGGCGAGGGCCTGCACGTCCTCGGCGGTCACCGCCTCGACGCGCTCCACCAGCTCATCGACCGTGAGCAGCTCCGTCCCCGTCAGGACGGCGCGGCCGATGCGGTTCATCCGGGTGCCGGAGCTCTCCATGCCGAGCACCAGACGCCCCTTCAGGTGGTCCTTCGCCCGTCGCAGCTCCTGCGGCGACAGCGGCTCCTGGCCGATGCGGCGCAGCTCCGTCCCGATGACCTCGCATGCGGTGGCGAGGTTGTCCTCGCGGGTGCCGAGGTACACGCCCACCTGGCCGGCGTCGGCGTAGCCCACGACGTACGAGCCCACCGAGTAGGCCAGGCCGCGCTTCTCGCGCACCTCCTGGAACAGCCGGCTGCTCATCGAGCCGCCGAGGACCGTGTCGAGCACCGACTGGGCGTGCCGCCGCGGGTCGTTGCGCGACAGGCCCGGGCCGCCGAGGCACAGGTGGTACTGCTCGGTGGTCTTCTCCTTCAGCACCAGCGTCGGCCGGCCGGGGCTGGCGGCCTCGTAGGCCCCCTCCCCCGACGCGCTCGACAGCCCGCCGAGCAGCCGCTCCGACAGCTCCAGGACGTGCTCGTGCTCCACGTTCCCCGCCGCCGCCACCACCATGTTGGGTGCGGTGTAGTGGTCGCGGTGGTAGGCCCGGACGCCCGCCTCCGGCACCGAGCCGATCACCTCGGCCGTGCCGATCACGGGGCGCCCCAGCGCCTGGTCGGGGAACACCGCCAGGCTCGCCAGGTCGTGGATCTGGTCCTGGGGGTCGTCCTCGTACATCGCGATCTCCTCCAGCACCACCTCACGCTCCTGGTCGAGATCCAGGAACGTGGGGCGCTGGAGCATGTCGGTGAGCAGCGGCATCGCCTGGTCGAGCAACTCGTCCAGGACCCGGCAGTAGAGGACGGTGTAGTCCTTGCCGGTCGCCGCGTTCACCTCCCCGCCGAGCGCGTCGAAGGCCTGGGCGATCTCCTCCGGCGACAGGGTCGGCGTGCCCTTGAACAACATGTGCTCCAGGAAGTGGGAGATCCCCGCCTCCTGGGGCCGCTCGAAGCGCGAGCCCACGCCGATCCACACGCCGACCGCCACGGAGCGCACCCCGGGGATGGTCTCCGAGACGACCCGGAGACCCCCCGAGGTGGCGCCGACGACCGGCGCGGGACCCGACGCGTGAGCCACTGCTACTCCGAGACCGTCAGACGGCGACGGCGGCGGCGCGGCTTGTCCTCGCCGTCCCCGCCCGACGCGCCGCCCTCGGCGCCGTTGTCGCCCCCGCCGCCGTCGACGTCCTCCATGCCGACGATACGCAGGCCGATCCGGCCGCGGGCCTTGTCGACCTCGACGACGGTCACGTCGACGACGTCGCCGCGGTTGACGACGTCCTCCACCTTCTCCACCCGGCCGCGGCCGAGGTTGGAGATGTGCAGCAGGCCGTCGACGCCCTTCGTGAGCTCGACGAACGCGCCGAACGTGGTGGTCTTCACCACCTTGGCGCCCAGGTAGGTGTCGCCCACCTCGACGTCCTTCGTCATCGCCCGGATCTGCTCGACCGCGGCGTCGGCCTTCTGGCCGTCGACGCCGTACACCTTCACGGTGCCGTCGTCCTCGATCGAGATCTCCACCTCGTAGTCGGCCTCGAGGCCGCGGATCGTCTCGCCGCCCTTGCCGATGACGGTGCCGATCCGCTCGGGGTCGATCTTGATGGCGGTGATCCGCGGCGCCCAGGCGGACAGCTCGGTGCGGGGCGCGTCGATCACCTCGCCCATGATCCCCAGGATGTGCTCCCGGCCCTTCTTCGCCTGCGCGAGGGCGTCGCGGAGGATGTCGAAGCTGACGCCGGTGATCTTGATGTCCATCTGGAGGGCGTTGATGCCCTTCTCGGTGCCGGCGACCTTGAAGTCCATGTCGCCGAGGTGGTCCTCGTCGCCCTGGATGTCGCTGAGGACGATGTAGTCGTCGCCCTCCTTGATGAGGCCCATCGCGATGCCCGCCACGGGGCGCGCGATCGGCACGCCGGCGTCGAGGAGCGCCAGGGTGGACCCGCACACCGACGCCATCGAGGACGACCCGTTGCTCTCGAGCGTCTCGGAGACGATCCGCAGCGTGTAGGGGAACTCCTCGTCCGACGGGATCATCGGCAGCAGGGCGCGCTCGGCGAGGGCGCCGTGGCCGATGTCGCGGCGCTTCGGGCCGCGCATGAAGCCGATCTCGCCGACGCTGAACGGCGGGAAGTTGTAGTGGTGGATGTAGCGCTTGCTGGTCTCGATGCCGAGGCCGTCGATGCGCTGCGCCTCCTTGGTGGTGCCGAGCGCGAGGCTCGACAGCACCTGGGTCTCGCCGCGCGTGAACAGGCCGGAGCCGTGGACGCGGGGGAGCACCGTCACCTCGCAGGTGATCGGCCGGATCTCGTCCGCCTTGCGGCCGTCGGGGCGCTCCTTGTCGACGGCGATGCGGCGGCGGATCAGCGTCTTCTGGAGCGAGTCGAAGGCGCGGCCGAAGTCGGCGACGGCCTCCGGGTCGCCGTCGTCGCCGACGATGTCCTCCTGGGCGGCCTGGCGCACGGCGGCGACCTTGTCGCGGCGGGCCAGCTTGGCCTGCTCGCCCGTGGCCTCGGCCAGGTCCTTTCCGAACTTCTTCTCGATCTTCGCGAGGAGCTTCTCGTCCACCGTGACCGGCGCGACGTCCCACTTCTCCTTGCCCGCGGCCTTCTGCAGCTCCAGCTGCGCGGCGCACAGGGTCTTGATCTCCTCGTGGGCGATCTGGAGGGCCTCGAGGATCGTGTCCTCATCGACCTCCGTCGCGCCCGCCTCGACCATCGAGATCGCGTCGGCCGAGCCGGCCACGATCAGGTCGAGCTCCGACTCCTCCGTCTCCTGGAGGGTCGGGTTGATGATGAACTCGTCGCCGATCAGGCCGATCCGGACGGCCCCGATGGGACCGGCGAAGGGCAGCTCCGACAGCATCAGCGCCGCGGAGGCGCCGTTGATGCAGAGGATGTCGAACGGGTTCACCTGGTCGACGGACATCACCGTCGCCACGACCTGCGTCTCGTTGCGGTAGCCCTTCGGCCACAGCGGCCGGATCGGCCGGTCGGTCATGCGCGCGGTCAGCGTGGCCCGGTCGGACGGGCGCGACTCGCGCTTGATGAAGCCGCCGGGGATCTTCCCCGCGGCGTACATCCGCTCCTCGACATCGACCGTGAGGGGGAAGAAGTCCGCCCCCGGCCGCGGGGACTGGGCCCCGACCGCCGTCACCAGCACCACGGTGTCGCCTGAGCGCACCAGGACCGAGCCGTTGGCCTGCTTGGCCAGCTTGCCCGTCTCGAAGCTGATCGGCGAGTCGCCGATCGACGCGGTCACCTGCTCTACTGCCATGTCACGTCCCTTGTCTGCCCCGCGCCGCCAATCGGCCGGGGCGCCTCGTCGACGGCGCCCTGTGCGCCGCCGCCGTCCAGATCGTCCGGTCGGCCGCGCCTACCTGCGCAGGCCGAGCTTCTTCGTCAGCTCCCGGTACCCGTCCAGATCCGTCTTCTGAAGGTAGTTCAGGAGGCGGCGGCGGCGCCCGACCATCTGCAGCAGGCCGCGCCGGGAGTGGTGGTCCTTCTTGTGCGTCTTCAGGTGCTCGGTGAGCTGGTTGATGCGTTCCGTCAGGATCGCGACCTGCACCTGGGGAGAGCCCGTGTCGCTCTCGTGACGGCGGTGGCCACCGATGACCTCCGCCTTGGCGTCCTTGGTCAGCATGCGCTGTTCTCCTCTGTCACAGCCACGGCGCAGCCGGAGCCGCACCGGGTCGTCATGTGCCGGGGGGACGCCGTGCACTGGCGTCCCGCACCCCGGGATCGGATGACCCTAGCAGACCCCCTCCCGGCGCCCGCGGCATCCGGAGGGGCCGGGGAGGGCGTGGCAGACTCGGCCGGTGGCGACGTGGGCGCTCGACCTGGACGGGGTGCTGTGGCGGGGCGATGCGCCGATCCCCGGCGCGGCCGCCGCCGTGGCGCGCCTGCGCGCCGCGGGCACGCGGGTCGTCTTCGTCACGAACAACGCCGGCGCGACGGTCGCGGAGCACCTCGCCAAGCTGGAGCGGATGGGGGTCGCCGCGACCCCGGACGACCTGCTGACGTCGGCGCAGGCCGCCGCGACGCTGCTGGCCCCCGGCTCCACGGCGCTGCCGTGCGCCGGCGACGGCGTGCGCGAGGCGCTCGCCGCCGCGGGGATCCGCATGGTGGAGCGGGCGCCGGCCGACGCGGTCATCGTCGGCTGGCACCGGACGTTCGACTACGACGGGCTCGCCCGCGCCGCCGACGCCGTCCGGGCCGGCGCCCGCCTGATCGGCACCAACGAGGACGCCACCTATCCCACGCCGCAGGGCCTGCTCCCCGGTGCGGGCGCGCTGCTCGCCGCCGTCGCCACGGCGTCGGGCGCGGTCCCGGAGGTCGCCGGAAAGCCGCACGCCCCCATGCTCGCCCTTGCCGCGGAGCGGGTGGGCCGGGTGGACACCGTCGTCGGCGACCGGCCCTCGACGGACGGGGCGCTCGCCAGAGCCCTCGGGGCCCGCTTCGCCCTGGTGCTCTCGGGCGTGACCTCCGCCGCCGACGCGCCGCGCGCGGACCCCGCGGCCGACATCGTTGCGCCGGACCTCGCGGCACTCGTCCCCGCCGGGCCCCGGGGACGTCCGGACGCGGACCCGACCGCGGGCTGACGCCCGCCGGCGCGGGTCGCGACGCCACTTGTCCCCCGCCTCCGGCCGGGGGTACCCTCGCGCCGGCGACGGGGAGGCGACGCGACGTGGATGCCGCACGGCGGGGATCCCGAGACCCCGGGGCGGCCGTGAGCCGCGCCGCCGCGCTCGATCCGTACGTCGCCGGCCTCGCCGGGAGGTGGCCGGCCGGACGCGGTCACCGGTGGGTCGATGGGACGCTGGCCTCGGCCGACATCTCGGGCTTCACGCGCCTCTCCGAACGACTCGCCGCGCTCGGGCGGGCCGGCGCCGAGGAGGTCACCGCCGGCGTGAACGCGGTCTTCACGTCCCTGATCGGCATCGCCCTCGATCTGGGGGGCGACGTCCTCGCCTTCGGGGGCGACGCGATCCTCGTGCGGTTCGAGGGGCGGGGGCACGTCGAACGCGCCTGCGCCGCGCTCGACGCCATGCAGCGGGCGATCGCCGAGGGCGGGAGGGTGGCGTCGTCGCTGGGGGAGGTGCGCCTGCGCATCTCGGCCGGCATCCACACCGGACCGGTCCTCGTCGCGCGCCTCGGGAGCGGGCCCCACGCGCTCGCCGTGCTCGGCGCCGCGGCCAGCCGGACGGTGATGCTCGAAGGCCGGGCGCGCCCCGGGCAGGTCGGGCTGTCGGCCGAAGCGGCCGCGTGCCTGCCACCCGGCTGGACCCGCCGCTGGCCGCGCTTCCCGGACGCGTTCCTGCTCCGGCGGGACCTGCCCGCGCCCCCGCCCCCCGCCCCTGCGGGCCCCCGCATCGCCCGCCGGGCCGACCTCGGCAGCTGGCTCGATCCGGCGGTCGCGCGTCAGGTCGTCTCGGCGCCCGGCGGGGCCGAGCACCGTGCGGCCGCGGTGGCGTTCATCGGCGTGGAGGGGCTGGACGCGCCGTTGGCGCGCGGCGAGGAGGATCGCGTCGTCGCGGAGCTCGGCGCGCTCGCCGGCGACGTCCGGCGCGCCTGCGCGGAGCTGGGCGTCACCTGGCTCGGCGTGGACACCGCCGTGGACGGCCTCACCCTGATCCTCACCGCCGGCGTCCCCGATTCGTCCGAGGACGACGAGGAACGGCTCCTGCGGGCCGTGAGGCGGATCCTCGAGGGATCGCACGGGGAGCTGACGCTGCGCTGCGGCGCCGCGCGCGGCCACGTCTTCGCCGGCGACGTCGGCCATCCCGAGCGCCGGACCTACACCGCGATGGGCGACACCGTGAACCTGGCCGCCCGGCTCATGGCCCGGGCCGGACCGGGCGAGATGGTCGTCACGACGGGGCTGGCCGGCGTGAGCACCACCCGCTACGCCCTCGACCACCTCCCTCCCCTGCTCCTCAAGGGGCGCCGCGAGCCCGTGCACGCCGCCCGGCTCGGGCCCCCCCTCGGCCACCGGACGGCGCCCCTCGCCGGCGGGCTGGTCGGGCGCGAACGCGAGGTCGCGCTGGTGAACGAGGTGGTGGCCCGGGCCCGGGCCGGTGAGACGGCCTCCATCGAGGTCGTCGCCGAGGGCGGCGTGGGCAAGTCGCACCTCATGCACGAGGCGCTCCGGGCGGCCGGGGCGAGCGCCTCGTGGGGACGGGGCGATCCTTTCGGCGCCGCGACCGCGTTCGGGGCGATCGCGCCGGGCCTGCTCGGCCTCCTCGGCGTCCCCGGGGAGGGCCCGCGCGAGGAGCGCGCGGCCGTGTTGGCGGATCGCGTGCGGGCGATCGCGCCGGAGGTCATGGAGCTGCTGCCGCTCGTGGCCGACGCGGTGCGCCTGCCAGCCCAGGAGACCGCCGCCACCCGCGATCTCGGCCGCTCGTTCCGGGCGGGTCGGCTGCACGACACGGTCGCGGCCCTCGTCGGCCGCCTGCCGCCGGGCGGGGTGCTCGTGCTCGACGACGCCCACTGGGCCGACGCATCGAGCCGCGACCTCGTGCGGGCGCTCGCACGCGTGCCCGGCACCGCGATCGTCGTGCTGCGGCGGCCCGTGCCCGGCGCCGAGTCCGTGCTGGGACCCGAGCGCACGCTGGCCCTCGGGCCCCTCACGCCCGGCGATGCCCGCCGGCTGGTGCTCGAGGCCGCCGGGGCCCGGGCGCTCCCCGACGACGCGATCGCGCGCGTCGTCGACCGGGGTGCCGGCCACCCCCTGTTCATCCGGCAGCTCGTCGCGGCCCTCCAGGCCGGCGTCGACGACCTCCCGTCGGGCGTGGAACGCATCGTCGCCGCCCGCATCGACCGCCTGGAGCCCGCCGATCGGACCCTGCTGCGGGAGATCGCCGTCGCCGGGCGGTCGGCGTCGCGACAGGTGCTGGCCGAGGCCCTCGGCGACGCCCGCCTCCGCGACGACGGGCGCTGGCGGCCGCTGGCCGCGTTCGTCGACCGTGAGGGCGACCACGTCCGCTTCCGGCACGACCTCTACGGCGAGGCTGCGTACGCGGGCCTCCCGGTCGGCCGCCGGCGGACCCTCCACGGACGCATCGCCGAGACGCTGGCCGCCCGCGGAGCGGCCGACCATCCGACGCTCGCCCTCCACTTCCACCGGGCGGGACGCACGCGCGAGGCGCTGCGCCACGCGCGCGCGGGGGCCCATGCCGCCGGCGCGCGGGCGGCGTGGACCGAGGCCGCCCAGCTCCTCGGCATCGTGCTCGCCTGTGAGCGTCCCGGAGCGGACGAGCGCCTGCTGCGGGCGGATCTCGCACGATCCCGCGCCCTCGAGCTCCTCGGTCACGTCGCCGAGGCGTTCGACTGCCTGTCGCCGCGGCGCGGCGGGGCCTCGCCTCCGACCCGGGCGCAGCGCCACGTACGGCGGGCGGCGCTCCTCCATCTGCTCAACCGGACGACGGCCGCGTTGCGCGAGACAGCGCTCGCGCTGGAGCTCGCCCGCACGCACGACGGACCGGCGATGCGGAGGATCCGCGCGCGTGCGCTGCTGCGCCGCGCCTCCATACGGCACCACGGCGGCCGGCCGCTCGAGGCGCTGGCGCTCAGCCGCGAGGCCGGCCTACTCGGCGGAGGCCGTGATCACGCGGAGGCGCTCGCCCGCGAGTCGTCGGTCCTGAGGAGCCTCGGGCGCCCGGAGGCGGACGAGGTCGGCCGGCGCGCCCTTCGGCTTCTCCGGCGCCGCCGTCCCGCACCGATCCTGGGCGACCATCTTCTCGATCTCGGCGCCCACGAGGCCTGGTCGGGCCGGTGGAACCGGGCACTCGAACGATATGACGAGGCGTTGCAGATCTACCGCCGGACCGGCGACATGATGGGTGCGGCGCTGCTCCTCAACAACCGGGCGGACATCGTGGTCGAGCAGGGCCGATACGACGAGGCGCTGGTTCAACTGGCCGACGCGCGCCGCATCGCCGAGGCTGGGGACGAACTCGCGCTCGTCGCCTGCGTCGATGCATCGCGCGCCACCATCGCGATGCGCACGGGGGGCTACCCGGAGGCGCGCCGCCTGCTCGAGCCCGCGCAGGCCGTCCTGCGCGGCGCGGGCGTCCCCGCCCTGGTCCTTGACAACGAGCTGCGGCAGGCGGAGCTCAGCCTCCTTGAGGGCGACGCCGAGGCCGCCCTGGCGCGGGCGGAGGCGATCGGCGCCGACGACCGGGAGCTCGGATTCCCGGCGCCCACGGAGCGATGGCCCCGCCAGATCGCGGCGTGGGCGCTCCTCCGCCTCGGCCGGCTCGACGAGGCGGAGGAGACGGCCCGTGCGCTCGTCGACTCCGCCCGCTCCGACGGGTCGCCCGCAGACCTGCTCCGCGGGCTCACGACCCTCGTCGCGGTTGCGCGGGCGGCGGGCGGGGAGCCCCCGGCGGGGCTCGCCGCGGAACGCGCCGCGCTCATCCGGGAGCTCGACGTCGCATGGTTGCCGGTCCCGCGCGGGCCGGCCCTGCCATCCGACGAGCGGGTCGCGCTGGTCCCCTAGTGTCCCGCGTCGGAAGTTCGTATGGGATTCCCGAGCGAATCCCCCGCCGGGCAAGGACGCAGACCCGGCGCAATATCGGGAATATTGCGGCGGTCGAGGACGCCGCCCGGCGATGGGATGCAGCCGGGAATCACCACGCAATTTCTGACGCGGGACACTAGCCAGCGCGGGCGCGGATCTGCTCGAGCGCCAGGCGAGGATGGACCGACCGCAGGCGCAGCTCCACCCGCCCCGAGCGGCGCGGGTCGAACAGGGCCGGGTCGAACGCGATGAGCAGGCGGTCGTCCTCGACGGACATCTCCATCGCGTCCAGCCGCGGGTCATCCCAGGCGACGTCGACGAACGGACGGCCGCGGACCGCGACCACCAGGCGGCGGTCGGAGATCGCGAGCGCCGCGCGGATCCACTGGCGCCGCCAGCGCGACCGGCGGTGGGGGGCGCGGAAGTGGCGGTAGGTGATCGTGCCGGGGAGCCCCTCCTCCTCCTGGTCGAGGCCCTCCGCGACCAGCTGGGCCCGGAGGTCGTCCGGGAGGGTCCCGCTGCCGAGGAGGAGGCGGCCGAGCGCCATCAGGGGGCGAGGTCCGGCTCGGCGGCCATGGGCCGCGCGCCGATCTCGCGGGCCCGGTCGATGTCCCGGTGGACCTGCTCCATCAGGGCGTCGACCGAGTCGAACCGCTTCTCGTCGCGCAGCCGCTCGATGAACTCGATCCGCATCGTCTGGCCGTAGAGGTCGCTGCCGTCGTGGTCGAGGAGGAACGCCTCCAGGCGCATCGTCGAGTTGAGCGACTGTGCGGTGAACGTGGGTGCCACCCCGATGTTCACGGCGGCGGTGCTGCGCCCCTGCGCCAGGACCGCCCGGCAGGCGTAGACGCCCCGGCTCGGCAGCGCGCTGTCGGCGGGGATCTCCAGGTTCGCGGTCGGGATGCCGAGCCCGCGGCCGCGGCCGTCGCCGTGCACCACGGTCCCCTCCACCGAGTGGAGCCGCCCGAGCAGCGGGATCACCGCGTCCACCTGCCCCGTCGCCACCAGGCGGCGGATGCGGGTCGATGAGATCGGCTTGCCGTCGGCGCTGGAGATCAGCCCCGGCGCCTCCACGTGGAAGCCGCGGCGCCGGCCGTACTGCATCAGCATCTCGGAGGTTCCGGCGCCACCGTGGCCGAAGCGGAAGTTCTCGCCGATCACCACCGCCTCCGCCCCCACGGGGGGCGACACCAGCATCTCCGCGAAGCGCTCCGCCCGGATGCGTGAGAACGCCTTCGTGAACGGCACCACCAGCAGCTCGTCGACGCCGATGCGCTCGATGAGCTGAGTCTTCAGGCCGATGTGCGTCAACACCGCCGGGCGCAGCTCCGGCCGCAGCACCGCGATGGGCTGCGGCTCGAAGGTCAGCGCCATCGCGTTGAGGCGACGCTCGCGGGCGATCTCGATGGCGCGGCCGATGATCGCCTGGTGGCCCACGTGCACGCCGTCGAAGGTCCCGATGGCCACCACGCGCCGCGGCCCCCCCAGCGGCAGGTCGCCGAACGAGCCGAACCGCCTCACCGCGGGTCCTCCAGCACCAGGCCCGCCCGCAGCACCCCGCCGTCGTCGGGACGGGCGACCGCCACCAGCCGCCCCTCGCGCACCAGCGCCACCGGCCCGTCGCCGGCCGCGTCGCCCCGCCAGCGGCCGTGGGCGACCTCCAGCGCGCCGTCGGCGTCCAGCTCCCGCCGGGCGAGGTGCGGCAGCGCCGCCAGCGGGGCCATGCCCCCCTCGCGCCCCACGTCCTCCGGCGCCACGGCGTCGTCGACCGACATGGCCCCCACCGCGGTGCGCCGCAGCGCGGTGAGGTACGCGCCGCAGCCGAGGCGCTCGCCGATGTCGGACGCCAGCCGCCGGACGTACGTGCCGGCGCTGCACCGCACCTCCAGCATCGCCTCGCCGTCGCCGAGGTCCTCCACCAGGCGCAGGTCGCGCACCGCGATCTCGCGCTCCGGCAGCTCCGTCTGCTCGCCGCGGCGCGTGCGCGCGTAGAGCCGCTCCCCGCCGACCTTCACCGCCGACAACGCCGGCACCCGCTGGCGCTGCACCCCCACGAACGCCGGCAGCGCGGCCGCGATCGCCTCGGCGGCGGCGGGCTCGCCGGCGCGCGCGACCGGTCCCTCCGGGTCGCCGCTCTCCGACGTGAAGCCGGTCCGCAGCGTCGCCAGGTAGGTCTTGTCGAGACCGGTGAGCAGCGGGGCGAGCCGCGTGGCGCGGCCGACCATCAGCACCAGCAGCCCGGTCGCGAACGGGTCGAGCGTGCCCGTGTGGCCCACCTTCACCTTGCGCCCCAGGCGGCGGCGCACGTTCGCGACGACGTCATGCGAGGTGGGCCCGGCCGGCTTGTCCACCAGCCAGAGGGCCGCCGCGACGGCGTCAGCCACCGGCCCCGTTCGGGTCGGCCGCGGCCAGCTCGTCGAGCCGCTCGCCGATCCGCGCATCCAGCCAGGCGAGGAGCTCCTCCGGCGGGCGGCGGGTGCTGAACCCCGCCGCGGCGCGGTGGCCGCCGCCGCCCTCGTCGCGCGCGATGGCCGAGACGTCCACGTCGGGGTCGACCGACCGCAGCGACACGCGCCACGAGCCCTCCGGGCCCGCCTCGCTCACGAGCGCGGCGGCGCGCATGCCCCGCACGCCGCGCAGGATCTCGACGATGCCCTCGGTGTCGTTGCCGCCCGCCGCCGCGAAGTCGGCGCGGGTGATCACCGACGCCAGCATCCTGCCGCCGGCCAGCGGCCGCGCGTGCTCCAGCGCGCGCCCGACGAGCAGCAGGCGCTCCAGCGGCTGCTCCTCGTAGAGGCGGCGCGAGATGCCCGCGATGTCGACCCCCGCCTCGATCATGGCGGCGGCCACGCGGTGCGCCGCGGGGCGCGTGTTGGTGTAGCCGAAGCGGCCCGTGTCGGTCACCAGGCCCACGTAGAGCGGCTCCGCCACCTCACGGGTGAGCGGCCATCCGGCGGCGTCAAGCACCCCCGTGATGACCTCGGCCGTGCTGGAGGCGAGCGGCTCGACCAGGTTGAGGTCGCCGAACATCGTGTTGTCCTGGTGGTGGTCGATGTTCACGATCTCGCGGGCGCGCTCGTGCACCGGCTCGGCCCACATCCGGCGCTCGGTGGCGCAGTCGACCGCCACCAGCACCCGCTCGCCGACGTCGCCGGGCAGGTCGGGCCGGATCTCCTCGCCCTCGGCGAGCAGGAATGCGATGTCGTCGGGGAGGTCGGGGGCATCGGCGTGGGCGAGCACCACGTCCTGGCCGGCGGCCCGGAGGGCGCGTCCCACGCCGAGCATCGATCCGAGCGCGTCGCCGTCGGGGTTGTGGTGCGAGGTGACCACGAAGCGCTCGCCCGGTCGGGACAGCACCTCGGCCACCTCCGCGGCGGTGGCGTGGCGGCCGGTCCGTGCGGTCACGCGTCCTCCTCATCGATGCCGGCGGTGATCTCGTCGATGCGGCGGCTCAGGGCCACGGCATCGCGCTGGGTGCTGTCGTAGTGGAAGGTGAGCTGCGGCGTGTGGCGGGAGCGGAGCTCCGTCGCGAGGCGGGACTGGAGCAACCCGCGGGCGGACTCCAGCGCCTCCTGCGTCGCCTGCTGGTCCCGTGCCTTCAGGGTCGTGTACCAGACCTTGGCCTCGCGGACGTCCTGGGTCGCCTCGACCTGGGTGATCGTCACGAAGCCGAGGCGCGGGTCGGACAGTCCGGCGACCGCCTCGGCGAGCACCTGCCGGAGGGCCGTGTCCACCCGGCGCATCCGGGTGCTGCGGGGCCGGCGGGCCATCAGCGGCGCTCCGCCATCAGTACGGCTCCCCCGACACGGCGATCAGCTCGCGGGCCTCGCCGACCACCTGGAAGGCCTCGTCGGAGTGCAGCATCCGCAACGCGTCGGAGACGCGTTCGTCGGTCTCGCCCGCGGCGCGCCCGACCACCGCCAGGGTGAGCCGGGCGCGCTGCCACAGATCGTGGTGGTCGACCTCCGCCACCGCGCAGGCGAAGCGGCGCGCGAGCGCCGCCTTCACCCGATGGAGCTCCTTGCGCTTGGTCTTGAGCGAGGAGCCGTCCGGCAGGTGCAGGTCGACCGTGAGGATGCCGACGTGCCCGAACGACACCGGGCGATCAGTCCTGCTCCGGCTCGTCCGCCCCGGGGGGCGCGCTCGCCGCGGGCGCCGCGGCCACCGGTGCGGCCGCCTGCTCGGTGCGCGCGACCTCGCGGAGCTCGTAGACCTCGATCTGGTCGCCTTCCTTGATGTCGTTGAAATCCTCGATGAGGACGCCGCACTCGAAGCCGGAGGTCACCTCGCGGGTGTCCTCGTTGAAGCGCTTGAGCGAGGCGATCCGGCCCTCGTGGACCACGGTGCCCTCGCGGACGAGGCGGACGTGGCTGTTGCGGCGCACGACCCCGTCGAGCACGTAGCAGCCCGCAATCGTGCCGATCCGGCTGGCGCGGAACGTGGCCCGCACCTCGAGCTGGCCGACGATGTCCTCGACGATGTCGGGCTCCAGCAGGCCGACCAGCGCGTCGCGGACATCCTCGATCGCGCGGTAGATGACCCGATAGGTCCGGATGTCCACGCCCTCGCGCTCGGCGAGGGAGTTGGCCTCCGGCCGCGGCCGGACGTTGAAGCCGATGATGATCGCCTGCGACGCCGACGCCAGCATCACGTCGGATTCGTTGATGGCGCCCACGCCGGTGTGGATGACCCGGAGGCGCACCTCGGTCTGCTCGACCTTGTTGAGGGCGTCCTCCAGGGCGCCGACGGAGCCCTGCACATCGCCCTTGATGATGATGTTGAGCTCCTTGAGCCCACCCTCCTTGATGCGCGCGA
>OEIU01000788.1_pt1 | contig 25551 bp, 17 predicted proteins | sample 1539221 | NCBI WGS metagenome assembly OEIU01 (sample SAMN03792071, study PRJEB22550) | activated sludge metagenome | feature: wastewater treatment plant; material: activated sludge; isolation source: Wastewater treatment plant of a petroleum refinery complex | place: Argentina: Zarate | collected...
ACCCTTCCCCCCGGCGGCCGCCCCGTCGTTGGGGGGGGGGGCCCCGCGGCCCGGGGCCGACGCGGGCGCCCCAAACATGGGTTTTAAGGGGGCGGGCCCCGCCGATGGACCGGCGGTGATGCTGATGCACGGCTTCCCCTACGACATCCATTCCTATGTCGACGTCGCGCCGCAACTTGTCGCCCAGGGTTGCCGCGTCATCGTTCCCTATCTGCGCGGCTATGGCCCGACCCGGTTCCGCGATGCGAAGACGCCACGCTCCGGTGAACAGGCGGCGATCGGCGCCGACATGATGGCGCTGATGGATGCGCTCGGCATCGAGCGCGCGGTGTTCGCCGGCTATGATTGGGGCGGGCGCGCGGCCTGCGTTGGTGCGGCGCTATGGCCGGAGCGCTGCATCGGCCTCGTCTGCGGCAATGCCTACCTGATCCAGGATATCGCCAACGCCATGGTCCCGATGCGTCCCGAACGCGAGCTGCCGCTATGGTACCAGTATTACTTCCAGCTCGAGCGCGGCCGCGCCGGGCTTGCCGCCAACCGGCGCGAGATCGCGAAGATATTGTGGAAGCAATGGTCGCCGAGCTGGGCGTTCGATGATGCCTGCTTCGAGCGCACAGCCGTGGCCTACGACAATCCCGATTACGTCGACGTTGCGATCCACAGCTACCGGCATCGCTTCGGGCTTGCCGAAAGCGATCCGCACTATGCCGACATCCAGCGCAGGCTCGCGGCGTTGCCGGTCATCACGGTGCCGTCGATCACGATGGATGGCGCGGACGATGGCGTGATCGCACCGAATGATGGCGCGGCCAGCGCGTCGAAATTTGCCGCACATCGCGCCCACCGGATGATTCCGCGCGCCGGATATAATCTTCCGCAGGAAGCGCCCGGGGGCGTTTGCGACGGCAGTGATGGAGCTCGTTCGCGGATAAGTCGACTTTGCCGCATGGGCAAGCTGCACCGAAAACGATCATCTTCCCTTCATCGAAAAGCAGATCAAGCGCCGGCGCGACCTGATCGAGCGGGAGGGGCTGGGGAAGCAGTAGTCATCGTGCAATTCAGGACAGCAGCCGGACGGACTGGCCACGCGCTTGCATCAGTTTGACAGCCGCTTTGTCGAACGAGACGAAAGTGTCGGCACCAAGCCAGCTGCCTTCATAAGCGATGACGCCATCTGCAAAATCTCCGCCCGCATCAAGCTGAGCGAGTCCCGCCTCTGCCGCCTGTCGATTTACCGCAACATTGGAGGCATTCAGCAAGTCCCGGATCGTCGTCGCGATGTCGGTTGAGCGGATCTTGTAACTTCGCAATACCCAGACCAACTCGCAGAGCGTCGGCATCGTCAGTGCCACCAACTCGGCCTTGTCTAGCGCCCGTTGAGCAGCTCTGCTTTGGTCGGGATGATCTTCAGTTAGTGCGCGCACCAGAGCGTTGCTATCCGCAGTGACTTTCATCGCTTGCGAGCCCATCCCCGAGCGATGATGTCATTCATATCCTCGATTGAAAGAGGCTTGCCCTTTCGCCTGGTTTTCAAGGAGCCGAAAACATCCGAAATCTTCCCCGTCGGCCGTGCGGCGCTGACTTCGATCCTGCCATCGGGAAGCTTGTTCACCGTAATCTTCTCGCCTGGATGCACACCCAGGTGCTCCAGCACGTCCTTGCGCAATGTGACCTGGCCTTTGGCGGTAACGGTGAGTGTGCTCATGACGTTGTTTCTGGCGAGTATGCATACCTGTAAGGCAAAAACGCCTTACATTCAAGTTCCCACCCTCATAAGGAGTAGAGCCGCCCGTTCACCCCCGCCGTGGGCTAATCTTCCACGTTGCGGCGAGGATAGCAGCGGTGAGCGCGCCACTGATCACGGCGGCGACCGGGATCGCGACGGCCAGCGCCGCGGTCGCTGCCCAGCCGATTGAACAAAAAGCTTCCGCGAAGGTCGCCAGCCGTGACGAGGTCTGGCGGCGGCGGAACTGGCTGCGTCTGGCCTGCACGCGGAACCAGAGCTGGATCGCGGTGGCCGAGACGGTGGCGACAAGCACGCCGAGCGCGGTGACGATCGCCTGCACCGGGGAAGCGAATGCAAGCGCGGCGATCAGCGGCGCGAAGATGATGCCGATTGTCAGCAGCACCACTTCGATCTTGGCGCGGGTCACGCGCGAAGGCGGCAGCGGCGCGGTAGCGACGAGGTCGGCGGCGTCCTCGCCGGAGATCGTCAGCCAGGCAAGGCCGCCGGCAAGCTGGCCCGCCGCCATCACGATGACTGGTGTGATCAGCACGATCGCCGTCGAGCTTTCGGAAAAGCTCCGCCACAGCATCAGGGCCGGCGGCACCAGATAAAGCAACTGCATCAAGGTTTGCGACAGCAGCCACGGGTCGCGCCGCAGCAGCAGGAATTCCTTGGTGCGCAGCGCCTGCTGCCGCGAGCCGCTGCGGAATCCCTTCGCGCTGACATCGCGGCGGACCGACCGGGCGGTTGCAGCGACCCTGACGACGGTCTCGGCAAATTTCGGCGAGAAGGTCGCCATGACGATGCCGAGCAGCAGGAGTCCGCCGGACAACAGCCAGGACAGCATCATGCCGTCGCCGACCGCAGCGCGCGCCGGCCACCACAGCGGACTGTCGAGGTCGGGCGCATAGGCTGACGCCGCATCCGACGTCAGCACCGCAAAGCGCGACAGGGTGCCGTAGGACAGGATGGCTGCGACCTGCAGCGCGATGACGAAGCCTGCGCCGATGACGGCGGCGACGATCTGCGCGACAAGGCGGGTGCGGCCCGGCCCGATCAGCCTGAACAGCACCACGGTGATCGCAATCGCCGCGGCCGCCGCCGACAGGCCGATCGCGACGACGAGCCCGAATGCCGCCAGCCACCGCGCGCCGCCGCCGATCACGAGCACATCGACAAAGGGCGTCGACAGCAGCAGCGCCATCCCGGTCACCGAGAGCGCGATCGCCACGATCCGCACCGAGAACACGTTGGCGAGATTAGCCGGCGAAGACATCAGCAGGTCGAGATCGGCGCGGGCATAGAATACCCGCGTCACCGATTCGATGGCCTGCGACAACATCAGCGCCCAGGCGAGAAAGATCGTCGCGGTGATGACGATCAGTTCCGGCTTGCCGAGCGGAAACTGTAGATCGGCGAAGCGGCCGATCACCGCATAGGCCGGCAGATGCATGACGGCGGCAAACACGATCAGCGCGATGATCGCGCGCTTCCGCTTGCCGCGGCTGCCGGTCATCATCGCCAGCCATTCGCGCCAGGCGAGGCGGATTTCGTGCCGGGCAAACCAGGAGAGGGCCGCGGCAGAACTCATGCGGCGGCCGCGCTGGTGTCGACGAGGGCGATGAACATGTCTTCAAGGCTGGTGTCGCCGCGGCCGTTCTGCTGCCGCAGTTCGGTGAGCGTGCCTTCGGCCACCAGCCGGCCCGTGGCGATGACGCCGATCCGGTCGGCCATCCGCTCGGCCACTTCGAGAATATGCGTCGTCATGATCACGGTGCAGCCGGAACGGACGCGTTCCTGCAGCAATCCCTTGACGTGGCGCGCCGACAGCGCATCCAGCCCGGTGAGCGGCTCATCGAGGATGATCAGGCGGGGATCGTGAACCAGCGCGCCGGCCAGCGCGACCTTCTGGCGCATTCCTTTGGAAAATCCCTCGCAACGTTCATGCAGATGCGGCTCCAGTCCGAGCGACACCAGAAGCCCGTGTGCGGAGGGACCGGAAACGGCGGGATCGACGCCCCAAAGACCGGCGACGAACTCCAGATATTCCAGCGGCGTCAGCTTGTCGTAGATCATCGGCTCGTCGGAGACCCAGGCCATGATCTGCTTGGCAGCGACGGGATCGGCCAGCGCATCGACGCCCAGGATGGAAACCGAGCCGGCATCGGGCTTGAGCAGGCCGGCGACCATGCGCAAGGTCGTGGTCTTGCCGGCGCCGTTGGGGCCGAGCAGGGCGTAGAACTCGCCGGTCCGGACGGTGAGGTCGAGCGCGTCGACCGCCGGGCGGTCAAAACGCTTCGTTAACCCTCGCACTTCGAGCGCCGATACATCCGGTTTCATGATTTCGAGCGATCCAGTTGTTCATCAAGGACCATGAACCGAAGAACTTTCGGCACGGTGAATCCTGCACGCCAAATCGCAGCGAAGCCCGCAACTTCCCGGACTGCGGCATTTCTCCGCAATTGTTAACGGCGCCGCATGCAGCGCTTTGTTGACAGGGCTTGGCGCTTTGGTACTCAATGCAGCGGGACATGTGCCGCTGCCGTGGAATACCACGCAGCGTGTAGACACAAGATGCGGTAAGGCGGTCGACAGAATCGCCTGGCATCGGGGAGGGAGATGATGCTGGACTTTGTTCAGCAGCTGGTGAGTGGCATCGCGCTCGGCTGCGTCTATGGCCTGATCGCGCTCGGTTTTGTGCTCGTCTACAAGGCAACCGAGGTCGTCAATTTCGCCCAGGGCGATCTGATGATGCTGGGCGGTTTCTTCGCCTTCACCTTTATCGGCATGCTTGGCCTCAATTACTGGCTTGGATTCGCCGGCGCGGTCATCGCGATGGCGCTGTTCGGCATGCTGGCCGAACGCGTCGTGGTCCGTCCGATCCTCGGCTATCCGCAGTTTTCCATCATCATGGCAACCATCGGGCTCGGGTATTTCCTGCGCTCCGTGGTCGGCATGATCTGGGGCACCGACGATTTCAAGATCGAGACGCCGTTCAGCCACGGCGTGCTGCGGCTGGGTTCGCTGGTGCTGGCCTACGACAAGCTCTCGGTGATCGCCGCGACCATCATCCTCTGCGCGTTGCTGTATCTCTTTTTCAACCGCACCACGCTCGGCACCGCGATGCGCGCCAGTTCGGAGAACATGCTGGCTGCCTACTACATGGGCATTCCGGTCAAGCGCGTGGTGTCGATCGTGTGGGCGATCTCGGCTGCGGTCGCGACCGCGGCGGGCGTGCTGCTGGCGCCGATCACCTTTATTCACTCCAATGTCGGTCTCGTGCTGGGCCTGAAAGCGTTTCCGGCCGCGGTCCTCGGCGGCTTCGGCTCCATTCCGGGCGCGGTGGTGGGCGGCGTGCTGATCGGCGTGATCGAGAGCATGGCGGGCTTCTACCTGCCGCAGGGCTGGAAGGACGTCGCGCCCTACATCGTCCTTCTGGTGGTGCTGCTGCTCAAGCCCGAAGGCCTGTTCGGTGTTCATACGCGGAAGAAGGTCTAATGCGATTTCTCTTCAAAACCGACTATGAAGACGACATCAGGCTGCTTCCGCACAGCGGCTACGTCGTTTCCTACGGCATCCTGCTGGCGCTTCTTGTGATCGCGCCGTTCGTACTGTCGAGCTATCTGGTCAGCCAGTTGGTGTTCGTCTGCATCTACGCCACCGTCGGTGTCGGCCTGATGATCCTCACCGGTTTCACCGGCCAGGCCTCGCTCGGCCATGCAGCTTTTCTCGCGATCGGCGCCTATACGGCCGGGTACCTGCAGCAATACAACGTTCCCTTCCCGGTCTACTTCCTGGCCGGCGGCTTGCTGACCGGCGTGGTCGGCGCGCTGGTCGGATTTCCGGCGCTGCGGCTGACCGGCATCTACCTCGTCATCGCCACCATCTCCTTCGCCTTCATCGTCGAGGAAATCCTGGCGCGCTGGGAGAGCGTGACCAACGGCAACGAGGGGATGCGGGTCAAGACGCTGAGCCTCTTCGGACAGGCGGTACCGCAAAACGGTCCAGCCTTCTATTTCCTCTGCCTCGGCGTATTGATCCTCACCATCGTCGGCACGCTCAACCTGCTGCGTTCGCCGACGGGACGCGCCTTCGTTGCGATCCGCGACAGCGAAACGGCGGCGCGCAGCATGGGCGTCAACGTCTCGCTCTACAAGGTGAAGTCGTTTGCGATCAGCGCCGCGATCACGGGCCTTGCCGGCGTGCTGTTCGCGCACAAGCTCTCCTTCATCTCGCCGGAAATGTTCACGCTGCAGCTCTCGATCGAGTTCATCATCGTGATCCTGATCGGCGGCACCTTCAGCCTGCACGGCGCGGTGCTCGGCGCCATCTTCCTGGTGATGATCGATCCGTTCCTGACCTACCTGAAGGACGACATTCCCGGCGTCATCGCCGGCATCGCCTCGACCTTCGGCGCCGACAGCGCGACGGCAGGGAAGATTCAGAGCAATGCCGCCGCCATTGCCTCCGCCAACGGCCTGAAGGGCGCGATCTACGGCGTGATCATCGTGCTGTTCGTGCTGTTCGAGCCGCTCGGTCTCTACGGGCGCTGGCTGAAGATCAAACTGTTTTTCCAGCTATTCCCGCTCTACAAGCGCGCGACCTTCAAGCGTCAGAAGATCTACGTCAAATCGGAGCGGAACCGATGAGCTATTTCCGCGCGGAGAACCTGTCTTTGCATTTCGGCGGCCTGAAAGCGGTCGATTCCGTCAGCTTCGCGGTGGAGAAGGGCGAGATTCTCTCGATCATCGGCCCGAACGGCGCCGGCAAGAGCTCGATCTTCAACCTGATCTCGCGGATTTATTCGCCGACCTCAGGCAGGATCTTCTTCGAGGACCAGGACATTACCGAGCAGCCGGCCTACGACATCGCCGGTCTCGGCATCGCGCGCACCTTCCAGAACATCGAGCTGTTCGAGAATGCGACCATGCTGAGCAATTTGCTGGTCGGCCGCCACCGCCATTCCACGACGCAACTCTGGCAGGAACTTCTGTTCCTGCCGAGCGTGCGGGCCGGCGAAAAGATGCATCGCCGCCGCGTCGAACAGGTGATCGAATTTCTCGATCTCGAAGCCTATCGCGACAAGCTGATCTCGGGGCTGCCGTATGGGGTCCGCAAGGTGATCGAACTGGCGCGCGCGCTGTGCTCGGAGCCGAAACTGATCCTGCTGGACGAGCCGTCGTCCGGGCTCAATGTCGAGGAAACCGAGGACATGTCGTTCTGGATCCGCGACATGAAGACCGAGCTCGGCATCACCGTCCTGATGGTCGAGCACGACATGACGCTGGTCAACCGCGTCTCCGACCGCGTGATCGCGCTCAACTACGGCCGCGTGCTGGCGATGGGCTCGCCGTCCGAGGTGCAGCGCCATCCCGACGTCGTCGCCGCCTATCTCGGTGCATGAGGATGATGCCATGAGCGCTTCCGACATCATCCTCAAGCTCAGCAACATCGAGAGCTATTACGGGCCGATCATGGCGATCAGGGGCATCAGCCTTGAGGTGCCGCGCGGCCGCATCGTCACGCTGCTCGGGGCCAACGGCGCCGGCAAGACCACGGTGCTGAAGACCATTTCCGGCATTCTCGATCCGCAGAAGGGCTCGATCGAATTTCTGGGCAAGCCGATCCAGCGCATGGAGGCCGACAAGATCGTGCGGCTGGGCTTGAGCCATGTGCCCGAGGGACGCGAGGTGTTCCCGTTCCTTTCGGTGCGCGAAAATCTGATGATGGGCGCCTATCCGCGCAAGGATCGCGACGGTGTCGCTGAGGATCTCGATCGTGTCTACGGCTATTTCCCGCGGCTGAAGGAACGCATCAACCAGCCAGCGGGCCAGCTTTCCGGCGGCGAGCAGCAGATGCTGGCGATCGGGCGGGCGCTGATGAACCGGCCGACCCTGCTACTTCTGGATGAGCCGTCGCTTGGCCTGTCGCCGATCCTGGTGAAGGAGATCTTTACCATCATCAAGCGCGTCAACGAGGAGCAGGGCATGTCGATCCTGCTGGTCGAGCAGAACGCCAAGGTGGCGCTGGAGACCGCGCATTACGGCTACGTGCTGGAAATCGGCCGGGTCGTGATGAACGACACCTGCGAGCGGCTGATGAATTCAAAGGACATCCAGGAATTCTATCTCGGCGCCAAGGAAGAAGGCGCCCGCGGCGAACGGCGCTGGAAGAAGAAGAAAACCTGGCGCTAAACGTCGCATCTAAGGTCTTGGCATTACGAGAGAATTTGAGCTAGATTTGAGGCCTGCCACTAAACCAGGACCGGCACTCAAGACCGGTGGTTGGGGCAGGCGACAGAGGGAGGAAGGAAGCGCATGGCCAGACCGGCAGTGCTGACAGTCGCCGACACGATCGCGAGGAGCTTTCTGAAATCCGTGGAGACCCGCGGCGACCGCCCGGCGATCCGCGAAAAGAAGTTCGGCATCTGGCAGCCGACCAGTTGGCGCGAGTGGCTGCAGATCTCGAAGGACATCGCCTTCGGCCTGCATGCGGTAGGATTCCGGCCCGGCGACGTCGCCTCGATCATTGCCAACGCGGTGCCCGAGTGGGTCTACGCCGACATGGGCATCCTCTGCGCCGGCGGCGTTTCCTCCGGCATCTATCCGACCGACTCCTCCTCGCAGGTCGAATATCTGATCAACGATTCCTCGACCCGGGTGGTCTTCGCGGAAGACGAAGAGCAGCTCGACAAGATCCTGGCCTGCCGTTCGCGCTGCCCGACGCTGCAGAAGATCGTCGTGTTCGACATGGAAGGCCTGCACGGCTTCAGCGATCCGATGGTCTTGTCGCTGGCCGAGTTCACGGCACTGGGGCGCAACCACGAACAGGGCAACGAGGCGCTGTGGGACGAGATGATCGGCAGCCGACGTGCGGAGGATCTCGCCATCCTCGTCTATACGTCCGGCACCACGGGCCCACCCAAGGGCGCGATGCATTCCAACCGCAGCGTGACGCACCAGATGCGGCACGCCAACGACCTGTTTCCGTCGACCGATGCGGAGGAGCGGCTCGTGTTCCTGCCGCTCTGTCATGTCGCCGAGCGGATCGGCGGCTACTACATCTCGCTGGCGCTGGGATCGGTGATGAACTTCGCCGAAAGCCCGGAGACCGTGCCGGACAATCTGCGCGAGGTGCAGCCGACCGCCTTCCTCGCGGTGCCCCGGATCTGGGAAAAATTCTATTCCGGAATCACCATCGCGTTGAAGGACGCGACCACGTTTCAGAACTGGATGTACCGCAACGCGCTCGCCATCGGCAACCGGATGACGGAGTACAAGCTGCAGGGCGATACGCCGCCGCTGTCGCTGCGGATGGCGAATCGCGCCGCCTATTGGCTGGTGTTCCGCAACATCCGCCGCATGCTCGGGCTCGACCGCTGCCGGCTGGCCTTTACGGGTGCTGCGCCGATCGCGCCGGATCTGATCCGCTGGTATCTCGCGCTCGGCCTCGACATGCGCGAGGTCTACGGCCAGACCGAGAATTGCGGCGTCGCCACGATCATGCCGCCCGAGCGCATCAAGCTCGGTTCGGTCGGCAAGGCGGCGCCCTGGGGCGAGGTCGCGATCTCCCCGCAGGGTGAAATCCTGATCCGTGGCGATTTCCTGTTCATGGGCTACCTGAACCAGCCGGAGAAAACCGCCGAGACCATCGACGCCAGGGGATGGCTGCACACCGGCGACGTCGGCTCGATCGACAATGAGGGCTTTGTCCGGATCACCGACCGGATGAAGGACATCATCATCACGTCGGGCGGCAAGAACATCACGCCTTCGGAAATCGAGAACCAGTTGAAGTTCTCGCCCTATGTTTCCGATGCCGTGGTGATCGGCGACAAGCGGCCGTTCCTGACCTGCCTCCTCATGATCGACCAGGAGAATGTCGAGAAATACGCGCAGGACAACGACATCCCCTTCACCAACTATGCCAGCCTGTGCCGCGCGCAGGAGATCCAGGACCTGATCCAGCGCGAGATCGAGACCGTCAACGTCAACTTTGCGCGCGTCGAGACCATCAAGAAGTTTTATTTGATCGAACGTCAGCTCACGCCCGAGGACGAGGAACTGACGCCGACCATGAAGCTGAAGCGCAGCTTCGTGAACAAGCGCTATGCGGCCGAGATCAACGCCATGTATGGCGAACGGGCGGTGGCATAGGCGGATATTTCGGACCAGACATTTGAAAACGGCGAAGGATCGAGAAGGCCCCACCCTTCGCGCAACACGGGCCAAGGAAGAGGAGACTGCAATGTCGAAATCGTTCAAGGTGCTGGGCCTGGCGGTGAGCGCCCTTGCGCTGACCCAATTGCCGGCCGCGGCGCAGACCAAGGTTACCGATCAAGGCATCTCGGCGAACGAGATCGTCGTCGGCACCCATCAGGATTTGTCCGGCCCGATCAAGGTCTGGGGTGTGCCGGTTTCCAACGGCATGAAGATGGCGACTGAGGAAATCAACGCTGCCGGCGGCATCCATGGCCGCAAGATCAAGCTGATCCTGGAGGACTCTGGCTACGACCCGAAGCGCGCCGTGCTGGCGTCGCAGAAGATGGTCGAGCGCGACAAGGTGTTCGCCATGGTCGGTCCGATGGGCTCGCCCACCGTGCTCGCCGCGCAGGATATCCTGTTCGATGCCGGCGTGCTGCAACTGTTTCCGCTGACCGCCGCCGAATTCACCTTCAAGTTCGATCCGGCCAAGCCGCAGGAGCGGCTGAAGTTCAACAATCTACTGCCTTACGTCGAGAGCACGCGCGCCGCCGTCAAGTACATGATGGAAGCGAAGAACTTCAAGAAGCCCTGCATCATGCATCAGGACGACGAGTACGGGAAGAACGTGCTTGACGGCTTCACCCAGCAGCTTGCCGCGATGAAGGTGACGCCGGCGTCGGTGACGAGCTACAAGCGCGGCGCTTCGGATTTCAGCGCGCAGGTCGCCAAGATGAAGGCCGACGGCTGCGACATGGTCGTGCTCGGCACGGTCATTCGCGAAACCATCGGCGCGATGGGCGAAGCCAAGAAGCTTGGCTGGGACGTCACCTTCCTAGGCGCCACGCCGACCAACGTGCTGGAAGTGCCGGCGCTCGGCAAGGAAGCGGTCGAGGGCCTCTATGCCGCGTCCGGCTTCGAAATCCCGTACGAGGACACCGCGAAGGGCAAGGTCAAGGACTGGCTCGCCAACTACAAGAAGATGTTCAGCTCGGACGCCAACACGCAGGCGATCATCGGTTACAACGCGATGATGACCTTTGCATTCTACGCCGAAAAGGCAGGCAAGGATCTCACCGGCCAGAAGATGATGAACTCGCTGGAGTCGGGCGAGAAGTTCCTCGACATCTTCAACTCGCCGCCGACCAAGTTCTCCAAGACCGACCATCTCGCCAACACGATCACCCAGGTCCAGCAGGTCAAGAACGGCCGCTGGGTGCTGGTCAAGGAAGGCCTGATGTTCTGACGGGGCGGTTTGCTCCGACGACACTGAGCTAAACGACAAAGGGCTGCGCGAGACGATCGCGCAGCCCTTTTGCCCTTCTACGGCAGCGGTGCGACTGGCCCGCCGAAGCCGTTGCGAAGGCGGCGCGGTTCGCGATCCCCTGCTGCCTATTCGCCTGGAACCTTGACGATCTTTATCTCGATCGTGGAATAATAGGCAGCAAGATCTTCCACGTCCTTGTCGGATAGGGACGACGAAACAACCGTCATCGCGTCGTTCTTGCGTATCCCGGATTTGTACGCCCGGAGTTGCGTAACGAGGTAAGGTTCGGTCTGGGCGGCAAGGTTCGGCGCGTCCGGCACCAGTGAAAGTCCGTCCATGCCGTGACATGCTTGGCACATCATGGCCTTTGCACGACCGGCATTCACGTCGCCGGCACAGGCTGCGCCGCAAGCAGCAACAAGAACGAAGGCCGGCACAAGCGAGCAGACCGCAAGCACCGCCGCCCTGGGATAAGCAAAAGTCACCTGGCCACTCACACCTTGCATCATGGACGATCGATGGCCCGGGAGGGCCATCGATCGTTTCGGGAAAAAGCTACTTGCCGTCGTACCAGATACGATAGAGCGCTCCGACGAGATCATCCGACACCAGAAGCGATCCATCCGCCAGTTGGGCGACATCCACGGGGCGACCCAGATAATACCCGTTTTCGTTCCACCCTTCGGCGAACGGCTCGGATTTCCCTGCGACATGGCCGTCATCCTTGAGGAAGGTGACCATCAACCGCGCGCCCATCGGCACGGTTCGATTCCAGGAACCGTGCTGCGTCGAGAAAATGGCGCCACGATATTTCTGCGGGAACATGGTGCCGGTGTAGAAGATCAGGCCGAGATCCGCGGCATGAGCAACCTGTTCGACTTCCGGGAAAATCGCGTTGGCGGGCGGAGTGTCGTTCTTGAATTCGTTGGTGCGTACCTTGCCGCCGCCATACCACGGGAATCCGAAGTCCTGACCCTTGCTGTCGATCCGGTTCAATTCGCCGGGCGGCTGGTCGTCGCCCATGCCGTCCACCTGGTTGTCGTTGGTCCAGAGTGATTTGTCCTTCGGATTGAAATCCATGCCGACCGGATTGCGTAACCCGATCGCGTAGACCTCGCGGTTCTTGCCATCGCGGTCCATGCGAATGATCCCGCCGATGCCGAGCTTGCGATACATCTCATTCTTCTCTTTGGTCGGCACGTTGTAGGGTTGGCCGAGCTGAATATAGAGCTTGTTGTCAGGGCCTATCCGGCAAACGCGCGCCGTATGATTGTAGCTTTCTTCCGATTTGGGAATCAGTTCGCCCTCGGGAACGACGACGCTGGCGACGACGTCGGGACTTTCATAGAAGAACTCCGCCGCCGGATATTCCAGCACCCGGTTTTGCTCCGCGATGTAGAGGAAGCCGTCCTTCGAGAAACAGGGGCCATTGGGAATCTTCTTCGGCAAGGTCGGCGCGAATTCCTTCACTTCATCGCCGGTACCGCCGCGCGCGCGGTCGGTCACGACCCAGACCTTGGATTTGCGTGTCCCCACAAAAGTCGCGACGCCCTGGGGACCTACCGTGATGTGCCGCGCATCCGGCACCAGCGCGTAAAGCGAGATGTGGAAGCCTGCCGGCAATTTGATCTTCTTCAAATTCTCTTTGACCTTGTCCGCTTTCGCTCCGGTCTGCGGAACTTCGGGCCACTCGGCGGCGCTCCCCGTGGGATGCATCGCGCCCAACGTCTCCAGCGCGCTCGGTGCAGGTGCCGCGGGTTGCTGTTGTGCAGCCGCCGGCAACGCGGCCAGCGACAAGCATGCCGCCATTGTCTTCAAGCGAAGATTCATGGATACCTCCCTGTGATGCCCTCCAGTTCTGTCGGGTATCCACCCGCCGCCGGAGGATGCGAACATCAATGCGCTGCTCCGAATGATTGTCAAATGCAATTGCGGGAAGTACGACGCACCTGCGCAGCACGGCCGCTTGCCTCAAAAGCCTGGGGGACGTTGCCCACGGGTCAGAAGCGCGGGCGAGCGTTGCGCTCGGCTCCCGGAACGGGCGGGACGCTTCATGCCCGGGAAGGCCTGCGCGCTTCGATAGCCGGACTGTATGCCCAGGCCAGCTACTTGTTTCGGCTGCAGTCTCCTTGGTGAAAGGCCCGGATCTTCACCACGTCGGCCTCGGTCAGCTTGCCCGTGAAATCGGGCATGCCGACGTAACCATCGAGAACGGCCGCCTACTGCTGAAGCACCTGTTGCAACTGATCGCCGAGGATCGCGGGCTCGACCGGGGGCAGATAGGTGAGGCCGGCGGTCTTGGCGAGGTCGGCGATGGTCCCGGCCGCCTGCAGGTCGGAGAGCGCCTTGTTGACAAGGATGATGAGGGCGGGATCGCTGGCGAGGCCGACATAGCCCCTGTTAACGCCGATCGGATAATAATAACCGGACGCGGCGAGCCTGGTGTCCGGATGGGCCGCGCGATGGGCATCGAAACGGCGCAGGTCAAGCAATGTCGCGTCGTAGTCGCCGCGGTTGAGCGCGCCGAGCAGGTCGTCCCGCCCGGGAACTAGGTGCGTGATGTCGTCGATCAATCGTCCTTTGTCGAAGGTCATCAGGATCGCATCGCCGAGCGTGCCGCTTTCGATCGCGATGCGTAGCCCTGCAAGGTCGCCGACGCCGGAAATCTTGCGGTCGCGTGCCTTCTCGCCGAGCACGACGGTGAGCGCCGCGTAAACATAGGGCTGGGTGGGCGCCAGCACGCCGACCGGCACGCGGCGTCGGCGGTCGTCGCGGGTGGCGCCCTCGAAATCCGGCAGCTTCGCCGTCTTGAGGCCGGGTACGACCAGCGAGTCCCGGGTCAAGGCATAGCTGCCGACCAGCGCGCAACGGCCATCGGAGAGCAAGGCATTGGCTTCGAGCGCCGGGCTCGAGGTTTCGTCGAGCCTGCTTTCGAACCATTGGATCTTGAGCGGTCGGCCGAGGCGTTCGGCTACCGCCTGCGCGAGCGCGACGTCAAACCCGCTGTCGGGCTTTCCACGCTGATGCAGCGAAAGCGGCGGCAGGTTCTCGTCGAGACAGATTTTCAGTGGATCGTCAGCCGCGCGCGCTGTCGTCGCCATCGCCAGCATTGCGGCAACGACTGCCAGCCGCCTCTTCATTGTTTCCTCCGGCTCGATACAAAGGCCCAGATCTCCGTGATCTCCTGATCGCTCAGAATATCCTTCCACGGCGGCATGTTGTTCCTGCCCTGCTTCACCGTGGTGGTGAAACGCGGTTCGTCGTTCGGGAATGCGCGCAAGTCGGGCGCGACCGTTCCCGCAGTGACCATGTTCGGGCCATGGCAGTGCGAGCACTTCTGCGCATACGTCGTCCTGCCGGGAGCGGCGGGCGCCTGGTCGCTTACGGCGGCTTGCTGCTGTGCGGCGGCCGGCATCGTCATCCACGCGATGGCGACCGTTGCGACGGCGGCGAGAGACGCCGCCGTCAGCCTGGATAGCTTGCCCGTCATTCGTGTTCCGCGATCAGTTCTTCACCGCGAACACCCAGAGCGAACCGCCCGTCGGCACGTTGGCAAGCCGTTCGTCTCCGGAGAAGATCGAGTAGACGCCGCCGTAGCCGCTGGTGACGGCGATATACTGGACGCCGTCCTGCTGCCAGGTCACCGGCTGTCCCTCGATGCCGGAGCCGGTCTGGAAGCTCCACAGCTTCTTGCCGTCGTTGGCGTCGAAGGCGTCGAACTCGCCGGTCAGCTGGCCGGAGAATACGATCCCGCCGGCGGTCGACAGCACGCCCGAGAAGCGCGGTATGTCGCTCCCCACCTCCCACTTGGCCTTGCCGGTCATGGGATCGATGGCCTTGAGATAGCCGCGCGGTCCGTTTGGCCACGCCCAGATATCGGTCAGGTCCATGCCGAGGTACCATTCGCCCTGCTTGAAGACGGCCGGTTCGGACTTGTAGTTGCCGCCGATATTGAGCGTATTGGCATAGGCTAGGCCGGTCTGCGGATTGAACGACATCGGTTCCCAGTTCTTGCCGCCGAGAATCGATGGCTGAACCAGGACTTTCTTGCCGTCGCGGGCGTCCTTGGAGACGTCGGTCTCGATCGGGCGCCCGGTCTTCATGTCGATGCCGCTGGCCCAGTTGACCGTCACATAGGGATTGGCCGCGAGCAGCTTGCCGTTGGTGCGATCAAGGACATAGAAGAAGCCGTTGCGATTGGCATCCATCAAAACCTTGGTGGGCTTGCCCTCGATGGTCATGTCGGCAAGCACCATTTCGGCGACCGCGTCATAGTCGAACGGATTGTTCGGCGAGAACTGATAATGCCATTTGATCTTGCCGGTCTTCGGCTCGAGCGCCAGCACCGCGCAGGTGTACAGATTGTCGCCGGGACGCACCGCCGCATTGAACGGCCCGGGATTGCCGACGCCCCAATACACCGTGTTCAGTTCCGGGTCGTAGGAGCCGGTGATCCAGGTCGATCCGCCGCCGAGCTTCCAGGTGTCGCCTTTCCAGGTGTCGCCGCCGGGCTCATCGGGGGTGGGTACCGTGTGGGTTCGCCACAGGCGCTTGCCAGTCTCCGGGTCATAGCCGTCGATGAATCCGCGGGTGCCGAACTCCGCGCCGGAAATGCCTGTAATGACGACGCCGTCGGCGACGAGCGGCGCCACGGTCATCGAGTAGCCTTCCTTGATGTCGGCCGCTTTCTGACGCCACAATTCCTTGCCGGTCTTCATGTCAAGCGCAATGACTTGGGCGTCGAGCGTGGTGCGGAAAAGCTTGCCGTTATGAATCGCGCCACCGCGATTGATGATGCCGCAGCATACGATGCGCGGCGTTTCCGCGGGATATTCGACCTTGGTCTTCCAGATCTGCTTGCCGGTCTTGGCGTCGACCGCCATCGTGGCGTTGTGGTTGGTGATGTAGATGACGCCTTGGTATACCAGTGGCTGCGATTGCGCGCTTCGATCGTCGGCGAAGCTGTAGTTCCACACCGGCACCAGGTTCTTTACGTTGTCCTTGTTGATCTGCGTCAGCGTACTGAACCGCTGCAGATTGTAGCCCATACCGTAGTTGAGAACGTTGGCTGTATCGGTCGCGCCCTTGACCAATTGCTCGGTCGTTTGAGCGCTTGCACCGAGCGGCGCAAGAATGACAAGGCTTGCGGCTAACGCAATTCTCTTCATGCGATCCCTCCCAATGGAAATTTATGCGCGCCTATTTTCTGGCACTGCGATCAACAATCTTCCTGAAACGGGAAAGCGTCAATACGAAAGTCGAAATGCGCGCGAGTCCCGCGAAAGAAAGGCGGAGACTTGTGTTGTCACGCTACGCAATGCGGCGCGCATCGCGGCTTGCACCGCACCATTGGCCACGAGGCAATCGAGATCGGGCAGGGAAAGCAGATTGTTGCAAACTGTCGCTGCGCAATAATTTCGCGCGGCGGATTAGAATGACCAGTCTGTTGAAGCTGCCAGGGAATTCGCAGCGAGCGAAACCCGAGGCTGCCGGTCCGGCGCGTCGGCGAGCAGGGGCGTATCGTCGTAGCGCATCACGCCATGCTGGCCGATCACGAATGTCGGCCGGAAGTTCCTGACATCGGCGTCCGCAATCATCGCCATGCGGCGATTGTCGAGCAGCAGCCAGCGGCCGTCGAGCCGCGCGGCGGCGACCGCGTGGTCCTCGCCGCGGATGGTGTCGTGCAGCACCACGATCCTGATATCGTCGGATGCTAGACCGGCGCGGCGCAGGGCGACGAACTTCGCGATCGCATAATCTTCGCAGTCGCCGCCACCGCGTTCGAGGGTTGCGAGCGGCGACGTCCAGACGTCGATCCGGCCGTGTTGCGCGAGGTCGTCGATCGGACGGATCGCGAGATTGACGGCGCGGTTGATTTCGCCAAGGCGGGCGCGGCCCTCGCGCAAGCGGGCGGCATCGACGATGTCGAGGAATTTCAGCGCGGCTGCAGAGACGCAGCCCTCACGGTCGCCTTCGCAGAGCGCGAGTTGCACCATTTCATCGTCCAGCCGGTGCTTTACGCCGAGCCATTTGTCGTGCAGCCCCCCGCTCGTGAGCGAAGAGGCGGCAAGTCCGAACGGTTCGGCCGATGGTTGGGCCGGCACCGCGGGTGCTGACGGCTCGAAAGGCTCAGCCCGCAGGCCAGCCGGCCCGAACAAGGCCAGGCCGCATGCGACAATGCCCGCGCGCATTACGCGCGCGTAGACCGACAACCCCATCTGACGCCCCTTGTCCGGGCATCGGCGGGCTTGAAGCGCCTGCGCGTGACCGGATCATTTTGCAGGGGCAGGATGGGCGGGCCGGCTTTTGATCTGCTTAAGGTGGGGCGGCGGCTGTGGGCGAACTGCGAAACAGCCTGAATCCGCACTTACCGGATCGAGATCGATTATATCGATGCTCGCTGAGTTGACCGCCTCTCGGTCCGCGGATTGGCTGTCCAGGCCCACCGCAAGGGCGGGGCAATATCCGGAGTTTCGAGAGGCCCGCGGGTCACCGCATTAACCCTATGGAGCGTTTTCCCCGGCCCGCGGTTGTAGCCGGCGGCGGTTACCGGACGGGGGACATCAATCCGGTAGCGCACCCGGCGGTGCAACGATGCAACCTCCGCTCGCACCTGCGAAAGAGAGGCACCCGGGTCGCGGCCGTGATGGTAAGGTATTGCGTGCGCTGGTCTTTTCCGCTGGCGATGGCGCGGCCCCTTTTTCGGGCCGCGAGGCAAAATTTTGGCCTTGCCATCGCCTCACTCTCGCCCGACAATTTTCCGGACCTTTTCGGTCCTGTTGCAGACACACCTCACATGGAGGGTGTTCGCGGCATGGGTGCTTTTGTGTTGGTTACCTGCGTGGTAAGGAACCTGCAGGAAAATTTTATACTTCTTAACCATTTAGGTACGGGGTCCATTTGAATTACGCCGGCAAATTTGGATCGGGCGCAATTGACCCTGCTGCCGCTGTCGATGTTGACCTCGGACCGTTGTCACAGCACGGCCATCTTTCCTCGCCCGGCAAGTTCCACGTCGACAAGGTTTCGACACACGCGCCATCCGACGCCATCATTATTTCTGATGCCCACCTGCTGTTCCATGGCGACTTCAAGCGGTCCGGCGTCGACCTCATCCTCTCCGGTGGCGACCACGAGGTCGTGCTGCCCGACTATTTCAAGGGCGAGAAACGCGCGGCGCTGGCGTCGCCCGACGGCGCCTATCTCACCGGCGACCTCATCAATACGCTGAGCGGGCATACCCAGTTCGCGCAAGCCGATGGCAGCGCCAGCGTCGCGCCCGCCATCATCGGCCATGTCACCAAGCTGACCGGGAATGCGACCGCGATCCGCAACGGCGTGTCGATCGTCCTCAACCAGGGCGACACTGTTCACAAGGGCGACGTCGTCCAGTCCGGTTCGGATTCGACCCTCGGCATTACCTTCATCGACGGCACCGTGTTCGGCCTCGCCTCGAATGCCAGGATGGTGCTCAACGAAATGGTCTACGACCCCAACGGGTCGGACAACAAGTCGCTGCTCAGCCTGGTGCAGGGCACGATCTCCTTCGTCGCCGGCGCCACCGCCAAGAAAGGCGACATGAAGGTCGACACGCCGGTCGCGACCATGGGCATTCGCGGCACCGCGGTGCTGGTCGAGATCGACTTCGAAGTGCCCGGACAGGGCGCCGCACCGCCGGCGAAATTCCAGGTGCTGGTCGAGCCGGACGGCACCACCGGCTCCTACATCCTGTACGACAAGACCACGCTGACACAGATCGCGACCGTCAACCGGGCCGGTACGCAGACGATCATCAACGGCCAGGGCGCGGTCAGCTTTCAGTCCTCCGTGCAACTGTCGCCCGACGCGCAGAAGATCATCAGCGATGTGTTCTCGCTGAAGTTCAGCGACCTGAACAATCCGAATACCAAGCTCACGACCAATTTCACCGACACGATCGTCCCGCAAAACATATTCCTCAAGCTGGCGAGTAACGACCCCGTCGCGGTCTCGCTGCAATTCATCATCATTCCGGACAAGCCTGCTCCTGCACCTCCGCCGGGCCCTACCGAAAAGATCGTGCACATCCCCGGCCCGCCGGAGGCGGGTGCGTCCGGCGGCACGGTGGCAGAACTGATCGGTGTCACCGGCAACGCCACCGTCAACTCGGCGTCCGGCGGCGTCAACTATCTCGACATCAATGTCGGCGACACGCCGAGCGTCAGCGCGCAGTTTTCGGCCTTCACCTACAAGAACGCGAACGGCGCCGATGTCACCGCCACGCTGACGGCCCAGCAACTCACAGCGATCAAGGCGGTCGAAGTCCCGCTGGCCGTGGTGCAGGACCCCAACGGCAAGAACTTCGGTACGGCGACCTGGACCTACAACGTCCAGGACGGCGCGTTCGACTTCCTCGCCGCCGGCGAGAGGCTGACGCTGACCTACATGGCGCGGGTCGAGAACAACTACGCGCCGAACAACGAAATGACGTTCGTGCCGATCACGATCGTCATCACCGGCACCAATGACAAGCCGACGATCTCCGCGACCGGCGGCGAGATCACGGAACAGATCGGCACCGGCAATACCGAGTACGATACCGTTTCCGGCACCGTCACCTTCGCCGACGTCGATCTGACCGACCGGCCCGTCGTCAGCGCGGCGATCTCGACGACCGATCCGTTCCGCTATTACGACGCCGAAGGCCACGACATCACCGCGACGCTGACGCCGGAACAACTCGAGGCGATCCTCGCCGTCGAGGTGCCGCTGAGCGTGGTGCAGGCGGCCGGCAACACCAACAACGGCACGGCGACCTGGACCTACAGCATCGAGGACAGCAAGTTCGACTTCCTCGCCGAGGGCGAGACGCTGACCCTCAACTATGTCGCCAAGGTGGACGACGGCCATGGCGGTGTCGTCTCCACGCCGATCACGGTCACGATCAAGGGCGCGGACGTCGTCATCATCGGCACCAACGACGATCCGACCATCGACACGACCAGCGCCGCCTTTGCCGAGTTTTCCAACGCCGATCAGCCGAACCCGACCGGCTCCGACGAGATCCATGTCGCGTCCGGCACCATCAGCTTCACCGATGTCGACCTGACGGACCGGCCGGTGGCAAGCGCGGCCTTCGCCTCGTTCAGCTACCTCAACGCTTGCGGCGTCAACGTCACCTCCCACCTTACGGGCAAACAGCTGGAGGCGATCGCCGCGATCGATGGGCCGCTGGCCGTGGTGCAGGCGGCCGACAACACCAACAACGGCTCGGCGAGCTGGAGCTACAGCGCCGCCGACGGCGCGTTCGATTTCCTGGCCGACGGAGAAATCCTGACGCTGACCTATACCGCAACCGTCGATGACGCACATGGCGGCGTGGTGACCAAGCCGATCACCATCACGATCACCGGCAGCAACGATACCGCCGAAATCACCAGCGATCCGCAAATCGAGATCATTTCGGAAAAAGCCAGCAGCCACGGCTCCGAAGCGCCCGATACCGCGACCGGCGCGATCACGTTCGTCGATCCCGACCTGAGCGATACGCACCAGATCAAGATCACCGGCGTCCACGCCCTCGGTGTGACGAGCGGCCTCGCCAACGGGACGGTCCAGCTGAGCTGGCTGACGCTGGGGGCGTTGAGCGATGCCACCAACGGCGTGCAGGGTTCGCAGCACTGGTCGTTCTCGGCGCCGGACAGCAATTTCGACTACCTCGCAAAGGGTGAGTCCGTCACGCTGACCTATACGGTCGAGATCGACGACAAGCATGGCGGTGTCGTTTCGCAGGATGTCGTCGTTACCATCAACGGCAGCAACGATGCGCCCGAGATCGCCGCGATCGCGCAGACGGGGCTGACGGAGCGAACCGACAGCGAACCGTTGACAACGACGATCCCGGTCAACTTCACCGATCTCGACCTGTCGGATGTCGGCCACACCGCTGTCATCACAGGAGCGGTGGCGTCCGGCGTCACGGCCGGCCTCGGGCTCGACGCGGCGGCGCTGATGGCGCTGGTCACGCCGGGCACCGTGACCAAGAACTCCGGCTCGACGTCCGGCGCGGTCGACCTTTCGTTCTCCGCGGCTTCGGCGGCGTTCGACTATCTCGCCAAGGGCGAGGTCCTGACGCTGACCTACACGGTGGCGATCGACGATGGGGACGGCGGCGTGACGTCGAAAACCTTTGTCATCAACATTACCGGCACCAATGACGATCCCGTCGTCGCGTCGGCGGATGTGACCGGGGCGGTGACGGAGCAGGTCACGCCTGCGGGCAACCTGACCGACACCGGCACGATCGCGCTGGCCGACGTCGATCTCACCGATACCCATTTCATCAGCCCGGCCATCACGGCTTCAGCCGGGGCGCTCGGCACGATCACCGCAACCGTCAGCCCGGACACCGTCAACGGCACCGGCGGCGTTATCACGTGGAGCTACAGCGTTCCGGATGCGAACGTGGAGTATCTGGCCAAGGGTGAGACCAGGGTCGAGCACTTCACGATCTCGGTCGACGACGGCCACGGCGGCATGGTCGAGCGCACGATCGATGTCACCATTACCGGCACCAACGACGCGCCGGTGGTCAACGCGATCGCGCAGACCGATCTGGCCGAGCAGACCGATACCGCGCCGCTGACGGCCACGATTCCGGTCTCCTTTACCGATGTCGACCTGAAAGATGTCGGCCACGCCGCGGCCATCACCGACGTGGTCGCGTCCGGCGACACGGCCGGACTGACGCTCGACCACGCGGCACTGATCGCGCTGGTGACGCCGGGCGCCGTGAGCAAGGCCTCGGGATCCTCGTCCGGCTCGGTCGGGCTGTCATTCTCGGCAGCGTCCACGGCGTTCGATTATCTGCCGCAGGGCAAGGTCCTGACGCTGACGTATACGGTCGCAATCGACGATGGTGACGGCGGCATCACCCCGAAGTCTTTTGTCATCACCGTCACCGGGACCAACGATGCGCCGTCGATCGTGGGTGAAGTCGATCCGGCCGCACAGACCGTCATCGTGGCCGCTCCGACCTCAAAGATGGTGCTTGCCCAGGGCGTAAACCTAAACTCGCTGGGCCTGAATACCGAAACGTTCAACGGCATATCGGCCGGCTCGGCATCGAATAACGGCTTCGAACACGGGAATTTCCAGAGCACTGCTCTCGGAGCGACTTTCTCGGCGTCCGGACATGCCGGCGTCGTCAACGGCTCTTCCTCGGTAACGGCAGCCCCGTTTGTCGGGCCGCTGCCAGGAGAGCGGGACAAGACAAACTATCTGAGCATCGGCGGCAACAGCAGCGAGACCATCAGCTTCACGTCGGAGAAGAACGCGTTCGGCCTCTACTGGGGGTCGCTTGATCCCTACAACACGATCAAATTCTACGATGGGCTGAAGCTTGTCGCCTCCTATACCGGCGACGACCTCGCGCCGCTGTTCCCGAGCGGCAATCAGAGCTCGTTCACCTCGAACGGATACGTGCAGTTCTCCAACCTGCCGCTCTTCAACAAGGTCGTGCTCGGCAGCAGCTCGAACGCGTTCGAAATCGACAACATCTCCGCCGGATATGTTCCTGCGCCGGGTACCGGGCTTTCGGGGCCGATCAAGGGTACGATGAGCGTGCATGATGGCGACGTCGGCGACATGTTGACGGCGTTCGTGGCCGGCAATGCCACGATCGAGTACAATGGATCGGCGTCGATACCCGGCAACATTGACATCTCGTCGCTGGTGAATGCGGCGAACGTGAAATTCAACAGCGTGCTGAGTAACGGCGGAACGGCCGTGCTGGACTGGACCTATCAGCCGATCAACGCCAATTTCGACTTCCTGCACGCAGGCGACATACTGAAGATCAAATTCGTCGCCGAGGTCGATGACGGCCATGGCCATGCCGGCAATCAGGCACTGACCATCACCTTGGTCGGCACCACCGGTACGACCAGCGGATCATCCAGCTTCACAAGCGGGCCGGTCGTTGCCAAAGCGCTCAGCGCCACCGAGAATGTCGACGAGGTGGCTGCGCAGAACGATTCGTCCACCGACAATGCGGCATCCGGCAGCCATGCCGCCACGGCTCAGTTCGTATTCAGCGAGGCCGGACAGGAGCCGGTGGTATTGACCGGGACGTCCGGCAAGGATGTCCTTTTCGCCACCAGCCATAACGACGTGCTCACCGGTGGCGCGAGTGCCGACCGGTTCGTGTTCGCGCCGGAAAGCAACGTCAGCCAGGACACGATCACCGACTTCAGGCCGGGCGAGGACCACATCGATCTTCGCAAGTTCGCCGAGGTGGATTCGGACAATATCGGCGCCTGGCTGGCCAGCCATGCGGCGGCCACCGGCGCCGACACGGTGATCACGCTTGCCACCCACGACGCCATCACCCTGAAGAACGTCGCCCCTGCCAGCCTGCACGCCAGCGACTTCATCGTTTCGCCGCATCACTAGGATGCCGCTTTCCGCCTTGCGCTAGCCCGTGATATCGATGCTACCTTCTGGCTTGTCTGAAGCGGCCAGTTGGCCGAGCAAGCGGAAGCCATGAAGCGGATCCGGGCGTTACCAAGGTGGTTCAAGCGGCGCATCGGCTATGCCCGGCTGCTCTGCCTTGTCCTGCTGATCGGGTTCGCGGCGCTGCGCGTCGCCGATCCCGCCCCGGTCGAGGAAATCCGCGTCAGGACCTTCGACGCGTTCCAGCGCATCGACCCGCGCAAGAAGACGATACGCCCGGTCACCATTGTCGACATCGACGACAAGAGCCTGGAAAAGCTGGGGCAGTGGCCATGGCCGCGCACGCGGATCGCCGAACTGATCACCGAACTGACGAGGCTGGGCGCCGTGGTGATCGCGTTCGACGCGGTGTTTTCCGAGCCTGATCGGCTCAACCCGGCGGTGGCGGCAGAGACCTTCCCGCAGCTCGACGAGGAAACCCGCGCCAAGCTGCGCATGCTGCCGAGCAACGACCAGATCCTGGCCGATGCGATCAGGAAGTCGCGCGTCGTGCTCGGCGAGTCCGGGCTGCCGGAGGAAATCGCGGCGCTCGACAAGACGCTGCCGGTCACCGGCCTTGCGATGCTCGGCGAGGAGCCGCAGCGCTTCATGTATGATTTCCCCGGCCTCTTGCGCAACGTGCCGGTGCTGGAGCACGCCGCAGCCGGACGCGGCCTCTTCACCATCAAGCCGGAGCGCGACGGCATCGTGCGGCGGGTGCCGATGATCATGCTGGCGCAGGGCCTGACCATGCCGTCGCTGACCTTCGAGATGCTTCGGGTGGCCACCGGGTCCGGCACCATCCTGATCAAGGCGGAGAAGGCCGGCATCAAGAGCCTCGGCATCAAGGGCGTCCAGATTCCGACCGATCACAACGGCCAGCTCTGGGTCCACTACGCCCGCAACGACGCCTCGATCTATGTTCCCGTCGTCAATGTGCTGGAGAAGAACGTCGCGCCCGACATGATAGCGGGCAAGCTGGTGCTGATCGGCACCTCGGCGGTCGGCCTCAACGACATCAAGACCACGCCGGTGTCGCGCGCCATGCCGGGCGTGGAGATTCACGCCCAGGTGCTGGAAAGCGCGCTGAGCGGCGTGGTGATCTCGCAGCCGATCTACGGCCTCGTGCTCGAATTCGCGGCGGCGATGCTGTTCGGGCTTCTGGTGATTGCGTTCGCGCCGCTGTTCGGTCCGGTCTCGCTGGTCCTCGTCGGGGGCGCACTCGCCAGCGTCCTGGTCGGCACATCCGTGTATTTCTACACGCAGCACCGGCTCCTGATCGACTTCACCTATCCGCTGATGTCGACCACCTCGATCTACCTGACGCTGATCTTCGCAAGCTTCGTTCGCGAGCAGGCGCAACGCCGGCAGATTCGCTCCGCCTTCGGCCAGTATCTGTCGCCGGCGCTGGTCGAGCAGCTGGCGCAGTCGCCGGAAAAGCTCGTGCTCGGCGGCGAGGAGCGCGAGATGACCATCATGTTCTCCGACATGCGCGGCTTCACCTCGATCTCGGAAACCTACAAGAACGATCCCCAAGGCCTCACTGCGCTGATGAACCGGTTCCTGACGCCGCTGACCAACGCCATTCTCGGTCGCAAGGGCACCATCGACAAATACATGGGCGACGCCATCATGGCGTTCTGGAATGCGCCGCTCGACGACAAGGACCACGAGCTCAATGCCTGCGAGGCGGCGATCGACATGCTGGAGCGCGTCGACGAGCTCAACCGGGCACGCGAGCAGGAGGCAAAGGAAGAGGGGCGCCCGTTCATTCCGCTGAATGCCGGCATCGGGCTCAATACCGGCGTCTGCGTGGTCGGCAATATGGGTTCCGACCAGCGCTTCGACTATTCGGTGTTCGGCGACAGCGTCAACCTGGCCTCGCG
>OEIU01000789.1_pt1 | contig 25544 bp, 18 predicted proteins | sample 1539221 | NCBI WGS metagenome assembly OEIU01 (sample SAMN03792071, study PRJEB22550) | activated sludge metagenome | feature: wastewater treatment plant; material: activated sludge; isolation source: Wastewater treatment plant of a petroleum refinery complex | place: Argentina: Zarate | collected...
CTGCACAAGCCGCTCAAGTCGCTGGCGTTGCGTTCGCTGCTAGCCCAGCTGATTGCACGCGAACCGGGCGGGAGCAAACACACCTAGCAGCCCTGTGTTGCTCGGCTGCGCAGGCCCATCCGTGTCCTGGCCGGGCGGGACGCGGCTAGTCGCGGAAGTTCTCGAACTGCAGCGGCATCTCGAGCTCGCTCTTGCGCAGCAGGGCGATCGTGGTTTGCAGTTCGTCGCGCTTCTTGCCGATGACGCGCAGCTGGTCGCCCTGGATCTGCGCCTGCACCTTGCTGCCGGAATCCTTGATCAGCTTGATGATCTTCTTCGCCAGCGGCTGTTCGATGCCCTGCTTGAGGGTGACGTTCTGGCGTGCGCTGGCGAGATTGACATCGGCGTCGCCGATATCGGCGCAACGCACGTCGATGCCGCGCGCGGCCAGGCGTTGCATGAGGATGTCCTGCATCTGCTTGAGGCGGAACTCGGCATCGGCCTTGAGTGTGACCACGCTTTCGGACAGTTCGAAGGTCGCACCGCTGCCCTTGAAATCGAAACGCTTGTCGAGTTCGCGATTGGCCTGGTCGACGGCGTTGGTCAGTTCGTGCGAATCGAGTTTGGAAACAATGTCGAAGGAAGGCATGGAGTGCTCCTCGGTAAAGTCGCGATTCTAACCGCGCGGGCCCTTTGGTGCTCAGCGCAATACGCGCACGCTGACCTGCGCCCAGCGGCCATGGTCGGTCATCGCCGTGATCGACTGCTCGCCGGTCTCGGTGAAGCTGTACTCGAAGGACTGCGCGCCGTGCGTGGTCGTCTCGAGACGACCGTTCACGAGCCAACTGACGTCGCCGAGCGCGCCGAGCGCGCGCAATCGCACGGTGGCCGGTTTCTCGCTGTTCGGTGCGCGCGCCAGCGTGGCATTGTCGGCAATGCCGTCGATGCGCAGTTCCTGCGCGTTTTCGAGCCCATCGCCGGCGCAGTGCGGGGCGAGCGCGGGCAGATTCGAACGCTGCCGAAGTTCACGCGAGAGCCATGGGTAGGCCAGCGAAGGCCAGCGCGGAACGGCGAGCTCGTGCGTGGCTGGCGCCTCGCATCCCGGACCGAGGCGCAGGCCGCTGGCATCGTCGACGCGAACCTGCAACAGACCAGGCATCCAGTTGCTGGCGTCGCGCTCGGGCAGGGTCGGCGGCACCACGCCATCGAGGACCCAGGCCGGGTGCTTCTGCTGGCACAGCCCGGGCTGGCGCTCGTCGTAGGCCAGGCCGAGCGGCCAGCAGATGTCTACTTCGCTGACACTGGATGGTGGCGCTTCGGGGACGGCCGACAGCGCGGCCCTCGGCAGGCTGTCGACGATCTGGAACATCAGCGGCAGCGCGGTCACCGCGCCGTACTGGCCGGGCAGGGGCGTGCCATCAGGTCGTCCGACCCACACGGCGACGGTGTAGCGGCGCGTGCCACCGATGGCCCAGGCGTCGCGGAATCCGTAGCTCGTGCCGGTCTTCCAGGCGACGCGCGGGCGCGAGCCGGTGTCGAATGTGCCGGGCCGATAGCCGGGGCGCGGATTGGCCTCGAGCACCTCGCGGATGATCCAGGCGGCGCCCTCCGACAGCACCCGGCGCTCGACCAGCGGGTCGCCCGGCGTGTAGCGGACCAGGCCGCCGACGCCCTTGCGATTGAATGCGGCATAGGCGCCGGCCAGGTCCTCCATGCGTGCGCCGACGCCGCCGAGGATGATCGAAAGGTTCGGTGCCACGCCGCGCGGCAGGCGCAGGTGCAGCCCGGTATTGGCGAGGCGCGCGCTGAAGCGCGCCGGCCCGACCCGATCGAGCAGGTCGACCGCCGGAACGTTGAGCGAAAGGCGCAGGGCTTCGGCGGCGCCGACCGGTCCATTGAAGGCCATGTCGAAATTGCCGGGTCGGTAGCTGCCGAAGGACTGCGGCGCGTCGACCAGCAGGCTCTCGGAATGGATCAGCCCATCGTCGAGGGCCAGGCCGTAGAGGAACGGCTTGAGCGTCGAGCCGGGCGAACGCCAGGCGCGCACCATGTCGACATGGCAGGGCCGAGCCTCGTCGCCGAACGTTGCCGAGCTGACATAGGCAAGCGTCGACAGGACATCGTTGCCGACCACCAGCCGGGCCGCCGGCGTGCGCTCGGGCAGGCGCGCCAGGTAGTCGCGTACGCGCCCTTCGGCGTTACGCTGCAGCTCGATGTCGATGCTGGTGGTGATGCGCCGCTGCCGCGGATGTTCCTGGTGCAGCCGGCGCGCGAGCAGGGCGGCGCTCAACGGCGGCTGCAGGGTCCGCGCGACGACGGATTCGATGCGCGCATCGCGTACTTCGGCTGGCGTCCACACGCCCAGCGTCGCCATGCGGTCGAGCACCTTGTCGCGCGCCTCGCGCGCGGCATTCGCCTCGCGATCGGGACGCCAGCGGCTCGGCGCCTGCGGCAGCACGGCGAGCAGGGCGGCTTCCGCATGCGACAGTCGCCGCGCCGAATGGCCGAGGTAGGCCCACGAGGCCGCTTCGACGCCCTGCAGGGTGCCGCCGAACGGCGCGTTGTCGAGATACAGCTCGAGGATCTCGCGCTAGGACAGCTGCGCCTCGAGCTGCGGGGCGCGCAGGGCCTGGCGCAGCATTCCGCCGATGCTGCGCGAATGCGGCTCGAGGATGCGCGCCACCTGCATGGTCAGGGTCGAGCCACCCGAGACGATGCGCCGGTTGGCGAGCAGTTGCGCAAATGCGCGGACGGCAGCGACCGGATTGATGCCGGGATGCTGCCAGAACCAGCGGTCCTCGTAGTTGACCAGGGCCTCGAGATACAGCGGCGAGACATCGTCCACCGACACCGGATAACTCCAGATGCCCTCGGCGTCCGCGAACGCGCGCAGTGGCGAGCCATCGCGGGCGACGACCACGGTGCTGCCGCGATTCGGGTCGGGCAAGGGCAAGGGGAACAGGCGGTCGAGGATCAGCGCCGCAACACCCAGCAACACCAGCACGACGACCGTGCGCTTGAACCATCGCCGGCGTGGCGCCGGGTCCGGAATCTCGCTGTTCGTGTTGGCCGTCGAAATCATGCGTGTGCCTCTGGCCTACTGTAGGAGCGGCTTCAGCCGCGATGCTCTTCGTTCGATTTTCTTTGTTCGACATCAGGAGCAGGGGCATCGCGGCTGAAGCCGCTTCCTACAGTGAAGCGATGGAATGCTTCGCGGCGATTCCTCCTACGGCTGCACCACCTTGATCGTCTTCACCGCGCTGCGACCAATGCCGCGGATCTCGGGGCGGTACATGTCCTCGACCAGCGGCGGCGGCACCTCGTAGGTGCCGGGCGAAACGGCACGGACGAGGTAGAACACGTGCGCTTCCTGGCCCTGGTTGAGCTTGAGGGCCGCGACATAGCGGTCGTCGCGGAACTCCTCGTGCTGAACCTCGGCGGCACTGCTGCGGTCGCTCAGGGTGATGCCATTGACGACGACATCGGCCCATTGCCTGGAATCGGTCAGGTTGAAGTTCTCGATTTCGAGGCCGCCCGGCAGCAGGTCGACGAGGATCGCATCGGGCATGGCCTCGCGGGCTTCGAGCTTGAGGCCGACGATCAGCGCGTCGCCTTCCTTGAGTGGGCCGGACTGCCAGGGCTTGCCATCGAGCGTGTAGAAGGTGCGCAGGATCGCGACCTTGCTGTCGTCGACGGGCGGTGCCGATTTCGGTATGCCGACGATGTCGGTCGACAGGTACAGCGGTGGATCGCCCTGGGGAGTCACGCGGACGCCGGCGCGCAGGTCGCTGGCGTTGAAGCTGCGACTCCAGATGCGGTCGGGCGAAATGGTCGAGGTCTTGTCGCCGATCGACAGCGTGCCGGAGACGACGGCGTCACCGTCGCTGATCAGGCCCTTGCCGAGGCGGCCGATCGCGACCTGCTCCTGGGTGCTGAGGTAAATGCGACCGCTGCCGCCCCAGCGCGACTGGTTCTGCTCGGCCTCGCGCTGTTCGGTCTTCAGCGAGCGTGCCAGCTCGAACACGCGCGCGCCGTACTCGGGCTTGCCCATGCCGTGGCGCTGCACGAGCGCGACCATGAGTGCCGTATCGCGCAGGTTCGAGCCATAGTCGCCGAGCCACTGCGGCCGGTTCACGGTTTTCGCGAAGGCTTCCGCGACCGCCTTTTCGGCGCGCGGCGCATCGCCCATCAGCTTGAGCGCGATGCCGAGCTGGACCAGTGGCAGGGCCGTGATCGACTTCTGCCGCTCGTTGTCGAACAGCGTGCGCAGGGTGCCGAGCGGTGCCCGGTTCACGCGGGCCAGCACATAGGCCGACCACGCTTCGTCGGCGAAGCGCAGGTGGTCGGCATTGTCGTAGGCGTAGTAGGGATGCCCGCCGGACAACAGGTCGTCGGACAGGCGTTGCAAGGCCTTCTGCAGCATCGCATCGGGCACGACGAATCCTTCATCGCGCGCATCGAGCAGGAACTCGGTGACATAGGGCGTGATGAACGTATTCACGCCGCTCTCGCCGCCCCACATCGAGAAGTGCCCGGAGCCGGCCTGCATCGAGGCGATGCGCCCGATCGCGCCTTCGATGCGCTGCTTGCGCTCCTGCGCGTCGAGTCCTTCCACATGCAGCTTGTCGGCGGTGGCCTGGTCGAGCAGCAGCGCGGCGAAGCCCTTGCTCGTGGTCTGCTCGATGCAGCCATACGGATACTTGAGCAGGTCGGCCAGGGCCGCCGAGAACGGCAAGGGCGGCAGGCTCGACAAGGTCAGGCGTGCATTGACCGAATCGGCAATCAATCCGTCCATGGCGCCGGCGCCGAGCGTGACCGGAGCCAGGCTGTCGAGTGATTGCGGCGTGGAAAGCAGCACGCTGGGCCAGGCGGCGCGCACGACCATCTCGAACGCGCGCTCGATGCGGATCGGCTTGCCGGTCTTGTCGGTGGATTCCGCGGTCACTCTGATCTTGCCGACGCCAAAACCCTCGAGCGCTTCGAGCGGGAAGTCGAGCGTGCTCTTGGCGTTGTCGGCGAGCTTGAGCTTGCGTTCGCCACTGCCGATGGCCAGCGGCTTGTCGGCTTCGACGCGCACGCGGAACTCGCGTTCGGCGCCGGAGAAGTTCTGCAGGTCGAGGGATACCATGGCCTTGTCGCCGGGTGCCATCACCCGCGGCGTGCTGATTTCGGCGACGAGGTCGGCGCGCACGATGGTTTCGTCATCACTGCTGCCGTACTGGTCGGCGCTGTAGACGAGCGCGCTGACGCGCAGCGTGCCGTTGAAGTCCGGGACCTTGAGCTGCACGGTCGCATTGCCCTGCGCATCGAGGTCGACCGGGCCGGAGAACAGGTCGACGGTGAGCACCTTGGCCGTCGGCCGGCGTGCCTGCGGCAGGGCATCGAGCGCGATGTCGCCGCCGTAGCGAAGCTTGGCCGTGCCGCCGTTGTAGCTCTCGATCACGCGGCCATAGAGGTCGTAGGCATCGACGCCGAGGCGACGCTGGGCGAAGAACCAGTCGTTGGCGTCGGGCACGCCGAAGCGGGTGATGTTGAGGATGCCGACATCGACCGCGGAGATCGCCACCTGCGCCTTCTTGCCGGCCAGGGCGGGTACCTTCACGGTTACGCTAAGATCCTGCTCGGGCTTCATCATCTTGCTCGCCTCGATCTGCACGGCGACCTTGCGCTCGCTGCGATCAATCGGAATGAACGCCTCGCCGACCGCGCGTGCCGGGGTGATGCGTTCGGCCGCGGATCCGCCGCGGAAGACCAGCGCGGTCAGGTAGACATCGTGGCGCTCCCAGGCTTCGGTGACCGGGATCTCGAAGGTGCTGCCGGCCTTGGCTTCGATGTTGCGCGTGTAGAGCATCGTGTCGGATTCGACGATGAGTACGCCGGGACCCGAGTGCGGCGGTGTCAGCGTGACCTTGAGCGTGTCGCCGGCGCGATAGCTTTGCTTGTCCAGCGACAGCTTGACCTTGTCCGGCCGCGCTTCGCCGCCACGGTTGTCGTCGTTCCAGCTCCAGCCGGCGGTGAACGGGAAACGCAGGGTCAGTCCGGTGGCCGGATCGAGCACCTCGATGCGGTAGCCGCCCCACTCGACTGGCACGTCGAAGCGCGTGGCCTTGCCGGCCTCGACAGTGAGTTCGCGTGCCTCGGCGTTTTCGAATCGTTCGACGTAGTTGAAGTGCCAGCCGCCTTCCTTGTCCCAGACCCAGTGATAGTCGCGGCGTTCGCGCACGAGGGTGAGCTTGAGGTTCTGTCCGGCGAGCAGGTCGCCGGCGGCATTGCTGCGGATCAGCTCGAAGCCCGCGCTGCCGTTCGCGCCGGCACCGTCCTTGACGTCGAACAGCGGGCGCACGCCGACCAGCGCATCGGCCGGCCAGATCGTGCGCCTGAGCGTGCGCGTAACAGTGCGACCGCCGGTTTCGTAGAGGCTGCCGGAAACCACCGCGGCGACTGGCGCAGCCTTCGGTTCGTCGAGCAGGGTTACGTCCTCGGCCAGATGCCCGGTGTCGTCGAGCTTGGCATCGACGACGTCCTTCGCTTCCTTGGGCAGTTCGACCGAGGGATCGCCGAAGAAGAAATCCTTGTGCGCGTCGACCGGATGCACGTCGGCACTCAGGGTCAGGCGCGCGCTGAAGCGGTTGTCCGCGGCCGGTGCGCCGTAGAGGTAATCGCCCTGGACCTCGAGCTTGAGCGGCTCGCCGGGTTGCAGGGTCTGCTGCGGGCTGGCGAGGTCGAGTTTCATGCGTTCGGGCAGGAACTCCTCGATGCGCAGGGTCAGGCTCTGGGTGGCTTCCTTGCTCGCCGGATCGAGGCGGAACTCGACCTGCCAGCGCCCGGTCGGCGCGTCGGCCGGAATCTCGCGCGACCATTCGAAGTAGCCGAGGTCCTTCGGTTCGAGCTTGGCCTCGGCATAGAGGCGGCCATCGGGTTGCCTGAGCGTGGCGAACAGCGGTTGCGGCTTGATCGATTTGCCGTCGTTGTCGCGCAGCAGCGCGGAAATGCGCACGGTCTCGCCGGGGCGGTAGAGGTCGCGTCCGCTCCACGCGAACACGTCGAACCAGGCCTCGCGACGGCCGGCGACGGCGAAATCGGAGAGATCGAGTGCCGGCTGGTTGAATGGAACCATCGACACGTCGCGACCGGCGCGCGCGACCAGCACGTGTTCGGCGTTCAAGGTGTAAGCGAACATCGCGTTGCCGCTCTCGTCGGCCACGCCCTTGACCACGGGATTGCCCGATCCGTCGATCACGCTGATCTCGACCCCGCTGATCGGATCGCCGGTTTTCAGCGACGCCGCATGCACGAACATCTTGTCCTTGTAGACACGCGTGTGCACGCCGATGTCGCTGACGAAATAGAAGCTGGTTTCCTGTTCGTCGCGGAAGCGGCCCGGCTGCTTGAGCAGGGCGAAGTACAGGCCGGGCTTGGCCAGTTCGGTGATGTTCTGGATCGGCAGGTAGTTGAGCGCGCGCTCGTTTTCCTTGCCGGACAGCACGAAGCGGTTGGCATAGACCGAATCGGCGATCTGCGCGACCGGCTTGCCCTTGCGTCCGTACCAGCCGTACTGCGGATCGAGATCCCAGGAGCTGCGTTTGCCGTTCTTCTGGTAGGCGGCGAAGAAGTTCACCAGTTCGTCGTCGTGCACGCGCAGGAATTCGACGTCGACTTCGTTGACGTTGACCGATACGACCGGCAGCCCGCGTGTCTCGCGTGCCGGCAGCACGCTGCCCTGGGCGGCAAAGCCGACGGCGGGTTCGAGCGGTCCGGTGAAGATATCCTTGCTGACCTCGCTGCCGAGGGTCTGGCCGTCGGCCGCCGCCAGTTCCGGCTTGATGCGGGCGGTGTAGTTGGCATTGGCCTGGACGAACGGAAAGCGCAGGGTCTTGCCGTCTTCATCGAGCGCCCAGCTTCCGCTGATCGCCTCGCCCTGGGCACCAGTGACGGACAGCAGGGTGTCGAAATCCTGCGCGCCGGCCAGCTGCTGCGGGAATTCCAGGGTCAGCGCCAACTGCCCCTGGTACATCTCGGCCCGCGCCGAGAGGATCTCGAACTTGCCACTCGCCGCCGGTCCGGCCGATTCCGCCTGGACGGGCTTTTCGCCTTGTACTTCGGGCACCGAGGCGGGCTGCTTGCCGCAAGCCGCGAGCAGGGACAGGCCCAGCAACAGCAGCACCCGGGCGGAACGGTTCAGCGCGGGACCGGTAGGAAAGAGCGACATGGCGGGATTCCTGGTTTTTCTTGCGTCGGCAGTATAGCCGTGCGATGTGGCGCGCTGCGGGCAGGGTCGGGCGGATTTCCGGCAAACGCGCTCGCCGCAACTTGATAGGCTGGTGGCATGAAGACCGCAATCCTCTGGTTTCGTCGCGACCTGCGCGTGGCCGACAACCCCGCCCTCGCCGCCGCGCTGGATGCCTTCGAGCGCGTCATTCCCGTCTATATCCATGCGCCGGAAGAAGAAGCGCCCTGGGTACCCGGCGCGGCGAGCCGCTGGTGGCTGCACCATTCGCTGCGTGCGCTCGACGCGGACCTGCGCGAGCGTGGCGCGTCATTGCACATCGCGCGCGGTCCGAGCCTTGATGCCCTGGCCGGGATCGCCCGTTCGGCCTCGGCAACGGCGGTTTTCTGGAACCGGCTCTACGACCCGGCGATCACCGCGCGCGACAAGGTGGTCAAGCGGTCGCTCGGCGAGCAGGGTATCGAGGTGCACAGTCTCAAGGCCGGGTTGTTGTTCGAGCCATGGGAGGTGCGCACCGGCCAGGACCAGCCCTATCGCGTGTTCACGCCATTCTGGCGCAAGGCAAGGGCGCAACTGCAACTGCGCCCGCCCATTCCGGCGCCGGCGATGCTGCAGCCAGCGCGGATTGCGCGCAGTGTCGATATCGACGCGCTGCAACTGCTGCCCAAGGTCCGCTGGGATAGCGGTCTCGAGAGCGCCTGGACACCGGGCGAGGCGGGCGCGACCACGGCACTCGACGAATTCATCGGATCCGCGCTGGCCAGCTACGCCATTGACCGCGATCGACCCGATCGCAGTGGCACTTCCCGGCTCTCGCCCCACTTGCATTTCGGCGAGATCTCGCCGATGCAGATCGCCTGGGAGCTCGAGGAGCGCGTGCACCGGACGGGTGATGCGAAACGTTCGGCCGGAGCCGAGAGCTTCCTGCGCGAGGTCGGCTGGCGCGAGTTCTCCCAGCACCTGCTGTACAACTTCCCGCACATGCCGGAGCGCAACCTCAATCCACGTTTCGACGATTTCCACTGGGGCAAGGACGATCCCCGTGCGATCAGGCGCTGGCAGGAGGGGCGCACCGGCATCCCGGTCGTCGATGCCGGCATGCGCGAGCTGTGGGCGACCGGCATCATGCACAACCGCGTGCGCATGCTGGTCGCCTCGTTCCTGACCAAGAACCTGCGCCAGCACTGGCTGCATGGCGCACGCTGGTTCTGGGACACCCTGGTGGATGCCGACCTCGCCAACAATTCGCAGGGCTGGCAGTGGACGGCCGGATGCGGCGTCGACGCGTCGCCCTACTTCCGCATCTTCAACCCGGTCACCCAGGGTGAGAAATTCGACCCGCGCGGCGACTACGTGCGTCGCTGGATTCCGCAGCTGGCCGATTGGCCCTCGCCGCTGATCCATCATCCCTGGACCGACCCCGACCGGCTGGCCGGCAGCGGCTATCCGCCGCCGATGGTCGACCTGGCCGATTCGCGTGCGGCGGCGCTCGCCGCCTACCAGGACCTGAAGGACGCGTAGCCGCCCGCCGTCACCGGTCGTTGCGTTTTGGCGGTTCTACCGGGATGCTAGCCGGGCACCGCGAGCAAGGCGGATGCGATGTCGCTGCGCAAGCCCGAGGAGGGGAAGCATGTTCGAGTCAGATGCCGGCCGGCGTGAAGCCATGTCGAAGGTCGATACCGCCTGGTTGCGCATGGAGCGGCCGACCAACCTGATGATGATCACCGGCATCATGATGTTCGTCGGACCGCTGGTGCACGGGGAAATCAAGCAACTGCTCGGCGAGCGCTTCCTCGCCTATCCGCGTTTCCGCCAGAAGGCCGTCAACACGCCCTCTGGCGCCTACTGGGAAACCGATGCGGATTTCGACCTCGACTGGCATGTGCGCGTGGCTGCCTTGCCCGGCGCGGCCGACAAGCTCGAACTGGAGAATTTCGTCGGCGAACTGGCTTCCTCGCCGCTCGACCACTCCAAGCCGCTCTGGCAATTCCACGTGGTCGAGAATTATCGCGGCGGCAGCGTGCTGGTGGCGCGCATCCATCACTGCTATGCCGACGGGCTGGCCCTCGTGCAGGTGATGCTGGCCCTGACCGATACCGCGCCGCACCGCCGCAAGAGTGCCCATCTGGCCAGGACCTGGCTGAAGCGCGACGGCGGCAACGTCTGGCAGCGCATGCTCGAGCCCGCGCAGGCCGGCCTCGGCAAGGCCTTCAAGGTCGGCACCAGGGTTTACTCGAAAATGTCGGAGATGCTGCACGATCCGGCCATCGCCGCCGATGTCGCCCGCGAAGGCGGCGAGATCACGCGCGAACTCGCACATGCATTGCTGCTGTCGGACGATCCGCAAACGATGCTCAAGGGGCCGCTTGGCGTCAGCAAGCGCGTGGCCTGGGCCGATCCGCTGCCGCTGGAGGAAGTGAAGACCCTCGGCAGGGCGCTCGGCTGTACGGTCAACGACGTGCTGCTGGCCTGCGCCAGCGGCGCCCTGCGCGGCTACCTGCTCGACCAGGGCGGCGAGGTCGATGGCCTGACCATCCGCGCGACCGTGCCGGTCAACCTGCGCCCGCTCGAACATGCGAAGAAGCTCGGCAACCACTTTGGACTGGTCTTCCTCGAATTGCCGGTCGGCGAGGCCAATCCGTTGCGACGCCTCGAGCGCGTCGCGGCGTGCATGCGCGAACTGAAGGGTTCGCGCCAGGCCATCGTCACGCTCGGGCTGCTCGGCGCGCCCGGCATGGGTCCGCCGGCGCTGCAGGCTCCCGCACTGGAACTGTTCAGCCGCAAGGCGACTTGCGTGGCGACCAATGTGCCCGGGCCGCAACAGCCGTTGTACCTCACCGGCGTGGAAGTCAGCGAGCTGATGTTCTGGGTGCCGCAATCCGGTTCGATCGGTGTCGGCCTGTCGATCCTCAGCTACAACAATCGCGTGCACTTCGGCCTGATCGGCGACGCCAAGCGCGTAAGCGATCCGGAAGCGGTGACCCGGCGTTTCGCCGAAGAATTCGAGAAGCTGCTGCTCATCGCGCTGATGGAGGACTGGGAAGAAGAGATCGTCGCCGCCAATGCCGAGGCGACCCTGCTGCACAACATCTGAGCCGCGCGGGAACCGCTGTTCGCTGGCGCCCTTCGTAGGAGAGGCATTCATGCCCGATGCTCTCCGCCACGCGATCGAAAAGCATCGCGGCTGAAGCCGCCTCCTGCAACGGGCGCTGTTCGCTGGTGCCCTTCGTAGGAGAGGCATTCATGCCCGATGCTCTCCGCCACGCGATCGAAAAGCATCGCGGCTGAAGCCGCCTCCTACAACGGATCGGGAAGAGCATCGCGGCTGAAGCGTGTCCTGAGTCTGTCGAAGCCGGTCCGGAGCTTGTCGAAGGAGTCCGCTTCCCGCGACAGCGATTGCGCGCGTGGCCTATTCGAAGCGATCACTGAAAATCCGGTCCGACGCGCCAGCCAGTTCGGCGAGCACGGCAACGCTGGTCTCGAGGATTGCGCCACCCATGGCCTGGGCATTCGGGCCGACGTGGTCCGCGGTGTCCGTGCTGCGGTGGTAGTAGGGATAGATGTCCCAATCGTTCTCGATCGCGAGCACGGTTTTCCTGCCGGCATTCAGGTACGGGACGTGATCCGAGCCGAACGGATGGGTGCTCAGGGTCACGCGCAGCTCGGGCACGTAGTTCGCCGCGGCTGCGGCGAACTGGTCGAGGTAGGCGCTCCAGGTCGCATTGCTCTCGAACAGGACATCCAGCGTGCTGTCGGCGCTGTAGCCGATCATGTCCATGGTCACCACGGCCTGCACCCTGGCCAGGTCGCCCGCAGCCTGCAGCGCCTGCACGTGCGCCTGGCTGCCATACAGGCCCTGTTCCTCGCCGGCGTAGCACATGAAAAGGATGCTGCGCTCGGGCCTGAATGCAACGAGCACGCGGGCCAGCTCGATCACGCCGGCGCAACCGGAGGCATTGTCCTCGGCGCCGGGAGTGTCGACGATCGAGGAGAGACTCGAATTGCGCGAATCATAATGCGCGCCGACGATGATCCACTGGTCGGGAAAGCGCGTTCCGTTCCAGCGCCCGATGACATTGTTGACGCTGATCTGTCCGCCGCCACTGCCAGGCATGGTGAACGCCGGCGCGCTGACTTCAAGGCCGAGGCCATCGAAGCGGCTTTCGATCCAGCTGCGCGACAGTGCCAGTTCGGGGCCGTAGCTGGAACGGTCCCATTGGGTCAACGCATCGAGGTCGGAAAACCAGCGTGCCGGGCTGATTGCATTGACCAGCGGCACGATCAGCGGATCGGCGATCGCAGTGGCCGGATCCGGCCGGTAGCGATGCGCGATGACGCTGTCGGGCTGCAGCTCCCGCCACGCGCCGGCGTGGTCCGCGCCTTCGGCAGACGATGCCGTCGCCAGATCGGCACTGGCGAATTCGCGCAGTTCCCAGCGCCCGCCGCGGGCCAACAGGCGGCCAGGCGTTGCCGGCTCCCGCGCACAGCCTCGCGCATGCAGGCGCATCCGCGAGGCATCAAAACCGGGGATCTCGGCAAGGATGCCGGGATCCTTTGCGGCACGGCGCAAATCGCCCTGTTCGCCGACCAGCAACAAGGCATCGCCCAGTTCGAGCCACCAGCGCACGCCGCCGGCGTGCTTCAGGCCGGCGAGCGTGGCCGCGTCGGCTTTGCCGACGTCGACGACGAGGGCGCTTGTGGGTGGACTGGCGGGCGGAACGACCGGGGTATCGATGGCGGGCACGCGGTGTCCTCGGGAAGGTTGGGGTTCAGGCGATCCTGACAGGCAGATCGACGCTGCGCATGGTGCAGGGGCCCGACGTCCCGGGCATTGTATCCGCATGGCCCTTGCGGGCCGCCTGCAATGAAATCGGCGCTGCCCCGGTCCATATGCACTGACCACGTGGCCTCATGGCTGCGCACGTTGCCGGAACGGTGCGGCTCCCTCCCTCCCAAACCGCATCCGTTCCGGCGTTTTTGTCGTACTTGTGACGGAGCGGCCGGAACGGAGCACCTTCGGCTTCGCTGGTCCGTGAAAACGTTGTCTGGCTTCAGGAGAAATGCATGAATCGTCGATCACTGTTGCGCAGCCTGGGAACCCTGATTGCGCTGCCCTTGCTGCCCTCGTGTTCGGAGGCGTCGGATTCCGCAACGGTCGTGGCGACGAATGCTGCTGCCGGGTCGCCATCCGCTGCCGTCGTTGCGCTGGACAAGCCGCACGAGGAATGGCGCGGTCTGGTCAGCGCCGCGGCGTACGCGGTGTTGTTCGAGGAATCCACCGAGCGCGCCTTCAGCAGTCCGCTCAATGAAGAGAAGCGCGAAGGCACCTTCGTCTGTGCCGCCTGCTACCTGCCCGTCTTCGACAGTGCCAGCAAGTTCGACAGCGGCACCGGCTGGCCGAGCTTCACCCAGCCGATTGCCGGCCACGTCGGCAAGAAGAGGGATTTCAAGCTGGTCTGGCCGCGCACCGAATACCACTGCGCGCGCTGCGGCGGACACCAGGGCCACGTCTTCGATGATGGTCCGCAACCGCGCGGCGAACGCTGGTGCAACAATGGCGTGGCGCTTCGCTTCGTGCCGAAGGACCAGCCACTGCCCGAGCTGAGGAGCTGAAAATGACCATTGCAACGAGCCGCCTCCTGCCACGCGTCGCCATGTTGGGCCTGGTCCTGCTTACGGCGGCGATGGCCGCCTGCGCCGGACCCGCAGACGAAGTGCCCAGGCCCGCCGCCACGGATGCTGCGGGCGCAGTCGCCATCTTTGCCGGTGGCTGCTTCTGGTGCATGGAGCCGCCGTTCGACAAGGTGCCTGGCGTGATCTCGACCACTTCGGGCTACACCGGCGGCAGCCTCGCCAATCCCACCTACGAGCAGGTGTCCGCCGGCGGTACCGGTCATGCCGAAGCCGTGAAGGTCGTCTACGACCCGGCCAAGGTCGACTACAAGACACTGCTCGACGTCTACTGGCACAACGTCGATCCGTTCGCGGTCAACCAGCAGTTCTGCGATCACGGCGACCAGTACCGGACGGCGATCTTCACGACCGGCCCGGAGCAGTTGAAGCTCGCGCAGGAAAGCAAGCGCGCACTCGAGGCCAGTGGCAAATTCACCCAGCCGATCGCCACCCAGATCGTACCCGCGTCGACCTTCTACCCGGCCGAGGGTTACCACCAGGACTACTATCTGAAGAATCCGGTCCGCTACAAGTTCTATCGCTACAACTGCGGTCGCGACGCGCGACTCGAACAGATCTGGGGCAGCTCGGGCCACTGAGGGCCAGGAGCCGCGAACTGCCTGAGCGCCCGCGAACGCTTCTTCCGTCCCGGCAGGGCGCAGGGCTGATTGGGCGGAGCTCGCCTGTCTTCCGCGACCGGGCGCGGCGCGCCGCCGAGCCTCGGCCTTCGCCCGCTGCCGGGAGAGGGCCCCACGGCGGCATCGGCTTGGTGCCCAGTTGGCAACCCACGAATCCCGTCGCAATGTCGCCGGGTCGGCAGTGCGACCAACCGTCATCCCGGCCAACGCCGAAAACGCTCTGCAACAGCCGAATGGCTGGTCATCCAGTGACGCTCGCACAGGGTTCATGCCTATCCCGGCTTTCGCCGGAATGGGCATCACGTGGGCATGCTGGTCAATCCCCTGATCGCGCCCCGGCAAACGGCCATCCCGTCCGGGTTCCTCTCGCGCGGCAAAAAATTGCGCGATACTGCACACCCGGATACCGCCCGAGAGCCAACATGAAACTGGCACGCCTCCCCGTCCTGTTCGCAGTCATCGCCCTGGTCCTGTTGGTCATTTCCGGTCCCGGCAGCCAGATGGGCTGGTGGGAATTCCGCACCGGCTTCGCGCTGATGCGCTGGGCGGTCTACCTCGGGCTCGGCGCCGGCGTACTCGCCCTGCTGCTACTTGTCGTTCCGCGCACGCGCCGCAGGAATGCCGGCCCGCTGCTGCTCGGCCTTGTCCTCGGCCTCGCTGCATCGGCCATGCCCTTGTACGGTCTTTACCAGGCGAAATCGCTGCCGATGATCCACGACATCACCACCGACACGCAGCGCCCGCCCGAATTCGTCGCGATCCTGCCGCTGCGCGCCGGCGCCGCCAATCCGGCCGAATACGGTGGTCCCGAGATCGCCGCCAAGCAGGCCGGGGCCTATCCCGACATCCGCAGCCAGCACCTCGACGCCCCTCCGGGCGAGGCGTTCAATCGCGCCGAGAAAGCCGCGCGCGCCATGGGCTGGGACATCGTCGCCGCCGACGCCGGCGCGGGCCGCATCGAAGCGACCGACACCACGTTCTGGTACGGCTTCAAGGACGACGTCGTCATCCGCATCGAGCCCGATGCCGGCGGCAGCCGCATCGACGTGCGTTCCGTATCGCGCGTGGGCCTGAGCGACGTCGGCAAGAACGCCAAACGCATCCGCGCCTTCGTCAAGGTACTTGGCAGCCAGCCGGCTGCAGGCTGAGTAGCGGCTGCGGTCCATGGGCGATCCGGCCGGCAGGGTCCGGGTGCCTGCATCGTTCGCCAGGCGCACCCTGCGTCGCGACGTTCGCGTTTCCCTGAGGTCAAGCTCCACCGGAAATGCCCTGCCGAGGAAAGACCATGCACGAAGAATTCTGGCTGCAGCGCTGGCGTGAAGGGCGCACCGGATTCCACAGCGACCGGCCGTCGCCACTGCTCGAGAGGCACTGGCCGGCATTGACCCTGCCCGCAGGCAGTCGCGTGCTGGTGCCGCTGGCCGGAAAGTCGGTCGACATGCTGTGGCTGGCCGATCATGGCTTCCGCGTGCTCGGCGTGGAGTTGTCGCCTTTGGCGGTCGAGCAGTTTTTCGATGAGAATGCCTTGCGGCCGAGCATCCACGAATCACCCGCCGGCCGACATCATGTCGTGGGTGGGATCGACCTGGTCTGCGGCGACATGTTCGACCTGGATGCAGGCGATCTTGCCGACTGCGCCGGCGTATATGACCGCGCCGCGCTGATCGCCCTTCCCGCCGACATGCGGCAACGCTATGCGAGGCACCTCACGCGCATGCTGCCTGCACATTGCCAGATGCTCCTGCTGACCCTCGACTACGACCAGGCTGAAATGCAAGGCCCGCCGTTCGCGGTCGGCGAGGACGAGGTCCGGGCGCTCTACGGCAAGGACTGGAAAACCGCGGTGCTCGAACGACGCGAAATCCTTTCCGAAGAGCCGGGCTTCGCCGGGCGCGGCATGAGTGCACTGCAGACGACGGCCTATCACCTTGGACGAGCCGGCCTTGACGCCGCGTCGAGCGGCAGCCACTGAGGAACCGCTGCCAACATGCCGGCGGGCAACATCCCGGCGCGGGTGCCCAAATTCGCCCTCGACAGATACCATCGGTGCTCCCCCATGCGCGAGTCGACCAGGTCGTTTCCGGAATCATGAGCGCCACACCCAAGCAACTCCAGGACCTGATGGGCCGGGCCGTGCAACATCACCGGGCGGGCGAGCTCGATGCGGCGAAAAGGCTGTATGCGGAAATCCTCGAATCGCGGCCAGGGCATGCCGACGCCCTGCATCTGTTCGGCCTGGCCTGCCACCAGCAGGGAGATCATCGAACGGCCGTGGAGTACATCCGCCAGGCCGTCGCACAGGTGCCTGACCAGCCGGTGCTGCGCAACAATCTCGGCGATGCGTTGCACAAGGCGGGTGATCCGGCGAGGGCCATCGAACAACTGAAGGTGGCCATCGCGCTGCGCCCGGACTACGCCGGCGCGCACATGAACCTCGGCGCGGTCCACGCCGAATCCGGCGATCACGAGGCTGCGCTGCGACATAGCCGGGAGGCGACGAGGCTGGACCCGCAGTGGGCCGAGGCCTGGTTCAATCTCGGCATGCTCCAGCTCGATCACGTGATGCTGGAGGAATCCATCCAGTCGTTTCGCCAAGCGCTGGCGCTGAGGCCGGCGTATCGCTCCGCGGCCAACAGCCTGCTGTACGCGCTCAACCTGTTGCCCGGGGGGAATCCGGCGGCGATCGCGGAGGAGCATCAGCGCGTGGCGTCGGGCCTGTTTGGAAACATCCGCAGGTTGGCGAGTTGGCCCGAACCATGCGGAAGGATCCGCATCGGCTACGTTTCGGGCGACTTCCGCGCGCATGCCGTCAACTACTTCTTCGAACCGATACTCGAGCACCACGACAGGGCCCGGTTCGAAACCTTCTGCTATTCCGACACCACGCAGCCTGACAAGGTCACCGGACGATTGCGCCGCCATGCACAGCACTGGCGCGACATCTCCGGATTGACCGACGATGCCGTAACGGAACAGGTTCGAGCCGACGCCATCGATATCCTCGTCGACCTGGCCGGCTATACCGAGCATGGCCGTCTCGGCGTGTTTGCCGCAAAACCGGCCCGGTGCCAGATCAGCTACATCGGCTATCCGAACACGACAGGGCTGTCGGCCATGGACTACCGGATCGTCGATGGCTGCACCGCCCCGCTGGATGAGGCGCCGCACGGAAGCGAAGGCCTGCTGCGCCTGGCGCAGGGATTTGCCTGCTTCCGGCCACCGGCGCATGCGCCGGAAGTGCAGGCGCCACCGGTTGCAAGCAATGGTTTCGTGACGTTTGGCAGCCTGCACAAGCTGGAGAAACTGAATCCCGCGGTCATCGGGACGTGGGCACGCATCCTTTTACAGAATCCCGAGAGTCGCCTGCTGCTGGCACGCGACCAGCTCGACGGCTGGCACCAGCAAAGAATCGAGCACCAGTTTGCAAAGTTCGGAGTCGGCGCAGAAAGGCTGGAAATGTTGCATCTGTCCGATCCCGCACAAAGCTTCTTCGAGATCTTCGCGCGCATCGATATCCTGCTCGACTGCTTTCCCTGGAGCGGGCACACGATTGCCTGTTGTGCGCTATGGATGGGCGTGCCGGTCGTCTCGCTGCGCGGCAACACCCATGCCGGGCGGATGGTCGTCAGCGTGCTCGAAGGGCTCGGCCTGGACGAGCTGATTGCCGACGACACGGAATCCTTCGCGAGGCTCGCGGGAGAACTGGGCCGCGATCCGCAGCGGCTCGCGCGGTTGCGTCTCGCGCTGCGTGGGCGCATGGAGGATTCACCGCTGCGGGACGAAGCCTGTTTCACCCGCTCATTCGAATCGGCCTGCCTCTCGCTGCTGGATAGTTGACGTCGGGATCCGGTCCGCCGCGGCCGCGACTGGCCGGGCTTCACTCGAAGCCGTGCGCGAAAATCCGGTCAGGCATGGTTTCGTCGGCGCCGATATCGGACTGGTTGCTGCCGGTTGTGCGCAGCTCGCCATCGAAGTCGTCCGCTGCATCCGCGAGCGCGGTAGCATGGTCGATGGCCGGGGTGGCGGCCGAGGTCAGGTGCAAGTCGCCGCTTGCGGGATCGACGAACCAGGTCGATGGAGCGTTGCCGAGGTTGTTGACGAGGGTTGGCGAGGCGCCGTCGCGCGGCTGGATGGCCGCGTCGAGGAGATTGTTGGCGACGGTCACGCCGGTCGCGCCTGCGTAGCGCACTTCGATGGCATTGGGGTAGCGGCCCGAAGTCAGCGCGCTGTTGCCGAGCACTTTGGCATTCGGCGAAGTCACGTAGATCGGCACGTCGACGGCGTAGCTTGCTGCGGGATCCATGCGGATGAAGTTGTTGCGCACGATGCCGTTGAAATGGTCCGTTGCGCTGATCAGGCCGAGCGAGATGCCGCGCGAGGAATCGGTGATCGTGTTGCGCTCCACCAGCGTATCGGTCGAGCCCTGCCAGAGCAGGATCGACGGACCGGCCAGCGAGAGGTCCTGGCAGCGGATGTCGTGGATGAGGTTGTCGCGCACGATCCAGCGATCCGCGCCGACGCCATCGATCGCATTCGTGTAGCAGCTGCCGGGCGGCGAACCCTCCGGGTGGTTGACGGCGCCATTGCTGGTAAACAGCTCGGAAAACTCGATGCTGACGTCGTCGGCGCCGGGCACGCCCTTGATGATCTGCTGGCCGGCGTCGGAAAGACGCAGGTGGTACAGATGCACCTGGCGGGCGCCCTGGTCGCCCTGCACGGCGATGGCGTGGTAGTAGACGTTGCGCACGCTGAGGTCGGCGATGAGGACATCGCTGGCGGTGAAGACCTGGAACCCGAACGGGACCACGCTGTCGAGCATGCCGGCACCCTGGATCACGACATCCGCCGCATTGCCGGTGGCGCCGCGGATCTGGATGTGCGAAATCGGGGGTGCCGCATAGCGGCCTACCGTCAGGCGGCCGTCCACGCCATTCGGAAAACTGACGCCGGCAAGATTGTAGGTTCCCGGCGCGATGACGATGGCCTGGTTGCTGCCGAGGTTCCAGCAGGCATCGGCCAGTTGCTGCGCGGTGGCGACCTGGATGACGGTGAACTCCGCGCCCGGCGGCGGCAGGGGCGGTGCGTCCGCTGGCCGTCGCGCGCCTGCACTTGCGCAAACGGCGATGCCGGCTGCCAGGGCGATGCCGGCGCGAATGGTGTACCCGCTCATTGGGAACGAAGCGATCATCGGAAACCTTGCCGGCAGTTGCGCCAAGGCTAGCCCTGCGCCCCGATGACTTCCGTGATGCGATCGGCGCCGCGTCCCTTGCGTCGGACGTTGCGCCCGGAAGTCGTCGCACTCCCGGTTGCGCCACTTGCACAGCAGAACCCGGAACGACTGAAACAGCGAGTATCGGTCTGTGGAGGTCAACGCCGCGTCGAACAGGGCTCGTGAGACATGGGGTCACGCGAGGTTCACTGCGTGCCTTGTAAGGTGGGCAATCTGCAAGAGCAGTCGCGCTTCAACCCTCCACGACAAGGATCATGTTGCAGCGTGAATCCGTGGCCCATCAAAGGAGCAATCCAATGACGACCGGCAAGAACGAAATCCGCATCGAGAAAATCGGCACCCTCAACGACCTGATCGAAGCCACGCGCGACAGCGCGAACTTCTATTCCGACGCCGCCAAGGCGGTCGATAATCCCGGCCTGCGCCGGCTGTTCGACCATATGGCGAGCTCCAAGAACGGCCTGGTCGGGTCAATGGCGAAGGAGGTTCGTGCCGAAGGCGCCGAGCCGGCCAGGGCGGGAACGTTCCGCGGAGCGCTGCGCGAAATCTATGACGATGTCCGCGTCAGCATGGGCCGTGAAAAGAGCGACTATAGCTATGTCAGCGAACTCGAGAAGAGCGAGGACCAGCTGATGGAGGCCTTCCATGACGTGATCAAGAGCGACTCCACGTCGAAGGAAGTGAAGGAGTCATTGCGCAGCTACCTGCCAACCGTGCGCGAGCACCACGACACGCTGCGCGATCGCAAGTGGGCGATGGAATCCAGGCAGTAGCCTTCCGCGGCTGAACCACCGCGCCGCGAGCGGATGCGCTGCCTCGTCCCGGCCCGGAGGATCCGGGCGGGGCGATGCGCGTCAGGACAGGGGTTGGCAGGCTGCCCGCAGCGGCGCGGCCTTGCGGTCCATTCCATCGTGAGGACCGGTCCGCGACATTGGGTCAGACGACGCCTTGCGCGATCATGGCATCGGCTACCTTGACGAATCCGCCGACGTTGGCGCCCTTGACGTAGTCGATGTACTTGTCGTCGCCGGCGACGCCGCCGTAGTGCTCACAGCGACCATGGATTTCCTGCATGATGTCGCGCAGCAGCCGCTGCAACTCGGCTTCCTTCCAGGTGATGCGTGCGGAGTTCTGGCTCATCTCCAGGCCGGATACGGCGACGCCGCCCGCGTTCGCGGCCTTGCCCGGCGCGAACATGATGCGTGCCTTCTGGAACAGCTTTACCGCGTCCAGCGTGGATGGCATGTTGGCACCTTCGGAGACGGCGACGACGCCGTTTTTCAGCATGACCCGCGCGTCGTCGGCGCTGATTTCGTTCTGCGTCGCGCAGGGGAACGCCAGTTCTCCGGGCACCGACCAGGGGCGCTTGTCGGCGTGGTATTCGGCGCCGAACTCCCTGGCATATTCCTCGATCCGTCCACGACGCCTGTTCTTCAGTTCCTTGACGAACGCGAGCTTCTCGGTGGTGATGCCGCCCTTGTCGAATATGAATCCGTCGGAGTCGCTGAGGGTGACCGGTTTGCCGCCGAGGGCGAGGATCTTCTCCACGGCATGCTGCGCGACATTGCCGGATCCCGACACCAGGCAGGTGCGGCCGTCTATCACTTCGCCGACCCGCTTGAGCATGTCCTCCATGAAATAGACCGCGCCGTAGCCGGTGGCCTCGACGCGAATCGGGCTGCCGCCGAACTCCATGCCCTTGCCGGTGAGGACGCCGACGTAGCGGTTGGTGATGCGCTTGTACTGGCCGAACATGTAGCCGATCTCGCGGCCGCCGACGCCGATGTCGCCGGCGGGGATGTCGGTGTCTTCGCCGAGGTGGCGATAGAGTTCGGTCATGAACGACTGGCAGAAGCGCATGATCTCCGCATCGCTCTTGCCCTTGGGATCCAGGTTGGCGCCGCCCTTGGCGCCGCCCATCGGCAGGCCGGTCAGCGCGTTCTTGAAGGTCTGCTCGAAGGCGAGGAACTTCAGCACGCTCTGGTTGACGGTCGGATGAAAGCGGATGCCGCCCTTGTACGGGCCGATCGCATTGTTGTTCTGGATCCGGTAGCCGCGATTGACGCGGACATGGCCCTCGTCGTCATGCCAGCAGACGCGGAATGAAATCACCCGATCCGGCTCGGCCATGCGCTCGAGGATCTGGTGCACGTGGTACCTGGGATGTTCGCGGATGTGTTCGAGCACGCCCTCGGCGACTTCCTTGACCGCCTGGATGAATTCCGGCTGCCCCGGGTTGCGTTTTTCCAGGCCTTCGACGAATTCCTCCAGCGTGGGTACCTGATCGCGTGACATGGCATTCCTCCCCGTTGCAACGCTGCCCGCCCGGTGCGGCGAGCCGTCGTCAATTGGCGAATCACCCACCGACGCCAATGTCGTCACTGCAATGCAGCGGCCCCGGGCTTTGGGTGATTCAGGATTCGAGTCCGGCGTTCCGGACGGCTGTCGGCTGCAGCGAACCGTCGGGATACGGCGTCGCAGCGCAGCCGTCATCACATTGCCGCGTCGCCCCTGCGACCGTTCCACCATACTCCTGCGCCCTTCACGGTGCCACGGCATCCGGCGAATTTCCCGCGTGCACGACGGTTCAACAGCCTGCCGGATGCCGCCAGTTGCGCATGGCAGGGGATGCCGACGCGGCCGCTGCCGGTCGGCATCAGCGGGTTCCTTGACGCAGGTCAAGTCCGGCGCGGGTGGCGCGTACTCCAATGGGCCATGCATACCACGCTAAGGATCACCGGCATGTACAAGGACATCCTGATTCCCTTGACGAACACCGCCACGGATGACGCCCTGCTTTCCTTCGCCATCGAACTGGCCGAAGAGCAGGAGGCCCATCTTTCGGCGCTGGTGACGGTCGCACTGACCATACCCGTCGGCTTCGAGATGGTTGCGATTCCGACCGACGTGTATTCGCCAATTCACGATGCGGAGCGTGCCAATGGCGCGCAGCTCGCGCAGAAGGCGCGCGACCGGCTCAAGTCCGCTTCGATCAGCTCGGAGGTTCGCGCGGTCGAATCACTGATGGAGCCGTCCACCAACGTGGCCGTGCTGCATGCGCGATATGCCGACTTGTCGATCGTTGTCGGCGGCGCCGACCGCAGCGGTCCTGCCAGCGGCCTGTTTGCCGACCTGCTCATGGGATCGGGCCGACCCGTGCTGGTGATCCCGCCGAAACTTGCGGACGGTTCGACGCGCAACCATGTCGTCGTCGCCTGGCAACCGACGCGCGAGGCGACCCGCGCGGTGCACGATGCGCTGCCTCTCCTGCAGGCGGCAGCGCAAGTCGATGTCATCGTCGTGGATCCCCGCGTCGACGACGGCCATCATGGACAGGAACCCGGCGCGGACATCGCCATCCATCTCGCACGACATGGCGTTCGCGCCAACGTGGTGACGATCCCGTCGATGGGAGCTACCGTCGAGCAGTCGATCCTGCGCTTTGCCGTAGAGGCAGGCGCCGGCCTCATCGTTGCCGGCGGATACAGCCATTCGCGCTTGCGCGAGCAAGTCCTCGGCGGGGTCACGCGCGGCCTCTTCGAACGGGCGGGCATCCCCGTGCTGTTTTCCCACTAGGAGAGCCTGCGCAATCCAGGCGGGATGCTGGTGGGCACGCCCAGTGCCCGCTTGTGCCTACCCGGGGGAAGGGATGCGTCCCCGATTTCCCTTGTCCCGGATTCCCGGGTTCTTCGAGTTCAGGTCGACGCTTTCGAGATAAGCTGCAATCGCGTCTTCGTTCATCGCCCGGGAAAACAGGAAGCCCTGGCCGCTCTTGCATCCGGCCAGTTGAAGTTCCCGCATCTGGTCGACATTCTCGATGCCCTCGGCGATGCAGCTGATGCCGAGGTGATTGCACATCTCGACCAGCGACGTGACCATCGTTCCGATGCGCGAGTCGGTGCATACGGAATCGGTGAAGCTCTTGTCGATCTTGATGTGGTCGAGCGGGAAATCCTTCAGGTGGCTGAGGCTGGAGTGGCCGGTTCCGAAGTCGTCCAGGGCGACGCGGATTCCCGTCGAGCGCAGGCCATCGATATTCTCGCGCGCATGGTCCAGGTCCTTGAGGATGGCCGTTTCGGTCAACTCCGCTTCGAAGCGCCCTGTGCGAAGTCCGCATTGGCCGAGGACTGCCGAGATTCGTTGCCAGGCCGAGGGCTTGACGATTTCCATTGCCGAGAAATTGAACGATAGCGTCAGGTGGTCCGGCCAATGCGAGGCCGCGGTGGCAGCCTTGGCCAGCAGGGATTCCGATAGGGCTTCCATGATGCCGATGCGCTCGGCGATGGGGATGAATACGGCTGGCGAAACCTCGCCCAGTCGGCTGTCGTTCCAGCGCGCAAGTGCTTCGAATCCGTCGACGCGGCCGCTGGTGATGTCGACTATCGGCTGATACTGGACGTTGACACTGCACTCTGCGACCGCCTTGCGCAGGGCCTGTTCGATAGCGGCGTTTTCCAGCGCAAGTTCTTCGTCCGTGGGATTGAATATGGCGATGCCGCCGCGCTCGCTGAGCTTGCTCCTGTGTAGTGCCATGTCGGCCCTGTCCATGAGACGCGACGACTCACTGTCCGGCGCGGAATGGATGGCGAAACCGCAGGTGCACGTCATCGATACGGAAAGCTCGTCGACGACAAATGGAGTGTCGAAAGCCGATTGGATCGAGTGCCCCAGGTGCAGGGCTTCCTCCGCGGTACGGATCCCGTTTGCGACCAGGGCAAACTCGTCGCCACCGACTCGGGCAAAGTCACCACGTCCGTCCATGAGGAATCCAAGGCGTTGCGCAATCTGCTTCAGGAACGTGTCGCCGATTGCATGGCCGTGGGCATCATTGATGGCCTTGAAGCCATCAAGGTCGATCACGCCGACGGCGAAATGTTCGTGGCCAGCGTGCGCGTCCCGAAGCCGGGCGGCCAGGAGCATCTCAAAGTGCCGCCTGTTGGAGGTGCCCGTAAGGTAATCGGTATGGGACATCCGCGTGGCGGCATCGGCGGCGAATTCGGCAGCCCGATGCTGCTCGGCAATAAGGACGTTCGACTTGACGATATTGAAAAATGCCTTGCAGTTTTCGTTGAGCATGTAGATCAACAGCGTGGACAGGATCGCAAGCAAGGCGGCAAACGCAGTCAGGAGGTCGTTGCGCTGAAGCATGAGCGCAACGAAGATCGGAATGCCGGAAGCGAGCATGACCATGATCGCGGCGTGGGGCAGCACATAGAGGCAGAATCCGCTGGCCGTGGCCGCTATCCAGATGGCAATCAGGGTCAATGAGAAGTGGAACGGATCCGAACCCCACAGCGCGATGATGCCAATCAGCGTGAATCCAAGCGACAGCAGCGGGCCGAACAGGGGTGCAATGCCGATTCGGCGCCGAATCGTCTCGGGGAGCAGGTGATCCACCTGATTGCGCGCCTTTATCCAATAGCGGAGACGCAAGGCAATAATGACCAGCAGAGGGCTGGGCAAGATGACGGTGAACAGGATCGGCGCGGAATCGCGCAGACTGAAGCAAAGCGAAAATACCGCGATGCTGACGATGACATACAACACCGGCACCAGCCGGGTCAGGGTGCGATATTGCTCCCTTTGCATGACGCTCGAGAGTGAGACTCCCGCGCCAGCACCCGGGCTCAGCATCCCGGGCTGATGCGGGATTGACCCCGATCGTGTTCGATTGCCACCGTTCGCCCTTCCGGTTGCCGTGGTCGTTATTGTTTCAAGGCCTGATCGGATCGCCCCAAGAGCGTTTCCTTCGGCACCCGGCGCAGTGTGACAAAGCCGGACCGACAGGGGAACGCAT
>OEIU01000790.1_pt1 | contig 25480 bp, 21 predicted proteins | sample 1539221 | NCBI WGS metagenome assembly OEIU01 (sample SAMN03792071, study PRJEB22550) | activated sludge metagenome | feature: wastewater treatment plant; material: activated sludge; isolation source: Wastewater treatment plant of a petroleum refinery complex | place: Argentina: Zarate | collected...
ACCGGCCGCTCGCCGAGTTCAGCAGCAGCCGCGGCGTGCCGATGCCGTTGCAGGCGACGATCACGAGCTCGGCCGGCTGGAACCGTTCGACGCCCTGCTCGTCGTAGTAGACGGCGCCCGACGCCATGCCGTCATCGCCGGTCGTGATCTCGCGGACCCTGCAGCCGGTGCGAAGCTGCACCCGCTGGCGGATCGCCTCGGGCCAGTAGGTGATGTCGGTGCTGGCCTTCGCACCCTGCGCACAGCCGCCGATGCAGTGGCCGAGGTTCACGCACGGCGCACGCCCCTGGTATTCGCGGGTCGCCATCGCCGAGTCCGACGGCCACCAGTGCCAGCCGAGCTCGTTCAGCGCTTGGCCGAGCAGCATGCCGGTGCGCCCCAGCGGAAGCGGCGGCATCACCGCCTCCTTCGGCGGATAGGCCGGATCGCCGGCCAGCCCCGAGATGCCCATCATCCGGTCGTTCAGCGCGAAGAACGGCTCGAGCGTCGCATAGTCGATCGGCCAGTCGTCGGCGACGCCGTCCAGCGTGCGCACCCGGAAGTCCGACGGTTGCAGCCGCGGAAAGTGCCCGGCATAGAGGATCGTGCCGCCGCCGACGCCGTTGAAGTTCGCCACCTTTATCGGCGAACGCTCCTCGTCGATCGGATAGTCCCAGCGGTTCGCGCGCCGGTTCGGATTGATGCTGAAGTCGCCGAACTGCCGCTCCTCCCAGTCGCGGCCGTTACTCGGAAAGTCGCCCGGCTTCACCCAGCCGCCCTGCTCCAGACACAGGATCCGCATCCGCGTCTCGGCCAGGCTCCAGGCGACCGCGGCGCCGGAGGCGCCGGCGCCGATGATCAGCACGTCGACCGGTTCGTTCACGGGTTCGGTCAGGTATTCGTCCGCCGGCCGCCGACGAGGCCATGCTCGCCGATCGGCGGATGCGCGCGCAGCGCCTCCTCGACCGGCTCGGTGCCCCAGCCGGGACGGTCGGGCATCACCAGATGCCCGTCCTCGTACTGCGGCACATGCGTGAACAGCTCGTGATCCCAGGCGATCCGGTCGATGTCGACCTCCATGATGCGCAGGTTCGGCACCGCCGCGCAGAAATGCGCGTTGATCATCGTGCACAGATGACCGTAGAAGTTGTGACAGGCGACGTTGACCTCGTGAGCCTGCGCGGCCGCGGCGATCTTCATCGACTGCCAGACGCCGTTCCACGGCGTGTCGACGATCGCCACGTCGATCGCCTGCTCGCGCAGGAACGGCAGGAACTGCTGCACGCCGAGCAGCGTCTCGCACGACGCGATCGGGTGTGCGCTCTGCGTGCGCAGCCAGGCCAGCGCCTGCGGATTCAACGTATCGATCTCGATCCAGAACATGTCGAGGCTGGCGATCTCGCGCAGGATCTTCAGATAGCCCTCGGTACGCGCGTTGAAATTCAGATCGAGCAGGATGTCGACGTCGGGCCCGGCCGCTTCGCGCATCACCTCCAGATGCTCGCGCAGCCCCTTGAGCACCTTGCGGTCGATGTTCAGCTCGGGCGCGAACGGCCGCCCGAAGCCGGGCGCCCAGCCGATGATCCTGCCGTCCTCGTAGCGCCAGATGTTGGTCTTCAGCGCGGTGAAGCCGCGCTCCCTGACCTCGCGGGCGATCTGGCGCACGCCGTGCACGTCGGAGATCACCGGCTGATAGTGCGGCACCCGGCCGGCCCGCCAGGTCACGCAGTGCGACCAGTAGACCCGCATGCGGTCGCGCAGCTTGCCGCCCAGCAGCTCGTAACACGGCACTCCCAAGGTACGCGCCTTGGCGTCGAGCAGCGCGTTCTCGATCGCGCCGAGCGCCTGGCCCACGACGCCGCCCTGCCCGGGCCGCGTCAGGCAGAACAGCTCCTCGCGGATCCGTTCGTGCTGCATCGCCGACTGCCCGATGACCCGCGGCGCCAGCTCGCGGATCACCGCGCCGACCCCCGGCGAACCGAAGCCCTCGTCGAACTCGCTCCAGCCGACCACGCCGTCGTCGGTGGTCAGCTTCACGAAGTAGTAGTTGCGCCAGCCGGCGCTGCATGACAGGGTCTGCAGCGCGGCGACCCGGGCGGGGGTGGGCATCGGTGGGTCTCCTGTTCGAATCGGTGAACGGATCCGGCGGCGGGATCCGCTAGCGATCGTGGCGCTGCGTCGCCTGCCTGTCAAACGGCGGCCCGCACTGCGCTGGCCCGCCACCGGCCCAGCGCCGCCACGCCACGCCGCGCCGCAGCCGACGCGGCCGGTTGCCGGCCGCCGTTCCTTCGTATAGTGTCGACAGACGATGAAACGCATCCACGCCCGCGATCTGCTGAACGAAGAGGACCTGGCCCGGGTCCGCGCGAAGTCCGACTGGAGAGGCATCGGGCTGGTGCTGCATGCGTGGGCGGTGATCCTCGGCTCGGTGGCACTGGTGGCCGTCTTTCCGAATCCGCTGACGTTCGTGCTGGCGGTGCTGCTGATCGGCTCGCGCCAGCTCGGCCTGGCGATCCTGATGCACGACGGCGCGCACGGCGCACTGGCCCGCAACCCGAAGCTGAACATGCTGCTGAGCCAATGGTTCTGCGCGTATCCGGTGTTCGCCGAGACGCTGGCTTACCGGCAATACCACCTGAAGCACCACGGCAGCACCCAGCAGCCGGACGACCCCGACCTGGTGCTGTCGGCGCCATTCCCGATCACCCGCGCGAGCTACCGCCGCAAGTTCTGGCGCGACATCAGCGGCCGGACCGGCTATGCGCAACGCAAGGCGCAGTTCCTGCTTGCGCTCGGAAATCCGTCGTGGCCGCTGCGCCGCCGGCTCGCGCATTTCCGCGACAAGCTCGGACCGCAGGTCGCGGTCAATCTGCTGCTGCTCGCGGGCTTCACCGCCGCCGGCGTAGGGTGGGCCTATCCGTTGCTATGGCTGCTGCCGCTGCTGACCTGGATGATGGTGATCACCCGCGTGCGCAACATCGCCGAGCACGCGATGGTGCCCGACGACGCCGACCCGTTCCGCAACACCCGCACGACCCTGGCCGGGCCGCTCGAACGACTGTTCGTCGCGCCCTACTACGTCAACTACCACCTCGAGCACCACCTGCTGCCGAACGTGCCGTGCGGCAACCTGCCGCTGCTGCATGCGCTGATCGCCCGCGGGCCGCACGCCGCGACGCCCCGCGAGATCCAGCCTGGCTACCTCGCGGTGATGCGGATGGCGACCTCCAGGCCCGCCCACGAAGACCGCCCCGGCGACCTGGTCAGCGCCGCCCGCCGCGCCCGCACCGGCAACGAGCGGGTCGACGATCAGCAGGCGTCGTCGGGGTTTTAGGCGAAGCACTGACTCAACGGCCGACGGCCGGTGGTGGTGCCGCGATCGTGATAGACTAGTCATCTGACTAGTCATTGACGTGTCACCATGAAAGCATGGCCTGTGCAGGACGCGAAAGCCCGCTTCAGCGAGTTCCTCGACGCCTGCCTGTCGGAAGGCCCGCAAATGGTCACGCGGCGCGGAGCCGAGACCGCGGTGTTGGTGCCGGCTGCCCTATGGGAGCAGATGCAGTCTGCCGCCCGTCCTTCTCTGAAGGAACTGCTGCTCTCCGAGGATGCGCGCACCGATAAGCTGGCTCCGGTCCGCTCGCATGAACGAGGCAAGGCACGCCGACGCCGGGTCGAGGCACTGCGCTGACGCGACGGCGCATTCCGCCATGTACCTGCTGGATACCAACGTGATTTCGGAACTGCGTCGGCCCAAGCCGCACGGCGCCGTACTGGCCTGGCTCAGATCAGTGCCCGACAGCGATCTGCACATTTCCGCGGTGAGCCTGGGAGAGATCCAGGCCGGCATCGAACTGATCCGCGAACAGGATGCACGCAAGGCAGCGGAGATCGAGCGATGGGCCGATCGCGTGGCGGCCTCGCACAACCTGTTGGTCATGGATGCCGACACCTTCCGCATCTGGGCCCGGCTGATGCACCGTCGCTCCGACACCCTTTACGAAGACGCCATGATCGCGGCCACAGCGCTGCACTATCGTTTGACCGTCGTGACCCGCAATGTGGCCGACTTTTCGCACTTCGGCGTGGAACTGCTCAACCCCTTCGACATAGGGTCCCAGCGGTAGCCCCTCCCATGCATCTGCAGTCATCTATTCAAGATAGAGAGGCTTCCATGTTCCAAGCCGCTTTCATTCGGCGGGTTGTGCTGCGCAATTTCGGCCGCATCGTCCGGGAGGCGAACATCACGATCGAAGGTTCACCATCCTGATGCAATCAGGAGCGAACAGGAGACGATCATGACAAAGCGGCGTGTCGACACGCCCTAGCGGCCGACGAAGCGCGGCGCGCGCTTCTCCATGAATGCACGCCTGCCTTCGACGAAATCCGCGCTGTTCGTGGCAGCCGCCGCCGCCTGCTCGGACCGCGCCATGTCCGCGCCTGTCGAGGCGTCGCAAAGCTGCTCCAGAGCGACCTTCATCGCACGCAGCGTCAGCGGCGCATTTCGCGAAAGCGTGGCGCATTCTTCCACGACCAGTTGCTCCAGTTGCGACTCCGGCACCACCTGGTGAGCGAATCCGACACGGAGCGCGTGTCCGGAATCGAAGCGGCGGCCGGTCAGCAGGATTTCCCGCGCGCTGGAGGTTCCCACTACTTCAGTCAGCCTGCGAATGCCTTGCCAGCTATAGCCGATTCCCAGCCGTACCGCGGGAATGCCGTAGATCAGGGTGTCCGCGGCGAGCCGCAGGTCGCAACACAAGGCGATGGCCATGCCCCCGCCGATGCAGTAGCCGTTGAGCATCGCGATGGTCGGCTTGTCCAGGCTCGCCAGGCGGGACATGGCCTGATGGCCGGCGGCGTCATACTCCTTGTTGGCCTCTCGGGAGTTGCGTTTCGATTCGAACTCGGAGATGTCGGCCCCGGAGACGAATGCCTTCGTTCCCGCGCCTCGGAGTACGACGACGCGCACTTCCGGATCCGACTGCAGAGCGTCGACGGCTGCGCCCAGGCCGCGCCACATGCTCAACGACATCGCGTTGTGCCGGGTGACGTTGTTCAGGGTGATCCAGCCCACCGAGTTCCGGACATCGACGTCGACCCTCCCTTCAGCTTTTTCCATCAGCAGCTCCGCTCAGCAACCCGGCTTTCAAGGTGCGCGGATCGCGGGGCTTCCACGCTCCGCGATCGACAGATGCGAGGAACTGATCCAGCGCGGCATTGAAGGCCGCCGGTTCCTCGAGGTTGACGGCATGGCCGGTGTTCGGAACGACCCACAGGCGCGCGGCCGGCATCGTCTGCTTCAAGAAGAAGTTCGGCGCGAGACAGGGCTCGTCCTCGTCCCCCACGACGAGAAGCGTGGGGATACGCACGGCAGCGAGCTCCTCCTTCAGGTCGTACAGAGACGGGCGCAGGGCCTGATAGTTGCGCAGCGTCAATGCCGATCCCAATGGCGAGTGCTCGCGCAGATGGGCAACGAACTCGGCCCAGCCCAGGGGATCCTTGAGCTGGAGTTGCACTCTCGTGGGGCCGACACCAAGCTCGCCGGCGATCTTCCCGAATCCTTCCTGCATCATTCGTTCGGCCAACGACTCCGCCTGACGCTTGAATGCTTCACGGCCCTCGCGGGCGGCGCCCGAGCCGCCGGCGACCACGACCAGGGCGCTGGCCATCTCGGGATGACGCAGACCGAAGTGCAAGGTCGCGGAGGCGCCCATGCTCAGCCCGACGATATGCGCTCGTCGAATGCCGGCGGCGGCCATCACCGCAGCGATGTCATCCGCCGCGTGGGCTTGCCCATAGGCATCGTTCTCTTCAGGTACGTCCGAGGGCGGGTAGCCACGGGCATTGAAGCGGATGCAGCGATAGCTGCGCGAGAACCATCTGACTTGGCTTTCCCATTCCCGCAGATCGGCACTGAACTCGTGCACGAAGACGATGGGATATCCGGAACCGCATTCCTCGTAGTAGAGGCGTGCGCGATCAGACTGCGCATAGGGCATGGACTGGTCTTCCTTGGAACCGCGGCAAACTTTCAGCGCGATGTCATCAGCATGTCGACGAAACGCATGCCACCGCTCGTGATGTGATTCACGGCAGCGGCCTGGGCCTCTTCCCCGTCGCCGTTGAGAACGGCATTGCAAATCCTCCCGTGCTCACCGTGCGACTCGCCGGGTCGCTGCGGGTTCGAGAACACATCATCCTTGCGGTACATCAGGAGGCGGCGCCGTAGATCCCGGATGTGACGTACCAGCAGATCGTTGGCGCAGCCCGCATAGATGGCACCGTGGAAGGCGGCGTTGCCTTTGCGATAGGCGTCGACGTCCCTGGCGTCGACATGTGCCTGATTCGCGAGCTGGATCGCCTGCAACTGCTGGCGCGCCTCGGCAGACATGCGACGGGCGGCCAGCCGCGCGGCAACCCCCTCGAGCTCCGCCGTCAGCTCGAGCATCGATATGCGCTCCCGAGGATCCAGTTGCGCAACCGTCATGCCGACGCGGGGATGCGCATGGACCAGACCTTGACCGGCGAGCTGGTTCAATGCCTCGCGTACCGGCGTACGCGATGTCTCGTACTTCTGCGACAGCACCTTGTCGTCCAGGTGTGCGCCCGGCGGGAAAGCGCCCGTGAAGATCGCATCCGCGATCTGCTGTCGCAATCTTTCCGCCAACGTCCCGGGAACCCGATCTGAAATCATCGATTCGAGCGCTTCATTCGGGCTTCAGTTTCGCAGCCTCGACACGTTGCCGGCGCTGCTCCGTGTACGGCCCGAGGAATGCAGAGAATTCCCCGGGCGTATCGCATACTGCATCGTAGCCGAAAGGCTCGGTGTTGCGCTCACGAAATGCCTGGGAGCACGCGACGGTGCGTATGTCCGCCGCCAGCTTCTCCACAATCGCCGTCGGCGTCTGGGCAGGAGCAGCCAGACCGACGAAGAACCGGTAGTCATACAACCCGTCACCGGTCTCATGAACGGAAGGCACGTTCGGAAGGCTCTTGATCCGCTTGTCGCCGGTGACGGCGATCGGCCTGATCTGTCCTGACCGGATGAAGGCGTCCACCAGGCCCAGGGGCGCGAGCGTGGCATCCACGACCCCGGTGATCATGTCCTGGATGATGGGCGCGGAGCCCTTGTAGGGAACGTGCGTCAGCGGAACATTCGCATGATTGGCCATCCACGCCAGCGTGATGTGCCCGCTGCTGCCGATGCCGGACGAACCATAGTTCGCCTTGCCGCCGGAGCTTTTGGCATAAGCGATGTACTCTTTCAAGCTGTTGACCGGAAGGCTGCTTCGAACGACGAGCACCGATTTCCCGTCGAACAGCCTCGTCACGAGCGCGAAATCGCGCTGTACCGAGTAGGAAAGCTTTGGAACGAGGATCGGATTGTTGACCATGCCCGCATCGGAGACGAGCATCAGGGTATATCCATCGGGAGCCGACTGCTTGACGCTTTCCGCCGCCAGGATTTCATTGCCGCCCGGCCGATTCTCGACGATGACCGACTGCTTCCACAGCTCTGCCAGCCCCGGGGCCAACGCACGGGTATAGATGTCGAAGCCGCCTCCGGCCGCGTAAGGCACCACGATCTTCACGGGGCGGTTTGGAAAGCCATCGGCTGACTGGGCGATCGCCTGGGTAGCCACCAACGTACCGAACAGCATCAGTCCCGCGGCATGGAGCCAGTTCCTTCTGTTGCGCATTCCTTCTCGTCCTCCTTTTCCTGGCATGACCTTTCAGACCACGCATGTCCTTCTGAGTTCGGCGATATCGTTGGCGTCGTAACCGAGCGCCGAGAGAATCTCGTCCGTGCTGAGGCCTTTGTCCTGCAAAGGCGCCTGCATGCTCGCGGGAGTGCGACTGAGCACTGCCGCCTGGGAGATGAGCGGGATCATCCCGCGCCGCGGATGCTCGACCGCTTCGAAGATCTTCGAATGCCGAACCTGCGGGTCATCGACCACCTGGTCCATCGTGTAGATGGGACCGCAGGGAACATCCGCTTCGGAGAGCAGGCGCATCCAGGTCGCGGTGTCGCGTTCGGCAAAGACGCCGGCCAGAAGCGCGCTCAGTGCCTTGCGATTTTGCGATCTGGCCTTGTTGACCGAATAGTCGGGATGGTCAGCCAGCGCGGACCGGCCGATCGCGATGCATAGCCTCTTCCATTGTGCGTCTCCGCCTGCAGCCACGTTGATGTAGCCGTCCCGCGTCTTGTACGCAGAGGTAGGCATGCTGGTCGGATGATCGTTGCCGACCCGCACCGGCAGCTCCCCATCGGCGGCGTAGCGGACCGCCTGATAGTCCATGAGAGCGATTCCGCAGTGGAGCAGTGACGCCTGAACCCACTGCCCCCGGCCACTGACCTCGCGCTCCAGCAGTGCAGTCAATGCGCCGAGCGCGGCGTAGAGACCCGTCACCATGTCGACCACCGAGGCTCCCGCGCGCACCGGTTCCGCATCGGCCTGGCCCGTGACGCTCATCAGCCCGCACATCCCCTGCAGGATCTGATCGAACCCCGGGCGAGTGCGATAGGGACCGTCCTGGCCGAACCCTGACATGCTGACCAGCACGATGCGGGGATTCACGGCCGAAAGAGTTTCGTAGTCGCACTTCAGGCGGGACTTGACGTCAGGGCGAAAGTTCTCGACCACGACGTCGGCGTCTGCAACCAGGCGGAAGAGAATCTCCCGACCTGTCGGATGCTTCAGGTCGAGCGTGATGGAGCGCTTGTTGCGATGCAGGTTCTGCATGTCGGAGCCGTCGCGCGCGCCTACGTACAGTTCCTGCCGCTTCAGAGAATCGGGCGGTTCGACCTTGATGACATCCGCACCGAAATCCGCCAATTGCTTGACGCAGGTCGGGCCCGCGCGCACCTGACTCAGATCGAGCACCTTGAACCGATGCAGCGCACCGCCGGCATGCAGTCGGGGCATCACGCTCCTCGCGCGTAGAGGCCGCCGTCGATCGTCAACACCGCACCGCTGGTGTAGCCGGACCGCGGGGAAGCGAGGAACACGATGGTGTCGGCAACTTCCCGCGGATGCGCCGCGCGGCCCAGCGGGAAAGCTCTGGTGAGTTCGGTGAAGCGGCTTTCGTCGCCGAACTGGTTCAGCGCGCGGGCCTTCATCATGGTGGTGATGCGTTCGGTTTCGACCGGCCCCGGCGAAACACCTACCACCCGTATGTTGTCGTCCAGGCTGCGGCCGCCTAGAGTCCTCGTGAATGCGATGAGCGCGGCATTGCCGGTGCTGCCGGCTATGTAGTCGAAGGTAAGCTTCTCGCCGGCCACTCCCAGGTCATTGACGATGACGCCGCCGCCCCGCTGCTTCATCTGCGCATAGATCAGACGGGTCAGATTGATATAGCCGAAGACCTTCAGTTCCCAGGCGTGGCGCCACCGGGCTTCGTCGATCTGGTCCAGAGTGGCCGCCGGGATATCGCCCGCGTTGTTCACGAGCACGTCGATGTCCGATGCCGATCCGGCCAAGGCAGACAGGTCGCCGGCCTGGCGCAGATCCACAACGTGGACGTCGACCTCGACACCGTGCGCGCTGCGCAGCCTTGCGGCCAGCGACTCCAGGGCATCGCGGCTTCGAGCCGCCAGGCGCAGGTTGCACCCCTCCTCCGCGAATGCCTCGGCGGTTGCCGCGCCGATGCCTTTCGACGCGCCCGTGATGAGGACGCGCTTGCCTCTCAATTGCAGATCCATCGGTGTCCCCTTTGGTGTGCGAAGTTATTGCGAAAGTATACCCGAATACCGTTTTTGTATATCGGATGGTTCGCATCGTGCACAAAGCCGCCCCGCACGTGCTCTGCCAATGAACGCTGCTGCGGGTGAATCAGGACCTGTGAAGGAATCGGCTGCGCCCGGGCAGCGCGCCGGGGCGTGCTCTCACTGCTGCATCAGCCGCTTCAACGCCGCCCGGTTCGCCTGCGCCACGTCGCCGACGAAATCGTTCCACGGCGCATCGGTGATCGACACCAGCCCGATGTGCATGTTCTCGCCGTCGAGCCAGCGGCCGCTGGCGGGTTCGTCGACGTACTGGAACCAGTGGGCGCCGACGAAGTCCGGGTTGTCGACCACGGAGTCGAGCATCGCCCGGTAGGCGCGGCCGCGTTCGGACGAGCGCGGCACCGCGATGACGCCGCCGCCGAACGGGCCGCGATCGGTCGCGCCGAAATGGAACTCGGTCAGCAGCGCCGGCCGGCCGAGCTTGCGGAACGCCTGCGCATCGAAGCCGGCGGCCAGGGTCGGCAGGTAGAGGTTGAAGCTGACGATGTCGCACCAGCGCGCGCAGGCGGCGACCGCCTCCGGCGTGCGCATCGCGAAGCGGGTGCCCAGGTACAGGTGGTTCGGATCGACCCGCTTCAGTTCGTGCTGGATCGTGCCGAAGTAGGTGTCGGCATGCAGCGCGAGGAACGCCGAGTAGTCCTCGGCGATCGCCGGCCGCTCGGCCGACGGCTTCGGCGGTTCCAGCGGCACGCCCAGCGCCGCCCAGCTCGTCAACCGCACGCCCCACAGCGCCGACAGCCTGCGCACGTCGATGTGCCGGCGCTTCAGCAGGTCGATGAACGCGCGCTTGGCGGGGCTCGCGGCCGCATCCTGCCGCAGCGTGCCGATCGCCAGCGCATAGCGGCGCCTCCAGTCGTCGCTGCCGCCGTCGCCCCAGGCCACCTCGTTGTCGACGAAGTAGCCGATCAGCCGCCGCTCGGTGCGCAGCTCGCGGGTGCCGGCCTCGACCGCCTGCCGCACCGCCTGCGTGAAGCGCTGGTCGAACGGATCGGGAGCGCGGCCCCAGTAGTCGAGACCGTCGCTGATCGTCGCGAACTCGCCGGCGACCTCGATCGGCTTCACGAACGGAAGCTGCGCGTCGCGGACCAACGCCTCCTCGCTCCAGTTGCCGACGGTGTTGAACGACCAGGCCTGCAATCGCTGGCGGGTTCGCGCGCGCCAGCGCGACTCGAATGCATCGCCGTCGCGGCGCCACAGGTTCAGCCGGTAGAAGTCGAGGCTGCGGCCGCGCGTGAACGCGCGCCCGCGCGCGGCGCCGCTGTCGGCCGGCAGGATCGGCTCGCGCACCTGCGCGAAGCGCGGATCGTCGCGCTGCGGCGGCAGATCGACGAACATGAACTCGCGTCCCTCGATGATCGTGTCGTCGCCGCGGCTGCGCACCGCGTTGACGCCGATCGAGAAGAAGCGCCGGCCGTCCGGATCGATCAGCCACCAGCGCTCGCCGCCGGGTGCGGCCGGCAGCCGCTCGACGCGGAAGAAGCCGGTCGCCAGCCGCCGCGGGCCTTCATCCCCCGCCGGCGGGACCTGTCTCGCCAGCAGCCGGTCCTCCTCGGCGCCAGCCGCCTTCAGCGCGGCCAGCGACGTGACCTTCTGCGGCCAGTCGCCGCGGGTCGACTGTCCGAAGCTGTCGATCAGCCCGGAGTAGGCGTCGCGCAGATCGTCGCGGCCGGACTCGCGCGGCTCGGTGAACAGCTTGCCGATGCGCAGCACCTGCGGCGCGGCCGGCGCCGGAATCTCGAACGACACCGACGCCACCTTCGCCGGATCGAGCGCGCCGCGCACGTCGGTCGCGACGAACATCCGCTCGGCGCCGCCGGCCGGATCGGTGCGCACCCACGGCATCGTCGGTGCGGCCAGCAGCCCGTATGCACGCGGACTGACCGGGGCCAGCGGCACCGCCACCGTCTGGGGCGGACCCGGCGGCAGGCCCAGCTCGGTCTGCAGCGCCGCGCCGCCCGCATCGCGCACGGTCACCCGCACCGTGACCGGCCAGGCCATCGCGTTCTGCAGATGGACCTTGAATGCCGACGCGGCCCGCCAGTCCCAGGCGCCGCGAGAAGGCGCGAACCGCAGTACCGGCGCCGTCACCGGCTCGAAACGGGCAGCGACGAAGCCTTCGGGATCGACCGGCTGGAGCTGCACGCCATCGCCGGCGATCGCCACGTCGACAGTGGGCTGGCCGGGATCGGCCACCGGCTGTGCCTGCGCACCGGCAGACCAGCCCGCGCCCAGCAGCAGCAGCAGCCACACGGGCAGGACGAAAGACAGAGCAGGGGCAACGCTCATCGCGTCCCGATGTTACCCGGCGGCGTCGCGGCGGCGAAGGCCGACGCCGCCCGGGTCATGGTCAATCGTACTTGCGCAGCTCGAGCTTGCCGATCTGATTGCGGTGCACTTCGTCCGGCCCGTCAGTCCAGCCGCAGCCCGTTGCGCCCGTGCGCCGCGGAGATCTCGCGCAGCCGGCGGGCATGCCAGTCCTGCACCTGCTCCCAGCGGAAGCGCCAGTCCCAGCAGCCGTTCGACATGCCGGGCCGGTTCATCCGCGCCTCGGTGCCCAGCCCCAGCACGTCCTGCATCGGATAGATCGCCAGGTCGGCCACCGACTGCGATGCGGCATGGATCAGGTCCCAGCCGATCTCGGTGCCGCTGCTCTTCAGATAGGTCTGCACGAAGCGGCGCTCGTGCGCGGTGGCCTGCGCGAACCAGCCGATGCTGGTGTCGTTGTCGTGGGTGCCGGTGTACACGACGGTGTCGGGTGCGAAGTTGTGCGGCAGGTAGGCATTGTCGGGCCCGCCGTCGAACGCGAAGTGCAGCACCCGCATGCCGGGCAGCCCGAATCGTTCGCGCAGCGCGATCACGTCCTCGGTGATCAGGCCCAGGTCCTCGGCGATGATCGCGAGCTGGCCCGAATCGGCGCGCAGCGCCTCGAACAGCTCGGCGCCCGGCGCCGGCACCCAGCGGCCGCCGATCGCGTCGGGCGCATCGGCGGGCACCTCCCAGCAGGCGGCGAAGCCGCCGAAGTGATCGATGCGCACCAGATCGGCCTGCGCGCGCAGCGGCGCCACCCGTTTGCGCCACCAGCGGAATTCCTGCGCGCGGTGCCGCTCCCAGCGATACAGCGGGTTGCCCCACAACTGGCCGGTCGCGCTGAAGTAGTCGGGCGGCACGCCCGCCACCACCCGCGGCCGCAGATCGTCGCGCAGATCGAACAGCTCCGGATTGGCCCAGACGTCGGCGCTGTGCGGCGCGACGAAGATCGGCACGTCGCCGAACACCCGCACGCCCTTGCTGTTCGCATAGTCGCGCACCGACGACCACTGCCGGTGCGCGACCCACTGCACGAACTGCCAGAACAGCAGGTCGTCGCGTGCGATGCGGCGCAGCTCGCGCAGCGCGATCGGCTCGCGGCGCATCAGCGGCGCCGGCCAGCGCTGCCATTCGGCGCCGCCCTCGCGGCCGTCGATCGTCATGAACAGCGCATAGTCGTCCAGCCAGCTCTGCTGCGCCTCGCAGAAGCGGCCGAACTCCGGGTCCGCGAAGCGCGGCGTGCCGAGGCCGATCTCGCCGAAGAAACGCCGCGCCGCGCGCCACAGGAGTCGCATCCGCGCCGCCGCCATGCGGCCGTAGGCGATCCGTTCCTGCGCATCGGGCTGCAGCGCCCAGGGCTCGAACTCGGCGGCCACCTCGCGCGCCTCCAGCCAGCCGCGCCGCACCAGGTCGTCCATGTCGACCAGCAGCGGATTCATCGCGAACGCCGACGGGCTCATGTACGGCGACCAGCCCGGCCCCACCGGGTTCAGCGGCAGCACCTGCCACAGCCCCTGGCCGGCGCCGGCCAGCCAGTCGACGAAGTGGTAGGCGGCGGTGCCGAAGTCGCCGGACCCGGCACGGCCGGGCAGCGATGTCGGATGCAGCAGCACGCCGCTCGAACGACCCAGGCTCATCGGCTGCCTCCACCATCGTTGGACGGCACGGCGCCGGGCAGCGGCGCCACGCCGGTCTGAGCGTTCGGCTGCACCTCGGGCTGCGGCGCGGGCACCGCGTCGGCATCGGTCGGCGCGGCCAGCGGCGCATCGAGCCGTTCGAGCAGCCGCAGCGAACGGCCCTTCAGCACGATGCCCGACTGCACGACGGCCATCGCCGCATCGGGCCGCCCGTCGGCCTGCACCGTGTCCAGCAGCACCTGCCAGCGCCCCGGCGGCAACGTGGTCGCCCAGTCGCTGGCCTCGCCGTTCATCATGACCATCAGATCGTTCTCGCCGGCCGCGGCCGCGCCCAGCAGGAACGAGAACGCATAGCGCCCCCATTCCTCCCACTGCCGCCGGTTCATCTCCTCGCCCTGACGGTTCAGCCACACCACGTCGCGGCCGCCCATCGCGGTCGCCGCGCCGGTCAGCCAGGTGGTGCGGCGAAGCTGCGGATAGCGGCGGCGCAACGCGATCAGCCGCGCGGTGAACTCCACCAGCGTCGGATCGGGCATCACCGATCCTTCGGCGCCCGACATCCGCAGCGCCGGCCGCGCCTTGGCGCCGCCGACCGCCGGCACGTCGACCAGGCCGCGCCAGTCCAGCCAGCCGATCTCGTTGTCCTGGCAGTAGGCATTGTTGTTGCCCTGCTGGGTGCGGCCCATCTCGTCGCCGGCCAGCAGCATCGGCACGCCCTGCGACACGAACAAGGTGGCCAGCAGCGCCCGCTTGATGCGGCCGCGCGTCACGTTGATCGCCAGCAGGTCGGTCGGCCCCTCGATGCCGCAGTTCCAGCTATGGTTCTCCGACTGCCCGTCGCGGTTGTTCTCGCCGTTGGCCTGGTTGTGCTTGTGGTTGTAGCTGACCAGATCGTGCAAGGTGAAACCGTCGTGCGCGGTCACGTAGTTGATGCCGGCCTGCGGCTTGCGGTCGCTGTTGCGGAAGAGCTCGCTGGAGCCGGCGATGCGCGAGGCGATCTCGCCGCGATAGGCGGCCTTGCGGACCCAGAACGCCCGCACGCTGTCGCGGTAGCGGTCGTTCCACTCGCTCCAGTTGCCGGGGAAGCGGCCGACCTGATAGCCGCCGAAGCCGATGTCCCATGGCTCGGCGATCAGCTTCACCCGCGCCAGCAGCGGATCCTGGCGCACGCATTCGAAGAACGCCGCATGGCTGTCGAAGCCGTTGGGGCCGCGCCCCAGCGTCGTCGCCAGATCGAAACGGAAGCCGTCGACGTGCAGCTCGCCGACCCAGTAGCGCAGCGAGTCCATCACGAGCTGCAGCACCCGCGGATGATGCAGGTTCAGCGCATTGCCGGTGCCGGTGTAGTTCTCGTAGAAGCCGGGGTGACCGCTGCGCAGGTGGTAGTACGCCTCGTTGTCCAGGCCCTTGAACGACACCACCGGGCCGGTGTGGTCGCCTTCGGCGGTGTGGTTGAACACCACGTCCAGGATCACCTCGATGCCGGCCTCGTGCAGGCGCCTGACCATCGTCTTGAACTCGCGGACCGGGTCGCCGCTGGCATAGCGGCGCTCGGGCGCGAAGAAGCCGATCGTGCTGTAGCCCCAGTAGTTGACCAGCCCGCGCTCGGCGAGCGGCCGCTCGCTGATGTGCGCATGCACCGGCAGCAGGTTCACCGCGGTGATGCCCAGCTTCTTCAGATGCGCGATCGCCGGATCGCTGGCAAAGCCGGCATAGGTGCCGCGCAGCGCCTCGGGCACCGCCGGATGACGCCGGGTGAAGCCCTTCACGTGCACCTCGTACAGCACCGATTCGTCCAGCGGCACCCGCGGCGGACGGTCGTCGCCCCAGTCGAAATCGTCGGGCCCGGTCACCGCCGCCTTCAGCGTGTCCGAGAGGTTGTCGACGCCGAACCGGTGGTGACTGTCGCTCCAGCGGAACGAACCGACGATCCGGCGCGCATAGGGATCGAGCAGCAGCTTGGCCGCATCGAACCGCCGGCCGCGCTCCGGCTCGTTGGGTCCGTCGACCCGGTAGCCGTACACCTGGCCGGCGGCCGCGCCGGCCAGATGGCCATGCCACACGCCGTCGCTGCGTTCGGTCATCGGGATGCGGTCGATCTCGCGGATGCCGCGTTCGTCCAGCAGGCACAGCGTGACCGACCGCGCGCCGCCGGCGAACACGGCGAAGTTCACGCCGGTTTCGTCGACGGTGGCGCCCAGCGGATAGGGGCGGCCGCGGGTCAGCCGCGGGCCGCCGTCGCCGGGCGCGTCGGACTGGATGGAGTGGGACGTGGAGTACGGCGGAGGGGGGTGCAGTCGGTTCAAGGTGTCCATTGCAGCAGTACCGTCGACAACGGTGGCAGCGTCAGTGACAGGCTGTGTGCCCGCCCGTGCGCCGGCTTCGGCTCGCTCGACAATGCCCCACCGTTGCCGAGGTTGCTGCCGCCGTAGTACACGGAGTCGGTGTTGATCAGTTCGCGCCAGGTGCCCGCCACCGGCAGTCCGACACGATAACCGTGATGCGGCGTGGGCGTGAAATTGCACACCGCCACGATGAAGCCGGGCCCGCCGGGCTCATGCGTGAAGCCGGGCCCGGCGGGCCCGGGCGCGCGACGCACGAACGCCAGCACGCTGTGCCGGCGGTCATGGAAGTCGATCCATTCGAAGCCGTCGGCCGACACGTCGCGCCGATGCAGCGCCGGCGTATCGCGATGGATGCGGTTCAGGTCGCGCACCAGGGTCTGCATGCCGCAGTGCAGCTCGTCGCCGAGCAGATGCCAGTCCAGGCTCACGTCGTGATGCCATTCGCGGGGCTGCGCGAACTCGCCGCCCATGAACAGCAGCTTCTTGCCGGGATGCGCGTACATGAAGCCCAGATAGGCGCGCAGGTTCGCGAACTTCTGCCAGCGGTCGCCGGGCATCCGGCCGAGCAGCGATCCCTTGCCGTGCACCACCTCGTCGTGCGACAGCGGCAGCATGAAGTTCTCGTCCCACGCATAGACCAGCCCGAACGTCAGGTCGTCCTGGTGGTACTGGCGGTGGATCGGGTCGCGGCCGATGTAGCGCAGCGTATCGTTCATCCAGCCCATGTTCCACTTGTAGTGGAAGCCCAGGCCGCCCGATTCCGGCGGCCGGGTCACCATCGGCCACGAGGTCGACTCCTCGGCGATCATCACCGCCTCCGGCCGCTCGACGCCGATCACCTGGTTCAGCCGCCGCAGGAACGCGATCGCCTCCAGGTTCTCGCGTCCGCCGTGCACGTTGGGGATCCATTCGCCGGGCTCGCGGCTGTAGTCGCGATACAGCATCGATGCGACCGCGTCGACGCGCAGGCCGTCGACGCCGAAGCGCTCGATCCAGTAGAGCGCGTTGCCGATCAGGAAGTTGGCGACCTCGTGGCGGCCGACGTTGAAGATCAGCGTGCTCCAGTCCTTGTGGAAGCCCTCGCGCGGATCGGCGTACTCGTAGAGCGCGGTGCCGTCGAACCCGGCCAGGCCGTGGGCGTCGGTCGGAAAGTGGCTGGGCACCCAGTCGAGCAGCACGCCCAGGCCCGCCGCATGGCAGCGCTCGACGAACGCGCGCAGACCGGCCGGCTCGCCGAAGCGCGCGGTCGGCGCATAGAGCCCCAGGGTCTGGTAACCCCAGGAGCCGTCGAACGGATGCTCGGTCACCGGCAGCAGCTCGATGTGCGTGAAGCCCATGTCGACGACGTAGGGGATCAGCTCGTCGGCCAGTTCCTGCCAGGTCAGGAAGCGGTTGCCCTCCTCGACCTTGCGCCGCCATGAGCCGGCATGCACCTCGTAGACCGCGATCGGCGCATCGAAGCCGTTGGCCCGGCGCCGCTGCGGATCGCCGGCCGGCAGCCTGGGCGGCAGCCCCGTCACCACCGACGCGGTATGCGGCCGCATCTGCGCGCTGAACGCATACGGATCGGCGCGCAGCGGCAGCAGCCGGCCGTCGCGATCGAGCAGCTCGTACTTGTACAGCGCGCCGATGCCGACCGCCGGCACGAAGATCTCCCAGATGCCGGAGCTGCCGCGACACCGCATCACGTGCCGGCGGCCGTCCCAGCCGTTGAAGTCGCCGACCACCGACACCCGGCTGGCGTTCGGCGCCCACACCGCGAACGTGGTGCCGGCCACGCCGCCCAGCACGCGCGGATGCGCGCCCATGAACTCGTAGGGCCGCAGATGGCGGCCCTCGCCGAACAGCCACAGGTCGTCGTCGCCGATCACGGTGTCGAAGCGGCGGCCCTCGTCGGGGTCGAGCGGCGCGTCGCCGGCGCATGCTCCCCCTGCTCGAGCTCCCGCTGCCCGCGCCCCGTCAGCTCGCGCCATCGTCAGACGTCCAGCGGCTTCACATTCCAGATCTGCTCGGCGTATTCGCGGATCGTCCGGTCGCTCGAGAACGGCCCCATGCCGGCGACGTTCAGCGCCGCGCGCCGGTGCCAGTCGCCCGGATCGCGGAACAGCGCATCGACGCGCTCGTGCGCCGCGATGTACGACGCATAGTCGGCCAGCAGCAGGTAGGTGTCGTGGCGCAGCAGCGAGTCGACGATCGGCCTGAAGCGGTCGGGATCGTCCGGCGAGTAGAAGCCGGAGCCGATCTGGTCGATGACCGTGCGCAGCGCCGCATTCTCCTCGTAGTGCCGGCCCGGGTCGTAGCCGGTGGCCTTGATCGCGGTGACCTCGGCGGCGGTGTGGCCGAAGATGAAGATGTTGTCGACGCCGACGTTCTCGCGGATCTCGATGTTGGCCCCGTCCAGGGTGCCGATCGTCAGCGCGCCGTTCAGCGCGAGCTTCATGTTGCCGGTGCCCGACGCCTCGGTGCCGGCGGTGGAGATCTGCTCGGACAGGTTGGCCGCCGGCATGATCACCTCGGCGGCCGACACGCTGTAGTTCGGCACGAACGCGACCTTCAGCCGGTCGTTGACGCGCGGATCATGGTTGATCCGGCGCGCCACGTCGTTGATCAGCTTGATGATCAGCTTGGCCATCCGGTAGGCCGACGCCGCCTTGCCCGAGAAGATGAAGGTGCGCGGCACCCAGTCCAGGTGCGGCGCGTTCAGCATCGCGTTGTAGCGGGTCGCGATGTGCAGCAGGTTCAGAAGCTGGCGCTTGTATTCGTGGAAACGCTTGACCTGCACGTCGAACAGCGACGCCGGATCGACCACCAGGCCGGTCTGCTGGCGGATGTAGTCAGCGAAGTGCCCCTTCTTCGTCGCCTTGGCGGCGGCGAACGCCTCGATGAACGCCGGGTCGGCGACGTGCGCGCGCAGGCCGGCGAGCTTGTCCAGGTCGACGCGCCAGTCGGGCCCGATGCGCTGGTCGATCAGCGCCGACAGCTCGCGGTTGCAGTTCGACAGCCAGCGCCGCGGCGTGATGCCGTTGGTCTTGTTGCAGAAACGGTCGGGGAAGATCCGCACGAAGTCGGAGAAGATCGTCGTCTTGATCAGGTCGCTGTGCAGCTTCGACACGCCGTTGACCTGATGGCTGGCGACCACGCACAGATAGGCCATCCGCACCCGCCGCTCGCCGGACTCGTCGATCAGCGACACCCGCCGCTGCAGGTCCGGATCGTCGCCGAAGCGGGCCCTGACCTCGTCGAGGAAGCGCCGGTTGATCTCCAGGATGATCTCCAGATGGCGCGGCAGCACCGCGCGCATCATGCCGACCGGCCAGGTTTCCAGCGCCTCGGGCATCAGCGTGTGGTTGGTGTACGAGAACACCCGGCAGCATTGCGCCCACGACTCCGCCCACGGCAGCCGGTGCTCGTCGACCAGCAGCCGCATCAGCTCCGGCACCGCGATGGCCGGATGGGTATCGTTCAGGTGCACCGCCACCTTGTCGGCCAGCTCGTCGAAGCCCACGTGGTCGTGCATGTAGCGGCGCAGGATGTCCTGCAGCGAAGCGCTGACGAAGAAGTACTCCTGACGCAGCCGCAGCTCGCGCCCCTGGTAGCTCGAATCGTCGGGGTACAGCACCCGCGTGACGTTCTCCGACAGGTTCTTGGACTGCACCGCGCGCATGTAGTCGCCCTGGTTGAACATCGCCAGGTCGAGCGACTGCGCGGCCTTCGCATGCCACAGCCGCAGCGTGTTGACGGCCTTGGTGCCGTAGCCGGGCACGATCATGTCGTAGGCCATCGCCAGCACGTGCTCGCAGTCGACCCAGTGGGCGCCGTCGGTCTCGTGCCGTACCGTGCCGCCGAACTGGATCGTGAAGGTCGTCTCGGGCCGCGCGAACTCCCATGGATTGCCGTTGGCCAGCCAGTCGTCGGGCTGCTCGACCTGGTAGCCGTCGTGGATGTGCTGGGCGAACATGCCGTAGTCGTAACGGATGCCGTAGCCGTAGCTGGGCAGCCCGACGGTGGCCATCGAATCGAGGAAGCAGGCGGCCAGCCGCCCCAGGCCGCCGTTGCCGAGCGCCGCGTCGGGCTCCAGCTCGCGGGTCTCGTCGACGTCGATGCCCATGTCGCGCAGCGCGTCGGCGAACTGGTCGTACTGGCCGGTGGCCATCAGGCTGTTGGTCAGCGCGCGGCCGACCAGGAACTCCATCGACAGGTAGTAGACCCGCTTGACGCCCTGCCGGTACTGCGCGCGGGTGGTCTCCATCCAGCGCTCGACCAGCCGGTCGCGGGTCACCTGCGCGAGCGCGGTGTACCAGTCCTGCGGCCGCGCGGTCACCGGGTCCTTGCCGACGCTGTACAGCAGCCGGGTGGCCACCGCACGCCGCAGCGACTCCGGGTCGCTGCGCACGGGTTCGTATTCGAAGTTCACGAGGGGCGTTCCAGTGGGCATGTCTGTGGCTGTTCTCGGTTGATCCGACATTGTGACCGCAGCGGCGACCCGGGTGAAAACAGCGTACCCGGTGGGCAACGCCGCTCATCGGAATCCTGTCGCGGACACACACGGTTTTCCGTCGGCCGGGCGATCACGGCCGACGATCGCAACCGCCGATACCACCGATGTCGCGGCCGGACCGCGCGCCGTTCAGGCGGTCAGCGAACGCGCGGCACCGGCCAGCGCCAGGTTCGGCGCGACGATCACCCGGGTCGGTATGCACGAAAGATACCTGCCGAAGCGGCCCTTGGCCTCGAACCGCTGGCGGAACGGCGATCGCTCGAAGAACGGCATGATCCGCGGCACGATGCCGCCGGCTATGTACAGGCCGCCGCGCGCGCCCAGGGTCAGCGCCAGGTTGGCGGCCGCACCGCCCAGCATCGCGCAGAAGGTATTCAACGTCGCCACGCACAGCGGCTCCCGGTCGATGACCGCGGCATCGCAGATCTGCGCCGGGGTCGGCGCCGGCACCTCGCTGGTGCCGCCGTCACTGGCGTCGCGCAACCACGCACCCGGCATGGGCAAGCGGTCGACCGCCGCCACCGCACGCAGCAGCACCGGCAGCCCGGTGCCGGACACCAGCCGTTCGATCGACACATGCGGAAATTCGCGCCATACCTGCTCGACGATCGCCATCTCGCGGGCGTCGGCCGGCGCCAGGCTGGCGTGCCCGCCCTCGCCCTCGATCGGCACCAGCCCGCCGGCTGAAGACGCCGGCCCGCCGGCCGAGGGCACCAGCCCCGACACGCCCAGTCCGGTCCCCGGGCCGATCAGCGCGAGCGCCGCCTCGGGCTGCGGCTCGCCCGGGCCGACCTGCACCCAGTCGGCCGGCTGCAGCAGCGGCAGCCCCCAGGCCAGCGCGGTGAAATCGTTCAGCACCTTCAGCCGTTCGAGGCCGAGCGTGCGCGCCGCCGCCGCGGTCGAGAACTCCCATGCGGCATTGGTCAGCTTGACCCGGTCGCCGGTGACCGCGGTGGCCACCGCCAGCGCGGCCCGCTGCGGCCGCGGGCCGGGCTGCGCCGACAGATAGTGTTCGACCGCCTCCTCGAGCGATCCGAAACCGGCCACCCGCAGCGACATCGGCACATCGAGCAGACCGTCGCGGCCGAAACGCGCGAAGCGCGCATTGGTGCCGCCGATGTCGGCAACCAGGTCGATGTGGTCGTCGCCGGTCATCCGCGGAACTGCTCCTCCAGGAATTCGAGTTCACAGCGCGGGCCGCTGGCCGGCCGGGCAGCCTCCTGCCGGCGCAGATCGACCCGGCGGATCTTGCCCGAGATCGTCTTCGGCAGATCGCTGAACTCGATGCGGCGCACGAGCTTGTATCCCGATACCCGCTCGCGCAGGAAGCGGAAGATCGCCGCGGCGGTATCGGCGGTCGGCGCCTGACCGGGCGCCAGGATCACGTACGCCTTCGGCACGAAGCCGCGCAGCGCATCGGGCGACGGCACCACCGCCGCCTCGGCCACCGCCGGATGCTCGATCAGCGCGCTCTCCAGCTCGAACGGGCTGATGCGGTAACCGGATGCCTTGAACACATCGTCGGCGCGGCCCACGTACGTCAACGTGCCGGCGGCATCGAGCATGCCGACGTCGCCGGTGTGGTAGTAGCCGTCGCGCATCACCTCGGCGGTCTTGGCCGGATCGTCGGCGTAGCCGTTCATCAGGGCGACCGGCCGGTGCGCGAGGTCTATGCAGATCTCGCCCTCGTCGGTGGTCGGCTTGCCGTCGATGTCGATCAGCACGATCCGGTAGCCGGGCAGCGGCCGGCCCATCGCGCCCGGCGTCACCTCGGCGCCGGGCGGATTGCCGATCTGCGCAGTGGTCTCGGTCTGACCGTACCCGTCGCGGATCGTGATGTTCCAGGCGGCGCGCACCTGCTCGATGACCTCCGGGTTCAGCGGCTCGCCGGCCGAGATCAGCTCGCGCAGCCCGACCGGCCAGCGCTTCAGATCCTCCTGGATCATCATCCGCCATACCGTCGGCGGCGCGCACAAGGTGTCGACCCCTTCGTCGATCAGCACCTTCAGGATCGTCGGCCCGTGGAACCGGGTGTAGTTGTAGATGAACACGCAGGCCTGCGCGTTGAACGGCGCGAAGAAGCAGCTCCAGGCGTGCTTGGCCCAGCCGGGCGAGCTGATCGTCCAGTGGACGTCGCCGGCCTTCAGGCCCAGCCAGTACATCGTCGACAGATGCCCGACCGGATAGCTCTGCTGCGTGTGCTGCACCAGCTTGGGCTTGGCGGTCGTGCCCGACGTGAAGTATTCGAGCAGCGGATCGGTGGCCTGCGTCGGCGGGCGGCCCGGCAGCTCGGCCGCGCAGTCGGCGGAACGCCGATAGTCGATCCAGCCGCCGGCCACCGAGCCGTCGGCCGCCGGCACGCAGATCCGCGTGACACCGGCCATCAGCGCCGGCGGCAGGTCGGCGAACTTGGCCGCCCCGCCCGGGTGCGTGACGATGTGGCGCACCTTGCCGCGCTCGACGCGGTCGGCCAGATCGGCGCCGGCCAGCAGCGCCGTGGCCGGTATCACGACCAGCCCCAGCTTGATCGCCGCCAGCATCGTCTCCCACAGCGGCACCTCGTTGCCGAGCATCAGCAGCACGCGGTCGCCGCGCGCGGCGCCCTGCGCCGTGAGAAAGTTCGCGACCTGCGTGGAGCGGCGCGACAGCTCGGCATAGCTGAGCGTCGCGCTGCTGCCGTTCTCCTCGACGATCCGCAGCGCCGGCGCGCGGTTGTCGCGGGCGATGTGGTCGAAGTAGTCGAGCGCCCAGTTGAACTGGCTGAGCTGCGGCCAGCGGAAGCCCGCCTGCGCCGCCGCCAGATCGGTGCGATGGGTCACCAGGAAGTCGCGGGCTTCGAGGAAGCGCTGCAGCTCGCTGTGCGCGGCGCTGCCGCCGGGCGAGGTCGTGGTCATCGGGTGTCTCCGTCATTGGACGATCGTTGTGTGGAGGGGGAGGCTGCCGACGTGGGGATCGATGCGGTCGCAGAGGAGGCGGCGGCAGGCGACGCGGCGGCAGACGAGACGTCGGCGGGGGAGGCGGCAGGCGATGCCGCGCCCCCCGCCGCGCGCCGCTGCCGGCGTGCCTCGAGGAATCCGCTCATCATCGCCGCCGGCTCCGGTCCCCGCCAGGCCTGGCCGAACGCGTCGATGCCGGCCTGCACCGCCTCGCGCATCGGCAGATTCTCCCAGCGGCGGATGAGCTGCTTCTGCAGCCGCACCGACTGCGGGCCGTTGGCCAGCAGCCCGGCCAGCCAACCGTCGATGACCGCATCGAGCCCGTCGGCCGGCACCACCCGCTCTACCAGCCCGATCCGCAGCGCCTCGTCGGCCCCGAAGTTGTCGCCGACCAGCAGCATCTCGCGGGTGCGGCCCCAGCCGACCAGCCCCGGCAGCAGCGCCGCCTCGACGACCGACGGGATTCCGAGCCGCACCTCGGGCATGCCGAAGTGGCTGCCCTCGGCCGCCACCCGCAGGTCGCAGGCGGCCGCCAGCTCCAGCCCGGCGCCCAGGGTGTACCCCTGGATGCGGGCGATCACCGGAACCGGGCAGTCGCGCACCGCATTGCAGACCCGGTGGACCGACGTGATGAAGGCGCGCGCCCGCGTCTCGTCGCCCAGCGCCGCCATCTCGTCGATGTCGGCGCCGCCGACGAACGCCTTGCCGCCGGCGCCCGACAGCACCACCGCGCGCAGCCCGTCATCGCGCGACAGCGACTCGATGCGCTCGACGAACTGCGCCATCAGTGCGCTGTTCAGGCTGTTGAGCCGGCCGCGGTTGTCGATCGCCACGTGGGCGATGCGCTGGCCGTCGCGGTCTTCGATCCGGACGTCGATGTTCTGGGAATGGGTAGCGGTCATGTCCAGGGTGCCCGGCCACCGGCCGCCACGGGGCGCCCCATCGGGGACCTGCGGCAGGCGGCGCGGCGGTTCGGCTGTCGGTTCGTGATTTTGGCGATGTTACACAGCCCGCGCGCCCGACCCGTGCTGCGGCGCGGCTCGCCTGCCTGCCGGACGCTTCTCGGCTAGCATTCGGGCCATGACCGATTCCTCCGAAACCTCCAGCGAACACACCGGCATGCTGTTCGGCCAGCCGATCCCGATGTCGCGCGCCCTGGCGCTGATCGACGAAGCGATCGGCGACGACCAGGCACGCGTGCGGATGCCGTTCAACCCCGATCACACCAACAGCCGCGGCGAGGTGCACGGCGGCGCGCTGCTGGCGCTGTTCGACTGCACGCTGGCCTGCGCCGCCCGCTCCAACGACCCCGCCGGCACGGTGGTGATCACCGTCGACCTGACCACCCATTTCGTGACGGCGGCACGCGGCGACGTGATCGCCACCGCCCGCTGCCTGCGCCGCGGCCGCTCGATCGCGTTCAGCCAGGGCGAGGCCCGCGACGATGCCGGCGTGCTGCTGGCCACCGCCACCGCGACGCTGAAGCTGGTGCCGCGCAACGAGCCGGCGGGTCTTCGTTCGCCCACTTAGGCGCCGGGACTCAAGCCACGACCGCGTGGTGGTTACCGGCAATCTGAAAGACTTCGAGGGTTGGACGCACTGAACCTGGACGCCCTGAACCCTTTCGATCCCGACGGTGAGGATTGCATCCTCACCGCAACGAACACCAGGAGCCTGCCTTGACCCGGACCCTCGCCTTCCCCGCCGATTTCCCGATCACCCGCAAGTGGCCGCCCAGGCATCCCGACCGGCTGCAGCTCTATTCGCTGCCGACCCCCAACGGCGTCAAGGTGTCGATCATGCTCGAGGAGATCGGGCTGCCGTACGAAGTGCACCTGGTGCGCTTCGATGCGCAGGACCAGATGAGCCCCGAGTTCCTGTCGCTGAGTCCGAACAACAAGATCCCGGCGATCATCGACCCGAACGGCCCGGGCGGCCGGCCGCTGCCGCTGTTCGAGTCCGGAGCGATCCTCTGCTACCTCGCCGAGAAG
>OEIU01000791.1_pt1 | contig 25403 bp, 22 predicted proteins | sample 1539221 | NCBI WGS metagenome assembly OEIU01 (sample SAMN03792071, study PRJEB22550) | activated sludge metagenome | feature: wastewater treatment plant; material: activated sludge; isolation source: Wastewater treatment plant of a petroleum refinery complex | place: Argentina: Zarate | collected...
CGACCGTCACCCGCCCTTGGCCGAATTTCCCCCCGTTCAGGACCCCCGTCGGCGCCGCCATGATCTGGCGGGCATCGACCTCGGGCTGGAACAGCGCGCCGTCGATCATCACGCTCTCGACGCCGGGGTTCAGCACCGCCATCAGGTTCAGCGCCTGCACGACGTCCGGGCAGTTGTGACACGACAGCGAGATGAAGGTCTCGAAGCGCAGCGGCGCATCGATCGCGCGGATCTGCTCGATCGTCGCATCGTCGACCTTCGGCGGATGCCCGCCGACCTGCAGCAGCGCCAGCACCAGCGACGTGAACTCGTGGCCGAGCGGAATGCCGGCGAAGCGGATGCGCGCCGGCTGGCCCTTGGGCGCCACCGAGAACGACGGCTTGCGGGCATCGGTGCCGTCCTCGCGGACCGTCACCAGAGCCGACAGCTCGGCGATGTCGCGCAGCAGCCCGCGCAGTTCGGCGGACTTGGCGCCGTCGTCGAGCGACGCGACCAGTTCGATCGGTTGCTGAAGGCGTTGCAGGTAGGCCCCGAGCTGGGCCTTGATCTGGGCGTCGAGCATGATGGTGCCTGTACGTATCGTTCGTTCGAGGAGTCGTCAGCGTGTCCGGTCCGCCGGCATCCGGACGATCGGGGCGCGCACCGTCCCGCCGCCATCCTTCGCAGACGGCGGGGTGGTGCATGCCGGAGCGATCGAATCGCCCCGGCGCCGCGAACGGGAAGTCCGGCTACCGACCGGACGCCGATCAGATCTTGCCGACCAGATCCAGCGAAGGCGCCAGCGTGCTTTCGCCTTCCTGCCACTTGGCCGGGCACACCTCGCCAGGATGCTTGGCGACGTACTGGGCGGCCTTGACCTTGCGCAAGAGTTCTTCGGCATTGCGGCCGACGCCGCCGGCGTTGATCTCGATGATCTGGATCTTGCCGCTGGGGTCGATGACGAAGGTGCCCCGCTCGGCCAGGCCGGCTTCCTCGATCATCACGCCGAAGTTGCGGGTGATGCGGCCGGTCGGGTCACCGACCATCGGGAAACGGATCTTGGCGATCGTGTCCGACGCGTCCTGCCAGGCCTTGTGCGTGAAATGGGTGTCGGTCGACACCGAATAGATCTCCACGCCCAGCTTCTGGAACTCGGCATAGTTGTCGGCCAGGTCGCCGAGCTCGGTCGGACACACGAACGTGAAGTCGGCCGGGTAGAAGAACACCACCGACCATTTGCCCTTCAGCGTGGCTTCGGTCACTTCGACGAACTTGCCGTTGTGGAACGCGGTCGCCTTGAAGGGCAGGATTTCGGTGTTGATCAGCGAAGCATTCATCGGTCTTTCCTTTTCTGGACGGTTGGAAGAGGGAGCAAAGTTGATAAACCGAAGATTAGTCGTTGCTATCGATTCGGTCTAATTGATTATATCTGTCAACCCGATAGTTGGGAACTATTCTCATTATCCAGATGGGTACGGCTCGCCCGCCCAGGGCTTACCGGCGGCTGTGTGCTACCGTTGACCCGACCTGCGCGGACAGCGGGACCGTGGAGACACAACGATGAGCATCGCCACCGCCGCCGTCGACTACGGCGAGCACGAAGCCGCGATGCGGCGCTATCTCGCCGAAGGCGAACGGCGCGCATTCGAGCTGGGCAACCGCGGCCCGATCCGCTTCACCGCCGACGGCCGTGTCCATCCCGACATCCTCGATGCGTACTGGCGCTGCGGTTTCTATGTGTTCGAAGGCGTGCTCGCGCCTGACGAGCTCGCCGACATCGAGGCCGATCTGAAGGACATCCTCGACCGGCTGCCGGTGCGCCGCGGGGCGCCGGTGGACCGGCACGGCCGGCCGGCGCTGGCGGCCGACCATCGCGCGCCGACACTGCTGTGGTCGCGGCCGCTCGGCGATCCGGTGGGCGGCACCAACTTCGGCGCCGGCCGGCATCCGGTCAGGATGTTCGAACCCACGGCGGCCGCCGGCGCGCCCGACGAGGTGGTGTACCTGATCCTCGGTTCGCTGCAGTTCTCCGAGGCGGCGCTGCGCGTCTACGGCCATCCGCAGTTGCTGGCGGTGGCCGCCGCCGTCAACGGCGACGATTTCGTGCCGTTCAACGAGGCGCTGTTCATCAAGGAGCCGGGCCTGGGTGCATCGGTCGCCTGGCACCAGGACGGCGTCACGCACTGGGACAGCCCCGATCTCGATGCCGGCACCCACGGCTTCAACTTCATGGCCCAGCTCTACGGCTGCACCGCGGCCAACGGCGTATGGGTCGTGCCCGGTTCGCACACACGGGGCAAGGCCGACATCCCGGCGCTGGCCGCGCGCGCCGGCTCCGATCGGCTGCCCGATGCGGTGCCGATCATCTGCAGAGCGGGCGATGTCGCGATCACCAACCGGCAGACGGTGCACGGCTCGTTCGCGAACACCAGCCGCGACTGGCGCGTCACCGTCAACTTCGGCTTTCACCGGCGCCGCTCGGTGCTGGGCGTGCGCACCGCCGGCACCGCCCACGTGCACGCCGCGCATTACGACCAGCAGCGCATCGCCGAACGGGCGCGGCTGATCGGCTATGCGATCGATGCACGCCGCCGGCGCTTTCCGCACGAGACGCCATTCGTCTATCAGCCGCATGCCCGCGCCGGCGAAACCTATCGCTGGGACGATGCCGCGCGCGCGACGATGAAGGACTACAACCTGCTCGACCTGAGCATCTGACCGCCGCCGGTCCCGTGCAAGGCGCCATCTCTCCGCCCTGCGGGCTCGTTGCGGCCTCATCCGGGCATTTTTCGACGAGAATCCGGGGACACGCGAAGTCGCCGCCCAGAGCGACTGGCGCCAATCCATCTGGAGTATCGAATGGATTCAAAACGCCCGCATGTGTCGTTCTCGACGCTGTTGCGCAGCAGCGCCGACAACCCGGGCTCGCAGAGCGTCGGCAGGATCCTGTCGGCGGTCCGCACACACCTCGACATGGACATCGCGTTCGTTTCGCGCTTTCGCGAACGCGACCGCATCTTCACCCATGTCGATGCCGAAGGTTTGGCACCGATCCAGGCCGGTGACGTGCTGCCGCTGGAGGATGGCTACTGTCAGAAGGTCGTCGACGGTCGTCTTCCCGAGCTGATCTCCGACACCCGCCGGGTGCCCGCGACGGCCGACATCGCCGCCACCCGCGAGATCCCGATCGGCTCGCATCTGAGCGTGCCGATCCGCCTGAGCGACGGCAGCCTCTACGGAACGTTCTGCTGCTTCGGCTTCCAGGCCGACCCGTCGCTGTCGGATCGCGACCTGCGGTTCATGCGCGCATTCGCCGAGCTGGCTTCGTCCGACATCGAGCAGGAACTTCAGCGGGCCGACGTGCGCGAGAAACGCATGGCGGTCATCCGGCAGGCGATCGACATCGGTCAGCCCGACATCGTCTATCAGCCGATCCTGAACATCGCGCAGGACAGGGTCGAGGGCTTCGAATGCCTGTCGCGGTTCAAGATGGACCCCGCCCGGCCGCCGGACCAGTGGTTCCTCGAAGCGAAATCGGTCGGCCTCAGCGTCGAGCTGGAACTGGCGGCGGTCACCCGGGCCCTGCACCATCAGGCCATGTTCCCGCACGCGACGTACCTGGCGGTCAACTGCTCGCCGGAGACGATCCTCAGCGACGACCTGGCATGCCTGCTCGACCGGTACGATTGCCGGCGCGTCGTCATCGAGGTCACGGAGCACGACTCGATCCGCGACTATCCGGCGCTGCTGCGCGGGCTGAAGCCGCTGCGTGCACGCGGCGTGCGGATCGCGATCGACGACACCGGCTCCGGCTATGCCAGCCTGCGCCACGTGCTGCAGCTCGATCCGGACAAGATCAAGCTGGACGTCAGCCTGACCCGCGGCATCGACCGCGACGTCAAGCGGCAGGCGTTGGCGGCCGCGCTGGTGGCGTTCGCCCATCGCACCCGCGGCGTCATCGTGGCCGAAGGCGTCGAAACGCTTCCGGAGCAGGAGGCGCTGACCAGGCTGGGAGTCGATTGCCTGCAGGGCTACCTGATCGGCCGGCCGGTGGATCTGGACAAGGCCGTAGGAATCGCCAGAGGGCGCCAGACCGTCTGAGGGCTTCACACGACGGCCGTGCCCGCGCGAGGTCCTGTTCGGCCGTCGCCGGCGCGGCGGAAGGCAGACCGGGCAGGCCGCGCTGCCGGCCGCTCAGCGCGCTGCCGGCCGCTCAGCGATCCTCGGTGCTGGCCGGCGCCGTGTAGCGGCGTTCGACGGCCTCGCGGATCGCCGCACGGGCGGCCGCGACGTCCGGCTGATCGCCCTCCTCGATCGACGCGGCTTCGGCCGCCAGCTCGGCATCCTTGATCACGTCGCGGAACCAGCGCGAGTAGTCGCCGGCCTGCCGGTGGAATTCCCAGGTCTCGTCGTCGACGCCGTCGGCGATCTGCAGGAACAGCGCGAGGTTCTGCGCCTTCAGATCGAGCTTGCCGTGCGGACCGCGGAAACGGAAGCTCTCGTCGCCCAGATCGCCTTCCGCATATTTGCGGGTATGCCGCTTGTGCTTCTGCCGCGGCATCGCCACCGTGACCTCGCGCGGCGGCGCGCCGCTGCTGCGGCTCCACCACAGCACCCGGTTGTCGTCGGGCGGCACCAGGCCCTGGGGCACGGCGATGCCCACGCTGGCGCAGAACGATTCGATGACCTTGGGCGCCCCCTCGCCCAGCGCGATCACCGTGTCGACCAGCTTCAGCAGGTCCACCGACACCGCTTCCGGATGGACGGTGATCAGGATCGCCGCCGGCAGATCCTTCGGAAGGCTCACGTGGGTGGTCCGCCGCGTCATCGGCAGCAGGTGATGGGCCTCGTCGATCACCAGCCAGTGCGGCCGCGCGAACACGCCGCGCAGGCTGGCGAGCTGCGGCAGCAGGTCGGCGAAGAACGGCGGCCGTTCATCCATGCCGAGCGCCAGCGTGTTGATCACCACGTTGTTCGCCGGCTCGCGCAGCAGATCCAGCGCCTCTTCGGCCGATGCCGGCGTCTTCGCGCTGCCGACCACCACCGAATGCTCGAGCTCGTCGTAATCGCCTTCGGGGTCGAACACGCAGAACTGGAAGCCGCGTTCGACCATCCGCTCGGTCAGCGCGGTGGCCAACGTCGACTTGCCGATGCCGGGCGATCCGGCGATCAGCACCGCATGCCCGCTGCTGGCCGGCAGGCCGACCTGCGTGCCCTCCTGCGTGACCCCGAGCGCCACGCTGTGGCGCGCCGGCGGCGCCAGCTCGCCGTCGCCCTGCAGGATCGCATCGATCAGCTCGACGACGCCGGCGCCGCGTGCGCCCGCGGTCACCCGGTCGGCGCGCTGCTTCAGCATCGGCACCGCGTTGGACACCGCGACCCCCAGCCCCGCCATCGCCAGCATCGCATGGTCGTTCTCCGCATCGCCGATCGCCGCGGTGTTCAACGGCGACAGGCCGAGCTCCGCCAGCGCGGCGCGCAGGCCGCTCGCCTTGTTGCAGCCGGCCGGCAGCACCATCACGGCGCCCTTGTTGAAGATGATCTGCATCTCCAGGCCGAGATCGTGGATCGCCTGCAGCACGATGTGCTGATGCGGCTCCCAGGTGGCGACGATCGAGCATCCCACCGACATCGGCGCGACGTCGCGTTCGCGCAGCCGCTGCACGAACGCCTCGGGCGGCGGCGGGGCCAGTGGACGTTCGCTGCGGCTGTCGGGCTCGTACAGCAGCGCGCCGTTCTCGGCCACCACCAGATCGAACAGCTCCAGCCGCGGAAAGCACTGCTGCAGCGCCGGCAGCTCGCGACCCGTCACCATCACCAGCTTGCGCCCGGTGGCCCGGAACCGCTCCAGCGCCTGCACCGTCGCATCGTCGACGGCGCCATCGTGCGCCAGCGTGCCGTCGAAGTCCGCCGCCAATACGTGAAAGTACATCACCGCCCCCTCATGTTGCCCCCCAAGGCCTGGCGGCCCAGCCCCCCAGGGGGCCATGAGCGGCTTCGGAGCGGCCGTGCGCCGCTCATTGCGCATACACCTCGTAGATCACGCCGCCCAGATCGTCGGAGACCAGCATGCTGGCGCGCTGCGGATGGGCCGCGACATCGACCGGCCGGCCCCAGGCGCTGGCGGTGGTCTGGCCGACGAACCCCGTCAGCAGGTCTTCGCTGCCGACCGGGCGGCCCTGACCATCGAAGCGGATCGCCACCACCTTGTAGCCGACCGGCGCGGTGCAGTTCCAGCAGCCGTGCAGCGCCACCGCCGCACCGGTGGTCAGCGCCGCGGGCAGCGGCGTTCCCTGCAGGAACGACAGGCCCAGCGGCGCCGAATGAGCGGCGATGCCGAATTCGACGCGCGGCACCGTCGAGCAGGCCAGCCTCGACTGATCACGATTCAGCTCGTGATCGGCCACCAGCTCCAGATCGGTCATGCTGCCGTTGGCCACCGGATTGCAGTAGGGCCAGCCATGGTTCGCCCCGTCGCGCACGCGGATGAACGGCTCGGGCGGATTGGTCTGCACGTAAGCCGGCATCACCCGGCCCAGATCGCTCGCGCCATCGCCATCGAAATCATTGTCGAACGGATAGGCGATCTGATCGCGATGGTTGACGACGGCCCATAGCTGGTCGGTGCCCGGCAGGAAATCCAGGCCCTCGGCATTGCGGATGCCGCGCGCATACAGCCGGCCGTTCGCGCCATCGGCATCGTAGCGGTAGACCGCGCCGCGTACCGGCGTGGCGTTCACGTCGCTCTCGCAGGCATTGCAGCTCGATGCGATCGACACGTACAGCGTGCCCGCCGCCGACACCGCGATGTTCTTCAGCGCATGCGCATAGGCGCCGCGCAGTTCCGGCGTCGACGAGTCGGGCAGACCGTCGACCACCGTCTGCATCGTGCCGATCGTCGTGTCGCCCGGGTTGTAGACGGCGCGTGTGACGCGGTGCGATTCGGCGACGTAGAGCCACCAGACGCCCGACAGATTGACCAGCACCATGTCGTGCGGCGATCTGAGGCCGCTGGCGAACGTGGACGTCGTCGAGGTGGCGTCGCCGGTCGGACGGACCAGCACGATCCGGCCGCTGCCGGGCTGCGACACCAGCACGTCGCCGGTAGGCAGCACCCGCATGAAGCGGGCACCCGGCACCCGGGCCAGCGCGCGCACCTTCAGGCCGGGCGGCACCGCCAGCATCCGCGCACGGTCCAGCGGCGCCATCACCATCGTGGGGTGAACGTCGACGGTCACCGCGACCAGCCCCTCGGGCGGAGGGGCCGGCATCTGACCACCCGCCCCCGCGGACCCGCCGCCACCGCCGCAGGCCATCAGGCCGACCGCCGCGATCAGTGCCGACAGCAGCAGCCGCGCAATGGAGTTGGAGTGGGCATCAGCTTTCACTTTCATCGTTGCCTCTGAGCGGAGTGTCGCCGCCAGAGCAAGAGTTGCGCCCGGCAGATGTTCCACCGATGGGTCTGCTGCCGCCGTGGTGCCTTGCAGCACCCTTTCCGGGCGCGCGAATTGCTAGAGGAGAGGCTTCTTCGCAGGGGGTGCGCCGTGCAGTGGGTTATCTTCGGTTGGCTGACAACGTTCCTGGGCGTGATGGTGTTCTTCGCATGGCAGGCGCGACTCGAACGCCCGCCCGACCTGCAGCGCCTCAGTTCCCCGGCAATCCCAGCAGTATCGTCCTCACCTTCGTGAGCAGGTCGGCAACGTCGAACGGCTTGGTGATCACCTCCATGCCGGCAGCCAGCAGTCCGTTCCCGATCGCCGCATTCTCCGCATAGCCCGTGATGAACAGCACCTTCAGATCAGGGCGGGTGACCCGCCCGGCGTCGGCGACCTGCCGGCCATTCAGCCCGCCCGGCAATCCGACGTCCGACAGCAGAAGGTCGATCCGGCAATCCGACTGCAGGATTTCCACGCCCTCGACTCCGCGCGTGCACGAGATCACCTGGTAGCCCGCCCGCTGCAGCTCCTCGCCGAGCACGTCGCGGATCGTCGCCTCGTCCTCGATCAGCAGGATCACTTCGCTGTCGGCGCCCTCGGCGCGCGACGTGATGCCGACCGGCGACTCGACCTCGCTGTCGCCCACGTGCCGGGGCAGATACAGGCACATCGTCGTGCCCACGCCCGGCTCGCTGTAGATCCGTACCTGGCCGCCCGACTGACGCACGAAGCCGTACACCATCGACAGGCCCAGACCGGTGCCCTCGCCGATCGGCTTGGTCGTGAAGAACGGATCGAACGCATGAGCGATCACGTCCGGGGTCATGCCGCTGCCGGTGTCGGTGACGCAGACCGACACGTACTGCCCCGGGGGCAGCTCCCGTTCGGCGGCCGAGCGGGCGTCCAGCCACTTGTTGGCGGTCTCTATCGTCAGCCGGCCGCCGGCCGGCTGCATCGCGTCGCGCGCGTTGATGCACAGGTTCAGCAATGCGTTCTCGACCTGCGACGCATCGACCCGCACCAGCCACAGCCCGCCGGCGCCGACCACCCCGACGGCGATCGACGGACCGACGGTGCGCCGGATCAGCTCCTCGAGATCGGCGATCAGCCGATTGACCGCGGTGGGGCGGGGATCGAGCGTCTGCCGGCGGGAGAATGCCAGCAGTCGCTGGGTCAGCGATGCGGCGCGGCGGACGGCGTTCTGCGACATCGCCACGTAGCGGTCGGCATGATCCAGCTTGCCGACCGCGAGCTGGCGCTTGAGCACCTCCAGGCTGATGTTGACGCTGTGCAGCAGGTTGTTGAAGTCGTGGGCGATGCCGCCGGTGAGCTGCCCGATCGCCTCCATCTTCTGCGACTGACGGTACTGCGCCTCGACCCGCATCAGCTCCTGACGCCTGGCCTCCACCTTCGCTTCGAGCTGTTCGTTCGCTTCGCGCAGCCGCAGCTCGCTCGCGCGCAGCGCCAGCTCGCTGCGCGCCCGCTCGGCGAGGATATGGGTGCGATGGCCGACGTCGCGGACGAAGGCCAGCTCGTCGTCGGCCCAATCCCGCGGCTCGCGTTCGCTGGCGAAGAACACCGCGACCAGCCGGCCATGCTCGATCACCGGCACGCTGACGAACGCCCGGATCGACAGCCGCTCCAGCGCCCCGGCCGCCGCGCGCGCGCGTTCGTCGGTCCGCACGTCGCGCACGACGACGAGCTGATTGGCCTTCATGCCGTCGACGAACGTGCCGTGGTCGCGCAGGCGCAGCACGCCGCGCAGACTGGCGATGCCGGGCGCGCACCAGTCGCGCTCGATGTGCACGGTTTCCGCCTCGTGGTCGACGTGACCGTAGCCGACCCGCCCGAGCTTCAGCTCACGGCCGATCAGCTCGGCGGACGCGTAGGCCACGTCGGCCGGCGAGCGGGCATCGATCGCGCGCTCGGCGAGCTGCACCACCTGCTCGCGCCGCTGCAACTGCGCCGCCTGCCGGGCATGCTCGTCGAGAAGCCGCCGCTCCGCGCGCACCTTGTCGGTGGTCTCCACGACGATCGCCATCACGCCCGCCGGCCGCCCCGAATGATCCAGCAGCGGCGAGTAGTCCAGGTTCATCCATACCTGTTCGGCGCGGTCGTTGCGATAGAGCGTCAGTTCCTGATCGCGATAGCTGAGCGTCCGGCCGGCGAGCCCCTCGCGCATCACGTTGTCGTTGAAATCGGCCACTTCCGGCCAGCCCTCGCGGACTTTGGAGCCGAGCAGCGAGGGATGACGCAATCCGGCGAATCGCGAGTAGGCGTCGTTGTAGATCATCACGCCGGTTTCGCCCCACAGCATCACGATCGGCACGACCGAGCGCAGCATCAGCGACGTGGCCACTTTCACGTGCGGCGGCCAGATGCCGATCGCACCCAGTTCGGTGGGCGCCCAGTCGAAGCGGCGAATCAGTTCGGCAATCGAGCCGCCGCCCTGCAGAAACGACGTGTCCGCGTCTCCCCAATCCTCTAGCAGCGTCACCGTGGCCTCGAAGGCAATGCCGTGCGGGTTGCGGGCGCACCCGGTTTGGCGCCCGCTGAAGTGAAAACCCTGTGGGTCGGCGCTGGCAATTCGCGTACCCGGACAGCGCCAACATCTCTGTGCACAAGTGCACGGAAGATTCTACGTGCATTGCAGGATGCGCACGCAATGTCCTTGGGCCGTGCGCCTTGGGCATCGCGCGATATACCAGGAAACACTTGTGTTTACCAGAGCGCTGGCCGGCCCTTTTCCAGACGATGATGACGGCTTCGCAAAATGGAGGACCCCGTGAACAGGACATTGATGAGCGCCCTGCAGATCCAGCGCCGGATGATCGAGGCGGTCAATCGCACCGATGCCGTGATCGAGGCCGGCATCGAGGTGCTGGTCGGCGCCCCCACCTGGCGGATGCCCGGACCCGACGGCTGCAACTGGCAGGTGGAGTACACGCCGATCTATGCCGGTCACATGCCGGCCATCCGCGCCGCGATACGCGACGCGCAGAGCCGCTTCAACCTGGTGTGACGTGAATGGCGGCGATGCGTGCGGTACGATTCCGCCCATGAACGAACCCCGCGCCAACCCCGACGCCCCCGGCCGCCCCGCCGCCGGCCCTGCGGCCGTGCCGCCGCTGCCCGACCGCCTGTCGATCGACCCGGCCAGCCCCCATCACGTGGCCGCCGTGCTCGAACGCGAGATCGGCATCCGGTTCAACGGCGCCGAGCGGTTCGACGTCGAGGAATACTGCATCAGCGAAGGCTGGGTCAAGGTGGCCTCGGGCCGCTCGGTCGATCGCCGCGGCAAGCCGATCCTGATCAAGTTGAAGGGCAGCGTCGAGGCGTTCTACCGGTGACCGGGTGACGGTCACCGCCCTCACTGCATCGTGATCGCCGGAGGGCCCGACAGCTCGATCCGGCTGACCGTCGCATGCACCGACAGATCGACCGCGTCGCGCAACTCGGCTGCCTGGTCCGGCCCGATGCCGGCCTCGATCGAGCTGAGGTAGGTGAACCGGCGCAAGGTCGCATACAGACGCTCACGCACCGGCGCTGGGTGGGCGACGATCTGCAGAGCGGCCAGATGGATCGCCGCGGCGAATTGCTCGGCGACCTGCTGCTCGTCGTCCGGCATGAAGTACGAACGGTCGGCCACCACCGTATCCTCCACGATGTCGGATGGGAGGACTTCGGAGGCAAGATGCGGGCCCGGGCTTACCTGCGGCGGCCCGCGTCACGCCGCATGGCGGCCTCCTCGCGCTTCGCGGGTTTCGCGGGTTTTGCCGGCGGCGGCCCCGGCTCGAAGCCCAGCCGCTTCATCGCGTTCGCCACGTTCTGCTTGCGCCGCCAGTAGCCGGCCCAGGGGTCGTCACGTCGCCGCGCGAGATGGTCGCAGGCGTTGTCCACCGTCCAGTGCGCCGCGCCGTCGATCTCGTCCAGCTCGCCCCAATGCACCGGCATCGACACGCCGAGCCCCGGGCGGGCCCGCACCGAATAGGCGGTCGCGGGGGTGGCGTTCAGGCCGTTGCGCAGATAGTCGGCGAAGATCCGGCCGACCCGGTTGGCCGCGCCGCTCTTGCCGGCGAAAACGTCGGGCCGCGTGCTCGCCAGCCGGTCGACGATCGCATGCGAGAAGTCCCTCACGGCATCCCAGCCGTACCGCGGCGCCAGCGGCACCACGACGTGCAGGCCGCGGCTGCCGCTGGTCTTCACCCAGCTTTCGAGCGCCAGATCGTGCAGCAGGTCCCGCACCTGGCGTGCGGCGTCGCGCATCTGCGGCCAGCCGACTCCGTCGCCCGGATCCAGGTCGAACACCATCCGGTCGGGCGCATCGATCCGCTCGACCTTCGCATTCCAGGTATGGAACTCGATCGTGTTCATCTGTGCCGCGCCGACCACGCCGTGCGCGGAGTCGATCGCCATCAGCGGTTCATGCGCGGGCCACAGCGCCGCCGGCAGCCGGGTGACGCCGGGAATCGCGCGCCGCTCCATGTGCTTCTGGAAGAACAGCGAACCGGCCAGTCCGTCCGGGCCCCGCACCAGCGAGCAGGGCCGGCCCCGCAGATGCGGCAGCAGCCGGGCGGCGATGTCGTCGTAGTAGCGGACCAGGTCGAGCTTGGTGTGGCCGCTGGCCGGGTCGATGACGCGGTCGGGATGCGAGATCTTCAGGCCGCGCACCGTCACCGGCGATCCGGTGCGCCGCGCGGACGTGCCCGGGCGGCGCCTGACGGAGTCCGGCGCGGGCAGCGTCGCAGTCACGGACCGCAGTCCCGGCCGGCTGCCATGCCGCTCATCGCGAGGCCGCGTTGCGCCGTCGTGTCGCGGCGGCCTTCTTCGCCGACGCCGACCGGGCCGCCGGGCTGCGGCTGGCGCTCGCCGCGCCGCCGATCCGGCCGCCCTTGCGGGCCGGCGCATGATCCTCGGACTTGCCGCGTCCGGAACCGGACTTCTTGCCGCCGCCGGTCGTCTTGTTGACGGTGGCCCAGGCGCGGCGCTCGGCCTCGCCCTTGGCCACGCCGCGCTTCTCGTAGCCCTCCTCGATGTGCTCGGCCTGACGCTGCTGCTTGCCGGTATAGCTGGACTTGTCTCCACGAGGCATGACGGTTCTCCATCGCAATGAACGTGCGCAGCAGGCAAGCACTTACCCTGCCCGCCTTGCCGTCGCGTCCGGCCATTCCACTATGCTTCGGGCTGCGGCACGTGCCGTCCGTCCCGATCCGCGAATGAGTCTGACCGAGAGCCTGCTGATCATAGCCGCGCTGATCGTCGCCAGCGCGTTCTTCTCGATCGCCGAGATCAGCCTGGCCGCGTCGCGCCGGCTGCGGCTGCGGCAGATGGCCGACCGCGGCGACCGGCGGGCCGAACGGGTGCTGCAGATGCAGGACGACCCCGGCCCGTATTTCACCGTCGTGCAGATCGGTCTGAACGCGGTCGCGATCCTCGGCGGCATCGTCGGCGACAGTCTGCTGAGCCCGTACTTCGCCGCGCTGCTGTCCGGCTGGCTGCCCGCCGACTGGGTGCAGCCGTTCGCATTCGGCGCATCGTTCGTCACGGTGATCGCGCTGTTCCTGCTGTTCGCCGACCTGTTCCCCAAGCGCCTGGGCATGAACGACCCGGAACACATCGCGGTGCGGATGATCGGCGTGATGCAGGGGCTGATCCGGCTGCTCGCCCCGCTGGTCTGGCTGTTCACCCATGCCACCGATGCGCTGTTCCGGCTGCTGCGCGTGCAGCCGGTGCGCCGCGACGAGATCACGTCGGCCGACATCCTGGCGATGACCGAGGCCGGCGCCCGCGCCGGCGTGCTGGCGATGAGCGAGCACCAGGCGATCGCCAACGTCATCGAGCTCGATTCGCGCGTCGTGACCAGCGTGATGACCCCGCGCGACCGCATCGCCTGGATCGCCCGCGACGAGGAGGAACCTGCGATCCGCGCCCGCATCAAGGCCGAACCGTTCTCGGCCTACCCGGTGTGCGACGGCGACATCGACCATGTGCTGGGCTACGTCGATGCCAAGGACATGTTCGCCCGCGTGCTGAACGGTGAACCGCTGACCGTCGATGCCGGCCTGACCTTGCACAAGGCGCTGCTGATCCCCGACCGGCTGACGCTCGCCGAGGTGCTCGAGCAGTTCCAGCTCGCCCGCGAGGACTTCGCGATCGTCGTCAACGAATACAGCCTGGTGGTCGGCGTGATCACGCTGAACGACGTGATGAGCACCGTCATGGGCGATCTGGTCGCCGCCCAGGACGACGAACCGCAGATCGTGCAGCGCGACGCCGATTCCTGGCTGATCGACGGCGTCACGCCGATCACCGACGTGATGCGCGCGATCGGCGTCGAATCGCTGCCCCACCCGTCCGAGTACGAAACGCTGTCAGGCTTCCTGATGGTGATGCTGCGCCGCGTGCCCCGCCGCACCGACACCGTCGACTGCCAGGGTTTCCGCTTCGAGGTCCTCGACGTCGACAGCCACCGGATCGATCAGGTGCTGGTGACGCGGACGACGGCGACGATCTCGAGCTGAACCAGCATGCCGCCCGCAAGATCCTTGACCAGGGTGTGGCGCGCCGGCCGGTCGTGCGGATCGGGAAACCGTGCCAGCCATTCGCGGTTCACATGTTCCCGATGCGCGGTGTCGGTCAGGAATACCGTCATGTGGCCGACGTCGCCGTGGGTGGCGCCCGCCATCGCCAGCAGCGAGTCGAGGTGGGCGAACGCGTGACGCACCTGCTCCGACACGTCGGCCGGAAGCTTGCCGGTCGCCGGATCGGCGCCCATGATGCCGGACGAGAACAGCATGTTGCCGACCCGGGTGCCGGTGGGGATCGGCGTGGTCCCGTGGCTCGCGCCGGGTACGTCGAACGACTGCCGCCACGGAAATGCGCTCATCGATGTGTCTCCGTTCAGTCCATGATCCAGTGCGCGAACCCGATGCCGCACGGCGATGCGTAGACCGGGATGTAGTCGATGACCACGCCGGGCCGGTCGGCGACGGCGGCCGCCATGATCCAGTTGCGGGTCTCGCCGACGCCGCTGCCGACGCCGCTTCTCATGCGGCTGCCGCCGTCGAAGCTGCGAAAGCAGGCGAGCGACGCCCGCTCCGGGGCCGGCGCCCAGCCGTCGAAATAACGCGCCAGCGCATCGGCGTCGCCGCTGCGCACGTGCGCGAGCACCGCCCGGTCGAACGCTTCGTCCAGATACGCGTCGGCCGAGCCGGGCGTATGCCAGAGACCGCCGGACCCGACGACGGCGACGCTCAGATCGGCCGGCCAGCGCGCGATCACGTCGCGGACCACGCGCGCGACCTGCACGCAGCGGGCCGCGGTCGGCTGCGGCGCATACAGGCAGTTGACCAGCACCGGGACCATCGGGATGTCGAACCGCCCGCCGGTCAGCGGCCCGGCCGGCCGCATGAACGCATGCCCCATGCCCACGTCCTCGTCCGGCAGCGCGGTCATGAACGCCGGATCGACGCCCGCATCCATCAGGCCGTACAGCAGCTCGCGAGCCAGGTCGGGCCGCGTATCGACGCCGGCCCAGTGCTCGGCGGTCTTCGGCTTCCATTCGCGCGAGCCGAGCGGGCCGGCATAGCGGACCGCCTTGTAGCCGTGGAACCGTCCGCCGACGTAGACCGCAAACGCCGGATGATTGCGCAGGTCGAACTGTTCGGACTGATCGTCGCCGAACACCACCATCACGTCGGGCCTCGCCTGCCGGACGATGTCGTGCAGCGCCGCGAACCCGGCCTCGATCCGGCGGCGTTTCAGCCTGTTCTGGCCGTCGTCGTCGACCGGCACGTCCGGCGCATAGCGGCGCGCGTCGCGGGTCGCGGTCCACCACTGGACCGGTTCGAACATGAACGGCGAATGCGAGGTCGCGATGACGGTGCTGATGCGTGCCATGCCGGTCAGCGTCCGCGTTGCTTCAGCAGGCGATCGAGCCGGGGATACACCCGGCGTGCGTTGCCCTCGAAGATCTTGTGCCGGGCGGCCTCGTCCAGCATCGTCAGCTCGTCGACGTAGCGCCGCGTGTCGTCGTAGTGATGGCCGGTGCGCGGATCGATGCCGCGCACCGCTCCCACCATCTCCGATGCGAACAGCACGTTGTCCACCGGGATCACCTTCGCCAGCAGCTCCATGCCTGGCAGGTGATAGACGCAGGTATCGAAAAACACGTTGTTCAGCACATGCTGCTCCAGCTCCGGCCGTCCCATGTCCTGCGCCAGGCCCCGGTAGCGGCCCCAGTGGAACGGCACCGCGCCGCCGCCGTGGGGAATGACGAAACGCAAGGTCGGGAAGTCCTTGAACAGGTGGCCCTGGATCATCTGCATGAAGACGGTGGTGTCGCCGTTGATGTAGTGGGCACCGGTATGGTGGAAGTTGGGATTGCACGACGAGGACACGTGGATCATCGCCGGCACGTCCAGCTCGCACAGCTTCTCGTACAGCGGATACCAGTGCCGGTCGATCATCGGCGGATCGGTCCAGCGTCCGCCCGACGGATCCGGGTTCAGATTGACGCCGACGAAGCCCAGCTCCAGCACCAGCCGCTCGAGCTCCGCGATGCAGTTCCGCGGCGAGACGCCCGGGAACTGCGGCAACTGGCCCACCGGCACGAAGTTGTCGGGCAGCAGCGTGCAGATCCGATGGATCAGGTCGTTGCACACCGTGGTCCACTGCCGGCTGATCGCTTCGGTGCCGACGTGATGGGCCATTCCGCCGGCGCGCGGCGAGAACAGCGTCAGGTCGCTGCCGCGGGCGTTCTGGAAGGCGAGCTGCGGCTGCACGCTGGCGACGAGCTGCTCGTCGGTGATGCCCAGGTCGGTGCCGGAGGGCTTGCGGGCCGCGTCGGCCAGCCCTGCGAGCTGTCTGTCGCGGAACGCATGCAGCGCCGCCGGTTCGGTCGTGTAGTGGCCGTGGATGTCGATGATCATGGTGGGGCGGATCGATTGGGGCAGATCAGTTCGGGCGGATCAGTCGGGGCGGATCAGTCGAGGAGGATTTCGCGCTGCTGCTGCGCCGATTGCCGGATCGCCAGCGCGGTGGCGACGGTGCCGCGGCCGAAGCGGCCGTCATGCACCGGCGGCGCGCCGTCGAGGACCGCGGCCGCCAGTTCGTCCAGCACCCGGCGGCGGCCGTCGGCGCGCGGGTCCACGTCGATGGTGCGGACGCCGCCCTCGTCGTAGACGGCGAGCCCGGTCGGCGTGGTCCGGACGTCGGCGCGCTGATAGCTGGCGATCAGCGAACCGAAATGCGGAGGGTGGGTCGGCGACCCCGTCGTCGGAAACGCGCCGCCGCCGTAGCCGTAGCGCAGCGTGCGCAGCTCGCGTTCCCGTTCTCCGGGCGCACTTGCTGCTCCTTTCGTTTCTGCCGCTCTTCTCGCTCCTGCCGCTCCTGCCGCTTCTTTCGCTTCCGTCGCTCCGGACAGCTCCGCCAGCGCACGCCGGCTCGCGCCGTGGCGCGGCGTGCGTGGCCGCCCCGTCGAGCCGATCCAGCCATGCAGCTCGTCGCTGTCGAAGCGGTCGTATCCGCTGTACGCCAGCGACGCGGCCGCACCGTTCGCGAAGCCCAGCATGGCCATGCAGGCGCCCTCGGTCGGCCGGGCCGCATCGAGCCGCCACGCCGACGCGCGAACGCTGCGTACCGGTGCGTCGGCGAGCAGGCGCGCGATGTCGACCTGGTGCGGAATCTGGTTGAACAGGATGCCGCCGCCGCGCGCCGTGTCGAGCTCCTCCGGCCGGCGCGGCCGGTACAGGAAGTCGGTGTAGTTCGCCATCACCAGCATCACCGGCGAACCGAAGTCTTCGTCGCGCGCGAGCTCGCGGATCCGCGCCACCGTCGGATCGAACCCGTGGGTATGGCCGACGATCAGCACGACCTGCGCACGATCGGCCGCGGCGATCATCGCATCGCAGTCCGCCAGCGACAGCGCCATCGGCTTCTCGACGATCGCATGCTTGCCGTGGGCGGCCGCCAGCAGCAGGTGCTCCCTGTGGAACTGGTGCGGCGTCGCGATGTACACCGCATCGATGTCGTCGCGCCGCACCAGCCCGGCCACGTCCGCGACCACCGGAACCGGATGGTCCTGCCGCAGACGAGCCTGCAGCCGTTCATCGGGTTCGGCCGCGCCGGCCAGCATGAACCGCGGATGCGCAGCGACATACGGCACCATCAGCCCGCCGGCCATGCCGAGCCCGACGATGCCCAGCCGCAGCTTACGTCCGTCAGCCATCTCTCATTCGGGACGGACGTTCGCGACCATCACCGCGCGTTCGTACTTCTTCAGGTTCTGCCGGATGATCTCCGTGTACTCCTGCGGCGTCGACCAGCGCAGCGTACGCGTGCCCTCCGCCGACAGCTTCTCCCGGACGTCGGGACTTTCGAGCGCGGCCCGGGTCGCCGTCGACAGCCGCGCGACGACGTCGGCCGGCATGCCCGGCGGCCCCAGCAGCCCGAGCTGCGATTCCAGCCCGAACCCCGGAATCACCTCGGCCAGCGACGGCACGTCGGGGATCACCGACAGGCGCTTGGCCGCGGTGACCGCCAGCAGATTCGCATGGCCGGATCGGACGTGCGGCCAGACCGTCTGCAGCGCCGCCACCAGGATCGACACCTCGCCGCCGAGGAAGGCCGGCACGGCCTGACCGCCGCCCTTGTACGGAACATGGGCGATGTCGACGCCGGCGCCGTCCTTGAACGTCTCCATGATCAGGTGATGGATGGAGCCGATGCCGGCGGAGCCGTAGTTCAGCTTGCCGGGATTCGCCTTCGCCTCGCGGATCAGGTCGTGGATCGTGCGGATCTGCGTCGTCTTCGCATTCGACACGAACACGATGCCGGCGCCGTCGGTCAGCAGCGCCAGCGGCGTCAGGTCCTGCAGCGTGTTGTACGGCAGCGCCTTGTACAGGTACGGCGCGATCTCGAGCTGACCGGTCTCGCCCAGCAGCAGGGTATAGCCGTCGGGCGGCGACTTGGCCACCACCGCGGTGGCCAGCGTGCCGCCGGCCCCCGGCTTGTTCTCGACGACGAACGGCTGACCGAGCAACTGGGTCAGCTTGGCTGCCATCGTGCGGGCCGCGAAGTCGGGGCCCACCGGGCCCGGCACGTAGCCGACCAGCAGCTTGACCGGCCGGCTCGGATAGTCCTGGGCGCGTACGCCCGACGAACCTGCGAGCCCTGCGCCCGCCAGCCCCGTACCGGTCAGCGTCAGGATCGTCTGTCTCCTCTGCCAATTCATCGTCGGTCTCCTCGTTCTCGGCAGTTCAGCGACACATCGCGGCGGCCATGTCCTGGCCGAACCGCTCCAGGAACTGGTCCGCATCGGCGACGTCGCAGATCCGGCTGATCGCCCGCGTGCCGTAGGCGGCGCCGCAGCGGGCTGCATGGGGTTCGATGCCCGCCTGCAGGTCCCGGGCGAGCTTCAGCAGCCGCCGGCGCGCGGTGACGATCGCCACGTCCGAGCGGACCAGGTGTTCACGGGTCCGATCGACGATTCCCCGGGGCTCGCCGGGCGGTGACCGCATGCCTTCCTGCACCGCGCGGTCCTGCGCGCTGACGCCGTCGATGCCGGTGAAGTTCTGCCGTCGCTGGATCTCGCGATCGATGCCGTAGTCGTTGTAGTAGTTCGCCACCGGCAGGTGGGTATCGATCGGCTGGCCTTCGGGCAGATGCAGCGTGGTCCGCGTCGTCCTTGGCGGGAAGTGCGCGCCGCTCGCGATCAGATCCAGCTCCTGTTCGCTGAGCGGCCGATCGACGCGGAAGCTGTAGGCGAACGTCGTCGTGTGGTGGTCGTCGACCGGCACCCATGCCCGGCCGCCGGCGCCGGTGAACTGCTCGCTGGGCGCCCGCGGAATCAGGCTGTACATCGGCAGCAGCCATTGCGAGATCCGCCAGAACCACTGCTGACCGTAGCGCCGGCGCGCGCAGCTCGCGAAGCCGTAGTCGGTCTCGCGCACGGTGATGTCGGGCGCGCCGTCGACCGCCAGGTTCGCGCCGGTCGCGCCGATCTGCGACCTGGACGGATCGTGATCCTGATGCAGGAAGCTGATGTGCGACGTGTCGATCTCGCCTTCGGCGCCCTGCAGCCAGTTCGATCGCTGCAGCCAGCGCGACGCATGGCAGTGGCCGGCGGGCAGATGCAGCCACTCCAGCGCCGGCATGTCCGGCACGCGATCGCGCGCGCCCATGTAGATCCAGACGATGCCGCCCGCCTCCTGCACCGGATACGCGACGATCGCCATCCTCGCCAGCAGCCGCGGATCGTCCCGGACGTTCTCCGCATTCGGGAGATCGATGCACCGGCCGTCCGCGGCGAATTTCCAGCCGTGGTATGCGCAACGGATGCCGCCCTGCTCGTTGCGGCCGAAGAACAGCGGCGCCCCGCGGTGTGCGCAGTACGCATCGACGATGCCGACACGTCCGTCGCTGTCGCGGAACGCCAGCAGGTCTTCGCACAGGATGCGCAGCCGCACCGGCGCGCAGTCCGGGCCGGGCAGCTCGTCGGCGATCAGCGCGGGCAGCCAGAAGCGCCGGAACAACTCGCCCATCGGCGTTCCCGGCCCTACGCGGGTCAGCGTTTCATTGTCTTCGCGGCTCAGCATCGGCGATCCGTCGGCGGATGGGGGAAGGCCGAACAGTTATCACGAGCCCGGCGCCGTCGCACCATCAGGAAAGATTTTTCGCATCCATGAAACCAGCAGCTCTTTCGGATATACGCAAATGCATGCGGAAATGAGCAAGCCGAATCGCCCGGTGCTAGGCTTGCGGCATGCTTGTGCGCACCGTCGATCGAGCGCTGGCGATGTTCGAGGTGTTTGCCGATCGCGGCACGCCGATGACCTTGTCCGAACTGTCGCGGGAGCTCGACATTCCCACCTCCACCTGCTTCGGCCTGATGAGGACGCTGCAGGCGCGGGGATACCTGTACGAGGTCGGCGGACGCAAGACCTACTATCCGACTCCGCGCTGGCTGGTGAAGGCGCGCCGCATCGAGAGCAACGACCCGGTGCAGGAAACGATGCGGCCGTTCCTGCAGAAGCTGCGCGACGTCACCGGCGAAACGGTGGTGCTGTCCAAGCGGATGTCCGACTGCCTGGTGTACCTGGGGGTCGTCGAGAGCCAGCACGCGGTGCGCTACACGGCGGCGGTCGGCGATCTGAAGCCGATGTGGTCGACCTCCAGCGGCAAGGCGCTGCTGGGCGCTGTGCCGGCGGCCGAGCGCGAGCCGCTGATCGCCCGATTGCGTGCCGCCAGCGGCGCGCGGCTGACGGCCGCCCAGCGTCAGCAGCTTGCCGACGAGATCCAGCGGGGACTGAAGCGCGGCTGGTTCGTCGGCAAGGGCGAGAACGTCATCGACGTGATGGGCGTGGCCGCGCCGGTGTCGGTGGCGGGCGACGTGCTGTCGATCGCGATCGCCGGCCCGCTGGTGCGGATGGAGCCGCGCATCCATGCGCATGCGAAGCAGCTCGTCTGGACCTGCAAGTCGATCCTGAAATGACACCCGAACATCGGAGGTGAGTGCTGCATGGATCTCGGAATCACCGGACGCAAGGCGCTCGTCTGCGCCTCGTCCACCGGCCTGGGCTTCGCCTGTGCGCAGGCACTGGCCGCAGAAGGCTGCAAAGTGTGGATCAACGGACGGGACGCCGCGCGCCTGCAAGCCGCCGCGCAGAAGCTGCGCAGCGTCGGTCGCGCCGACGTGACGCCGGTCGTCGCCGATCTGAACACCGAAGACGGCCGCCGCGCGCTGGTCGCCGCCTGTCCGGATGCCGACATCCTGATCAACAACAATGCCGGTCCGCCGCCCGGCGACTGGCGCACCTGGCGCCATGCCGACTGGCTCGCGGCGCTCGAGTCGAACATGCTGGCCGCGATCGATCTGATCACCGCGCTCGTACCGGGCATGCAGCAGCGCCGCTTCGGGCGGGTCGTCAACATCACGTCGGCGATGGTCAAGCAGCCCTGGCCGACGATGGGGCTGTCGGCGGCCGCCCGCGCCGGTCTGACGGCCTTCTGCAAGACGGTCGCGCTGGAGGTGGCGGCCGACAACGTCACGCTGAACAACCTGCTGCCCGAACGCATCGACACCGGCCGGCAGGAATTCATGGCCCGCAAGCTGATGGAGCGCGAGGGCATCAGCCGCGAGGAGGCGCGGGCCCGGTTCGCGAGCAGCATCGCCGCCCGGCGGATGGGCCGGCCCGAGGAGGTCGGCGCACTGTGCGCCTACCTGTGCGGCGACCAGTCCGGCTTCATGTCCGGTCAGAACCTGCAGGTCGACGGCGGCTCGTACCCCGGCCTGGTATGACCGGCATCGGCCGGCGGCCGGCGACACGCGGCGGGCCGCCGGCGACGCGCAGCAGGCGGCCGGTGCCCCGGCCGCAGCGCACGGCTGTCAGACGACCTTGCCCGGGTTCAGGATCCCCAGCGGATCCAGCGCCTGCTTGATCGACCGCATCACGTCCACGCCGCCGCCCGCCTCCAGCCGCAGGTATTCGCGCTTGCCCAGCCCGATGCCGTGCTCGCCGGTGCAGGTGCCGCCGGCGGCGATCGCGCGCCGGACCATGCGGTCGTTGACCTCGTCGACGCGGCGCATCTCGTCGGCATCGTCGGGATCGACGACGAAGCACAGATGGAAGTTACCGTCGCCGACGTGGCCGCAGACCGGCGCGATCAGCCCGGCCGCCTCGACATCGCGGCGGGCCGCGATAATCTGCTCGGCGAGCGCCGGGATCGGCACGCAGACGTCGGTCGGCAGGCCCTGGCTGCGGGGCTTCAGCGCCAGGTTGGCCCGCCAGATGTCTTGCCGCCCCTGCCACAGCCGCGTGCGGGCCTCGGGCGTGTCGGCGCGGTCGAAGCCGCCGGCCCCGCGCTCGGCCGCCAGCTCGCGGACCAGCTCCATCTGCGCGTCGACCGTCCGCGGTTCACCGGAGAACTCGAAGAACAGCGTCGGTTCCTCCGGCAGCCCCAGCTTCGAGTACCGATTGACCGCGTCGATCTGCACCTCGTCGAGCAGCTCGACCCGGCCGATGCCAACGCCCGAGCGCATCACGTCGATCACGCAGCCGACCGCATCGGCCAGCGTCGGAAACCGGCAGCTCGCCGCGACCACCGCCTGCGGCAGCGGATGCAGCCGCACCGTCACCTCGGTGACCAGCGCCAGCGTTCCCTCGGAGCCGACGATCAGCCGGGTCAGGTCGTAGCCGGCCGACGACTTGCGGGCCAGGGTGCCGGTACGCAGCAGCCGTCCGTCGGCCATCACGACCTGCAGCGCGAGCACGTTGTCGCGCATCGTGCCGTAGCGCACGGCGTTGGTGCCGGACGCGCGGGTGCCGACCATGCCGCCCAGCGACGCGTCGGCCCCCGGGTCGATCGGAAAATGCAGACCGGTGCCGTTCAGCGCGCGGTTCAGCGCCTTGCGGGTGACGCCGGGCTGCACCGTCGCGTGCAGATTGTCTGCATCGATCGCGAGCACCCGGTCCATCCGGCTGAAGTCGATGCACAGGCCACCGTGCGGCGCGCCGACGTGGCCTTCGCAGGAGGTGCCGGTGCCGAATGCGATGACCGGGCAGCGGTGGGCCGCGCAGATCCGCATCGCGTCGCGGACGTCGGCCGCATCCAGCACGAACAGCACCGCATCGGGCGGCAGGCAGGGATGGAACGACACATCCTTGCCGTGCTGCTCGCGGATCGCGCGGCCGGTCTGCAGGCGATCGCCGAACCGGGAGCGAAGCTGCGCGATGCACGGCTCGAGTGTCTTGCCGCCCCTTGGCGATGACGGGTCGTCGGCATTCATAGGACTCTCTTCCAGAGGCCGGTCGGGGAGGTCTCGATCGTCGACATCCATCGGCAGCTCCGTGATCCGTTCAAGCCGAAACGTTGTGGCGCGGTGCCGGCGAACCCGATGATTCGACCTGCACGCCGAGATAGGTCGCGCGCACGGCGGGATCGCTGCGCAGCGCCTGGGCACTGCCGGTCGCCACGATGCGGCCGTTCTCCATCACATGGCCGCGATCGGCGATCGACAGCGCCAGATTGGCGTTCTGCTCGACCAGCAGCACCGCGATGCCGCGATCGCACAGCCTGCGCACCACGTCGATGATGTCGCGCACGATCAGCGGCGCCAGGCCCAGGCTGGGCTCGTCGAGCAGCAGCAGCCGCGGCCGGGCCATGAACGCGCGGCCCAGCGCCAGCATCTGCCGTTCGCCGCCCGACAGCGTCTGCGCCGGCTGGTCGCGCCGCTCCGCCAGGCGCGGCAGCATCCGGTAGACCTCGTCCAGCGATGCGCGGATCGCCGCCGCCGGTTCAGCGCGCCGGCTGAACGCACCCAGCAGCAGGTTGTCAGATACCGGCATCGAGCCGAACAGGTCGCGCGTCTCCGGCACCAGCACGCAGCCCAGCGCCACCCGCCGCTCGGTGCTCAGCCGCGCCGCCGGCGCGCCGAACAGCTCGACCGTGCCGGCGGTCGGCCGGATCAGACCCGCCAGCGTGTTCAGCAGCGTGGTCTTGCCGGCACCGTTGGGGCCGATCAATGTGACCAGCTCGCCTTCGTCGACATGCAGCGACACCTCGTCGAGCACGGCGGCCCGTCCATAGCCGGCACGCAGACCGTCGGCACGCAGCAAGGTCGCGGTCATGCGGCCACCCCCAGATAGGCTTCGACGACCTGCGGATCGGACTGCACGTCGGCCGCGCTGCCCTCGGCGATCTTGCGGCCGAAGTTCATCACGACGATCCGGTCGGCGAGCCGCATCACGAAGTCCATGTCGTGCTCGACCAGCAGCACGCCGAGCCCCTCGTCGCGCAGGCGCTCGAGCAGCGCGGCCAGCCGGCGTTTCTCCGGCAGCCTCAGTCCCGCCGCCGGCTCGTCGAGCAGCAGCAGCCGCGGCCGCGCCGCCAGCGCGCGGGCGATCTCGACGATGCGCTGCTGGCCGAGCGACAGCGCATCGACCGGCCGGTCCGCCAGCTCCGCCAGACCGACGCGCTCGAGCGCCCCGCGGGCCGCCTCGCCGATCGCCCGCTCCTCGGCCCGGTTCAGCCGCGCCAGCGCCCGCAGCACGCCGCTGCGATGATGGACATAGGCGCCCATCGCGACGCTGTCCAGCACCGTCATGCCGGGCACCAGCCGCACGTGCTGGAAGGTTCGCGCGATGCCCCGGCGCACGATGTCGCGCGCGGCCACCGCATCGATCGGCTGCCCCTGCCAGATGCGCCGGCCGGCGGTGGCCGGCGCGGTCGCGCAGATCAGGTTGAACAGCGTGCTCTTGCCGGCGCCGTTCGGGCCGAGCAATGCGGTGATCACACCGGTCGGCACGTCGACGTCCACCCCGTCGACCGCGGTCAGGCCGCCGAAGCGCTTGCACATGCCGCGCAGTTGCAGGCAGGCTGCCGGCGGCCGACCGGTGAACTCGACGACGCGCGACGACGCAGCGGCCCCGTATGTCGCACCTGGCCGCGAAGCGTCCGTGCAACCATTGGCCGACGGTGAGGCCCCTCCTGCCAGCGCGCTGCCACTGACCGACAGCAAGGATCCTCCTGCCGGCGCACTGCCGCCCGTCACAGATGCCGCGACGGCGGGGGCCTGCCGCTGCCCATCCTCGGCATCCGCCCCCTGCCTGCGCGCCCTGCGGAGCAGGCGATCGAACCGCTCGCGCACGAACGGCGCAAGTCCGTCCCGCGCATGATGCAGCACGACGATCATCAGCACGCCGAACACGACGATCTCGAACTGACCCGACTGCCCCAGCAACTGCGGCAGCAAAGTGCTCAGCCACTGCTTCAGCAGCACCACCAGCGCCGCCCCGAGCACCGCTCCCCACAGCGCCGACGCGCCGCCGATCACCGCCATGAACAGCAGCTCGATGCCGGCATGCACGCCAAACGGCGTCGGGTTCAGGAAGCGCTGCTGGTGCGCATAGAGCCAGCCGGCCAGTACCACCAGCGCCGCCGCCACCAGCAGCGTCGTCAGCCGCAGCACGAACAGGTCGGCCCCGAACG
>OEIU01000792.1_pt1 | contig 25383 bp, 21 predicted proteins | sample 1539221 | NCBI WGS metagenome assembly OEIU01 (sample SAMN03792071, study PRJEB22550) | activated sludge metagenome | feature: wastewater treatment plant; material: activated sludge; isolation source: Wastewater treatment plant of a petroleum refinery complex | place: Argentina: Zarate | collected...
GTGTGGCGGTTCGCCCAGCGGTTGCCGATGCCGAGCACGAAGTCGCTGGCCAGCAGCGTGGCGTTGCCGTAGCGGTGGCTGGTCTGCAGGCCGACCATGCCGGCCATCAGCGGGTGGTCGTCGGGGATAGCTCCCCAGCCCATCAGCGTCGGGATCACCGGGACGCCGGTGATCTCGGCAAATTCGACCAGCAGGTCCGACGCATCGGCGTTGATGATGCCGCCGCCGGCGACGATCAGCGGCTTGTCGGCCGCGTTCAGCATCTCGAGCGCCTTGTCGATCTGCTTGCGCGACGCCGCCGGCTTGTACACCGCCAGCGGCTCGTAGGTGTCGATGTCGAACTCGATCTCGGCCATCTGCACGTCGAAGGGCAGGTCGATCAACACCGGCCCGGGGCGGCCCGAGCGCATCAGGTGGAAGGCCTGCTGGAAGGCACGCGGCACCTGCGCCGGCTCGAGCACGGTGCTCGCCCACTTGGTGACCGGCTTGGCGATCGAGGCGATGTCCACCGCCTGGAAGTCCTCCTTGTGCAGCCGCGCGCGCGGCGCCTGGCCGGTGATGCACAGGATGGGGATCGAATCGGCCTGCGCCGAATACAGCCCGGTGATCATGTCGGTGCCCGCCGGCCCGGAGGTGCCGATGCACACGCCGATGTTGCCGGCCTTGGCGCGCGTGTAGCCCTCGGCCATGTGCGAGGCGCCTTCGACGTGGCGCGCCAGCACGTGGGCGATCGACTGGCGCTCCTTCAGCTGCGCGTACAGCGGGTTGATCGCCGCACCGGGCACGCCGAAGGCCTGCGTCACGCCTTCCTTCTCCATCACCAGCACCGCGGCCATGGCAGCCTTCATCTTCGCCATCTGCATCTCCTTCGTTGGATCACCTTGAATTCTGGCGACGCGCGTGCGCGTTGTGAACGCCAGGATGGGCATAGCCGCTATTCCGCATGCGGGCCCCGCGAAGACCCGCGATAAAGTGCGCCATGGATCGAGTCAGCGTCGTCGAGCTTTTCGTCCGCGTGGTCGAGACCGGCAGCTTCAGCAAGGCCGCCGCCGAACTGAAGATCTCGCAGCCCACCGCCACCAAGGCCGTCGCCGCCACCGAACAGCGCCTGGGCGTGCGGCTGGTGCACCGCTCGTCGCGCGGCGTGACGCCCACCGAGGCCGGCCAGCACTTCTACGACAAGTGCAAGCTGATCCAGACCGCCATCGACGAGGCCGAGCACATCGCCGTGCAGCGCCAGGGCAGCCAGGGCGGGCTGTTGCGCATCAACACCTCGGTGGCCTTCGGCCGGCGCGTGCTGGTGCCGCTGGTGCTGGACTACATGCGCCGGCACCCGGACGTGCGCGTGGACATCGGCTTCGACGACCGCTACATCGATCTGGTCGAACAGGGCATCGACGTGTCCGTGCGCATGGGCCAGATGGCCGACTCGACGCGGGGCGCGCGCTGCCTGGGCACCAATCCGTGGCTGATGGTGGCCGCGCCCGAGTACCTGGCGCGCTGCGGCACGCCGGCCGACATCGACGCGCTGCGCACGCAGCGCTGCATCGTCTACAGCAGCGTGCAGGGCGACGACCGCTGGCGCCTGACGCCGCCCGGCGGCACGCCGGTCTCGGTGCCGGTCGGCGGCCCGCTGCGCTCGAACAACCTGAGCACGGTGCTCGCCGCGGCCTCGGCCGGCATGGGCCTGGCCATCCTGCCCTGGTACGTGGCGCGCGAGGCGCTGGAGCGGGGCGAGGTCGTGCCGGTGCTGGGCGACCACGCGCTGCCGGCGCAGGACATGCATGCGGTCTTCCCCTCGCCCAAGCTGCTGCCGTCCAAGGTGACGGCGTTCATCGACTACCTGTGCGGTCGCCTGGAGGGCGAATGGTGGCGGCGCACGCCGTAGCCTGGCCGCCCTCGCCTTCAGGACGCGTTCAGAGCGCGTTCAGTGAGCCTCGGCGGTCTTGGCCGCTTCGATCGCCGCGGCGGTGTCGCCCTTGGCACCGTTGAAGAACAGGTTCAGCAGCACGGCGGAGATGGCGGTGAGCAGGATGCCGGACTCCAGCAGCGGGTGCAGGCTGTGCGCCATCTGCTGGCTCCAGCGCGGCGCCACCAGCGGGATCATGCCGAAGCCGATCGACAGCGCGACGATGTACAGGTTGAAGCGGTTGTTCTTGTAGTCCACCGCCGCCAGGATGCGGATGCCGGTGGCCGCGACCATGCCGAACATCACCAGCCCGGCGCCGCCGAGCACGAACTGCGGGATCGCCTCGACGATGGCGCCCATCTTCGGCAGCAGGCCGAGCACGATCATGATCACGCCGCCGGCCGCCGTGACGTAGCGGCTGCGCACCCCGGTGACGCCGACCAGGCCGACGTTCTGGCTGAAGCTGGTGTAGGGAAAGGTGTTGAAGATGCCGCCGATGAAGGTGCCCAGGCCGTCGGTGCGCAGGCCCGCGGCCAGGTCCTTCTGGCCGATCTTCTTGCCGGTCATGTCGGACAGCGCCAGGAACATGCCGGTGGATTCGATCATCACCACGATCATCACCAGCGTCATCGTCAGGATCATCACCGGGTCGAAGGTCGGCATGCCGAAGGCGAAGGGCGTGACCACGTCGATCCAGCCGGCCTTGGCCACCTTGTCGAAGTTCATCTTGCCCAGCGCGACGGCGACCACGCAGCCGGCGACGATGCCCAGCAGCACCGAGATGTTGGCGGCGAAGCCGCGGCCGAACTTCACCAGCAGCAGGATCACCGCCAGCACGAAGGCGGCGATGCCCAGGTGGTCCAGCGCGCCGTAGCCGGGGTTGTCGAGCAGCGGCACCGGGCCGATCCGCACCGGCACCTCGGCCGCCAGCGCGGTGTATTTGGCGGAATCGATCATGTCCACCAACCTGCCCACGTCGGTGAACTGCGCCAGGAAGGCCGGCCCGCCCATGGCCCAGCCCACGCCCACGCGCATCAGGCTGACGCCGATGATGGTGATGATGGTGCCGGTGACCACCGGCGGGAAGAAGCGCAGCATGCGGCTGATGACCGGCGCGATGACGATCGAGATCAAGCCCGCGCCGATGATCGCGCCGAACAGCGCCCGCGCGCCGTCGTTGCCCGGCGCGGCGTTGGCGATGGCCACCATCGGGCCGACCGCGGCGAAGGTCACGCCCATCATCACCGGCAGCTTGATGCCGAAGTGCCGGCCGAAGCCCAGGCTCTGGATCAGCGTGGCGATGCCGCAGGCAAACAGGTCGGCGCTGATCAGCAGCGCCACGTGCTCGGCGTCGAGCTTGAGCGCGCGGCCGACGATCAGCGGCACCGCAATGGCGCCGGCGTACATCACCAGCACGTGCTGCAGGCCGAGCGCGGTGACGCGCCCGAGCGGCAGTTTTTCGTCGACCGGGTGCACGCCGGGCGGCGCACCGGATGGGGCCGCGTCGTCGGCGGCGCTGCCGCGCGCGGTGCCGGCCGCGGTGTTGGCGGTGTTCATGGAGCTCTCCTCGCTTGGTGGGCTGGTCAGGCAGGTCGTCGAAAACGGCGCAGCGATCCGCCTGTGGTCGCTGCACGGGCAGGAAATGGGGTGGACCAGGCAGCCGCTGCGCCCGTCCGGTGCTTCAGTTCACCGGCGCGCCGGATTCGTACCAGCGCCGGATGAGCGCGCGCTCGGTATCGGTGATCTGCGTGGCGTTGTTCAGCGGCATCAGCTTGAGCACGCTGGCCTGCTGGTACACCGCCTGGGCGTGCGCCTTCAGATCCTGGGGCGTGTCGAGCCGCACGTTCTTTTGCTGCACGCCGGCGCTGTGGCAGACCACGCAGCGCTGGTCGAGCACCTCGCGCACCTGGGCGTAGCCGGCCGGCTGGGCCGCAGCGGCCTTGGCCGCGGCCTGCGCCTCGGCGCTCGGCGGCTTGGGCGCCAGCCACACGGCCATGGCCACCAGCACCAGCGTGCCGACCACCGCGTGCTCCCACGGCGTGCGCCGGTGTTCGACGTGCGCCTTGTGGCGCGCGACGAAGCTGTGGCGGATCAGCGCGCCGGCCAGCATCAGCAGCACCAGCACCAGCCAGTTGTTCGGGCCCTGGTACAGCCAGCCGTAGTGGTTGGACAGCATGGCCACGATCACCGGCAGCGTGAAGTAGGTGTTGTGCACGCTGCGCTGCTTGCCGCGCTTGCCGTGGATCGCGTCCGGCGTGCGCCCGGCGCGCAGGTCGGCGACCACCGTGCGCTGCCCCGGGATGATCCAGAAGAACACGTTGGCGCTCATCGTCGTGGCCAGCATCGCGCCGACCAGCAGGAAGGCCGCACGCCCGGCGAACAGCCGGCAGGCCAGCCACGAGGCGAAGACGACGAAGACGAAGACGAGCACGCCGACGATCAGGTCGCCGTTGTTCTTCTGGCCGAAGGCGCGGCAGATCAGGTCGTAGATGAGCCAGAACGCGGCCAGGAAGCCCAGCGAGGCGCCGATCGCCGCGGCGGGCGACCAGTCGTAGACGCTCTTGTCGATGAGGAAGCTGCCGGCGTTGAACAGGTACAGCACCGTGAACAGCGCAAAGCCGGTCAGCCAGGTGGTGTAGCTCTCCCAGTAGCTCCAGTGCAGGTTCTCGGGCAGCGGCTTCCAGCGCGGCGCCACCATGTACTTGTTGGAGTGGTAGAAGCCGCCGCCGTGCACGGCCCACATCTCGCCGTCCACGCCCTTGTCCTTGAGTTCCTTCTCCTGCGGCTTGCTCAGGCTGTTGTCGAGCAGCACGAAGTAGAAGGACGAGCCGATCCAGGCGATGGCGGTGATGACGTGGGTCCAGCGCAGCAGCAGGTTGACCCAGTCGAGCACATAGGCATCCATATCGATGACTCCTGTGGGCTCACCACTGCGGGCGCTGTGAGCCTACTGACATGGGTCGCGCACAAGGCCTTTGCGAGAAACCGGCCGGCCTGCGCCGCTGCGACGTGTACGCGCAATTGTATACACTTCGCCTTCACGCTCGCATCCGGGTTAACCCGAAACGGCGGGCGCCGCGCGCTGCTGCATCAGTTGCGCGGCCACCGCGACGGCGATGACCTCGGGCTCCTTGCCGACGACGCCGGCCACGCCGATCGGGCAGGTGACGGCGGCCAGCTCCTGCGGCGCGAAGCCGCGCGCTTCGAGCCGGTGCCTGAAGGCGGCCCATTTGCTCTTGCTGCCGATCAGCCCGATGAACGGCAGGTCGGCGCGCTCGCGGCAGCGCTTCAGGCAGGCGGCGACGATGTCCAGGTCCTCGGCGTGACTGAAGCTCATGATCAGCACGTGCGAGCCGGGCTCGAGCGCAGCCACGGCGCCGTGCACCGGCTCGGAATGCTCGGCGTGGGCATTGGCCGGCAGTGCGGCCGGGAAGATCTGGTCGCGGCTGTCGATCCATTGCGTGCGCACCGGCAGCGTGCCGAGCAGTTCGACGATCGCGCGGCCGACATGGCCGCCGCCGAACAGCGCCACCGGCATCTGCCGCGCGAGCACGGCCGACCATTCGGCGCGCAGCCGCTCGCGGTCGGCGGCGGCGACCGGCTCGAATGCGAGCCACACGACGCCGCCGCAGCATTGGCCGAGCGCGGGCCCGAGCGCGAAGCGCCGGCGCCGCTCGAGCGCCGCGCCGCCGAGCAGCGCGCGCGCATGGGCGATGGCCTCGAACTCCAGGTGTCCGCCGCCGATGGTGCCGACCGTGGCGTCGGCAAAAGCGGCCATCCAGGCGCCGGGCGCGCGCGGCCCCGAGCCGCGCACCTCGTCGACGCGGATCAGCACCCCCGCTGCGCCGGCCAGCCGGTGCAGCAGTTCATCGACCTGGCCGCGCAGCGTCACCCGCGCCCGCCCCGCCGCCCGAGCGGCGCTGCAGGCCCCGCGGGGGGCAGGTGCTGCCGGGACGACGAACTCATGCCTGCAGGCCTTTGGAGCTGGCTTTGGAGCTGCCTTTGGAGCGTGGAGCTGCGGCGGCGCCGCACACGCCTCCCGCCGCGCGGGCGCAAAACGTGCCGCACCTCAACTGCCGCGGTAGGTGCCGTAGCTCCACGGCGTGGCCAGCAGCGGCACGTGATAGTGCAGCGCGGCATCGGCAATGCCGAAGTCCAGCGGCACCGCGTCGAGGAACGGCGGCTCGGGCAGCGCGACGCCGCGCCCGCGGAAATACGCCGCCACCTGGAACACGAGCCGGTAGCGCCCCGGCTGCAGCGCCTCGCCTTCGAGCAGCGGCGCGTCGGCGCGGCCGTCGTGGTTGAGGCGGATCTCCTTCAGCGGCGCCGGGGCGGCGCCGTCGAGCCGGTAAAGCGCGACGGCCATGCCCGCGGCGGGGCCGCCGTTCATGGTGTCGAGTACGTGGGTGGTCAGTTTGCCCATGTTTGTCCTGGTCGGGCCCCGCGGGGGCGAAAGAGGCTTGCGTTGCAGAACAAAGTGTATACACTTACGGATACAACGCAAGCCCCTGAACGCACTCCCCGCACGCGATGCCGCGCCCCGCCACCCCTGCCGCCCCCGCTGCCGCCCGCCGCAAGGCGCGCGCCGGCGCGGCCGATGCCGGCGCCGGCGCCGCGGGGCCGACGCAGCGCATCGTCGAGTCGATCACCACCGCGATCGTCGAGCGCCGGCTGATGCCCGGCACCAAGCTCGCCGAGCAGCAGATCGCCGACATCTTCGGCGTGTCGCGCACTCTCGTGCGCCAGGCGCTGAACCAGCTGAAGAGCGACCGGCTGGTGACGCTGGAGCCGGCGCGCGGCGCCTTCGTCGCCAAGCCCAGCGTGCAGGAGGCGCGCGAGGTGTTCGAGGTGCGCACGATGCTCGAGGCGGCGATGCTCAGGCAGCTGTGCGCGGCGATCAGCGACGCGCAGGTCGCCGAGCTGCGCCAGCACCTGAAGGCCGAGGCCGCGGCCGTGGCGCGCACCGACGTCTCCGGCCGCACGCGGCTGCTGGCTGACTTCCACGTGCTGCTGGCGCGCATGCTCGGCAACCAGGTGCTGGCGCAGATGCTCGAGGACCTGCTGACGCGCAGCTCGCTGATCGCGCTGATGTACCAGTCCTCGCATTCGGCCGAGCATTCGCAGGCCGAGCATGTGGCCATCGTCGACGCGCTGGAAAAGCGCGACGTGCGTGCCGCGGTGCGGCTGCTCGAATCGCACCTGGGCAACGTCGAACGCAACCTGCGGCTGAGCCCGCGCGCCGCCGACCTGGCGGCTGCGCTGCAGCCGGCCTGAACCCCAACCGAAGCTGCCGATGCCCTCCTTCGACACCCCCGCAGCTTATCCGCGCGACCTGGCCGGCTACGGCCGGCGGCCGCCGCATCCGCACTGGCCCGGCGACGCCCGCGTGGCGCTGCAGTTCGTGCTGAACTACGAAGAAGGCGGCGAGAACTCGGTGCTGCACGGCGACGCCGGCAGCGAGCAGTTCCTGTCGGAGATGTTCAACCCGGCCGCCTACCCGGCGCGCCACCTGAGCATGGAGGGCATCTACGAATACGGCGCGCGCGTCGGGGTGTGGCGCATCCTGCGCGAGTTCGAGCGCCGCGGCCTGCCGCTGACGGTGTTCGGCGTCGGCATGGCGCTGCAGCGCTGCCCCGAGGTGGCGGCGGCCTGCGTCGAACTGGGCCACGAGATCGCCTGCCATGGCTGGCGCTGGATCCACTACCAGTCGCTGGACGAAGCCGTCGAGCGCGAGCACATGCGCCTCGGCATGCAGGCGATCGAGCGGCTCACCGGCAAGCGGCCGCTGGGCTGGTACACCGGCCGCGACAGCCCGAACACGCGCCGGCTGGTGGCCGACTTCGGCGGCTTCGCCTACGACAGCGACTACTACGGCGACGACCTGCCGTTCTGGCTGCAGGTGCGCAAGAGCGACGGCTCGCTCGCGCCGCATCTGGTCGTGCCGTACACGCTGGACTGCAACGACATGCGCTTCGCGCTGCCGCAGGGCTACAGCCACGGCGATGAGTTCTTCGAGTACCTGCGCGACGCCTTCGACGCGCACTGGGCCGAAGGCGCACGCGACCCGGCCGACGGCGGCGGCGGGCCGTCGCTGATGAGCATCGGCATGCATTGCCGGCTGCTCGGCCGCCCGGGGCGCATCGGCGCGCTGCAGCGCTTCCTCGACCACGTGCAGCGCCACGAGCGCGTGTGGGTCTGCAAGCGCATCGACATTGCGCGCCACTGGCGGGCCGCGCACCCCTTCGACCCCGCCACCGCCTTTGTCTGGGAATGACATGCCACTGACGTTGCAACAACTGAACGCCGCCGCGCAAGCCGAATTCACCGCGCTGCTCGACGGCAGCTACGAACATTCACCGTGGATCGCCGAGGCGGCGTGGCCGAAGCGCCCCTTCGCCAGCCTGGCCGCGCTGAAGCTCGCGCTGGTGCAGGTGCTGCGCGAGGCCGGCACCGAGGCGCAGCTGAAGCTGATCCGCGCGCACCCCGAACTGGCCGGCAAGGCGATGGTCGCCAAGACGCTGACGGCCGAGTCGACGCACGAACAGGGCAAGGCCGGGCTCACCGACTGCACGCCCGAGGAATTGGCGAAGATCCAGCAGCTGAACGCCGACTACAACGCCAAGTTCGGCTTCCCCTTCATCCTGGCGGTGCGCGGGCCGCGCGGCTCGGGCCTCACCAAGGCCGAGATCATCGCCACCTTCGAGCGCCGGCTGGACAACCACCCCGACTACGAGCGCGCCGAGTGCCTGCGCCACATCCACCGCATCGCCGAGATCCGGCTGAACGACAAGTTCGGCTTCCAGCCCGAGCTGGGCAACCTGGTGTGGGACTGGGCCGAGCGGCTGGCGACGAACAGCGACCCCGGCTATGCCGAGCGCGGCGAGCTGACCGTCACCTACCTGACCGACGCGCACCGCGCCTGCGCGCAGCGGCTGGCGCACTGGATGCGCGCCGACTGCGGCTTCGACGAGGTGGAGATCGATGCCGTCGGCAACGTGGTCGGCGTCTATCACGGCAGCGATCGCAACGCCAAGCGGCTGCTGACCGGCTCGCACTACGACACGGTGCGCAACGGCGGCAAGTACGACGGACGGCTGGGCATCTTCGTGCCGATGGCCTGCGTGCGCGAGCTGCACCGCGCCGGCAGGCGGCTGCCCTTCGACTTCGAGGTGGTTGGCTTCGCCGAGGAAGAAGGCCAGCGCTACAAGGCGGTGTTCCTGGGCTCGGGCGCGCTGACCGGGCATTTCGATCCCGCCTGGCTGGAGCAGAAGGACGCCGGCGGCATCACGATGCGCGAGGCGATGCAGCACGCCGGACTGTGCATCGCCGACATCCCCAAGCTGCAGCGCGACCCGGGCAAGTACCAGGGCTTCGTCGAGGTGCACATCGAGCAGGGCCCGGTGCTGAACGAGATCGACCTGCCGCTGGGCATCGTCACCTCGATCAACGGCAACGCGCGCTTCGTCGGCGAGATCGTCGGCATGGCCAGCCATGCCGGCACCACGCCGATGGACCGGCGCCGCGACGCCGCCACGGCCACGGCCGAGCTGGCGCTTTATCTGGAAAAGCGCGGCGGCAGCGTGAGCGACCTGGTGGCGACGATGGGCATGCTGGAAGTGCCCAACGGCTCGATCAACGTCGTGCCCGGGCGCTGCCGTTTCAGCCTGGACATCCGCGCCACCACCAACGAAGTGCGCGATGCCTGCATCGCCGACGTGCGCGCGGAGCTGGCGCGCATCTGCGAGCGGCGCGGCCTGCACTTCAAGCTGGAGGAGACGGTCCGCGCCGCAGCCGCGCCCAGCGCGCCGGCCTGGCAGCAGCGCTGGGAACGTGCGGTCGATTCGCTCGGCCTGCCGCTGTTCCGCATGCCCAGCGGCGCCGGCCACGACGCCATGAAGCTGCACGAAGTGATGCCGCAGGCGATGCTGTTCCAGCGCGGGCTCAACGCCGGCATCAGCCACAACCCGCTGGAAAGCATCACCAACGACGACACCGAGCTGTGCGTACGCGCCTTCCAGCACCTGCTCGAACAACTCGCCACGGAAACGCCATGACCGACGCCTACCAGCAGCTCGACGCCTGGATCGACGCCCACTTCGACCAGGAAGTGAAGTTCCTGCAGGAATTGGTGCGCGTGCCCACCGACACGCCGCCCGGCAACAACGCGCCGCATGCCGAGCGCACGGCCGAACTGCTGCGCGGCTTCGGCTACGAGGCCGAAAAACATCCCGTGCCGGCGCAGCAGGTGAAGGACTACGGCCTGCAGTCGATCACCAACCTGATCGTGCGCCGCCGCTACGGCGACGGGCCCGTCATCGCGCTCAACGCCCACGGCGACGTGGTCCCGCCCGGCGAAGGCTGGACCCACGACCCCTACGGCGGCGACGTCGAAGACGGCAAGCTCTACGGCCGCGCCGCGGCGGTCAGCAAGAGCGATTTCGCGACCTACACCTTCGCCGTGCGCGCGCTGGAAGCGCTGGGCGCAACGCTTGAATCAGGAGGGCAGCCGCCGGTGCGGCTGCGTGGCGGCGTCGAACTGCATTTCACCTACGACGAGGAATTCGGCGGCGAACTCGGCCCCGGCTGGCTGCTTCGGCAGGGGCTGACCAAGCCCGACTTGCTGCTCGCCGCCGGCTTCAGCTGGCAGGTGGTCACCGCGCACAACGGCTGCCTGCAGATGGAGGTGACGGTGCACGGCCGACAAGCGCACGCGGCCATTCCCCACACCGGCGTCGACGCGCTGCAAGGCGCGGTGACGATCCTGAACGCGCTGTATGCGCAGAACAAGCTGTACCAGCAGCTCAGGTCGAAGGTGCCGGGCATCGAGCATCCGTACCTGAACGTCGGCCGCATCGAAGGCGGCACCAACACCAACGTCGTGCCCGGCAAGGTGGTGCTGAAGCTGGACCGGCGCATGATCCCCGAGGAAAACCCGGCCGCGGTCGAGGCGGCGATCCGCCAGGTCATCACCGATGCGGCCGCGGGTTGCCCCGGCATCACGGTGGAGATCAAGCGGCTGCTGCTGGCGAACGCGATGCAGCCGCTGCCCGGCAACCAGCCGCTGGTCGATGCGCTGCAAAGGCATGGGCAGGCCGTGTTCGGCGAGCCCATTCCCACCAGCGGCACGCCGCTGTACACCGACGTGCGGCTGTACGTCGAACGCGGCATTCCGGCGGCGATCTACGGCGCCGGCCCGCGCACCGTGCTGGAAAGCAACGCCAAGCGCGCCGACGAGCACCTGGCGCTCGACGACCTGCGCGGCGCCACCAAGGTCGTGGCGCGCACGCTCCTGGACTTGTTGCGCACCGCATGAGTGCTTGACCCGATTTCCCGGGTGCGCATGCCGCGCACAGAATTTGCAGATCCTCCGAGTTCACGGCGCCGCAGGCGCCGGCTCCTCCTCACCACCTTTGGAGTCACGATGCAAGTTCTGTCCCTGACCCGCCGCCGCAGCCTCGCCGCGCTGGCTGCCGCGATCACCACCCTGGCACTGCCGCAGGCCCGTGCGCAGGAAACGCCGATCAAGTTCCAGCTCGACTGGCGCTTCGAGGGGCCGGCCGCGCTTTTCCTGCTGCCCGTGGCCAAGGGCTACTTCAAGGCCGAGGGGCTGAACGTCGCCATCGACGCCGGCAACGGCTCGGGCGGCACGGTCACGCGCGTCGCCTCGGGCAGCTACGACATGGGCTTCGCCGACCTGGCGGCGCTGATGGAGTTCCACGCCAACAACCCCACCGCCCCCAACAAGCCGGTGGCGGTGATGATGGTCTACAACAACACGCCGGCCGCGGTGCTGGCGCTGAAGAAGAGCGGCATCAAGACCCCCGCCGACCTGAACGGCAAGAAGCTGGGCGCGCCGGTGTTCGACGCCGGGCGCAAGGCCTTCCCGATCTTCGCCAAGGCCAACCACGTGAGCAGCATCGCCTGGACCTCGATGGATCCGCCGCTGCGCGAGACGATGCTGGTGCGCGGCGACATCGACGCCATCACCGGCTTCTCGTTCACGTCGATCCTCAACCTCGAGGCACGCGGCGTGAAGACCGAGGACATCGTCGTACTGCCCTACCCGCAGTACGGCGTCAAGCTCTACGGCAACGTGATCATTGCCGGCGAGGAGTTCCTGAAGAAGAACCCCGCGGCGGTGCAGCGCTTCCTCAAGGCCTTCAGCAAGGGCGTCAAGGACGTGGTCGCCGACCCCAAGGCCAGCATCGCCACCGTCAAGGCGCGCGACGGCATCATCAACGAGGCGCTGGAACTGCGCCGCCTGCAGCTGTGCCTGGACGCCACCGTGCTGACGCCGGACGCCCGCGCCGAAGGCTTCGGCAACGCGCTCGCGCCGCGCCTGAGGCTGATGGCCAGCCAGGTGTCCGACGCCTTCGGCACCAAGGAGCGCGTCGACCCGACGGCGGTGTGGAACGGCACGCTGCTGCCCAGCGACGCCGAGCGCAACATCTTCGCGGTGGCCAAGCAATAACCGCCGCGGCGCGCGGCAGCGGTCTTCAGCGCAGGTCCCAGGCCATCTGGAACATCACGCCCGCGGTACCCAGCGCGATGGCCTGCATCGAGAACTGGCGCGTGAACTGCCAGCCCAGGCTGACGGTCGCGCCCGGCGAGAAGCCGTTGTGGTTGAAGGGCACCTTGTGCTCGTAGGGATCCTTGTAGCCGTACAGAAGGCCCGCGGTCCATTGGAAGAACAGCTGGTCCCAGCGGCTGAAGCCGATGACCTTCTCGCCCACGTACAGGTAGCCGCTGGGCTGGCCGAAGGAGTTGCTGAAGTAGACCCCGCCCCACACCCAGCCGTCGCTGCGCTGGCGCTCCAGCCCGACCATGTAGACGTACTCGTGATTGCCTTCTTCGTCCTTGCGGTAGTGCAGCGTGTAGGGCGAACCCATCAGGCGCCAGTAGTCGGCGGCCGGGTCGGCGGTGTCGGGCTTGTCCGGCTTGTCCGGCTTGTCCGGCTTGTCCGCCTTGTCCACCTTGTCCGCCTTGTCCGTCTCATCGGCCTGGTCCGTCTTGTCGGGGGTGCCGGCCGGGCCGAGCTGGTGCACCGCATCGGGCGTCGACTGGGCGGTGGCCGCCACGGGCAGGCCGCCCAGGGCCAGCGGAAACAACAGGGCCGGGACCGGCGTGGGGATGAAACGCATGCAGCTGCAGGTAGACGAATGCCGCGGTGGCCGCGGCGGGCGGCGCATTATCCCAGCCTCGTTCCGAACCCTCCTCGAGAAGGCCGAAGCGCCGCACCGGCATCGGCTCGAAGACACCGATGACGCACTTCGTCGATTTCCAGAATGTCTGGCTGGCCTACAACCCGCAGCTGCTGGCCCAGGGCCACTTCGCGGTCGAGGACATCACGCTGCAGATGGACCGGGGCGAGTTCATCGCCATCGTCGGCCCCTCCGGCTGCGGCAAGAGCACCTTCATGAAGCTGACCACCGGCCTGAACATGCCGAGCCGGGGCACGATCCGCATCGACGGCCAGCCGGTGACCGGGCCGCTGAAGATCAGCGGCATGGCCTTCCAGGCGCCCAGCCTGCTGCCGTGGCGCACGACGCTGGACAACGTGCTGCTGCCGCTGGAGATCGTCGAGCCCTACCGCTCCAGCTTCCGCGCCCGCCGCGGCGAATACGCCGACAAGGCGCGCCGGCTGCTGGCCAGCGTGGGCCTGGCCGGCTACGAGGACCAGTTCCCGTGGCAGCTGTCCGGCGGCATGCAGCAGCGCGCCAGCATCTGCCGCGCGCTGGTGCACGAGCCGAAGATGCTGCTGCTGGACGAGCCCTTCGGCGCGCTCGACGCCTTCACGCGCGAGGAGCTGTGGTGCGCGATGCGCGACCTGCAGGCGGCGCAGAAGTTCAACGTCATCCTGGTCACGCACGACCTGCGCGAAAGCGTGTTCCTGGCCGACACCGTGTACGTGATGAGCAAGGGCCCGGGGCGCATCATCGTCAAGCGTGAAATCGACCTGCCGCGTCCGCGCGACCTGGAAATCACCTACACGCCCGCGTTCACCGGCATCGTGCACGAGCTGCGCGGCCACATCGGCGCGCAGCGTCCCAAAGCCGGCCGGCCGGCGCCGCTCGGCGGAGGGCTGCCCCGATGAACCGCCCGGCATGGCACCGCTGGTCGCCGCTGCTGCTGCTGCTGCTGACGCTGGCGCTGTGGCAGGCGATCTGCAGCCTGTTCAATGTCAGCGAGTTCATCTTCCCGAGTCCGGCGCGCATCGCCGAGCAGACCTGGGAGCACCGCGCGGCGATCGCCGGCCATGCCTGGCGCACCTTCTGGGTGACGATGGTCGGCTTTGGGCTGGCCATCGTCGTCGGCGTGCTGCTCGGCTTCCTGATGGGCAGCTCGCGCCTGGCCTACGACGCGATGTACCCGCTGATGACCGCGTTCAACGCGCTGCCCAAGGCGGCCTTCATCCCGATCCTGGTGGTGTGGTTCGGCATCGGCGCCGGGCCGGCGATCCTGACCGCCTTCCTGATCAGCTTCTTCCCGATCATGGTCAACATCGCCACCGGGCTGGCGACGCTGGAGCCGGAGCTGGAGGACGTGCTGCGCGTGCTCGGCGCGAAGCGCTGGGACGTGCTGATGAAGGTCGGCCTGCCGCGCTCGATGCCCTATTTCTACGGCAGCCTGAAGGTGGCCATCACGCTGGCCTTCGTCGGCACCACGGTGTCGGAGATGACCGCGGCCAACGAAGGCATCGGCTACCTGCTGATCAGCGCCGGCAGCTCGATGCAGATGGGGCTGGCCTTCAGCGGGCTGCTGGTCGTCGGCATCATGGCCATGGCCATGTACGAGCTGTTCTCGGTGATCGAGAAGCGCACCACCGCCTGGGCGCACCGCGGCAGCCAGGGGCATTGAAGGCGCATCGAGGGCGCAGCGACCATGAACACCGAGCCGACTGCGCAGCCGCTGCTGTGCCGCCTCCGGCGCGCCAACGAGGTGGCGCGCGCGGCCATGGCCACCGGCCGCCACCCCTTCGGCGCGCTTCTGGCGCTGACCGGCAACCATGCCGAGAACCCGACGCTGAACCTGCCCTGCCGCGAGGTGTTCGCGCGCGCTCAGAAGGCGGTGCGGGTGTGGGGGCCGGTGCCCGAGGCCGGGCAGGAGATCGCCGAGTTGCACCGCGGCTTCCGGCGCGCGCGTTGACGCGCCGCTGGCGCCGGCACCCATGCCCTGGCACGCCAAGCTGCAGCTGCACTACACGCGCGACGGCGCGCGCAGCGTCGCGCTCGACCGCCACGAAGGCCCGCTGCGCGTGCTGCAGCGGCTGTACCCCGAAGGCCCGGGCATCTGCCACCACGTGCTGGTGCATCCGCCGGGCGGCATCGTCGGCGGCGACGTGCTCGAGCTGCAGGCGCGGCTGGAGCGCGACTGCCACGCGCTGATCACCACGCCCGGCGCGACGCGCTTCTACCGCAGCGCCGGCGAGACATCGATCCAGAGCGTGCGCGCCACGCTGGCCGAAGGCGCGCGGCTCGAATGGCTGCCGCTGGAAACCATCGCCTACAGCGCCTGCCGCGCGCACAACCGCTCGAGCTTCGAACTCGCCGCGGGCGCCGAGATGATCGGCTGGGACCTGCTGGCGCTGGGGCTGCCGGCCGCCGGACGCGACTTCGAGCACGGGCGCTTCATGCAGCATCTGGAACTGCCCGGCGCCTGGCTGGAACGCAGCTGCATCGACGCCTCGGACCAGCGGCTGCTGGCCTCACCGCTGGGCTGGGGCGGGCGGCGCGTGCTGGCCACGCTGTGGTTCGCCGCCGGCACGGCGCTGCAGCCGGCGCGGCGCGAGGCGCTGCTCGATGCGGCACGCGAGGCCATCGCCGCGGACGCCGGGCTGTCGGCCGACGCCGGCACCACCGCGCCGCACGAACGCGTGGTGGTGCTGCGCGCACTGGCCGGGCGCGTCGAACCGGCGATGCGGCTGCTGCAGCAGGTGCGGGCCGCATGGCGCGGCATCGGCTGGGCTCTGGCCGCGGCGCCGCCGCGCGTCTGGCGCAGTTGAGCCGGGCGCCCTGTTCGGCGAAGCTGCAGGGCCGACTGCGCTGCGCACGCGCCGGCAGGCCGGGCGCGCATGGATGCGCTGCAGGCCATCACCTTGCCGGCGATGCCGCGCGCGGCGGGCTCGACGAAGAAGGGCGCCGGCGCGCTCTTCACTTTGTCGAACAGCAGCGTCAGCAGCAGCGGCGTGCGCAAGCTCAGCCGACCCGATCGACCACATCCACCGGCCTGGTGAAGTACGAGGCCCCTCCATGGCGCAACCAGGAACCGGCGAGCCCCCAGCACGCCACGCCGCCCGCGCGGGTCAAAGCGCAGGTGTGGCCGTCACCGGCGCTGATGGCGCTGACGCCGCCGCTCAGGCCGATGACTTCCGTCGGCACGAAGTAGCCCGAGCTCGTGCCGTTGCCCAGCTGGCCTGTCGTATTTCTCCCCCAGCACTTGACGCCTCCCCCAGTGGTCACGGCACAGGTATGACCCAAGCCCGCGCCGATGGCGGCCACGCCGCTGCCGAGCCCGACAACGTCTGTCGGAGTGGCGCTGTCGGCCGCGCCGCCATTGCCCAGTTCGCCCGAAGAGTTCGAGCCCCAGCACTTCACCCCGCCCGCGCCAGTAAGCGCGCAACTGTGGTAGGCACCCCCGGCAATGGCAATGACGCCACTGCGCAGGCCGATGACGTCTGCCGGCATTGCGCTGCGGGTTCTGCTGCCGTTGCCCAACTGGCCGTACCCATTCCATCCCCAGCACTTGACGCCCCCTGCGTGCGTCAGGGTGCAGGTGTATCCGCGTCCGGTGCTTATGGCTGCAGCGCTGCCCCCGAGGCCGATGACCATGACAGGCGAAGAGCTGTCGGTCGTGCTGCCGTCGCCCAACTGGCCATCCGCGTTGGACCCCCAGCACTCGACGCCGCCTGCGCTGGTCATCGCGCAGGAGTGGCTCCAGCCCGCCACGGCGGCATCGACACCGCTGCTCAGGCCGGCCACGCTTGCCGGGGTGGAACTGTTGGCCTTCGCCGCATCGCCCAACTGTCCATAGAAGTTGTTCCCCCAGCACACGGCGGCGCCCGAGTTGGTTGTGGCGCAGGTGTGGCTTCCACCCGCGCTGACGGCCTTGACGCCGCTGCTCAGGCCGCTCACGCCTGCGGGCGCGAAGCTGTCAGCCGTCGTGCCGTTGCCCAACTGCCCATCACGGTTGCCGCCCCAGCACTCGAGGCCGGTCATGCTGGTAATGGCGCATGCATGGCGCCCGCCCGCGCTGACGGCGCTGACGCTGTGCGTGAGGCCGGCAACACCCGCTGGAACGGCATAGTTGATATCGACGCCATTGCCCAACGCGCCGTGAACGCCGTATCCCCAGCATTTTGCGGTGCCCTCGCGCGTCAGAGCGCAGGTGTGTATGCCGCCTGCACTGATGGCGCCCATACCGTGGCTCAGACCGGCGACGTTCGTAGGGATGGCGGTATCCGAAGTGGTTCCATTGCCCAACTCGCCGAACAGGTTCTGCCCCCAGCACTTGATGCCACCCGCGCTGGTCAACGCGCAGATGTGGAACTCGCCGGAGCTGATGGCGCTGACGCCGCTGCTCAGGCCGCTGATGCCGACAGGCGTCAAGCTCGAGGCCCAGCCGGATTGATCAAGGAATTGTCCCCAGCACTTGACGCTTCCTGCCCGGGTCAAAGCGCAGGTGTTGACCAAGCCGGCGCTGACGGCGCTGATGCCGCTGCTCAGGCCGATGACGTCGCGGGGCGTGGAACTGTTGTCCGTCGTGCCGATGCCCAGAGTTCCACCTCCGTTCCTCCCCCAGCACTTGACGCCTCCCGCATTGGTCACGGCGCAGGTATGCAGCGAGCCTGCACTGATGGCGGCCACGCCGCTGCCGAGTCCGACAACGTCTGTCGGAACGACGCTGTCGGTCGTGCTGCCATTGCCCAGTTGGCCCTCGGAGTTCTGTCCCCAGCACTTGACGCCGCCCGTGCCCGTAATCGCGCAGCTGTGATAGGCGCCCGCGCTGATGGCGGTGGCGCCGCTGTTCAGCCCGCTGACGTCGGCTGGAACAACGCTGTCGTTCCTGGAGCCGCTCCCCAAGCGGCCGTCCCAGTTGAACCCCCAGCATTTGACGCCGCCCGCGCTCGTCAGCGCACAGGTATGGGCCATGCCTGCACTGATGGCGATCGCGCCGGTGCCTAGACCTACGACATCCGTCGGGTTGGCGCTGTCGGATGTGGTCCCGGTGCCCAAGGCGCCGTGGCGGTTGTAGCCCCAGCACTTGACACCACCGGCGCTGGTCAGCGCGCAGCTGTGCTCGTAGCCGCTGCTGATTGCGGCAAGACCCGTGCTGAGCGGGGCTGACCCGGCGCCGGATTCATCGTCGTCATCGCTGCAAGCCGTCAGCAATGCGCCCGACGCGATGAAGGCCAAGCCCAGCACTCTCGAGACGACTTGCCGCGGCAGGCGGTATCGATTCATTGGCAGCGCCTCCCGATTGTGGTCCTCGGCTGGTCATCATGCATCGAAAGAGGAGCCGGCGCCAGGGGAGCAGGGAAACAGACAACGGCGTCGCCGGCAAGGCGACAGCCGGCGCGGCCCGCAGCCGAGCGCTCGCGACGCTCATGCGCACCTCGCGCACGACCACCGCGACGTCTTTGCTGACGGCACGCCCGCGCCACGCGGCGAGGCCGCCCCACGCCGCAGCCGGCAGCGCGAGCGCGACGAGAACCCGGCCACCCAGGCCGGTCGTGGCGCAGCGCGGCCCGGGTGCAGTGCGCAAGGCATCGCCGATTCCGGCGCGAGGCGGCGCTGCCGCCAGACGGCCGTTCGGCCGATGCCGTGCAAACCTGCAGATCGAGCGCAGGCTCGATGTGCCAGTCTTCCGTGATCCGGGGCCTTGCCCCCGGATCATGAAAGTCAGCGCTTCTTCTTCGTCCCGACGGAGACCACGCTCAACTCCGCATCGATCACGCCGGGCTTGAGCATGCCGAGCCGCTGCGCGGCAGCCAGCGAGACGTCACCGACGCGATCGGCCTGGGTCGGACCGCGGTCGTTGACGCGCAGCACCACGCTCTTGTGGTTGGCCAGGTTCGTCACCTTGACGTGCGTGCCGAACGGCAGCGTCTTGTGCGCCATGGTCAGCGCATTCGGGTTGTAGGGCTCGCCGCTGGCGGTGCGGCGGCCGCTGAACTTGCGTCCGTACCAGGCCAGCCGGCCTGTTTCGGCCGCCGCGGCCTGGGTTTCGGCCGGCTTGGCCTCGACGCTGGCCGCTGCCGGCGCCGAAGCAGCCGGTACCGAAGCAGCCGGCGCGGAGGCCTGGGCAAGAACCCAGGGTGCACTGAACGAGATCAATGCGGCAAGCGCCGTGCCGCGCAGGATGGGATGGCTCATATCTCTCCTCTTGGTTGCTGTCGCACCATGCGGGGCGGTGCGGCGCGAGCATACTTCCCTGCGCACGGGTCGGCGCTCGACCCACGGCCCCACCCCCCCAACTCGCGGTACCGTCGCTGCCGTCGCCGTACGCAGCAGGCAGACCGCCCCGTGTGAACGGCGGGCAACTGGGCAGCGTCTCGACAGCCCCGGCCGCAAGACCTGCTGCCGCGCCAGCATCCCTCCCGCAGCACGCCGACAATCGCATCATGCCCACGCCCATCCAGCCCAGCCTGTTCGACGACACCCCTGCTCCCGCTGCCGCGCCGGCGGCCGGCAGTGCGATGCTGAAGGTGCCCGGCGCCGCCGCGTCGCTGTCCAAGGCGCAGAAGGAGTTCAACCGCCTGAGCGAAGGCCTGACGCGGCTGCGCGGCCAACTGCTGGCGTGGCAGACGGCGGCCGATGCGCTGCAGCGGCGCCGGCTGTCCGAGATGGCGCCCGTGCACCGCAAGCTGCTGGCCTTGCAGCGCGAGACCGCGCTGTGGATCGATGTCCACCTGCAGCAGCCGCCGGCCGGCGAGAAGCCGGCGAAGAAGGCACGCGCCAAACTGGTCAGCCTGCTGCGCCTGCTGGCGCGCGAGGTGCTGGAGGCCGGCCCCGACGCCGAGATCGAGGCCGCGCACGACCGCCACAGCGCGCAGAGCCACCGCGAGATGCAGCGCGGCGACGCCGACATGGCGGCCGCGATCCTGGGCCAGGCCTTCGGCGACGAGCGTTTGTTCGAAGGTGACGCCGATTCGATCGACGAGCTGATGGCGCGCACCGCGCAGCGCCTGCGCGAGCAGCAGGCCGCACAGGCCGATGAAGCCGATGAAGCCGCCGAGCCGCCGCCCGGCCGGCGCCCGAGCCGCGCGGAGCAGGCGCGGCAGCGCGATGCCAAGGCGCTGAAGGAGGCCAGCCAGTCGGTGCGCGAGGTCTACCGCCGCCTGGCCAGCGACCTGCACCCCGACCGGGCGAGCGACGCCGCCGAACGCGAGCGCAAGACCGCGCTGATGGCGCGCGTCAACCAGGCCTACGCCGCCAACGACCTGCTGGCGCTGCTGGCGATGCAGCTGGAGCTGGAACACATCGACGCCGAGCACCTGGCCGGGCTGCCCGACCAGCGGCTGCGCCACTACAACCGCGTGCTGAAGGAGCAGCAGCAGGCGCTGGAAGCCGAGCTGGCCGAGCTGCAGATGCCGGTGGCGCTGAGCCGGCAGGCGCCGCCGGGACTGCTGAGCTGGCCGCCGAAGCTGCTGACGCTGGTCTTCGACGACGAACTGCAGGCGCTGCGCGCCGCGCTGCGCTCGCTGGGCGAGGATGCCCAGCTGCTGCGCGACCCGCGCACGCGCGCGCAGTTCCTGCGCAGCGTGGCGATCGACGACTCCGACGACGCACTCGACCCGCTGGAAGCGATGATGTTCGAGGCTGCCTTCGACGAGCTGGCCGCCGTCATGGCGCCGCCGCGCGGCCGCGGGCGGCGGCGGCGCTGATCCCGAGCTCGGGGCCGGCCTCGAGGGATCTGCCGGCCCGCCCCCGTGCTCGACGCCCTGATCGGCTGCCTCCGCGTGACCAGCGAGAGGCTCAGTGCGGCTCGCGCGCCTGGTCCAGCAGCCGCCCGAGCAGATCCATCGGCAGCGGGAAGACGACGGTCGAGGCGCGGTCGCCGGCCACCTGCGTCATCGTCTGCAGGTAGCGCAGCTGCATGGCCTCGGGCTGCTGCGCCAGCATGCGCGCGGCCTCCAGCAGCGCGGCCGAGGCCTGCTTCTCGCCTTCGGCATGGATCACCTTGGCGCGGCGCTCGCGTTCGGCCTCGGCCTGGCGCGCGATGGCGCGCACCATCGATTCGTTCAGGTCGATGTGCTTGATCTCGACGTTGGTGACCTTGATGCCCCAGGCGTCGGTCTGCGCGTCCAGGATCTGCTGGATGTCCAGGTTCAGCCGCTCGCGCTCGGCCAGCATCTCGTCCAGCTCATGCTTGCCGAGCACGACGCGCAGCGTGGTCTGCGCCAGCTGGCTGGTGGCCATCAGGTAGTTCTCGACCTGGATGATGGCCTTCTGCGGGTCGACGACGCGGAAGAAGACCACCGCGTTGACCTTGACCGAGACGTTGTCGCGCGAGATCACGTCCTGCGGCTCCACGTCCATCGTGACCACGCGCAGGTCCACGCGCACCATCTGCTGGATGCCGGGAATCACCAGCACCAGGCCCGGGCCCTTGACCTTCCAGAAGCGGCCGAGCTGGAAGACGACGCCGCGCTGGTATTCGCGCAGGATGCGCAGCGAGGCGGCCGCCAGCGCCAGCAGCACCACCACCAAGGGCACGAGCATGCTGCCCAGGCCGAAGTCGAAAAAGCTCATGATGACTCTCCTCGGGACGGTGGCTCGGATGCGGGGCGCACTTCCAGCGTCAGGCCCTGCAGCGCGATGACGCGCACGCGCTGCCCCGGACGAAGCGGCTGATCGCAGCGCACGCGCCAACGCTCGCCGTGCACCTCGGCCCACTCGCCGTCGCCCAAGGCCAGCACGGTGCCGCGCGCACCGATCAGCTGCTCGCGGCCACTGACCACCGGCCGGCGCCGCGCGCGCAGCGCCATGCCCCCGGCCAGCAGCACCACGGCGGCCGAGCTGGCCGCCAGGCCCAGGATCAGCGGCAGCGGCACGCCGAAACCAGGGATGTCGCGGTCGAAGAGCAGCAGACCGCCGGCGACGAAGGCCACGGCGCCGCCGACGCCGAGCACGCCGAAGCTGGGCGTCAGCAGTTCGGCGCCGATCAGCACCAGGCCCAACAGCATCAGCGCCAACCCGGCATAGTTGACCGGCAGCAGCTGCAGCGCGAACAGCGCCAGCAGCAGGCAGATCGCGCCGACCGTGCCGGCCACGCCGAAGCCCGGCGACGAGAACTCGAAGATCAGCCCGTAGATGCCGATCATCATCAGGATCAGCGCGAAGCTCGGGTTGGCGATCACCGCCAGCAGGCGCTGGCGCCAGTCGGGCAACACGATCTCCACCGTCGCGCCGCGCGTGGCCAGCGTGCGTTCGGCGCCGTGCACGCTGACGCGGCGGCCGTCGAGCTGGCGCAGCAGGTCGTCGCGGTCCACGGCGACGAGGTCGATCACCTGCTGCTGCAGCGCCTCGGCAGCCGTCAGGCTCACGGCTTCGCGCACCGCGCGCTCGGCCCAGGCGGCGTTGCGCCCGCGCTGCTGCGCCAGGCCGCGGATGAAGGCCGCGGCGTCGTGCACCTGCTTGGCCGTCATCGCGTCGGCCGGTGCCGGCGGCGCCGTGCCGCGCGGGTCCTGCGCCCCGCTGGCCGGCGGCTCGGCCGGCGGCGGCCGGCGTTCGCTGCCCGGCATGCCGATGGCCACCGGCGTGGCCGCGCCCAGCGTCGTCGCCGGCGCCATCGCGGCGACGTGCGCCGCATACAGGATGTAGGTGCCGGCGCTGGCGGCACGCGCGCCTTCGGGGCTGACATACACCACCACCGGCACGCGCGAGGCCAGCATGGTCTGGATGATGTCGCGCATCGCCGTATCCAGCCCGCCGGGGGTATCCAGTTCGATGATCAGCAGCGCAGCGCCGTCGTCGGCGGCCCGGGCGATGCCGCGCTTCAGGTAGTCGGCGCTGGCCGGGCCGATGGCATCGCGCAACTGCAGCACCCGCACCGGCGCCGCGGCCACGCTCCACGACAGCAGGGCCAGCAGCAGCGCGGCCAGACCCAGGCGCACGTGGTAGGCAAGGAGGCGATGCATCGGTCAAGTCCCAGGGTGCCCAGGGTGCACGCGATCGTTGCCGCAGGCAGCGGTTCACGCCGCATGCCGCACCGATGGCCCGAGCCTACGCCGCATCGGCCGATCGCGCCACTGCGCCCCGGCTGGCGCCCCGTCTGGCGTGGGGTCTGCATGCCTGGTTGTGGGCGTCTTCCCGCCCGTGCTGCCGCTCAGACGTCCAGATCTTCGCGGACGGCGCGCGCCGGCGCGGGCGCGGGCGCGGGCGCATCACCCGACTCGGTCCACTCGCTGGGCACGTGGGCGGGCGTGGTGGACGACGGAATGGCGCGATGCGCGTTGGACTGTTCGGGCACCAGCCGTGTCAGCGGCGTGGGATGGGGCGCGCGCCGCTGGGTCAGCGCCTCGGCGATCTGCACCGCCGACGCCGGGCGGCCGGCGACGGTCGGGCGCATGGCGGCCAGCGCGGGCAACTCGCCGGCTGCCGGCATGTGCGGGGCAAAGTGGTGCGCATCGGCCAGCGGCCAGTACAGGCGGTAGACGTTGTGCTGTTGCGCCAGGTCGTCCAGCAGGGCGCCGGGCCGGATGGTGGGCATGATGGCCGACAGCAGGCGGATGCGCTCGCTGTCGATGCGCCGCACGATGTGGTGGGTACTGAGCTGGTCGGGATGCATCAGCCCGGCGGCCTGCAGCAGTTCCTTCAGCGCATGCAGGGTATTGGCGTGGTATTGCGCCACGCGCGGCGCCTTGTCGCCGACCGCCAGCGCGCGCTCGCGCCGGGGGTCCTGCGTGGTGATGCCCGTGGGGCACAGGCCGGTGTGGCACACCTGCGCCTGGATGCAGCCCAGCGCCATCATGAAGCCGCGGCCCGAGTTGCACCAGTCGGCGCCCAGCGCGAACATGCGCGCCAGGTCGAAGGAGTTGATGACCTTGCCCGCCGCGCCGATCTTGACGCGCTCGCGCAGGCCGGCGCCGATCAGGGTGTTGTGCACCAGGTGCAGGCCCTCCTGTACCGGCGCGCCCATGTGGTCCGCGAATTCGATGGGCGCGGCGCCGGTGCCGCCCTCGGCGCCGTCGACGACGATGAAGTCGGGCGTGATGCCGGTCTCCAGCATGGCCTTGACGATGCCGAACCACTCCCAGATGTGGCCGATGCACAGTTTGAAGCCGGTGGGCTTGCCGCCCGACAGCTCGCGCAGGCGGCCGACGAACTGCAGCAGCTCCACCGGGGTGGAGAACGCGCTGTGCGAGGACGGCGACACGCAGTCCACGCCGACCGGAACGCCGCGCGCCGCCGCGATCTCGGGCGTGACCTTGGCGCCCGGCAGCACGCCGCCATGGCCGGGCTTGGCGCCCTGGCTGAGCTTGATCTCGACCATCTTGACCTGCGGCTCGCGCGCCTGCCTGGCAAAACGCTCGGGGTTGAAGCTGCCGTCGGCGTTGCGGCAGCCGAAGTAGCCCGAGCCGATCTCCCAGATCAGGTCGCCCCCGTGCTCGAGGTGGTAGCGGCTGATGCCGCCTTCGCCCGTGTCGTGGGCAAAGACGCCGATGCGCGCGCCCTGGTTCAGCGCCAGGATGGCGTTGGCCGACAGCGCGCCGAAGCTCATGGCCGAGATGTTGAAGACGCTGGCGTTGTACGGCTGCGTGCAGGGCATGGCGCCCGCGGCCGGCGCATCGGGGTTGCCGCCGATCCAGATGCGGAAGTCGTGCGAGCCGATCTTGGTGGTCTGCAGCGAGTGGTTGATCCATTCGTAGCCCTTGGCGCCCACGTCCAGCTTGGTGCCGAAGGGCCGCACGTCCGGCTCGCCCTTGGCGCGCTGGTAGACCACGTTGCGCTGCGCGCGCGTGAACGGCTCGCCGGCATCGAGGTCGCCCTCGACGAAGTACTGGCGAATCTCGGGACGGATGAATTCGAGCAGGAAGCGCAGGTGCCCGAGGATGGGGTAGTTGCGCAGGATGGCGTGGCGCGTCTGCGTGTAGTCGCGCCAGCCCAGCAGCGTGAGCGCGCCGAACAACGCCAACGGCGCCAGCCAGCCGCGCCCCCAGGCGGCGAGCCCGCCCAGGCTGAGCAGCAGGCCCAGCGCGCACAGCGCCCAGGTGGTGTAGCGGATGCTGCGGAACAAAGGCATGGGCTGGGACATGGGCAAGGCTCCGGTGGGATGCGGCCTCGCGTGCCGCCGGCCGCGGGGCATCTTATCGAAGGGCGTGCCGCTGCCGGCAGCAGCGGGCCGGCAAGCGGGCCACACGCGCTGAAGGTTCGTCCGCGCCGCCTGACCAGACGCCCTCGCCCTTCCCCGGCACCGCTCAAATCGCCATGCGCTGGCGCACCCCATCGGCCTGCATGTCCTTGCCGCGCCCG
>OEIU01000793.1_pt1 | contig 25362 bp, 26 predicted proteins | sample 1539221 | NCBI WGS metagenome assembly OEIU01 (sample SAMN03792071, study PRJEB22550) | activated sludge metagenome | feature: wastewater treatment plant; material: activated sludge; isolation source: Wastewater treatment plant of a petroleum refinery complex | place: Argentina: Zarate | collected...
ATTGGGATAATTTTGATACAACACAAAATCTTTTGCAAAAGATTCGTTTTCAACAACACCATAGCCAAGATGACGTGGTATTCCGAATAGTTGAATGTGTCCATCAATACTATCTTCCCAGATAGTATAAACCACCATTCCAATCTTATCCAATCCAACTGGTCCTACTGCTAAGTTTGGCTTTGATACTGCAACCTGAACAAGACTATCTGTATTCCAAATTCCAAAATCAGATAAATCAATTCTAACTTTAGTTACTCCATTATTCTCAGCTAAGAAAGTGTATGGCATATAATGATCAAAGTCAAAAAGTTGTTTGTTAAATTTTTTGCCAACTATTAGAAGTGAGTACATATCAAAAGAGGAGATATTCCCTTCGTATTCAATATTTACCAATTGAGGTGAAGTAATAGAAACCGGATCTTCAATTATGAATTGTCTTTTGTTAGTTTGAACTGTGTCCTGATAAAATAATCCCCATATATTATAACCGGAAACTTGTAAAGATATATCAGAACAATCGCAGCTATCTTTTACAATTGTTTGTGGCTGCCAGTTGCCATTAAATGGTTTAAATCTTCTGACTATTCTTTTTTGAAAAAGATTGGATTCTTCCACAGCAAAAACATAATGCCCGCCAAATATACCCCAGTCACCTGTTTCAAGACCAACAAACTCGGTATAATGATAATCAGTACTGTCTTTAAAAACGATATTCTCTTTTATTTGATTATTCTTATCCGTTAAAAAAACTATTTCTGTTTGCCGTTTAAATAAAATATTTACAGAATCCTGAAACATATTTGTTGATTCAAAAAACTTTGGTGAAAATTCATCATTCAGCGAAGAAGCAAGAAATATGGGATCACCAAAAATTCCATTAGAATCAGGAATAAGTACGATATCCCAATTTCCATTTTGGTTTGTTTGATAGAGCAATCCTGAATTACTTTCAAACGAAGGATTGATATTTAGATAATTGCCGGATGTAAGAGCGATAGTATCTTCAAATTTTTTAGTGTCTGAATTATATTTGATTGAATAAATATTTGAAAAACCATTATTATGTAATTCAAAAAATATTGGAGGAGGATTGAATGCATATTCATCTTTATAGATAAATGGATTCCTTGCATCGAAATCACCGTTAGTGATTTGCTCGATGAAATTAGTTTGAGGCAAAATTAAAGATTGCAAAAATATCAAAGAAAAAAATATTGTCTTTTTCATAACTTTTCTTTCTATTTCCACGGAACAACAAATAAAAATTATTGAGTTACTACCTTTAATGACATTTCACAATAAACTATGATTATATCACAGAATTACTTTATCAACAACATTTTACGGCTTAATTTATTTTCATCAGTGATAATTGAATAAATATAAACTCCGCTTGGTAAATTATAAGCATTCCCACCATTAGCGGATCCTCCTGTGGCCGAAAAATCTATCTTATAATTGCCTGCTGATTGATAACCAAAATTTTTCTCAAAAACTTTTTCACCAAGAATATTTATAACATTAAATCTGATTTCAGATCCTTTTAGAATTTTATATTCTATTGTAGTATTTGGATTAAATGGATTGGGATAATTTTGATACAACACAAAATCTTTTGCAAAAGATTCGTTTTCAACAGAACCGTATTGAAGATATTGTTTTGTCCCAAACAGATGGATTCTTCCATTGGAGCTATCTTCCCAAATTGTAAAGACTACAATTCCTCGATAATATTCGTCACCCAAAGGTCCTATCGCCAGATTTGGATTTGGAATTGCGACCTGAACAAGACTATCTCTATCCCAAAATCCTAAATCTGAAACATCAATTCTTACTTTTGATACACCATTTTGTTCTACCACATAAGTATGAGGATAATACAGTCCAAATTCTATTGGAGGGTTTTCGTTACGTTTTGTAACAATTAAAAAAGTGTAAATATCGAGATGACTAAGGTTGCCTGCTGGATTTGTTTGCACCAATTCGCTTGAAACATTTGGGTTAACTGGATTTTGAATTACAAAAAATCTTCTTTCCGCAAGTAGAGTATCTGAATAAAATATCCCCCATTGATAATAATTTATTGTTTGTAATGTTAAATCCTTACAGTCACAAGAATCTTTAAGAATAATTTTATCTTGCCAAGTATTAGAGTTATATGGTTTAAACTTACGCACAATCTTTTTGTAGCCAAGACTGTCTTCAATTGCGAAAACATAATAACCTGAACTTGAATTCCATATATCGGTTACATATCCAACAAAATCAGAATAGGTAATATCCGGATTATCTTGGAAGAGTATATTTTCTAATATTTTATCTCCTTCATAAGATAGACAGACGATATCATCACTACGCTTGAAAAGAATTCTGGTTGAGTCTGGTGGATAAAGATTCATAGTTTCAAAAAACTTCGGTGATATTTCATCGCTAAGTGAATTAGTAAGAAATCTTGGAGACTTCCATACACCATTACTATCCGGTAAAAGCACAATATCCCAATTACCATTTTTATTAGTTTGATATAACAATCCTAAATTAGGTTTGAACACAGGATTGATATTTAGATAATTGCCGGATGTAAGAGCGACAGTATCTTCAAATTTTTTAGTATCTGAATTATATTTGATTGAATAGATATTTGAATATCCATTTTTGTGAAGTTCAAAAAATAGCTCACGATATTCACCAAAACTATTTTCGTAGATAAACGGATTCCTTGCATCGAAATCACCGTTAGTGATTTGCTCGATGAAATTAGTTTGAGGCAGGATAATCATCTGCAGGATGAATAAGCAAAGTATAATTTTGGGTTTCATAACTTTACCTCACAAAATTGTCTGATTAAACTTAAGTGAATCAAGATGAAATCTCAAGGGAATGAAATACTATATTTTTGTAAATTTAAGCAGCAAATCCAATCAGGTTTTGGATTTGTTATAATTTAATTTTGAAAAGAATTTAAATGCACTAATTCTAATATGGTAACCTTATACATCACATATATTTTATTATTTGGTTTTCTTCTTTTAGCCATCTACATCTATAACGGCTTCAAGTTTGAACTTAGAAAAATGCCGATTTACAAAACCAGTCCAAAATTATCTGTAATAATTGCTCTAAGAAATGAAGAAAAAAATATTGATCAATTAATAAACTCATTATCCCAATTAAATTATCCTGAAGAAAATTTTGAAGTTATTTTGGTTGATGATAATTCTAACGATAAAACTTTTTCGCTGATTGAATCTCGAATTGCTGGCAAAAAGAATTATACATTAATTAAGGCAGATCAAAAGGAATTTGAGGGAAAGAAAGGTGCATTGTCTGTTGGCATTACTAATGCAAAAAATAATTTCATCGTGATTACGGATGCAGATTGTAAACCGGAACTCAATTGGTTAAAAGCTATGGCAAGTAAACTTGATGCAGGATTTGATTTTGTTTTTGGTGTCGCACCGATTGAATCAGGTGAAACTTTAGTAAAAAAATTATCGGCTTTTGAAAATTTAAGAAACACATATTTAACTATTGCCGCCGTTGGGCTAAATATCCCATACTCTGCTGCTGCAAGAAGTTTTGCTTTCAGAAAAAAATCTTATGAAAGAATCGGCGGTTATTCAAAGACAATAGAAACACTTTCCGGTGATGATGATTTGCTTTTACGGGAAGCAGTTAAAAACAAAATGCTAATCGGAACTTTGATTGATCCTGAAGCTTTTGTTTATTCCCCGGCACCAAAAAGTTTTGATGAATATTTTATGCAAAAGCACAGGCATTTACAAACTTCATTTCATTATCTGTTAAATCAAAAATTATTTTTAGGATTCTGGCATTTGATAAATTTGTTCTCGTTAATTTCAGTTTTGTTCATTTTCATCTCGCCGGTTTTAGCTCTACCGTTTGCAGCTAAGATTGTTTACGATTTATTTATAATAATTAAGCATCAACAAGAGCTTGGACATAAGTTCAAATTTTACGAAATAATTTACCTGCAAATTCTTTTTGAAATTTTTCTGGTAATAAATTTCTTTAAATCGCTTAGCGGAAAAACTGAGTGGAAATGAAAATTGATCCACCTGCCTGGCTTGATGAATCTCACCCGAACTATTTAAGATGGAAACGCTCGCGTGATCTTTCAATTGAGCGTGGAAAATTTGTTCAGTCGGTAGTTAATCAAAAAAATAATGTGTACGGTTTAACAGTTTTAGATTTAGGATCAGGCGAGGGCGGCACCGCAAAAGTTTTTTCAGAAAATAATTTTGTGGTTAGTCTGGATTTAAGTTTGATTCGCTTGAAGAGACAAAATTTAAATGTCATTTCGAAGGAGTCTGCAGACAAGAACTCAGAATTCATTCTTCGTCATTTAGATCCCGATTTATCGGGAGAGAAATCTGAGCCTAATATCGTAGAAGATTTCTCAGCCTGCCTGTCCGGTAGGCAGGTCGAGGACTCCTTCGAAATGACAAACAAGAATTTTCCACACTTTATAGAACGAATAAATAGCAATGCACTTCAACTTCCATTTGCAAATAACTCTTTTGATTTAATAATAATTCAGGATGTAATTGAACACCTTACGGATGTAAATGATTTTTACACAGAGGTTAGAAGAGTGTTAAAGAGTAATGGAACAATTTATTTAAGTACACCAAATAAATATTCTATTTTTAATTTTATAGCTGATCCACATTTTGGATTACCGATAGTTTCAGTACTTAAACGTCAATCAATTAAAAAATATTTTCTAAAATATTTCCGTAAAGATGATTACAATCGCACGGATATTGCACAGCTATTTTCTTTAAATGAATTATTCAATCTATTCAAAAAAGATTATGAGATTTCTCTATATACAAAATATTCAGTTCAGGAATTATTTAATGGCAATAAAGGAATTGTCTGGAGTAATTTTCATCTTAAACTTATTTCGTATTGTAAATTGATAAAACTCGATCGGGCATTAATACAAATTGCCAATGATAACATCGGAGTAATTAATAACTATTTTACTCCAACATTTTATATAATTCTAAAAAAAATTAAGCCACTAATTACACGAATTAACACTAAATAATAATTCGTGAAAAATTAGTGCTAATTCGTGGCTATAAAATTAAATTTGAACTGAAACATTTAAAGAATATTTTTCCAATCAGAATTATGGATTACAAAACACTTTCACATAAAGCAGTCGAAGCAAAAGCAAATGCGCTTCCTCCCTACTCTCACTTTCATGTAGGTGCCGCACTTCTTACCGAAGACGATAAAGTTTATTCCGGCTGTAATGTTGAAAACAGTTCTTACAGCTTAACCATTTGTGCGGAACGAACTGCAATATTCAAAGCTATTTCTGAAGGCGAAAGGAAATTTAAAGCAATTGCAATTGCAAGTGACTCTCCGGATTACATAACTCCTTGCGGCGCATGCAGACAAATTATTTATGATCATTGCGGTGAGATTGATATAATCTGCACTAATGCAAACGGGGATTACAAAGTATTTAAAACATCACAATTGCTTCCCTATGCTTTTGGGGATGAGGATTTAAAAAAATAATATGGAACCAACTCCACACGCAGTACCAAAAGAAACCGGATGGATTGAAGTTATAACCGGTTGTATGTTTAGCGGCAAGACCGAAGAATTGATACGAAGATTACGCAGAGCAAAAATTGCAAAACAGAAAGTTATAATCTTCAAACCTATTATTGATACACGATATTCCAGCAATTCAATTGTTTCTCACAGCGAACAATCTCTTCCATCAATCCTTATAAAAGATGTAAAAGAGATTTTAAATTTAGTAGAAGACGCACAGGTAATTGGCATTGATGAAGCACAATTTTTCTCAAATGATTTAGTTGATGTGTGTAATAAACTTGCTGATGAGGGTAAGCGGGTTATTGTTGCGGGATTAGATATGGATTATCGTGGAATACCTTTTGAACCAATGCCGCAGTTGTTATCAGTTGCTGAGTATATAACCAAATCGTTAGCAATCTGTGTTGAGTGTGGAAATCCAGCAGACAGGACTCAAAGAAAAACTGCGTCATCAGAGAGAGTAATTGTTGGTGCTGCTGATATGTATGAAGCACGATGCCGCAAATGTCATTACATCCCAACTGAAGAGAAACATTAATGAATCTTGAATCTTTCGCTCGTGGAGTTTTTGGTTTAGCATTGTTAATTGCAATTGCATTTCTTCTTTCAAATAACAAAAAGAAAATTAATTGGCGTTTAGTCATCTCAGGATTTGCACTTCAAATATTTTTTGCGATATTAATTCTTCGCGGTGATTCACTCCGTAATATTTTTTCACCTCTTGGCTGGCCTAAAGATTTTTTTAACGGTGTAAGCTACGTTTTTGTTTTGATCTTAAACTTTACCACAGAAGGTGCAAAGTTTGTTTTTGGAAATCTTGCTCTCTCACCAGGCAACGATGGCAATTTAGGTTTCTTTTTTGCATTTCAGGTTCTTCCAACAATAATCTTCTTTGCAAGTTTAATGTCAGTACTTTATTACTTAGGAGTGATGCAAAAAATTGTGCAAGGTATGGCATGGGTAATGGCAAAAGTTATGGGCACAAGCGGCGCAGAATCACTTTCCTGCACAGCAAATATTTTTGTCGGGCAAACTGAAGCTCCGTTAATGATAAAACCATTTATTAAAGGAATGACACAAAGTGAATTGCTTACAATAATGATTGGCGGAATGGCTACAATTGCGGGCGGAGTGATGGCGGCTTATATTCAAATGCTTGGCAGCGCTTATGCAGCGGCACATAGCGTTCCATTAATTCAGGCACAGCAAATGTTCGCGACTCAATTACTTGGTGCAAGTTTTATGGCTGCGCCCGGTGCAATGATGATTGGTAAAATTTTAATTCCGGAAATTTCTGAATCAGAAACTAAAGGAAAAGTTAAGGTTGCGATTGAAAAAAATTCCAGCAATGTAATTGAAGCCGCGGCAAATGGCGCGAGCGATGGTTTAACTCTTGCTCTGAATGTTGGAGCAATGCTAATTGCTTTTATCGCACTTATTGCACTAATTAATTATCTTTTAAATGGATTAGGAAATTGGGCAGGATTTAATTCATATTTGATTGCACACTTTGGGCAGCCGTTAAGTTTCCAATTGATTATTGGATTAGTGCTACAATTTGTTGCTTATGGCATTGGCGTGCCATGGCAAGACTCATTGACTTTTGGAAGTTTGCTTGGAACTAAAATAGTACTAAATGAATTTGTTGCATACTCAGATATGGGAACGCTTGTACAAGCAGGAAAACTTGTAAATGAAAAATCTATCCTTATGGCGACTTATGCTTTATGTGGATTTGCAAACTTCAGCTCGATTGCAATTCAAATTGGTGGACTTGGACCACTTGCACCAAACAGAAAATCAGATATTGCCGCACTTGGAATTAAAGCAGTAATTGGCGGCGTGTTAACTACTTTGCTTACTGCTACATTAGCCGGATTATTTTTTTCATTCTAGATGATTGACTTATCTTTTAAATACAAAGCACTTTTAGAATTTTTAAAAAGAGAATCTCCTTTTGAACCCGAAATATCTATAATACTTGGCAGTGGACTTGGAGATTTTGCTGAACAACTTCAAATTCATAAATCAATCTTAACTTCAGACATTCCTGGTTATCCGATCTCCACCGTTGCCGGGCATAAAGGTAAAATTCATTTTGCAGAATTTGAAAATAAAAAGATAATTCTCTTTCAAGGACGAATACATTTTTATGAAGGATATAACATTAATGAATGCATTCTTCCGGTTTTAATATCTCACAAACTTGGTGTAAAATATCTTTTATTAACAAATGCGGCTGGAGGAATAAATAAAAACTTTACTCCCGGTGATTTGATGCTTGCTTCATCCTTTAATGGAATATTGATAAAGAAAGAATTAACAGATTTAATCGGACTTACAAATCAGGAGGGTAAAAATAATATTATTAATCTGCCACACCCTGCTTTTAATAATATTATAAAATCCGCTGCCGCAATAGAGAATATTGATCTTAAAGAAGGAGTTTACTTTTACACAAAAGGTCCTACTTATGAAACGCCTGCTGAGATTAGATTTTTTGCAAAGCACGGTGCTGATGCAGTCGGAATGTCCACCGTTCACGAAGCGGTTTATGCATCTTATCTTGGATTACAAACAGCGGCAATTTCCTGCATTACAAATTATGCAGCCGGAATATCGGCAAATAAACTTTCGCACGCAGAGGTTACAGCAACAGCTGATAAAGTAAAAAATATTTTTGCCCGATTAGTTAAAGCCGTAATCAAATCTCTTTAATTTGTTAGACATTTATTAGGTTTTCTTTCAAATTTTACTACTTATACAGCTTATTCAATACCCCAAACACTTAATTTTTATTGACTTTCTTTGCCTTTACCCGTAAGTTTGACAGCTTATTTTTTAAAGTCCCTTTTAGTAACAAAATTTTTATAACGTATGAAAGAATATAGATTTAAGATCATTCTAATCCTCGCATTAGTTGCCCTTAGCATTTACCTGCTTTATCCAACTTTACAGGATTATCAAAACACAAAAAAATTAAATGCAGAACTTAATGTTGAAAAAACTGTTCTTCAGAAAGATGATCCAAAAATTTCTAAACAACAGTTGAATAAACAAATAACAATTTTTGAAGATAGCATTAAAGCTGCAGACCCTTCAATCCTTGAAGCAAGAAAAAAGAGGATGAAGTTAGGTCTTGATCTTCAAGGTGGTATGCGTATCGTTCTTGAAGTTAATACAGGAAAGCTTCTCGAAAAGATTGCTAATAATCCTGATGATACTTTTAAGAAAGTTTTGGCTGAAGCTGAGAAAGAAGCCGCTAAAACAGATGAATCCGTTGTGGATATTGTTGGCAGATTGTTTCAGCAAAAAGGCATAAGATTAAGTAGATATTATGGAACTATAAGACAAGATGATGCTGAAATTATAAAGGATCTTAAAAAATCCGCCGAAGATGCAGTAACCCGCGCTATGGAAATTATAAGAAACAGAGTTGATCAATACGGAGTTTCTGAGCCGTCAATATCAAGACAAGGCAGCAGAAGAATTATCGTTGAACTACCTGGCGTTGCTAAAGAAGAAGAGGCAAAACAACTTTTACAAGGCACAGCTTTGTTAGAGTTTAGATTAGTTAAAGATGCTGAGTTTACATATCCTGTTATGCAGAGAATTGATGATGTGCTTGCTAAAAGATTTAAATCAGGAGTTAAAGATTCTTTAAATCCTGAAGTTGCAACAACTGAAACTAAAAGCAAGACTGATACTTCTGCAGCAAAAGATACAACAAAACAATTAACTGCTGAAGAATTTAAAGCACAACATCCATTCTTCTCGGCAGCCGTATTAAATCCTCAAAGCCCTTATGCTGATGCTTACGTTAGCCAGGAAGATAGAAATAAAATCGAGTATTGGTTAAGTTTGCCCGAAGTTCAAAAGGTTATTCCTGATAATGTTGAGTTCGTATTTTCAGCAAAACCTCTTAGGAATCAAGGGAATAAAAAAGTTTATGTAATGTACCTTGTAAATAAAACTCCTGAATTAACAGGCGGTGTTGTTACCAATGCACAGGCAAATCTTGATCCGAATACATCTGCCCCAATTGTAAATATGGAAATGAATTCTGAAGGTGCTACCGAATGGGCAAGAATAACAGGCGCAAATGTTGGTAAGAGAATAGCCATTATGCTTGATGGAGTTGTATTTACAGCCCCAACAGTTAAAGGTAAAATTCCAGGTGGAAGATCCCAAATTGAAGGATCAGAAAACCTTGATGAAGCAAAACTGTTGGAAATTGTACTTAAAGCCGGCGCTCTTCCTGCACCTGTTGATGTAATTGAAGAAAGAATTGTTGGTCCTTCATTAGGACAGGATTCAGTATCAGCGGGATTTCAGTCTGCACTTATTGGTTACATTGCCGTAGGAATATTTATGATTTTTTATTATAGACAGGCAGGTACAATATCCGCGCTAACTCTTGTACTCGTTATTCTTTTTATTCTTGGTATCCTTGCAGGATTTCAGGCGACCTTAACTTTACCTGGTATCGCAGGTATAGTACTTACAATCGGTATGGCTGTGGATGCGAATGTACTTATCTTTGAAAGAATAAGAGAAGAAATGGCAACAGGTAAAACCATGAAAGCTTCTGTAGACAGTGGTTTTTCAAGAGCATATTCAGCTATTATAGATTCCAATATCACAACATTTTTTACAGGTATAATCCTTTATCAGTTTGGTACCGGTCCGGTTCAGGGATTTGCATTAACGTTGATGATTGGTATCGCAGCTTCATTGTTTGGTGCGCTTGTTATTACAAGAGTTGTTTTAGATATCCTCATAGCAAGAGGAATAAAGGTTAGTTTAGGTTAATTTTTTATTAAGGAGTTAATTTATCAATGCGAGTATTTCATAATTTAAATGTTGATTTTTTAAGCAAACGAAAATTTTTCTATATCTTTTCTCTTGTTTTATTTCTTATTGGCTGGATAAGTGTAATTTTTAGAGGATTAAGTTTTGGAATTGATTTTAAGGGCGGTACTGAAATTGTACTTCAATTTGACAAGCAAATTAATATTGCAGAGGTTAGAAAAGATGTTGAAAACATCGGACTTGGCAATGTTGAGGTAAGAACTTTCGGTGGAGAAACCGGCGCACTTATCAGAACAGAACTTCAGGAATTACCATCCAACGTTTATTCAAAAGTTGTGGCTAATATCGAAAAAGATATAAATAAAATTGTCCCGAATGTTCCTTTTAATGTGATTGAAAAAACAAGTAATTCAATTACCTACTCCTTTCCTAACCCCGATACAACAAATTTATTAGCCGATAAGTTGTTTGCCGCAGGTTATCAAACAAATAAGGTTTCTGAGGAACCAACAAATACCAAGATTGATATCGCAATAGGTATTTCGGATTGGATAAAAGAGAATTTAAAAGAAAAAATAAAAGACAATAATTTCACTATCGTTAAAGAAGATAAAGTTGGACCAAAAGTAGGTAATGAACTTAAGAGAGATGCTGTTATTGCAGTCTTTTTATCATTAGTTGTAATTTTAATATATCTTGGATTTAGATTTAAATTTGTTTTTGCAGTTGGAGCTGTTGCCGCATTGTTCCATGATGTACTTATAACTTTAGGGCTTTACGCAGCTTTGTACGGCGTTATACCGGGACTAAATCTTGACATTGATCTTTCAGTAGTTGCTGCGTTTTTAACTCTTGTTGGTTATTCCATTAATGATACTGTAATTGTTTTTGATCGTGTAAGAGAAAACATGAAAATACACAAAACGCTTCCTTTGATTGATATAATTAATAAAAGCGTTAATCAAACCATGAGCAGAACTATAATTACAGCATTTACTACTTTACTTTCAGTATTTGTGCTTTTGTTATTAGGCGGCGATGTTCTTAGAGCTTTTGCATTTACTTTATTGTTTGGTATTATCATTGGTACTTATTCATCGATTTTCGTAGCTAGTGCATTCGTTCTTGAATATGCCGAACGTTCAAAAAAGAAAGTTCAATTTTCATAAAAAATATTTAGCATAAAAAAAGCCGATGAATTGTTCATCGGCTTTTTTGTTTTAAAGAATTGCTTAATGAATTATTGATTGAATAATATTTATTGTTTCAAGCAAACTATTAACATGTCTGTTTATGATTTCAGCTTGTTCAGGAGTAACATCACCGTAACCTTTTAATGCTTCTGCGGTGCTATCGCATAACAATGTCCAGATATGGCTTACCCGGCTTCTGACAATTCTATCTTCATAAAACACATTACCATTTAGTTGTAAATCATTAAACATAATTTGATTTTTTTCACGAAGAACTTTTGTCAGTTGTAATATTTGTTCCCTTTTTTCCTGAGTCATATTTGCAATTACTTTTTCAGTAACTGAATCGTGTCTTTTTTTTGTTAACAATTCTTCAATATCATCAATACTGCTCTCAATATGTCTTGCGGTAACAGATAAACTTCTTTTATGATTATCAGGTATGTTTATGTTTACTTTATCGGGCATTTATAACTCCAAAATTTTTTTAACCGTCACCGGTGGATTATCTCCAATTACTTTTCTTATTTCATCAATCAAATTAGGATCAATCATTAATAGCGCTTCCGTAAATGCTTTAATAATATATGGATCTTTTTCAGATTTTAATCTAAAAATTAATTCTGGAACCGCTTTACTTATTTTTAATTCACCTAAAATCAACGCTGCTCTGATAGGTGTTTCAGGTTCAGGATGTTCTAGAGATTTTATAAGTTTATCAGTAAAAGAAATATTTGCAGCTTCTTTCTGATCATAGCCACAATGAGGACAAACCACAGTATCTTTTTTAATTTCATGCCAGCAATTTATACAATAGTAAGTCATAATATTATTTGTAATCGTTTAAGAACTTTATTGCTTTAATCCAGGATTCACCCTCTTCGGCAGAAATTTTTTCACTCTCAAATCTATAATCATTTTTTCTAATTAACTCGTTAAGTTTGTTCTGTATCTGCTCAATCTTTTTTTTATGAAAATTTATAAAGTAATCCTTTTGTTCTTTTTTTTCAGAAGCTTTTAACAATCCTATTAAATGGTTTGCACACAAACCATTTGTTTGCTCAAATTCTTTCCTGAATTCTGAATCATTGTAGTAGGATAAAAATATTTTCAGATTATTTTTGGTCTGTTCTTCTATAAGATTACAAACCGGACAAGTCTTTCTATTTAAAAATTTATTAAAGTTACCACTAACTATTAGATTCAAAAACTTAGCAAGTAAATCATTATAAATTATTGCAGTTCCTAATGAGTCACCAATTTTTAAGAACAACTGCCAATGTTCTTTACAAAAACCAAGACTATCGCCAAGCTGTTCTCTTACTGCCCCATCATTAACATTTTCGTAAAGAAGATTATCAACATAATTATAAGATATTTCATCGTTCCTTCTGCAAATCGGGCAATCAGTTTCATTAAATGCTTCAACAAGCTTGAAATAATTTAAATGTTTATCAGTTTTCTTATCCATCGGAAATTTATGCTACTTTTTTAAGAGCAAAACCTTTTTTAATCCTTCTTTAATATTATCTGCCAGAGGTGCTTTCATCAGATCGTTTACAGTTTTTTCAACATCATAATCAATCCTATGTAAAGCTATATTTCCATTTTCATAAATTGCATAGCAAGCTTGTCCGCCATCCCTTGCTAATCCAACACTTCCGGGATTAACAATTAAATTATATTCCAGATGAAGTTTATACTGAACATGTGTATGACCAACAAGAACATATTCCGCAATTCCTTCGTCAATCTCTGAAACTATTTCATCCTGATTAAGATATTTAGAAATATCACCTTTGGGAGATGCGTGTGCAAGCAAAAATGATTTTTCCTCAAGATGTGCTTTAGCAAGTACGGGCATATCTCTTAAAAATTTTATATCATCTTTATCCAGAAGAGTTTTATGCCATGCCCTTGTTGCATAAGAAAATTCCCTGAATGTTCCCATTGAATTACAATCAGTATCATAACCAAGTGCATTATCGTGATTGCCCCTTACATAATAATCTGCATTTTCTTTTATAAATTTTAAGCATTCTTTAGGATGTGGACCGTAATCAACAACGTCACCGAGAAAAATAAGTTTATCATAATTACCTTCTTTTTCTAACACAGCTTGTAATGCAGGATGATTTGCATGAATATCGGAGACAATTAATGCTTTCATTGTTTTTCCCTTTTTATAATAGTTATCAAGAAAATAAAAAACTCCTACTTTTAACAGAGTTTTCTGATTAAAAGTAGGAGTCATCAATTCCTTTTAAAGAAATAAATAAGCGAACTCCATCGCTGACGAAAATTATATCAGTAAATCTTATAAAACAATCTTTTTTTTATTATACTTGCGTTGTATCAATATTAAATTGTAATGATTGTAAATAATTAATTAACAATATATTTTTACAATGGTGATGGAGTTCACCTTTTACCCTTTCTTTAATGGGTCTCAATTTTTGAGAAACCGTCCGAATTTCTTCTGGACTAATGACTCCTTCTGGTAAAAATATTAAGCTGATAGGAGAACATATTTTGCAAAATTATATAATAGTATTTTTTGGCGCCGGTATAGGCGGTATGTTACGTTATTGGGGATCCAATTTCGTTTATAAATTCTTACCTCCAACTTTTCCATACGGAACTTTATCTGTAAACGTGCTTGGAAGTTTTATTATTGGATTGGTAATGTATTATCTTGATGCCAATAAGTTGATAAATCAGGAAACGAGAATATTTTTAACCGTTGGATTTTGCGGTGGGCTTACTACATTTTCTACCTTTGCATATGAAACTATAAACTTTATAAAAGAAAGAGAATATTTTTATGCAGGATTAAACTCGTTATTAAATTTATTTCTAACATTGATTGCGTTATTTATAGCATACAAAATTTCTAAACTAATCAGTTAAATAATTTTTCTATATAGTTAGGAGTCCTTTTATGGAAATTAAAGGTGAAGCAAAATTAATTCGTATTTTTATCGGGGAATCCGACAAAATAGGACATATTCCTGTTTATGAAAAAATAGTTCTTGAAGCCCGTAAAGCTGGTCTTGCCGGTGCAACGGTTTTCAAAGGTGTAATGGGTTTTGGAAGAAATAGTGTTGTTCACACAGCAAAAATATTACGATTATCAGAAGACCTCCCATTAATAATTGAGATTGTTGATGATATAGAAAAAATTGAAGGATTTTTACAAGTTCTTCATGATATTTTCGAGGAAGCAAACAGCGGTGGACTTATAACTCTGGAAAAGGCTGATATCATAAAATATATTTCGACAAAATAATAGCAATAAATAAACAGGATTGATATGTTAGAAAACATCTGGTTTGCTGCTGCTATTTGGATGGGGCTCGCTTTTATTGCAAGTCTCATTTCTATTAGAATCGGAATTTCAGTAGCATTGATAGAGATTATTATTGGAATAATTGCTGGTAATTTTCTTGGTATCCATAAAACAACAGAATGGATTAACTTTTTAGCTATGCTTGGTAGCGGCGTATTAACTTTTCTTGCAGGTGCCGAAATAGACCCGGCTTCTCTTAAAGCACATTTAAAAGAGAGTTTATTAATCGGAGTAAGTTCATTTTTGCTTCCTTTTCTTGGTGTTTTATTTTTTACTTATTATATAGCCGGTTGGGGCTGGCAGCAAGCAGAAATTGCCGGGATTGCATTATCAACAACATCTGTTGCAGTAGTTTATGCAGTTATGATTGAAAAAGGATTGAGTAATACTCCTCTTGGTAAAATGATACTTGCAGCTTGTTTCATCACAGATTTCGGTACTGTATTCGCTCTCGGTATTCTTTTCGCTGATTTTAATATATGGCTGCTTGTGTTCGTTGTCGTACTTTCAATTATGCTATGGTATATGCCAAAGTGGACAAAACTTATAATAACAAGAATGGGAGCAACAAGAATCAGTGAACCGGAAGTTAAATTTATTTTATTAGTTTTATTTTTCCTTGGTGGATTAGCAACAACTGCAAAAAGTGAAGCAGTTCTACCTGCATATCTGATAGGACTTGTTGTTGCTGGTGTATTTGTAAGAGATAAAACTTTAGTGACAAGGATGAGAACAATTGCATTTACAATATTCACACCTTTTTATTTTATAAAAGCGGGGCTTTATGTTTCGCTGCCGATCCTGGTTTCATCTATCATTATCATAGCAGTATTATTAATCATTAAAGTTGGTACAAAATTTATTGGTGTTTATCCACTTGCAAGAGTTTCAAAGATGAGAATGCGGGAAGCAAATTATACAACGCTTTTAATGGCAACCGGATTAACATTCGGAACGATCTCCGCCTTGTTCGGTTTGACAAATAAAATTATTGATCAATCACAGTACACTGTTTTAGTTACAGTTGTAATTTTAAGTGCTATCATTCCGACTTTAATCGCACAAAAATTCTTCCAGCCGACTGAGATTATGATGCACGCCTGGGGACGTCTTACAAGAATTAGTAAAAAAAATAATAATAAATAATTTTTAGGTAACATTATGTATAAAAAAATATTAGTCGCTTATGATGGATCTGAAGGAAGCAAAAAAGCTCTTGAAAGAGGCGTAAAAACCGCACAGCTTTATCAAGCAGAAATAACTGCAATTTGGGTTCAAAGTAAATTACCTCATTATCCGGAAACAATTAGCGAAGTTAAGCAGGAACAAGATGGTGCAATTGCCTATGCGGGTAAACTTGAAAATGAAGTAAAACATTTTTCAAAGAAAACGAATTATCCAATTAGGTTTGTTTTTCAGCAAGGACATACAACTAAAACAATCGTTACTGTTGCTGAGAAAGAACATTTTGATTTGGTAATAGTTGGAAGCACCGGACATTCTAATCTCTGGGGCAGATTACTTGGTCATACTGCTGATATGATAAGTGAAAATGCTCACTGCGATGTTTTAATTGTAAAGAATTAAATTTAATGAATAATAAAATATTTCATCTTAATTATTTTATTTTTGTTTTAATTCTGATATCATCAAACACTTATGGTCAGAACTCAGAATTAAAGAAAGATACAACAATACAAGTCTCAACTTTTACAGAAGATTTTCTTTCGGGTTATCATACAGGAATTAAAATTGTTTCTGCCCCATTTTCGTTTGATGAGAAAGATTGGATAATAACAGGTTCAGTTTTATCTGCTACTGCATTGGCTTATTTGATTGATGAAGACAGCAGATCATTCTGGCAGAGAAATCACAACAGCACTCTTGATAATATTTCAAAAGTTGGAAAAGCGTATGGTGAAGTTTCTTATGCAGCTATTCTATCAGGTTCACTTTATCTTGGCGGCAAGTTATTTAACAACAAAGATGTTAGTGTCACCGGCAGAATGTTGTTGGAAGGATTATTCTTTGCTGGTCTAACAACTACAATAATTAAATCTGTAACCGGAAGAAGCAGGCCTTATACAAATGATGGACATAATTATTTCAATTTTTTTCAAACTGAAACTGCTTACACTTCGTTTCCTTCCGGTCACGTTACTGTTGCCTTTACTTTATCATCAATTTTATCAAGCAGGATTGATAACGACTATGCAACAATCGGACTTTATGCTTTAGCAGCTTCTACAGTGATGCAAAGAATGTACAGCGATAGCCATTGGTTTTCAGATACAGTGCTGGCTGCTTCAATTGGATATTTTATTGGTAAAGCGGTTGTAAAATTTGATGATGATTCGGTTAATAATAATATAACTGTTATGCCTTATTTTATTCCCAACGGAGTAGGAGCCAGTTTTTCATATTCATTATAAAAATACAAATGAGGTTTGATTGAAAAATTTATTTTCATATTGGCAGGTTTGGGCTGTTTTATCAGCTATTTTTGCTGCGCTAACTGCAATCTTTGCAAAAGTTGGTATTGAAAAAATCAATTCGGATTTTGCAACTTTTATAAGAACAATAGTAATCTTATTCGTGCTTGGAATTATTCTTTTTAGTACAAATCAGTTTCAATCATTAAAAACAGTATCTCAAAAAAGTTTAGTATTTCTTGTCCTATCAGGTGTTGCAACAGGCGGTTCCTGGATTTGTTATTTTCGTGCATTAAAACTTGGTAATGCATCTCAGGTTGCACCGATTGATAAATTAAGTGTTGTATTAGTTGCAATATTTGGAGTTATGTTTTTGGGAGAAAAATTATCTATGTTCGATTGGATAGGGATATCCTTGATTGCATCGGGAGCGGTGATGATAGCTTTAAGATTATAATTTCATTTTTAAGGCGATGGAGTTCGCCAAAAAATATTCCAACAATTAGGAATTAATGACTCCTGCCACTTTAGTTAATGCTTTAGTGATAGGAGTTTTTTTTTGTAAAAAAGCAAAAGGTATATTTTAAAGAAACAAGCATGCATATATTATCTGTAAAAAATATCAAAAAAAATTTCAAGAAAAAGGAAGCTGTAAAAGATATTTCATTAGAATTAAGACAAGGCGAGGTAGTTGGATTACTCGGTCCAAACGGCGCTGGCAAATCAACAACCTTCAAAATTATAACAGGTGACATTAAAACCGATAGTGGAAAAGTTTTTTTTGATGAGACTGACATTACAAATTATCCAATGTACAAGCGGGCAAGATTAGGAATTGGTTATCTCCCGCAGGAACCTTCGGCTTTCAGAGGTTTAACTGCTGAAGAAAATGTAATTGCTGTTTTGGAATTGAATCATTATTCAAAAGATCAAATAAAAGAAAGACTTGATGAAGTACTAAATGAATTTGATATGAATACCAGAAAATCTGTAAAAGCTAAAGATTTATCCGGTGGAGAAAGAAGACGGCTTGAGGTTATGCGCGCAATGGCACTTCATCCTTATTTTATGCTGCTTGATGAACCGTTTGCCGGAGTTGATCCAATAGCGGTTTACGATTTACAACAAATTATCGCACGACTTAAAGATAAAAATGTTGGCGTTTTAATAACTGATCATAATGTACACGAAACACTTGAAATTACTGATCGGGCTTACATTATTAATCAAGGAGATATTTTGCTGCATGGCACACCGCCCGAAATTGAACAAAACGAAATTGCAAGAAAAGTTTTTCTTGGTCAGAAATTTCATTTGAGATGATAATTTTATGGAAACTTCAGATCCAAATAAAAATTTAAACAAACAAATCCAGAAATATTTTAGCGGCTCTGATAGTAACAATGGTTGCCCGATTTGTGCTATGATGATGGATTATGAATTTGATTTTATCTCCAAAATTCAATATGCAGTTTCAAATTACAAAAAGACCCGGGAAGAAATTGCTTCAGAAGGCGGCTTTTGTGATTTTCATTTTCGTCAATTCAAAAAAATTGCGAATGGAAAAACAAATATCTTATTGCTAAAATCCATAATTGAAATGGGCTCTTACAAGAACAAAAATTTTTCAGTTAAATGCAGAATATGCAAGAATGTTGATGAATATGAAAAAGAAATTGTTAGTTCATTCTCTTCTTATCTGAATGAACCAGGTTTCCGTACGAAATTTGAAAACAGCACCGGAATATGTTTTAATCATTTGGGAATGATCAAAACACTGATTGAAGATAAAACAATTTTGGAATGGTTATCCGATACTCACATAAATCAGATTGAAAGATTGTATCAAGATTTTGATGATATGAGTAAAATAAAATCATTTTATGAAATTGATCGAAGCAAAAGAAAATTAATAAACGTTCTAATCGAAAAACTTGCAGGAAGAAAAACTAGATCACTTTAAAATTGTATGGCGGATAAATATCAAAAAATTAAAAATGATTTTCTTTTTGTTTTAAATGAAATTAAACAGATTTCTTTAAATAGAAATTTTGAAAATGCAATAATAAAATCTAACCTGCTTTCCTTAGAAATAGAAAATTGGACTGATGATATTGATCTGGATAAATTTGAATCAATGAAAAATAATATTATCAATCTGATTGATGATTTAAGATTTGTAATTAAAACAGAGATGCGTTTTATTTTATTTCCTCTGCCAGATATCAAAAAAGAGACTTATGAAATTGGTAAAAAATATATGCCTAATTTTCTTGAGTGGTTGAATTTGGACGAGAGCTACACGCCTGAAAAAATTATGGGCATACTTGAAGAAGAGATGTATGAGTTAGATGAGGCAAAAGAAGATCTATTAGAAATTACATTTTAGTTAAAAATAATTTATTTACTTGAATAAATTTTCTATCTTTGCATTGAAATTTGGCGATGGAGTTCGCCGCAAGTATCCTGATCAATAGGGATTGATGACTCCTGCACAAAAGATAAATAATCTTTGGTGTAGGAGTTTTAATTTTTACACCGAATCCATTTTTAAAAATAATTCTGGAGCTATGTTGGATTCAAAAAATAACGAACCTGTAAATAGTAATAGCTGGTTAAACCGCAACACTGTTGGTATGAGCTTAACCAGTTTCTTTTCAGACGCCTGCCACGAAATGGCAACTGCGATTCTTCCCGGATTTTTATCTACAATTGGTGCACCTCCTTCAGCACTTGGAATTATTGAAGGAACTGCCGATGCAATTTCGAGTTTTGTAAAACTTGGCGCAGGTTGGATATCAGATAAATTCGGACACAGAAAATTTCTTGCAACCCTTGGATATTTTTTAACCGGATTTTCAAAAGCATTATTTGCATTAGCATCAACCTGGCATTTAGTTTTTACAGGCAGAGTTATTGGATGGCTCGGCAGAGGTATCCGCGGTCCAATCCGTGATGCAATGTTAACTGATTCAGTTAGTGAAAAAGATCGGGGCAAAGCTTTTGGCTTCCATCGCGCCGGAGATACACTCGGAGCTATTGTCGGACCAATTATAGGAATATGGCTATTATCCGTCTGGCAGCCATTTGCAATTGATGATCCATCTAAACCTTTTAGAAATATCTTTCTTGTTACGCTTATACCCGGTATTCTTTCAGTTCTAACCTTCGCCTTGCTGGTAACAGAAAAAAGAAAAGAAATAAATCACGGTTTAAAATTCTGGATAACTCTAAAAGGTTTACCGCATTCATTTAGAAAATATCTGGTTGGAATTGGAATATTTGGTGCGGGAGATTTTGCACCAACATTTTTAATTCTTGCTGCTACCACTTTACTTACTCCACAGTATGGAATAATAAAAGCCGCGCAACTTGCCGGTATAATGTATATCGTTAGAAATATTGTCTATGCTTTAGCTTCTTTTCCTATTGGAGCTTTAAGTGATAAAATTAAAAGAGTTTATTTATTATCCGCTGGATATTTCATCGCTGTGCTAACTATGATTGGTTTTATTTTGGCGTTTGCATTTAATTACACAAACCTGTTCTATTTGTTTTCACTTTTTGTATTAGCCGGAATTTATATATCAGCAGAAGACACACTTGAGAGCGCAATAACAGCTGACTTAATCTCATCCGAAACACGAGGTATTGGAATGGGTGTGCTTGGAACTGTTAATGGTTTAGGTGATTTTATTTCAAGCATATTGATTGGATTTATTTGGACAGCAATTTCGCCTGCAATCGGATTTGCAGTTGCAGGTGTCTTGATGTTAATTGGAACATTTGTAATAGTTCTTCATAAATAAACTGGTTTGATAAATCTGAGAGATAATTTATGTCTGCTCCAAAACTAACTGCTAAATTCAGAATTAAGGACAAAGTTCCTTTTTCTATTGAAACATTCAGCGGCAAAATATTCAGGTGTGGAGTATGTGGTACAATTTTTTTCTCAAGAGATGAGTTAGAAAGACATCTTCCTTTTGAAAAAAATAAAATCTATGATGATTTGAAATTTCCTGAGCTTGATAAAAATCTTACAATAAGTGTAATCTATTCACAGGATATTCGGGACCTAACAAATCCCAAATATCCAAGATTACAAAAAGGCGATAAACTTTTGAAAAAAGATATAAACAAAAACTTATCAGAGGAGTAGTGTTATGAATAATCTTTTATGGATTCCCGCAATCGGAATTATCGGTTTATTATTTGCCTTTGTGATTTATAAAATGGTGATGAAGAAGGATCCCGGAAATGAAAAGATGAAAGATATTGCCGAACAAATTCATATTGGTGCAATGGTATTTTTAAGAAGAGAATATCAAATAATATTTATCTTTATGATTGTTGTATTTGTTGTGCTTACTGTTTTCTTATCGCTATACACGGGAATTGCATATGTGGGAGGAGCGATATCCTCAATGCTTGCAGGAATATTCGGAATGCAGGCGGCAACACGAAGCAGCGGAAGAAGCTGTCAGGCAGCAGTAACCGGCGGAACACCGCAAGCTTTGTTAACTGCTTTTCTCGGTGGTTCGGTAATGGGAATTTCAGTCGCTGCTATTGGAGTGGTTGGATTAGGATTAGTTTTTTTCTTTACTAAAGATCCTGAAATTATTAGCGGATATGCACTTGGTGCTTCATCTATTGCTTTGTTTGCAAGAGTTGGCGGAGGCATTTATACTAAAAGTGCTGATGTTGGCGCTGATTTAGTCGGCAAGGTTGAAGCTGGAATTCCTGAAGATGATCCGAGAAATCCCGGAGTTATTGCCGATAATGTTGGTGACTGTGTGGGTGATACTGCTGGAATGGGCGCAGATCTTTTTGAATCTTATGTCGGTGCTGTTGTATCTGCAATTGCAATCGCATCAACATTTTCTGAAAAAGTTTTTGAATATTCAGCACTTCCTATCGTTTTTATCACTATCGGATTAATCGCTTCACTTCTCGGAATATTTTCTATTAACATTTTAAAGAAACTAAATCCCCAGTCTGCATTAAGAAATACAACTTATGTGGCAGGAATAATTTTTATAATCGGTGCTTACTTTGCATCTAATTTAATTGTTGGTGGTATTACAGAATTTTGGGTTGTTATCACCGGTTTAATCTGCGGAATATTAATAGGAGTTGAAAGTGAGTTCTACACTTCCGGTCCTTCGATAAAAACAATTGCAAAAAGTTCACAATCAGGTGCAGCCACAACCATCATTACAGGTTTAGCGGTCGGATTTGAAAGCACCATACTTCCTTTAATAACAATTGCAGTCGCAATCATAATTTCATTTAGTTTAAGTGGATTATATGGAATCGCTCTTGCGGCAGTTGGAATGCTTTCTACAATTGGAATTGTTATGTCAACAGATTCTTACGGACCAATTGCTGATAATGCCGGTGGTATCGCAGAAATGTCCGGACTTGGAAAAGAAGTTAGAAAAATTACAGATAAACTTGATGCACTTGGAAACACTACCGCTGCAATCGGAAAAGGGTTTGCTATTGGCTCCGCTGCATTAACAGCACTTGCTTTGTTTTCTGCTTATCAACATGCTGTTAATTTAAAGGCAATTGATTTAACAAATCATATGTCTGTTGTAGGATTGCTAATTGGCGGACTAATGCCTTTTACTATTGCATCTTTAACTTTAAAAGCTGTTGGCAGAGCCGCAGATAAAATGGTAATTGAAATCCGAAGGCAGTTTAAAGAAATTGTTGGATTGCTTGAAGGTAAAGCAAAACCTGATACAGCAACCTGTGTGGATATCGTAACAAAAGGTGCACTTAAAGAAATGATTTTGCCTGGATTGCTAGCTGTTATTGTTCCAATCTTGATTGGATTATTTCTTGGAACAGAAACACTTGGCGGATTTTTAGCCGGCGCAACTGTAACCGGTGTTCTATTGGGAATAATGATGGCTAATGCCGGAGCTGCATGGGATAACTCGAAGAAGTGGATTGAAGAAGGAAACCTTGGCGGCAAAGGAACTCCAACTCACGCTGCTTCTATTGTTGGCGACACTGTTGGTGATCCATTTAAAGATACAACCGGTCCATCAATGAATATTTTGATAAAACTTATGTCTGTTGTTTCCTTAGTATTTGCACCCGTGTTTGTTAAATATTCCAAAGAAATAAGTGAACTTGTCGTAAGTTTGTTTTAAATAATTTTAAAATTCTTAGTGATTTAGAGTTTATTTAATAGTCATTAAAATTTAATTGCGTGAGGATGTTCTAATAATTATAAAAGAAAGGTTATGTTTATGAAAATTACAAAAGTAGTTGCACGAGAAATTTTAGATTCAAGAGGAAATCCAACAGTAGAAGCGGATGTGACTCTTGATGATAAATTTTTCGGAAGAGCAATTGTACCAAGCGGTGCAAGTACCGGCGAACGAGAAGCTGTCGAATTAAGAGATGGCGATAAGTCTCGTTTCAAAGGTAAGGGTGTACTTAAAGCCGTTGAAAATGTTAACAAAACAATTTCACAAAATGTTGTTGGCAAAGATTTTCAAACTCAAAAGCAGCTTGATGAGTTTCTTATTCAGCTTGATGGAACAGAATACAAAAGCAAACTCGGAGCTAATGCAATTCTTGCTGTTTCAATGGCATTTGCTAAAGCATCGGCAAACGCAAAAAATATTCCTCTTTATCGTTATCTCTCCGATAAAGAAAAATACATTATGCCTGTTCCCTGCATGAACGTAATTAACGGCGGAAAACATGCTGATAATTATGTTGACTTTCAGGAATTTATGATTGCTCCACACAACGCTCCAACATTTAAAGAATCTATAAGAATGGGAGTTGAAGTTTTTCATACTCTGAAAGAAATCTTAAAGAAAAAAGGATACTCAACGGGAGTCGGAGATGAAGGTGGATTTGCACCTAACTTAAAATCTAACCAGGAAGCCGTAGAAGTTATTCTTGAAGCAATATCAAAAGCAGGTTATAAACCCGGCAGTGATGTTGCAATATGTCTTGATCCTGCATCAAGTGAAATGTGGGATAATGGTAAGTACAAATTTTTTAAATCGGATCAGCATTTGGCTACATCAGATGAGATGATTGATATTTGGAAAAAATGGATTAATGATTATCCCATAATTCTTTTGGAAGATGGAATGGCAGAGAATGATTGGGAAGGATGGCAAAATCTTACCAAAGAATTGGGCAGTAAAGTTGAGTTGGTTGGTGATGACATTTTCTGTACAAACCCAAAAATCTTAAAAGAAGGAATTGAAAAGAAAGTGGCGAATTCAATTCTTATAAAGCTCAATCAAATCGGAACTGTAACTGAAACTTTAGAGACAATTGATTTGGCATATAAAAATAATTACAATTGCTTCGTTTCTCACCGCAGCGGTGAAACTGAAGACACAACAATCTCAGATTTGACTGTTGCTGTTGGTGCAGGACATTTGAAAACCGGAAGCGGCTGCCGAAGCGAACGAATTGCAAAATTTAATCAGCTTATAAGAATTGAAGAAGAGCTTGCCGGTAAAAGTTCATTTGCCGGAATTAAAGCATTTAAGAATCGATAAATATTATGAAAAAAGGGTTGCTACTTTTTAGCAACCCTTAATTTTAAATCCATAAACAACGAACATTATTATTTTTTATTACTAACTTATGTTACGCACATTTGATAAAAACCTTCGAGGTTTTCTGAAATAATTAAGAATTTTTCTATTATTTTAACTACATTTTTAGCTAAACCTCGAAGGTTTCACTGATTTGCATAAGGTGACTTACTAAGTAACCTTCACTATTACCATTGTCATATCATCATTGGGTTTTGCTTTACCTTTAAAAACTTTAATGTTTTTCCAAACTTCATCCATAATTTCTGTTGCTCTTAATGTTGCTTTACCTTTCAGAATCTCTTCAAGTTTATCTTCGCCAAATAAATCTTTGTTTTCATTCATTGCTTCAGTAATGCCATCCGAGAAGAATGCAAAAACCTGAT
>OEIU01000794.1_pt1 | contig 25325 bp, 17 predicted proteins | sample 1539221 | NCBI WGS metagenome assembly OEIU01 (sample SAMN03792071, study PRJEB22550) | activated sludge metagenome | feature: wastewater treatment plant; material: activated sludge; isolation source: Wastewater treatment plant of a petroleum refinery complex | place: Argentina: Zarate | collected...
ACCTGGACGAAGGCGAGGATGCGCTCGACCGTGTCCGCGCTGAGACCAAATGCCGCACCGGCCAGGGTTTCGCGGACATGATCGAGGCCACGCTTGTCGAGCTTGTCGACCTCGCGCAGCACGGCCATCTGCATGTCGCCATCGGCGATGCCGAGGCCCTCGAACCAGCCGCGCATGAGCCGGCGGTTGTTGAGCTGGATGGTGAACGGGCCGATGGCCAGGTCGCGGAACACGGCATGGATCGTCGCCGGGATCTCGGCGTCGTAGCGGACCGACAGCGCATCCTTGCCGATCACGTCGATGTCGCACTGGTAGAACTCGCGGAAACGCCCGCGCTGGGCGCGTTCGCCGCGGTAGACGCGCTGGATCTGGTAGCGGCGGAACGGGAAACTGAGGCCATGCTCGTGTTCGGCCACGTAGCGCGCCAGCGGCACGGTCAGGTCGAAGCGCAGGGCCAGCTCGGGCTTGTCGCCCTGCTCCAGCGCACCGGTCGACTGCACGAAGTAGACCTGGCGCTCGGTCTCGCCGCCGGACTTGGTCAGCAGCACGTCGGCGAACTCCATCACCGGCGTCTCGATGGGCAGGAAGCCGAAGCGTTCGAAATTGCTGCGGATCGTGTCGAGCATGCCCTGGAAGGCAATCTGGTCGAGTGGCAGCAGCTCAAGCACGCCAGGCATGGTGCGGGCGGGGGTCAAGGCCATGGAAATCCTCAGGAAGTCGACCGCGATCGCTGAATCGGGCGCTGCAAATCGGGTCGCATAGATTAACAGAAGCACCCGCCGGATCTGAATCAGGCGTTGCGCTGGCACGACGCCACGGCTATCATGCGCGCCCCGCCAAAGCGGGTCGGTATCGGGGTGTAGCTCAGTCTGGTAGAGCGCTACGTTCGGGACGTAGAGGTCGTAGGTTCGAATCCTGTCTCCCCGACCAATTTCATTGAAAACAGAAGGCCGCCCCCAGGGGTGGCCTTCTGTTTTCCGCCCTTCGCATGGCGAACGTTTTCCCCGGCGCTTGCGGCCTGCCGCCCGGCTTCTGCCCCTGGCTGGCCACTGCCGGATGACCCGCACAACGGAAAACCCCGGCTTGCGCCGGGGTCTTCGCGGGTCAAGCTCGCAGTTTGCCGCCTAGAACTTCTGCGAGAAACGCACGCCGATCATGCGCGGGTGGGTCGGCGCCGTATAGACTTGGCCATTCGGGTACTGCGGCACGACGCCCGCAGCGCCACAGACCGCCTCGGCGCATTCCGTGTAGCGATAGAGCTGTCCGCGCTTGTCGAACACGTTGTCGACGAAGAAGTCGAGCGACCAGCTGTCCCTGGCGATGCCCGTCGAAAGATCAAGCATCGAATACGACGGCAGGTTGCCGAGGATCTCGCGCTCGGCGATGCGCAGGTCCGAGGTGCGTTCACCGACATGCACGACCGCCCCCTGGAAGTAGGCCTGCAGGCTGCCGATCTCGAAGTTGTAGCGCGCGGTCAGGTTGCCCTTGAACTTCGGCGTCACCGGCAGGCGCGTGCCGCTCGGTGCTTCCGGATCGGTACAGTCGGTGACCGGATTGCCGTTCTCGTCGGTGAACCCGCAATAGTTCGCGGTCAGCTTGGCGTTGTAGAACGCCGCGCCGCCGGAAATCTGCAGGTTGTAGGTCGCCGCCCAGTTCAGCTCGAACTCGGCGCCGTTGATGCGCGCCTGGTTGGCGTTCTTGATCTCGGTCAGCCCGTTGGCGCCAAGGATGCTGAACTGGAAGTCCTTCCAGTCCTGGCGGAACACCGAGCCGTTGAACGACAGGTGGTTGTCGAGCCAGGTGGTCTTCCAGCCTACCTCGTAGTTGGTCAGGTAGTCGGAGAGGTACGGCGGCAGGATGCCGCGCCGGTTGATGCCACCCGGACGGTAGCCTTCCGAACGCGTGAAGTAGAGCATCTTGGTCGGCGTGAGCTTCCAGGTCAGGTTGAACTTGCCGAGCCAGTCGTTCTCCTTGACGGTCTTGTCGAAGACCAGGCAGGGCGCTCCGTTGTAAGGGGTCTGCGTGATGCAGCCGGCGACGCCGTAGTCTGAGTTTGGCGAGAAACCCTCGCTGAAGCCGAAGAAGCCGCCGAGGCTGTTGTTGGATCGGAAGTAGCGGCCGCCCACGGTCGCCGTCAGCGTATCGGGTATGAAGTCGTAGGAAATCTCGCCGAACACGGCCTTGTCGCGGTCCTGGCGCAACTGCTTGGTCAGCCAGATCGTGTTGGGCCAGCCCGGCACGGTGAGATCGCTGGAAAAGCCGTCGATCATGTAGCGCTGCTGGATGTCGTGCTTCTGGTTCTCCATGAACACGCCGGCGACGAAGCGCAGGCGGTCTTCCTGCGGCGAGGCGATGCGCAGTTCGTGGCTGGTCTTGCGATAGCGATCCTTGCCGCGGATGAACTGCGAGGGATTGATGATGTCGCCGTTGTCGTTGTAGATCGAACCACCGTAGGCATACAGGGTGTCGTACCAGAACGAATAGTCGGAGTAGTCGGAGAAGACTTCATCGTTGCGGTTCAGGTGGGCGAACGCATAGGTAAGATCAAAATTTCCGATCTTGCCTTCGACGGTCAGCGCGGACTGCGCCCAGTTGTCCTGCGCCTTCTCCGGGTAGAAATGGGTCAATTCCAGCTCGCCCACCGCGCCGTCGTAGGCGAAGAGGCCGTTGGACTTGGCCTTCTGGCCCATCAATGACGCGTTGATCGTCCAGTTGTCATCGAGGTTGATGCCGAGCGCGGCGCGCGCGCCCTTGGTGTCGACGTCGTTGTAGTTGTCCCGGGCGATAGCGGCATTGCTGATCGTGCCGTTGCCGCCGGTGTACTCGTCCCATGACGGAAAGGTACGCGTGCCGACGACATTGTCGATGTACCCGGCCTCTTTCTCGTGCCAGCCAACCAGGCGAATCGCCGCACGTTCGGAAATCGGGATGTTGACGAAGCCTTCCTGCACGTTGCCGATGCCACCGTGGCTGGTGCTGTTGAGGCCGAGGCTGTAGCCGGCTTCGTAGCCGCTCGGATCCGGCTTGTTGGTGATGATGCGGATCGTTCCGGCCTCGGAACTCGCGCCGTAGAGCGTGCCCTGCGGGCCCGACAAGACTTCGACGCGGGCAATGTCGTAGATGTGGATGTCGAGCGGCCCCTGGATCGTTGTGACCGGCTGTTCGTCCAGGTACACGCCGACGCTGGGCAGCGACCCGGAATGATTGCCGTCGCCACCGCTGGCCACGCCGCGCATGTAGATCTGCGAGAAGCCCGGGCCGAAGGTCTGGTAGGACACGCTGGGCAGGAACTTCACGTAGTCTTCGAAGCTCGAGACATTGAGCTCGCGCAGCTTTTCGTTACCGAGTACCTGGATGCTGATCGGCACGTCCTGCAGGTTCTCGGTGCGCTTCTGCGAAGTGACCGTGATGACGTCCAGCGACTGCGTCGAGATCGAGCCCTGGTCAGGCTTGTCGGGCGGCGACGGCGCGTCCTGGGCGTAGGCCGCGGAAGCAACGGCAAAGTGGATGGCTACCACAAGCGGCAGCCTGGCCAGACGCCTCGCGGCGACTCGCGGTTTTCGGCACTGCAGGTCTTTCTTCATCGGGATCCCCTCTCGCTCTCTGGTTTGAAATCGGTCAGTTGCTGACGTTCTCGCCGGCCATCCCGACCGGCACCTCCGGATAAACCTCCAGGACCGGGCCGAGCGCCTCCTTGAGCGGGCCCAGCCACGGTTCGTAATGACGCCAGTGATCCACGCCCTCGCGATAGATCGGCTTGCGCACCTGCTCGGAACTGGCCGTGCGCACCGGCCGCGCATTCTCGAAGAAGCGCAGGCAACCCTCTTCGAACGGCAGGCCGCAATGGTCGAGCATGCGCCGCACCTCTCCCTCGGTGTCCTCGACCATGCGCTCGTAGATGACGCGGTGGACGCGACCGGGCAACACGGCGTCGAAGTGCGCCATCAGGGCCACGTAGTCGCGATAATAGCGGCCGATGTCGTCGAGGCCGTAGGTGAAACTCTGGCCGCGCGCGAAGTGCTGCTTGAAGGCGGAAAAGCAGCAGGCCAGCGGGTGCCGGCGCGCGTCGATGATCTTTGCGTTCGGAAGCATCAGGTGGATCAGGCCGAGATGCAGGAAGTTGTTCGGCATCTTGTCGATGAAGAACGGCGCATCGGTCTTGCGCTGGATGCGCGTGTGTTCGAGGTAGCGCTCGCCGAGTTCGCGCAACGCATCGGCATCCATGCCTTCGACCACGTCGTGGTAGGGCATCGCCTGGCGGGAGTCGCCCTGGCTGCGCAGTTCACGCGTGATCGAGGTGATCTCGGGCAATTCCATGGTGCCCTCGACCGCGGAATGACTGGCGAGGATCTGCTCGAGCAGGGTCGAGCCGGCACGCGGCAGGCCGACGATGAAGATCGGATCGGGCGCCGGCGAGCCATGGCCGCTGCGCTGGGCGAAGAATTCGCGCGTATAGCTGCGCCGGATGCGCGCCACCCGCGCCGTGGTGTCGTCGGCGTCGTAGTGCAGCGTTGCCCGGCGCAGCCGGTTGCCTTCGAGGTAATGCCGGAACGAGGCTTCGTAATCGGCTTCGTCCTCGAGCGCCTTGCCGATCGCGAACTCGAGGTGCTGGCGATCCTTGTCGGCCAGCTCGGGCCGGGCCAGCTCGCGGCGCATCGCGACCAGGTCCTCCGCGCTGAAGCGGAAGGTCTTGAGGTTGGCCAGGCTCCACCAGACTTCGCCGCAGCCGGCATCGAGCTCAAGGCTGCGCCGATAGGCCTCGATCGCTCGCGACTGGTGGCCCGCCGTCTTCAGGGCGTGGCCATAGCTCATCCAGATCCGCGGGTGGTCGCGGTACTCGGCGAGGATGTCGGCGTAGAGTCCGATCGCGGTTTCGTAGTCGCCGATCCGGCACAGCACGACGGCCTTGAGGTTGCGGTAACCGGCGTTGTCGGGTTCCAGCGCAAGCAGCGCATCGATCTCGGCCAGTGCCTGCGCCGGCTTGTTGGCCCGGTGCAGGACCAGCGCGTAGTTCTGGCGCGCGGCATGGAATCCCGGCGCGAGTTGCAGGCAGCGCGACAGCAGGTTTTCGGCATCCTCGTTGCGCCCGAGGCGCACGGCGACCTCGGCCAGCATGCGGATGGCGGCGACATCGGTAGGGTTGTGCCGCAGGCGCTCGCGCAACAGCGATTCGGCTTCGGGCAAGCGGTTTTCCACCAGTGCCGTCGCGGCCGCCAGCATCTGCGGATCGCGCGTCGAATAGCGCACGTGGTTGGCGTAGGCGGCATCGGCGCCTTCGGCGTCGTCCATGGCCATCAGCTGGTCGCCCAGCGCCAGCCAGGCCTTGGGCAGGTCGGGCTTGAGCCTTACCGCGCGCAGCAGCGCAGCCCTGGCCTCGGTGCCGTGCCGCGCACGCGCGAGGGCAAGTCCGAGTTCGAACTGGGCCATGGCCCAGTTCGGCTGCTTGACGGTCAGCGGACGCAGGATTTCCAGCGCCTGCTCGGGCATGCCGCGCAGCCGGTGCGATACCCCGAACAGCAGCACCGCCATCGGATGCTCGCCGACCGCCTTGATGATTTCCCTGGCCTGCTCGCCCGCCCGTTCCGGGTCGGTGGCCATCAGCCGCGAGGCATGCGCCAGGGCGGTCTCCAGGTCGGCGGTTGGCTCGGCGGTTGCGTTCACGCGCATCTCCCATGCAGCGGCGGCACTCCCGCCCGGCGAGGTCTCATCCACCGGACTTCCCCTGCGCTTCGATCTCGGCCTGTCTCCCGCACAGTGCTGCGATCCGCGCAACCGCGCCAATCACCCATTATCACGGCAAGCCCGCGCATCTTCATAGCGCTTTCAGCAATCGCCAGGTGAACTCGAGCGACTGGTAGAACGAATCGACCCGGATGCGCTCGTCCTGGCCGTGCGAGCGATCGTCATCGACATCGTAGGCAATGCCGTTGAACACATAGACCGGCATGCCGGCAGCGCGCAGGAAAACGCTGTCGGTGGCGCCGGCAGACATGTAGGGCCGCACCGGAAGCTTGCCCCACAGGGGCTTGCCGGCTTCGGCGATGCGGGCGAACAGGATCGGGTCGACCGGCGTCGGCGGGCTCGGATGCGGCTCGGAGACGCGGGCGATCGCGATCGACGGATCGGCGACGGCCTCGCGCAATGCGCGGTCGACCGCATCCGGATCCTCGTCGGGCAGCAGGCGGCAGTTGATCGTGGCCATGGCCATCTGCGGCAGCGCATTCTCGGCATGCCCGCCCTGCAGCAGGGTCGGCACGCAGGTCGTGCGCAGCTGCGCGTTGTTGTAGGTGGAACTGGCTGCCAGGCGCGCCAGCGCGGCGGGATCCGCGTGCTCGTCGGCGGCAGCGCGCATGTCCTCGGCCAGGCGGCCCGAGTAGAGGCTGGCCAGTCCTCCGAAATAGCCGCGCGTCGCCGAATTGGTGCGCAGGGGAAAGGCATGCTGCGACAGCCGCACCAGGCCCTGGGCCAGCGCGTAGATGGCATTGTCGGGCGTCGGCAGCGAGCTGTGCCCGCCGGGATTGCGGACGGTCAGCGTGTAGCTCAGGAAAACCTTTTCCGCAGTCTCGATGGAAATCTGGGCGGGCTTGCCGTTGCGGATTTCCGGGCCGCCGCCATCCACGTTGATCGCATAGCCGGCACGAAGCAACTCAGGCCGGTGCGCGAGCAGCCACTCCACGCCGTTGGCCACGCCATCTTCCTCGCCGGCGGTGAGCGCCAGCACGTAGTCGCCGCGCGGCTTGATGCCATCGGCCTTCAAACGCAGCAGGGCGCTGACCAGCCCGGCCGCGCCGCCCTTGATGTCCATCGTGCCGCGGCCGTAGAAATGGCCATCCAGCTCGGTCAGCTTGTACGGATCCTGGTGCCAGTCCTCGCGTTTCGCTTCGACCACGTCGAGATGGGCGAGCAGCAGGATCGGCTTGCGTTGGTTGCCGCCACGCAGGTGCACGACGAGATTGCGCCTGAGCGGATCATCGCCGAGCAGCAGGACATCATCGGCCGGAAATCCCGCATCGAGGAAGCGGCGCGCCATTTTTTCCGCGGCCGCGGTGGTGCTGCCGTGCGCGGGCGTGGTGTCGGTCTCGATCAGCTCGCGCAGCAACGCGCGGCCCTGGACCTGCACAGGGTCTTTCTCGGCCGCGGTCGCACCGGCTGGCAATGACCCCAGCAGGGCAACAGCGGCCGCAATGGAAGTCCAGGTGCAACGCTTGTGAAAGATCAAGTTCCGACTCCCCGGGTTGTGTTTCATGGACTTTCCAGCGCCATGGCCAGGCCCTGTCCGACGCCGACGCACAGGCTGACCAGCGCGCGGCGCTGGCCGTGGCGGCGCAAGGCAAGCGCCGCGGTCATCGCCAGGCGCGCGCCGCTGGCACCGAGCGGATGGCCGAGCGCGATCGCACCACCGTTGGCATTGACGTGGTCGGCATCGTCGGGCAAGCCCAGCGCCCGCGTACAGGCAAGGACCTGGGCGGCAAACGCCTCGTTGATTTCGATGCGGTCGAAGTCGGCCAACTGCAGGCCGCTGCGCGCAAGCAACCGGGCAATCGCCGGCACCGGGCCGAAGCCCATGAGCCGCGGCGCGACGCCGGCCGAGGCCATGCCGGTGATGCGCGCCAGTGGCTGCAGGCCATGGCGATCGAGCGCCGCCTGCGAGGCGAGCAGCAGGACCGCGGCGCCGTCGTTGAGCGTGGATGCATTGCCGGCGGTGATGCTGGTTCCCGGTCCGAGCACGGGTTGCAGTTGCGCCAGCCCCTGCGCTGACGATTCCGGGCGCGGCTGTTCGTCGTGTTCGGCGCACACGCGCGAGGAACCCTTGCCGGCTTCGGCCGGGGTGATTTCCTCGGCCAGCCAGCCCGCTTCGCGGGCGCGTGCGGCACGGCGCTGGCTGCGCAGCGCATAGGCGTCCTGGCTGGCTCGATCGATGGACTGCTCGCGGGCCAGGTTCTCGGCGGTCTGCGCCATCGAGTCGACGCCGTATTCCGCCTGCATGCGCGGATTGACGAAGCGCCAGCCAAGCGTGGTGTCGACAAGCTGCTGTTTTCGATCGAGTCCGTGTTCGGCCTTGGCCATCACATAGGGCGCCCGGCTCATGCTCTCGACGCCACCGGCGAGTACGAGGTCGGCCTCGCCACAGGTGATGGCACGCGCGGCCTGGCCGATCGCCTCGAGGCCCGAGGCGCACAGCCGGTTGACCGTCAGCGCAGGCGTCGTTTCGGGTAGGCCTGCCAGCAGCGTCGCCATGCGCGCGACATTGCGGTTGTCCTCGCCGGCCTGGTTCGCGCAACCGAGGATCACCTCGTCGACGGCGGCCCAGTCGAGCGCGGGGTGCCGGGCCATCAGGGCGCTGATCGGCAGCGCCGCGAGATCGTCGCAGCGGATGCCGGCCAGCGCGCCGCCATGCCGACCGAACGGCGTTCGCGTCGCATCGACGACATAGGCGCGGCGATCAGTCATTGGCGTAGGTCATGTGCAGGTGCGGCATCCAGCCGCCACGGCGGATCGAATCCTCGATCGTCTCGCGGGTCTTCAGCAGGACGGGCAGGATCCGGGTAACGGCGCGCTCCGCGGCCTGTTCGCTGAACTGCATGCTGACATTGAGTCCGGCGACGACGCGACCGTTGCCCGCACGCACCGGCACGGCTATCGAGCACAGGCCCAGTTCGAGTTCCTGCGAGGTCAGCGCATAGCCCTGCTGGCGCACGCGCTTGAGTGCCCGCTTGAGTTCGCCCGCGTTGCGCACGGTATGCGCCGTGTAGGCCTGGAACTGGATGCCGCTGATCCAGGCATCGAGATCGGCTTCACCCATGTCGGCGAGGATGACCCGTCCGAGCGATGCGGTGAACGCCGGCAGGCGCGCACCGACGCCGAGCGCGATGCGCATGATGCGACGCACCGGCACGCGCAGGACGTAGACCACGTCGCTGCCATCGAGGACCGCCAGCGAACACGATTCATGGACCTGCTGCGACAGCTGTTCCATGGCCTGCTGGGCGAGCTCGGTCAGATCGAGCGAGGACAGGTAGCTGTAGCCGAGCTCGAGCACGCGCGGGGTAAGGAAAAAGCTGCGCCCGCGACTGCCGACGTAGCCGAGATGCTGCAGCGTGAGCAGGCTGCGACGTGCCGCCGCGCGCGAGAGGTCGCTGCGTTCGGCGACCTCGCTCAGGCTGGGGCTCGGCAGGTCGTGGCCGAACGTGCTCAGCACGCGCAAGCCCCGCGCCAGCGACTGCACGTAGTCCGGTCCCTGCTCGAAAGCGCTCTTGCCCATGCACTCGGAATTCCGGTTGACAGGGCGAGCCTATTCGGATTCCAATTGGTTCGCAATACGAATAGATGTGCGATTAGCGCACATTACTCCGGGGAGCATCGGGTGAGCACAGAACGCGCAACCGTTCTGCACAGTTGGTGCGTGCAGTCGGAATGGCAGGCGCCCACCATCGTGGCAGGCCACGGCGCCCGCTTCCGCGACTCCGAGGGGCGCTCCTACCTCGACATGAGCAGCCTGGCCGAGTGCAGCAACCTCGGCCACCAGCATCCGCGCGTCGTCGAGGCCATCCGCGAACAGGCGGCACAACTGTGTTTCGTGACTTCGAGCTGGGGCGCGCAGCCGCGCGCGGACCTGGCCGAGGCGCTGCTGGCAAAGTCGGGTTTCGAAGGCGGCCGCGTGTTCTTCACGCTTGCCGGCGCGGATGCCAACGAAAACGCGGTCAAGTTTGCGCGCCAGGCCCGCGGCCTGTCCCGCGGCGAAGTCATCGCGCGCGATCGTTCCTACCACGGCGCCAGCTATGCCGGCATGGCCCTGTCCGGCGACTCGCGCACGCAGGCCCAGGTCGACGCGCAGGCCTACCATGTCACCCATGTGCCGCCGCCCTACGCGTATCGTTGCCCGTTCGGCAGCGACAGCGACGACCAATGCGGGCAGCGCGCAGCGCAGGCAGTGGCGGAGGCGATCGCGCAACACGGCGCGGAGTCGGTCGCCGCCGTGCTGATGGAACCCAACGCCGGAACCAACGGCATCGTTGCCCCGGACAACTACTGGCCGGCCCTGCGCGAACTCACGCGCAGCGCCGGGCCGCTGCTGATCGCCGATGAAGTGATGAGCGGCTTCGGCCGCTGCGGCGAATGGTTCGCCTGGCAACGCTACGGTGACGACGCCCGACCCGACCTGATGACCCTGGCCAAGGGCCTGACCGGCGCACACGTGCCGCTCGGCGCGGTGGTCGTTTCCGCAGCGGTCAGCGCGCGCCTCGAAAACCAGATGCTCTACACCGGGCTCACCTACTGCGGGCATCCACTGGCCTGTGCGGCGGGCCTCGCCGCGCTGCGCGCCTATGAAAGCGAAGCGCTGGTCGAGCGCTCGCGCAGGCTCGGTGCGCAGATGTTCGACGCCCTCAAGGCGATGCAGGCACGCCATCCGGTCATCGGCGATGTGCGCGGCGGACACGGCCTGTTCGCGGTCGTCGAGCTCGTTTCCGATCGATCGAAACGCACGCCGCTGGCGCCCTGGCCGCAGACGCCGCCGGCCCTCGGACGCCTGCTGAAGAGCGCGCTGTCGGAGGGCGTCTCGTTCGCCAGCCGCGGCAACCTGATCATCCTGGCGCCTCCGCTGGTCATCGAAGAAGAAGACCTCGGCGACGCCCTTGCCCTGCTCGACCGCCTGATCGGCGAACTGGAGGCCGCATGAGTTACAAACTGACCTACGCCACGATGTTCAATCCGCCGGCCGAACTGCACGAGCGCTTCGACGCCGCGCTGGCCGAAGTCACCACCGGACTCGGCGCGACCCACGCACTGCATGTGGATGGCGTGGACTGCCCCGGCGCAGGCAGCGAAGAGCGCTGCAGCCCGATCGACGAACGTCGCGTCCTCGGCCGGTTCGCCGTGGCCGACCGCAACCAGGCGAACCAGGCAATGGCAGCCGCACAGCGTGCCTTTGCCGGCTGGCGTGCGACGGCGGCTTCCGAACGCGTGCGCCTGCTCAAGCGTGTCGCCGACCTGATCGAGGAACGCATCTACGCGATTTCGGCGGCACTCACCCTCGAAGTGGGAAAGAACCGCATGGAGGCGCTTGGCGAGGTGCAGGAAACCGCCGACTTCTTCCGCCTCTACGCCGAGGATTTCGAGCGTCACGGGGGCTTCGAACATGTCCTGCCGGACGATCCACTGCCGGATTTCCGTTCGCACAACCGCAGCGTGATGCGACCGTACGGCGCCTGGGTGGTGATCGCACCGTTCAATTTTCCGTTTGCGCTGGCTGGCGGTCCGGTTGCGGCGGCCCTGGTCACCGGCAACACGGTGGTGTTCAAGAGCGCCAGCGACACGCCGTGGTCGGGCCGCCTGCTCGCCGACTGCCTGCGTGACGCGGGCTTCGCGCCCGGCGTATTCAACTATCTCAATGGCAACGGCAAGGACGTCGGCCAGGCCCTGGTCGACCATCCGCACACGGCCGGCATCACCTTTACCGGCTCCTTCGACGTCGGCATGCGCATCGTCCGCGCCATGGCCAGTGGCGCCTACCCGCGGCCCTGCATCGCCGAGATGGGCGGCAAGAACGCCTGCGTGGTCACGCGCAACGCGGATCTGGAACGCGCCGCGACCGGCATCGTGCGATCCGCCTTCGGCATGGGCGGACAGAAGTGTTCGGCGCTGTCGCGCCTCTACGTGGATGCCGATGTCGCCGATGCGCTGATCGGCAAGTTGCTGGAAAAGATGCAGGCCCTGCGCATCGGCGATCCAAGCCTGAAGGAGAACTGGCTCGGCCCGATGGCGACGACCAACGCGCTGCGCAATTTCGCCCGCTACACGACGGCGCTGGCCGAGGATGGCGGGCGCATTCTCGCCGGTGGCGAGCGCCTGCGCGAAGGTGAGCTCGACAACGGCTATTTCGTTGCCCCGACCCTGGCCGAAGCGCCGGCCGACCATCCGTTGTTCCGCGAGGAGATGTTCCTGCCGATCGTCATGCTGTGCAGGGTGCGCGATCGCGAGGAAGCCATTCGCCTGGCCAACGATTCGCCGCTCGGCCTGACCGCCGGCTGCTACGGCAACGACGAGGATGTGGCATTTTTCTTCGACCGCATCGAAGCCGGCGTGACCTACGCCAACCGTCCGCAGGGGGCGACTACCGGCGCCTGGCCCGGTTACCAGCCGTTCGGCGGCTGGAAGGGTTCCGGCTCCACCGGCAAGGCGATCGCCTCGTTCTACTATCTCGCCCAGTACCAGCGCGAGCAGTCGCGCACGGTCGTAGAATGAACATGACCCTGGCCGAGGCGATCGAGCATTTAGTCGGCGACGGCATGCGCATCGCGCTGGAAGGGTTCACCCACCTGATTCCGTTCGCCGCCGGACACGAGATCATCCGCCAGCAGCGGCGCGGGCTGCACCTGATCCGCATGACGCCCGACCTGATCTACGACCAGATGATCGGCATGGGCTGTGCGCGCCAGCTGACGTTTTCCTGGGGCGGCAATCCGGGTGTCGGCTCCCTGCACCGCCTGCGCGATGCGGTGGAGAATCGCTGGCCACATCCGCTGCTGCTCAACGAACACAGCCACGCCGGCATGGCGGCGGCCTTTACCGCGGGCGCCGCGCGATTGCCGTTCGGCATGCTGCGCGGCTATCAGGACAACGACCTCGCTGCGCACAATCCGACCATCCGCCAGGTGCGTTGCCCGTTCAGTGGCGAGATGCTCGCCGCCGTTCCCGCGATCAACCCGGATCTCACCATCCTGCATGCGCAACTGGCGGATCGCCAGGGCAACGTGGCCGTGCACGGCATCATCGGCGCGTCGCGCGAAGCGGCGCTGGCGGCGAAATCGCTGCTCGTGACGGTCGAACAGCTCGTCGAGGAGCTGCCGCCGGCCATGAACGCCATCGTGCTGCCGGGCTGGATCGTCAGCGCCGTCGTGCATTGCCCGGGCGGCGCCTATCCGTCCTATGCGCAGGGCCACTACGCCCGCGACAACGCGTTCTACCAGCGCTGGGACGCGATCGCCCGCGATCGCGACAGCTTCCTCGCCTGGATGGAGCGGCATGTGCTGCGCACCGCCGACCATCGCTGCTTCCTCGACAGCCTGCAGCAGGAAGCCGCATGAGCCAGTGCACGCGCGACGAATGGATGACCATCGTGGCGGCACGCAACCTGTGGGACCGCTGTGTCTGTTTCGTCGGTATCGGCCTGCCCAGCGTCGCCTGCAACCTCGCCCGCCTGAGCCATGCTCCCAACATCGTGCTGATCTACGAGTCCGGCACGATCGGCGCGCGCCCCGGCGTGCTGCCGCTGTCGATCGGCGACGGCGAACTTGCCGAGACGGCGACCTGCGTGGTGCCGCTGCCGGAGATCTTCAGCTATTACCTGCAGGCCGGACGTGTCGACGTCGGTTTCCTCGGCGCGGCGCAGATCGACCGCCATGGCAACCTCAACAGCACGGTCATCGGCCCCTACGGTTCACCAAAGACGCGTCTGCCTGGCGCCGGTGGCGCGCCGGAAATCGCCGCGCACGCCAAACGCACGTTCGTGATGCTCAGGGCCACGCCGCGCAGCTTCGTCGAGCGCCTGGACTTCTGCACCAGCGCGGGCTTCCGCGACACATCCGGCAGTTCCTCGCGAAACGATGCCAGCCACGCCAACGGAACGGCATCGCGACGACACGGCGGCAGTCGCGGCCCGCACGCCGTGATCACCGATTTCGGCGTGCTTTCCCCCGAGCCGACGACCCACGAATTGCAGTTGACCGCGCTGTACGAGGGCGCGAGCGTCGAGGAAGCCCGCGCCGCAGTCGGCTGGCCGCTGCGGGTTGCCGACCAGGTCGAAGTGATCGCCGAGCCGGGTCCGTTCGAATTGCAGACGCTGCGTGCGCTCCAGGAGCGCACGCGCGAAGCACACGCGCGTCCGGTTTCGATCCCGGCCTGATCCATCGCCTTCCGTTTCGCCCAGCAGGTACCCGATGAACAATCCGCACATCAAGACGACCCTACCCGGTCCCAGGGCACAGGCCCTGATTGCACGCGACGCCGCCGTGATCTCGCCGTCGTATCCGCGCGACTATCCGTTCGCGATGTCGCACGGCCGCGGCACCGAGGTGTGGGATGTAGATGGCAACCGCTTCCTCGACTTCGCCGCCGGCATCGCGGTCTGCGCCACCGGACACGCGCATCCGCAGGTGGTCGCGGCCGTGCAACAGGCAGCGACCGAATTCCTGCACATCTCCAGCGACTACTGGCACGAACAGATGGTCGGCCTCGGCGAGCGCCTGGCGAAGTTCGCGCCGATGCAGGCGATTGCCGGCGAGGCGGCGATGAGCTTCCTCTGCCAATCCGGCACCGAGGCGGTCGAGGGCGCGATCAAGCTGGCGCGCTATGTCACCCGACGACCGCGCTTCATCGGCTTCCTCGGCGGCTTCCATGGACGCAGCATGGGCTCGCTGTCGTTCACCTCGAGCAAGTACACCCAGCAACTCGGCTTCGCCCCGACCATGCCCGGCGTGACCCACGTGCCCTTCCCGGATCCGTATCGGCCGCTGTTTGCCGGCGCCGACCAGGGCCAGGCGGTGCTCGACTACATCCGCATGCTGTTCGAACGCAGCGTGCCGGCTGCCGAAGTGGCCGCGATCCTGGTCGAGCCGATCCAGGGCGAAGGTGGCTATATCGTGCCGCCCGATGGCTTCCTCGCCGGCCTGCGCGCGCTCTGCGATACGCATGGAATCCTGCTGGTCTTCGACGAGGTGCAATGCGGCGTCGGTCGCACCGGCAAGATGTTTGCCTGCGAACACTGGGGCGTGGCGCCGGACATCATGACCTCGGCCAAGGGCCTCGGCTCGGGCTTGCCGATCGGTGCCGTGGTGGCGAAGAAATCGATCATGGGGCAGTGGAAGCGCGGCGCGCACGGCAACACCTACGGCGGCAATCCGATTGCCTGCGCCGCGGCCAATGCGACGATCGACCTGGTCAGTGGCGGTTTCGCCGACAACGCGGCCCGCGTCGGCGCGCACTTCATCGCGCGCCTGCAGGAACTCGCCGGCGATTTTCCGTGCATCGGCGAAGTACGTGGCAAGGGCCTGATGATCGGCATGGAACTGATCGAAACCGGCGGCAGCAAGACGCCGGCCCGCGCGCTGTGTGATGCAGTCATCACGCGCGCCTTCCACAATGGCCTGCTGCTGCTCTCCTGCGGCGTCAGCACGGTGCGCTTCATGCCGCCGCTGAACACCTCCATCGCGCAGGTCGATGAAGCCATGAACCTGCTCAGGACCAGCCTCGACGAGGCGCTGCGTGGCGCGCATGGCTAGCCTGCGCCTGCCATGGCTGCCCGTGCTGTGCGGCCTGCTTGCGGCAGGCACCGCCATGGCCGCGCGCGAACCCGTGCTCAAGCAGGTCGACCTGCCGCACAGTTACTACTGGCGCGAACTGTACCTGCCTCAGCTCACTTCCGGACCGTCTTCGCTGGCCTTCATGCCGGACGGCGCGGAACTGGTCTACAGCATGGCCGGCTCGCTCTGGCGCCAGCACATCGGCAGCGGGACGGCCATCGAACTGACCCACGCGCCGCGCGCCTATGACTACCAGCCCGATGTCGCGCGCGACGGTCGCAGCGTCGTGTTCGCCCGCTACGATGGCAATGCGATCGAGTTGTGGCGGCTGGACCTTGCCACGGGTCGCGAGCAGGCGCTGACCCGCACGGCGGCGGTCAACGTGGAACCGCGCCTGTCGCCCGATGGCAAGCAACTGGCCTGGGTCAGCACCGAGGGAACCGGGCACTTCAACCTGTTCGTCGCCACCATCGACGCGGGCGGCCTGCACGATGCGCACATGCTGCTCGGCGAACAGCGCAGTGCGCTCGACCGCTACTACTATTCCGCCTTCGACCATGCGATCAATCCGTCGTGGTCGACGGACGGTGAGTCGATCCTGTTCGTCGGCAATCACGAGATCGCCTGGGGAACCGGCGACCTGAGCGTGGTCAGGCTCGACGACCCGGACCACCCACGCCGAATCCTCAGCGAAGAGACCAGCTGGAACGCGCGCCCGGAGCTGGCGCCCGATGGCAGGCGCCTGCTCTATGCCAGCTACCACGGCCGCCAGTGGCAGCAACCGTGGCTGACCACGATCGACGGTGCCGCGCCCCTGCCGCTCGCGTTCGGTGATTTCGACCGGCGCAACGCGCGCTGGTCGCCGGACGGCACGCGCATCGCCGTCATCGGCAACCAGTCGGGCAATACCGCATTGCAGGTGATCGACATCGTGGGTGGTGCCAGCGTTGCAATGACCGCAAGCGAGCGCCGTTACAAGACGCCACGCGCAACGCTCGTCATCAATATCTCCGGCGCGGACGGCCAGCCCACCGCGGCACGCGTCAGCGTCCTCGGCAGCGATGGACGCGCGTATGCGCCGGCGGATGCCTGGGTCCACGCGGATGACGGCTTCGATCGCAAGCGCCAGGCCAGCGAGACGCACTATTTCCACTGCGCGCCACCGTGCCGGCTCGACGTGCCTGCGGGAGAAGTCCGCGTCACCGTGCAGCATGGCTTCGCCAACCTGCCCTGGCAGGGAAAAGCCCGGCTCCTGGCCGGCAAGGAAAAACAGCTGCTGGCGCGGCTCGTGGCGAACGCGCTGCCGGAGGCATTCGGCAACTGGCTCGGCGCCGACCTGCACATCCACATGAACTACGGCGGCGCCTACCGCAACACGCCTGCCAACCTCGTCCGTCAGGCGCTGGCCGAAGACCTCGACATCGCCTTCAACCTGATCGTCAACAAGGAAGAACGCATTCCCGATATCGCGTATTTCCGTAGCGATGCCGATCCGGCCAGCACGGCGCAGACCACGCTGCTGCAGGCGCAGGAGTACCACAGCAGCTTCTGGGGCCATCTCGGCCTGCTCCAGCTCGACGACCATTTCATCACTCCGGATTTCACCAGCTACCGGCACACCGCTCTGGCCAGCCCATTTCCCCACAACGGCGTCATCGCCGACCTCGCCCATGCGCAGCACGCCCTGGTCGGCTATGTGCATCCGTTCGACACGATTCCGGATCCGGCGAAAGACCTCACCCTCAGCCACGAACTGCCCGCCGACGTCATCCAGGGTAAGGTCGATTATCTCGAAGTAGTCGGATTCTCCGACCACAAGGCGACTGCCGCGGTCTGGTACCGCCTGCTCAACCTCGGCTTCCATCTCGCCGCCGGATCCGGCACCGACGCGATGGCGAACTACGCCTCGCTGCGCGGACCGGTCGGGCTCAATCGCGTGTTCCTCGATAGCGCGGGATTGCGCGACCGCGACACGATCGCCACGGCCATCAAGGGCGGCCACGGTTTCGTCAGCAACGGTCCGCTGACGGGCTTGCTGCTTGAAGGCGCAAAGCCCGGCGACAGCGTGCCGCAAAAGCCTGCCTATCGTTATCGCGTTGCCCTGCGCTCGCCGGTTGCCATTGACCACCTCGAACTGGTGCACAACGGCCAGGTGGTCAAGGCGTTCGACCTGAGCGGCGATCACCGGCGTTTCGACGGCGAAGGCGAGATCGCGCTGGACGACGGCGGCTGGCTGCTGTTGCGGGCCTGGAGCGACGAGGCTGATCCGCTGCTGCTCGACCTCTATCCGTATGCAACGACCAATCCGGTCTGGCTCGGCGAAAACGTCCGCACAGCGTCGGCGACAGCGGACGCGACCTGGTTCGCCGCCTGGATCGACCGCGTAGTCACGGTGGTCGCGGCGCGCGAAGATTTCAATACACCGGAAGAAAAACAGGCCACGCTGGCCTACCTGCGCGAGGCTCGCGATGCCTATCTCGAGCTCGCCCGGCAACCGAATCCCGGATCCACGCCATGAAGCGACTGCCCTGCATCCTGCTCCTCTGTGTCGCCTGCGGCGCCCAGGCGACAAACGAGGACGCCCTGTTCCAGCCTGCCGATCTCGCGCGCGTGGCTGACATCAGCGAGCCCGCCTTGTCGCGCGATGGCGACTGGCTCGCCTACGTCGTGTCTGCGGCCAACGTCGATGCCGACCGCAGCCAGTCCGACCTTTGGCGCGTCCGCTACGACGGCAGCCGGCGCACGCAACTCACGCAAACGCCGGACAGCAACGAATGGCGGCCGCAATGGTCAGCCGACGCGACCCGGCTCGCCTTCCTTTCCGACCGACCGCGCGATGCGGAGGAATCGAAGGACGAGGCCACGACCCAGGTCTGGATGATGCCGGCCGATGGCGGCGAAGCGCGACGACTGACCGATTTCGCCGATGGCGTCGAAGACTTCGCCCTGTCGCCGGATGGAAAGCGCCTGGCCGTGATCGCGATCGATCCCGAATTTCCACCCGGCACGGAGAAGCCGAAAAACCCGCCGCCGATCGTCAGCGAACGCTACCAGTTCAAGGAGGACGGCACCGGCTATCTCGGCAGCCGGCGCAAGCATCTCTACCTGTTCGACATCGCCAGCGGCAAGGCCGAGCTGCTGACCCCCGGCGCGCACGACGAACAGCTGCCGGCGTGGTCGCCCGACGGCACGACCCTCGCCTATGTGACCAGGCGTGGCGCCGATCCGGACCGGCACCTGAACTACGACATCTACCTGATCGAAGCGAATGCCGGCGCGAAGGAGCGCCAGCTGACCACCTTCCCGGGTGCCGACCTCGATCCGTACTGGGAGACCTATCCGGCCTGGAGCCCGGACGGCACGCGCATCGCCTACCTGCAGAGTGGAGAGGACAAGTGGCTTTACTACGCGCCATGGCAGCTTGCCGTGATCGACGTGGCCAGCGGCAAGGCGACGCTGCCGGCGCCGATCGACCGCTGCTTCACCAAGCCGCGCTGGGCGGCCGACGGCAAGAGCATCTTCGCCCTCGTCGAACAGAGCCTGGTCACCCATGTCTCGCGCATCGACCTGGCCGACGGCAGGATCAGCGAACTCAGCCATGGCCCGCGCTTCGACTACGACCTCGACGTATCGGCCAACGGCCGCATCGTCGTGCTCGGCGGCGATGACCTGCATCCCTACTCGCTGTCGGCCGTCGAAGGCGACGCGCTGCGTCCACTCGACGGACACAATGCCTGGCTCGCGCAGAAAAAGCTGGCCGGCGCCGAAGCGATCCGCTTCCAGAGTGCCGACGGCACTTCGATCGAAGGCCTGCTGGTCAAACCGGTCGGCTACAAGCCGGGCAAGCGCTACCCGACCATCGTGCGCCTGCACGGCGGCCCGGTGTACCAGTTCAGCCATGAATTCATGGTCGACTGGCAGGTCTACGCCGCGAACGGTTTTGCCGTCGTCGCGATCAACCCGCGCGGCAGCTCCGGACGCGGATTCGATTTCGCCCGCGCGATCTATGCCGACTGGGGCAACAAGGACACGGCGGACGTCCTCGCCGGCGTCGATCACGTGGTGAAGATGGGCATCGCCGATCCCGCCCGCCTCGGTCTCGGTGGCTGGAGCTACGGCGCGATCCTGACCAATGCCGTGATCGCCAGCGACACGCGCTTCAAGGCGGCCGTCAGCGGCGCGGGGGCCTCCAACATGTATGCGCTGTACGGCCATGACCAGTACATCCGCGAATACACGCTCGAGCTCGGCTCACCCTGGAGCAACCGCGAGCTCTACGACCGCGCCAGCTTCCCGTTCCTGCATGCCGACCGCATCACCACGCCGACCCTGTTCCAGTGCGCGGAAAAGGACTTCAACGTGCCCTGCCTCGGTGCCGAACAGATGTACCAGGCCTTGCGCGTTCGCGATATCCCGACCCGGCTGGTGATCTATCCGGGCGAGCACCATGGCCTGAGCGTCCCAAGCTATCTGCGCGACCGCATGCAGCGCAACCTCGACTGGTACCGGCGTTTCCTCAAGCCATGACTATCAGGAAATATGCGCTTGTTCGCGACCTGCTGTCTGTCGAATGTCTTGTCCTGTCCAGGATCAACAAGCCCGTCGTCCCGGCGCAGGCCGGGACCCAGTGTCCCGACGCCATTCTTCGACTGCGTGAATGTCCCGGGAACAGCACGCCCCGATCAAGGCGCTGGGTGACGCGCTGCATCCGCAGCTTGCCCTTCGGGCCATTCGCAAGGCGAATGTTCGCTTCGGCATCCTGCCTCCGCAGTCCGGCATGCGCCGGGACGACGGCGGCGTGTGCGTTGACCGCCGCATCCCTCTGCGTCGCTTCTTCACGTAGAGCAAGCCTGCCATCGCTGCGGACGCACGCAAACCCTCGCCGGGATGACGGAAAGGAGAATTGCGACGCTACGTCAGTGTTATTTGCGATAGCGGCCGAAGCGCTTGAGCAGGCGCACCAGCTCCTTGTGCGAAATCGCCTTGGCGTAATGCCCCGCCTCGCCCTGCATGTCGCGCGCCGCGACCATGGCGTTGACGATGGCTTCTTCGGTGGCCTGCACGGTCGCTTCGAACAGGCCATCGATGTCGTCGTTGCCGACGAAGCTGGCATGGCCGATCTTGCCATCGCTGAACGGCTCGGCGTTGGCCGTCGAGAAGGCCACGAAGATGTCGCCCGAGCCGTTGCCGGCATAGCTGCCCATGCGCGCCAGGCCCATGCCGGCGCGCTTGGCGATGCGCCTGAGCTGGTGCGGCAGCAGCGGCGCATCGGTGGCGACCACGATGATGATCGAACCGGTTTCGCCGGCCAGTTTGGGGTCGGTGTAGATGCGGTCCTTGCGCAGGTATTGGCCGACCGGCACGCCGGCGATGCGCAACGGATCGCGCACGCCGTAGTTGGCCTGCACGAGCACGCCGACCACGTAGTCGTTCTTGCCGATTGCCAGCCGACGCGACGCCGTGCCGATGCCGCACTTGAACTCGTGGCAGACCATGCCGGTGCCGCCGCCGACATTGCCTTCCTCGACTGGCCCGCCGCGCGCCGTGGCCAGGGCCAGGGTGACGTGCTCGGGCTTGACGTGGAATCCGTTGATGTCATTGAGATGTCCATCCCAGGTCTCCGCCACGACCGGCAGCGACCACCAGTAACCCGACGCATCGGCGCCGCCGGCATGCACGCGTTCGGCGATCACCGCGTCGCGGACCACGCCGACGCTGTGCGTGTTGGTCAGCATGACCGGGCCCTCGAGCTGGCCCGATTCGTCGATCCATGTCGTGCCGGTCATTTCGCCATTGCCGTTCAGCGCGAACCATCCGGCGAATACCGGCTTGTCGGCGCTTTCCCTTCCGCGCGGCAGGATCGCGCTGACGCCGGTGCGCACCTTGTGGCCATTGGCCAGGTCCTCGATCAGGGTCACCTGGCCGACGGTGACTCCGGCCACGTCGGTAATCGCATTGAGCGCTCCCGGTGTACCCTCGAAAGGCACGCCGAGGTCGCGCGCACGCGGCTCGGCAGCGGACGCCAGAGCGCAAATCGAGTACAACGCAAATGCACATGCGGAACGGTACATCGCAATCTCCGGATCGGTCGGGCCTGTCCCGGATCCTACAACGAGTCGGGCAGACCCCATGAATCCTGTTGAATCATCCATCGCACTCGACCAGGCACGCGCGCTGCCGGCGCGCTACTACTTTGGCGAGGACATGCTCGCCCATGAGCACGACGCGGTGTTCGCGCGCAGCTGGCAACTGGTCGCGCATGGCGCGCTGCTGGCCGAGCCGGGCGACCACGTGGTCGAAAGGATCGGCAAGGTGCCGATCCTCCTCGTGCGCGGCAAGGATGGCGTGCTGCGCGCCTTCCCGAATGTCTGCCGGCATCGCGCCGGACCGCTCGCCCTGTGCAACGGCAAGGGCGCGAGTGCCCTGCACTGCAAGTACCACGGCTGGACCTACACGCTCGAAGGCCAGCTGCGAAGCGCGCCGGAAATGCAGGGTGCGAAGGATTTCGACGTCGGCGACATCCGCCTGCCGCCGCTGCGCGTGCACGAATGGCAGGGGCTCGTGTTCGTCGCCCTCGACGCCGACGTCGCGCCGTTCGACGAGGTCTATGCCGGCATCGTCGAGCGCATCGCGCCGATCGACCTGTCGGCGATGCGCTTCCTGCGCCGCGAGACCTACGACATAGCCTGCAACTGGAAGGTCTACATCGACAACTTCCTCGAGGGCTACCACCTGCCGCACGTGCATCCCGGCCTGTGCAAGGTGCTCGACTACCGCGCCTACGACACCGAACTGTTCCCGTGGCAGATCCTGCAGACCTCACCCCTGCGCGACAGCGGCGAGATCTACGGCGAGGGCGAGGCGTTCTACTACCAGATCTATCCGAACATCATGCTCAACATCATGCCCGGCCGACTGCAGACCAATCGCGTCCTGCCGCTCGGCCCCGGTCGCTGCCGCGTCGAGTTCGACTTCTTCTATGCGCAGGACGACAAGGCGCAGTCGCGCATCGCGCGCGACGCCGAATTCAGCGACGAGGTCCAGCTCGAGGACGTGGCCATCTGCGAGGCCGTGCAACAGGGCCTCGCCTCGGGCACCTACGATGCCGGCCGGCTCTGTCCGAAACGCGAGAGCGGCGTCTGGCATTTCCACAACATGTTGCGAACCGCGTATTCGCACGGGGAAGGACCATGAGCCGCATCGATTCGCGCGTCATCTGCATCCTGTTGGCCAGCCTTGTATCGACAAGCCTTGCGGCGGCACCCCGGGGAAACCTGCTCATTCGCGCCGGCCACGTGCTCGATGTCGATAGCGGCAAGCTGCTGGCCGACCAGGACATCCGCATCGAGGACGGACGCATCCGCTCGATATCGGCGCACATGGCGAATGCTGCGGCAGATGGCGCACAGCTCGACTGGTCGTCCTTCACGGTCGTGCCGGGCCTGATGGACATGCACACCCATCTCGCCGACGAGGGCCAGACCGCCGACCCGGCCGCGCCGCTGCACAGCACGCCGGCACGCGATGCCTTCATCGGCGCGAACAATGCGCGTCTCACCCTGCAGGCCGGATTCACCACGGTGCGCGACGTCGGCGTCTACCGCGGCTTTGCCGACGTCGCCCTGCGCGATGCGATCAATGCCGGCCTCGTGCCGGGCCCGCGCATGTTCGTTGCCGGCGCCTACATCACGATCACCCGTGGCGGCGGCGAGATCACCGGGCTGAAACCCGGCACGGTGGTGCCCGAGGAATTCCGACGCGGCGTGGCCAATTCCGAAGCGGAAGTGCGTCAGAAAGTGAATGCCGTGCTCGACGGCGGCGCCGATTTCATCAAGGTGATCGCGACCGGGGCCGTGCTCACCGCGGGCACCGAGCCGGGCCAGTCCGAATATTCGGAAGCGGAAATCCGCGCCGCGGTCGAGGAAGCGGCCAAGCGTGGCACCTTCGTCGCTGCGCACGCGCATGGCGCGGAAGGCATCAAGCGCGCAGTGCGCGCCGGCGTGCGCTCGATCGAGCACGGTTCGCTGATCGACGACGAAGGCATCGCCCTGATGAAGGAACACGGCACCTGGCTCGACGCCGACATCTACAACGGCGACTACATCGACAGCGTGGGCCGCAAGGATGGCTGGTCGGAGGAAATCCTGCGCAAGAACACCGAGACCACCGAAGCCCAGCGTGAAGGCTTCCGCAAGGCGGTCAAGGCCGGCGTCAGGATCTCCTTCGGCACCGATGCCGGCGTCTATCCCTACGGCGACGACGCGCGCCAGTTCTCATACATGGTGCGCTACGGACTGACCCCGCTGCAGGCGATCCGCTCGGCGACCATCGACAGCGCGCGCCTGCTCGACAAGGACAAGGACCTCGGCTCGATCGCGGTCGGCAAGATCGCCGATCTCGTCGCCGTGGCCTGCGATCCGCTCAAGGACATCGAATGCCTGCGCCAGGTGCGCGGCGTGGTCAAGGACGGCAAGCGCGTCTGCCTGGAGCCTCCGGCACAATCCCTATCATCCGCATCCGCCGCCCCGGCGAAGCCCGGCGCCCGGTGACCCTGCCTTGAACGGCATGCCATTGTCTCCAGAAGCACCCACTTCCCAATTCCCATGACGGGTCCGACATGAGCGACGGCAAGAAAATCGGCTTCTGGACATGCACGGCGCTCGTCGTCGGCAATGTCATCGGCATGGGCATCTTCCTGCTGCCGGCATCGCTCGCGCCGTTCGGATTCAATGCGCTGATCGGCTGGGGTATCACCCTGTTCGGCTGCCTGACCCTGGCGCTCGTATTTTCGCACCTGTCGCGCTCAATGCCCGATGCGGACGGCCCCTACGGCTATATCCGCAACACCCTGGGTGACCTGCCCGCCTACATGGCGCTTTGGGCCTACTGGATCTCGCTCTGGCTGACCAACGCGGCGCTTGCAACCGGCGTGGTCGGTTACATCACCGTCGTCATCCCCGAGTTCAATGCGATCCAGCCCGCACTGTTCGCGCTGGGCCTGCTCTGGTTGCTGGTCATCGTCAACCTGTTCGGCGTGCGCACCGGCGGAGCCGTGCAGATCGTGACCACGACGCTGAAGCTGTTGCCGATGGTCGCCATCGGCGTGCTCGGCGCTTCGGTGCTGCTGACTGCACCGGAAAGTTACGTGGCGCATCCGCCGACCGCGCCGATTACCCTCGGCGACATCATGGCCGCCTCGACGATCGCGCTGTTCGCGATGCTCGGCTTCGAATCGGCCAGCGTGCCCGCCGCGCGCGTCGGGAACGCGGGCGTCACGATCCCGCGCGCCACGATGGCCGGCACCGTGCTCGTCGCAGTCGTCTACATGGTCGTCTCGACCGTACCGTTGCTGCTGATCCCGGAAGGCGAACTCGCCGAGGCCAGCGCACCGTTCGCGCTGCTGATGGAGCGCTTCGGCAATGCCGGCTCGGGTCGCTGGCTGGCCCTCTTCGTCGTCGTCAGCGGACTTGGCGCGCTCAATGGATGGACGCTGCTGGTCGGCGAACTGACCCGCACGATGGCCGTGAATGGCGTGCTTCCGGCCATGCTGGCGCGCAACAACCGTCATGGCGCGCCGATGGCCGCCTTGCTCGTGACCGGCCTGTTCGCATCGGCGATGATCGCGATGAGCTACAGCCAGTCGCTGGTCGCGGCCTTCACCTTCATCACGCGCGTCGTGACCGCCGCGAACCTGCCGCTGTACCTGGCCTGCGCCCTCGGCCTGGCAGCGATCTGGCTGCGTGATCCGGACAGGGGCAGGCGGCGAGGCGTGATGGCTTCGGCAACCATTGGAACGCTCTACGTGGTGTTCGCGCTGGTTGGCCTCGGCGGTGAGCCCTTCCTTTACGCGCTCGGCTTGATTGCCCTCGGACTGCCACTCTATGCAGTCATGCGGCGAAGCCGCAAAATGCCGGACCCCGCCAAGGCCTGAGCCGCATGCGCGACCCCCGCTACGACATCCTGTTCACGCCGGTCCGGATCGGACCGGTCACGGCGAAGAACCGCTTCTTCCAGGTGCCGCATTGC